>UMAV01001841.1_pt1 | contig 11163 bp, 9 predicted proteins | sample 1963811 | NCBI WGS metagenome assembly UMAV01 (sample SAMEA4835926, study PRJEB28245) | human gut metagenome | biome: gut microbiome; material: fecal sample | place: Denmark | collected 2008 | reverse complement strand
TGTATTTTTCAAGTATGGCTTTACTGTACTTGTTCAGTTCAATACTCAGACTGTCTGCCGTTTTAACGGTGGTAACTTCTATGTGGTCGGACTTGACATCACTTCGTTTTAGGTTACGAACATCTGAATAACGCAGACTGGTAAAGCAACAGAACAGAAAAACATCCCGGACACGTTCCAGATATTGTTTGTCTTTGGGTATCTGATAGTCTTTCAGTCTATTCAATTCGTCCCATGTCAGAAAGATTACTTTCTTTGAGGTGGTCTTCAATTTCGGTTTAAATGTATCGTATGCAATGTTTTGATTATATCCCTTTTTGAAGCTCCATCGCAGGAACCATTTGAGAAATCCTATCTGTTTGCCGATGGTACTGTTTCTCATGTCTTTTTTGTCACGCAGGAAGTTTACATACTCGTTTAGTCCGAACTCATCGAAATACTCAAAAGTCACATTTTCTTTGAACTCTTTCAGGTGATTTTTTACGGCTGCAAATTTTTCGTATGTGGATTCAGTCCAGTTATTCTGATTGCCACATTCCTTAACGAACTCATCGAATACCTCCCAAAAACTTATCTTTACGTCTTCCTGGTCTTCACTTGTATCTTTCATCCGCAGGTTGAATGCGTCCTTTAATTGTTGAGTAGTGGGCATAGTTTCCTGTACCTCAAATTCTTTGAATACGTTTTGAATTTCGGTATAGTATTTCAGGAGATCGGCATTGATTTCGGATGCACTTTGCTTTAATTTGTTGGTACATCCGTTCTTTACTCGCTGCTTGTCAGCATCCCACTTGGCTACATCAATGCGGTAACCCGTTGTAAATTCAATACGCTGGCTTGCGTATATGACGCGCATACGGATGGGAACATTCTCCACGATTGGCACACCGTTCTTTTTCCGGCTCTCCAATGCAAAAATGATGTTTCGCTTGATATTCATAATTGGGTGCGTTTGAAATTCTACACCCAAATATACACCCAATATTTGGAATGGCAAAAGATATTCAGAAAGATTTAGATTTACTACACACTCCAAATAGTGAGTGATTATCAATAGTTTGCAATTTTATGATATTTCTTGAACATGTAGGTTCGAGAGCCCTTCTCTCCGCAATGCACACTTAGAAAAGTAGCGAAAAACCCTGTAAATCACGCATTTACAGGTTTTTTTTATTTTTGGCAAAAGTGCTGAAAAAGGCATCTGAAAGCAGGTTATCTGTGGCCTATTCGGTGTACTTTTTTTCGGGCCGAAAAAGTACACCGAATTGCTCGTAACAGATTGGTTTGCACTTATTTGCAGCGGTCTTCCTCTTGACTTAAGACACTTGGGAAACTAATTTTGTAACCCTTAATTCGGTGTACTTATGGAAAGGACAACTTTCAGCCTGTTGTTTTACATTCGGCGGGACAAGCTCAACAAAAGAGGCGAGGCTCCCGTATTTATGCGTCTGACAATCAATGGAGAACGCGCAGATGCCTCGATCAAACGCTTCATTGAGCCGCACGCCTGGAACTCGGCAAAAGGAAAAGCCAACGAAAAATGCCGTGGCGGAAAGGATTTGAATCTCTATCTGGACGCCATTTCCGCCAACATTTTACAAATCCAAAGAGATCTCGAACTCGATAAGAAGGAGGTATCCGCCCAAATCATTCTGAACCGCTATCTGGGCAAGGAGCAGTCGGATCGTCATACCTTGATGGAAGTTTTCCATGCTCATAATAAAAAGTGCAGAGCCCTTATCGGTATTAATTTCGCTCCTGATACCGTTCTTCGATATGAAACTTGCTTACGTCTGACTGAAGAGTTTATGCGCAACACCTATAAGAAAGAGGATTGCTATTTGGATGAGGTTACCAAACAATTTGTCGAGGAATTTGAGTTTTATCTCAAAACAATCCGCAAATGTTGTCATAATACGACGACAAAATATCTTGCTAATTTTAAGAAGATTACCAGAATAGCTTTGTCTAATGGTTGGATGAAAAGAGATCCTTTTGCTCAAATCCGCTTTCATTTAGATGCAGTTGAGCGGGAATTTCTTGAAAAACAAGAACTGAAAACTCTTTTAAATAAAAATATTTCGGTTCCTCGTCTGGCACAAATCCGTGATATATTTTGTTTTTGTTGCTTGACTGGACTTGCATTCTCGGATGTTAAACAACTTAAATCTGAGCACTTGGTAACAGATATTAACGGAATGATTTGGATTCGCAAAACTCGTCAGAAGACCAAAAATATGTGCAACATACCGCTGCTGGACGAGGCACAAAAGATTCTTGATCGCTACAAGGATCATCCATATTGTCAAACTCAAGGTGTACTGCTCCCTGTGTGTAGTAATCAAAAGATGAATATGTATTTGAAAGAGCTGGCCGACATCTGCGGCATCCGCAAGAATCTCTCAACGCATTGCGCGCGCCATACGTTCGCAACCCTGACGCTGGCCAGTGGCGCCACGATCGACAATGTTGCCAAGATGCTTGGTCATGCCAACGTCAACATGACGCGACACTACGCAAAGGTCCTTGATACGTCGATCATGCGTGATATGCAGGTTGTAGCTAAAAACATGGCATTATAATGGATATGTCGGACATCAGAGGCCTGTAAAGGACACTCTGCATCTTTTCCGGAATTCCGCCCTATTTTGCGGGCGGGTTCCGGGAAGCGGGGCTCAAGTGAACTTAAAATGGTGTTATGGAATGTAAACTGATTGAGGCGGCCGCCTTCGAGGAGTTGAAGGCGATCGTCAACCGGATTCAGATCCGGACAACCCATCTGGCCACGAAGACCATGCCCCGTAAACCCGGAGGCTGGCTGACTCAAGAGGAGGTATGCGGCATGTTACGGGTTTCGAAACGGGTGCTGCAATTTTACCGACGGCAGCGGAAGATTCCCTACTCGATGATCGGCAACAAGGTTTATTTCCGCGAGAGCGACATTCAGCGCATCCTCGATGCCAATCTGGTCAAATCCCGGGCATGATGGAAGAGTGGATTACGCGGAAATCTCCGGAATACAAGGAGATTCAGGAGAAGGCCCTGGCTGTGCTCGATCAGATCGAAGCGATGATCGAGACCCTACCCTCACATCTCAATGCAGAGACCTATCTGACCAGCGAGGAGGTGCGGAACCTCTTCGGGTTGAGCCAGCGGTCGCTGCAGACCTACCGCGACGAGCGGATTATCCCCTATACGGTCCTCGGCGGGAAGTTTCTCTATCCGATGTCCGAGATTGCGAAGATTCTCGAAAAGAATCTCGTCAAGCCGATTCAGCGATAAGACAAGGAGCAACGGGCGGCCCGTTGCTCCTGTTTTTTCAGCCCAGCGTTTCCAATTGCCGGATCTCCTCTTCGGAAAGGAAATCCCGGAGGTATTTTCCGCCGGTATAAAGGTCGCGTTCGACACTTAGTCCGAAGGGCAGCCGCAGCGACTCCAGCTCCGAGAGCAGCAGATAGCCCCACTCCCATTCGAAAATATGGCAATATCCGTAGAGGCGCCAGTCGTCGCCTTCATGTTCGGCTTCGGTGATGAGCCACGTCCCGCTGCCGCAGGGGTTGAAGTATTTGACAAGAACTTCGGCATTGAGCCCTTTTCCATCCTGGGACCCGAAGGGGTGGGCCTCGAATTGGGAGATGATCTCCTCGGTCAACAGTTTCATAATTGTAAGATTTTAGAAACTGCCCGGAACGCCCGGACAGCAAAAGAGACAAAGCCACCCTGCGCAAATGAGGACAAGAGCAGTTCTCTTGGCATCTTTGCACAGGGTGGCTATCTTGCTGGACCGGGCGGCGGTGACGAGGTCTATCCGAGAAAATTATTTCGTATATTTGTAGATAACAGCAATACGCAAGCAGGTATGAACAGAATCATATTGATTGGGAACGGATTTGATTTGGCGCATAATCTTCCTACAAGTTACAAAAACTTTATAAATCACTATTGGGAACAATGGGGACAATGGTTGCAAGGAGCATATTTAGGTGATAAACTCTCGGATGAGTTATGTTCAATTTCACAAAAAGGAGAATCGCAACCCTGGAATTGGATTTTTCCTTCACGACATTTTCCATCGGGGACGAAATTTTCTCCTACAGATGTTATTGAGGCTGTCAGAACAAATCCTGACAGATTTCTCATGGAGATAACGCCATTTTTTCAGCATATAAACCGATCCTTCGAAACCAAAAACTGGGTGGACATTGAAAGCGAATACTATCTTTGGCTGAAACGGATTTTCAGAGAAGGCAATTGTGGATATGACGGAGCCAAACCACTTAACAAAGAATTAGATGTCATAAAAAAGCTCTTAATCGAGTATTTGGATGGCATCCAGAAAGAACAGATAAATCCCGAGTTAGTCAAAGAGTGCATCAACAAGGCCATCTATGAACCGTTGGAGGCTCAAGACATATCCATTGATGGCCAATCGGCATTCGAGGATTTTGCAAAAAAACGACTAAATTTTCTGACAGCATAGTCTGATAGAGAAAAAGAAATCTTTCTTAATAAATTCGGGTATCCATATCTTTCTAACCATTCAGACATAGATGAATATAATAAACAGATTATCAATAAAAATTATCGACCCGGATTAAATGACCCAGTGAATTATCCCCAACATATTAGTAATATCAATAAACGAAGAGAAATTGTTCCAGACTTTTTCCTGCTTCCGGACCAGATTTTACTGCTGAATTTCAACTATACGACTACGGCAGATCTGTATCTTTACAAAAATTCGGGCTTCGAAGTAAATCACATCCATGGGACACTGGGAGACGATCTGAACCATATTATTTTCGGTTATGGGGATGAGATGGACGATGACTACAAGACGATCTCAAAGCTGAACGATAACGATTATCTGACGAATATCAAATCCATACGCTATCTCGAGGCAGACAAATATCGCCAACTGCTCCGATTCATCAATTCGGATTACTATCAGATTTACATCATGGGGCACTCCTGCGGCAATTCGGATCGCACTTTGTTGAACACGTTGTTCGAGCATTCGAAATGTGTTTCCATCAAGCCGTTTTACTATCAGTGGCAGGATGAACAAGGAGAATGGCGGGACAACTACATTGAGATAATACAGAACATCTCACGCAACTTCAATTCCATGCAGACCATGCGCGACCGGGTGGTCAACAAGGAATTTTGCCGACCTCTCGTCCCCAAGAGCAATTAAAAAACAAAGGCTGCGATTGAGTTCGCAGCCTTTGTTTATTCCATGGGTTCCCACTCCGGGAGTTGGATAGTATCCCGAATCTCGGGACATCGGATTATCTCGACCGTCGTATCCTCATAGACGTTGCAGGCCGTTAAAAGCGAGACGAAGATCGCGCCCCAGGCTGCGGCCAGAAGAACGTAGGTCAGAATCGTTATTATGCGTTTGCGTTTCATGTGTTTAGTCCTTTAACAGTTCAGAAATTTCGGGATCCAGATTCCCCCGGTACTCCATGCGCTCATCCCGGCGGCAGGCTTCGAGGAAGTGCTCACGTCCTTCGGCCTTGCGACCCAGCCGCGAGCAGGCAATAGCCCGCAGGTACTCCGTCACGGCATCCGTCGGCATCGTCGAGAGCAGCTCCAGCGCCCGCTCGTTGTGGTCCATCGAGAGGTGTGCCACCACCGTATTGCGGTCGTTGTAGTCGTTGAGAATATAGAGCGCCCGGGCATACTGACGCCTTTGCAACAACTCCACACCCCGGGCATAGGTCGTGTCAAGCTCCGTGGTGTGAATCGTATCCTTGACCATCCCTTTGCGACGCAGGTTGTAGCGGAAATCCACGGAGCGGAGCTGCGGGTAGATCACCTCCTTCAAATAGGCATACTCCCGGGGGAAACGCTCGCGCAGCAGCCGTTCTCTTCGGTCCGGATCCCGCTCTGCGGAGACGAGTTCCAGCATCGCCTCGCGGTTCGTCAGCGCAGGGTCCGTGCGGATGCGGTTCATCAGCTCGGGCCACGCCTCGGCGACCCACCGCACGGTCAGCAGCGTGTCGATGCCACGGCCATAATGACGGACCAAGTAGCGTTTCAACGCTTCGGCGCGTCCCCGCGAGAGGCGTTCGTTGAAGGCGTAGTGTCCCTCCGGCGAGGAGGAGGCCGTGAGGGTGATCGTATCGACGTAGAACTCCTCCTGCTCGATGATCCGGCGCATCAGGCCGGAGATTTTCTCCAGCTCACGGCCGTTGTTGCCCAGCGTATCCACCACCCGGGTATCGCCCACAAAGAAGCGGATGTAGTTGCGATCCTCCACCGTAACATACTTGTCGATCACACGGATGCGGTAGCGCGGCAGCGTATCGACAAAGGAGAGCATCGACGAGACCAGATAAGCCAGCGTATCCGAGGGCGGCAGCCGGTAGGCGCTGTCGTCCACGGCCTGCACCTTCCCCGTGAGCGTGATGAGCATCTTCTTCGAAGTTTCGTCCGTCGGGACCTCCTGCGAGTAGTAGTAAGTAATCGTGCTGCGGCTCTCAGCCAGCGAATCCAACCGGGCATCCTCCGGGTAGGGAAACTTCACGAAGCGCTGGAAGGCCGCCTCCCGCCCCAGCGTATCGGGCCGGAAGCGTCGGACATAGGTCTCGTACTGCCAGTAGTCGCGCTCCTGCAACAGCGAGAAGCGTCCCCCGCGAATCACGAGATCCTCCAGCGGAACGGTCCCGTCGGGTTTATGCAGCAGAGGCGTGATGACCACGCTGCGGCTGCTGCCCAATAGCTGTTTCGGAAGCGTAACCACGAAGTCGAGGTGCACCCTCCCGTTGCGTTCGGGAACCGAGCGGACCTTCGCCACGACCGTTACCTGCTCGATCTGCAGCGACATGATCCGCTCGCCGTCGGGCAGCGTATCGACCGGAGCCAGAAAGAAGGTGTTGCTGTCGCGTTGGAGCCGCACGACCTGCGGCCGGTAGTCCTGCTGTTGGGCCTGACGTTCCGCGCGCGTAAGTTGCGAGAGTTGCGCCGCGGCTCGCTGACGCTCCAGGCGTGTGGCCACCGAGCAGCCCGTCGCTGCGCACATCGCAGCGGCGAGCACGCCGCCCAGAATCATTCGTTGCTTTCTCATGGCTAAAACAGATAGGCAAACGACACCTCCAGGCGGGAAGGAGCCAGCGTCCAGCGTCGCGTATGGTAGATATATTCGTCGTCCCAGTCCGAGACCGTAGGGTCTCGCCTCGTGTCCTTCGTATGGAAGAGCCCGAGACCCCCTTCTACGGCCACGCTCCACCGTTTGGAGAGCAGCCACGAATAGCCGCAGGAGAGACCGGCGCCCCACGCCCGGCCGTCATAGCGGCGCGTGCGACGGCCGACAAGGTAATTGACATGTGAGAGCTGCGCACCCACAAAGGGGCCGACCTGCGTTTCGTAGAACCAGTAGCGGGCGCCGAGCTGCACTGCACGAAACGAGGTGGCAAGCGCCTCCGTGCGCACGGGGTTCCAGAACAGAGCACCCTCCAGCGACCAGCGGTCCGTCAGGGCCACCTCGACGCCGAGGTTCAGCGTCGCCGTACAGACTGCCAGCGCATTGGCACGCACGGCGAAGATCTGTGCCGCAGCCTTGTGGGGCGAACCCCACAAGGCCATGAGCAGCATAGTCAGAATCGGTATGATTTGTTGTCGTTTCATCGTCTCGATCATTTTTATTCGCGGACACAACGAACAGGAACGGCTCCGTAGCGGAAATAAGAAGTTGCATAGATGCTTTGATACTCTCCGGATATGTTGATGGAAGAGCAATCAACCCCAAAATGATTGAGTTTCGATCCGTTCCAGGTATAGGGGGACGCCGTATAGACATAGGCATTCTCTCCGTTATTATCATAGCGTGAGCTATATAGGAATCCGCCCAGCGGGTATTTGGCCGTCTGTGAACCGTTGTAGTAGATCGTTACATAATATGGCATGGAGGCCGAAGCAACGCTAATATCCTTGAAATCCTCCAGATCGGGGACTCGCCAGCCCGGAGGACAGGGGTCATAAATCGTCTTGTCCGTAATCATAATGATCTCCGTACCGGTGGTTCGGTTGCCCCACAAATTCGAATTGGAATCATAAAGCCAGTCCGGGACCGACTCCCACGACTCCCAATCTTCAAAAGAGGCATCGTACATGTACCACGTTGGATGTTGAATCGACCACTCGATCGTCATCACATCATAGGGGACACTATACTCTTTCGGATCACAGAGTTCATATTCAAATCCAGGAGCATATGTAATATCTCCACGGCACGGCTCATTCCAGATGGCTTCACGAAGCAGTGAGGAGTAGATCATCGGGTCCTTGCGGCCCCACTCATAATATAATCCGCGAGAGGCGGGTTGGGTATAGTCCGTCGTCTCGGCACCGAGATTCCGATCCATGAAGACTGCTCCCGAGGCATAGGTCTGTCCCGAGCTTTCAATATCATAGTCTACGGACCAGATATGCCATGACCAGATACATTCGCCACGGCTGTCGAGCAGGCCAATACCTGCATTCCCCCGTTTAGAGCCGGTTGTAAAAGTGATGCGTCCGTCGGCAAAAGAGACATCCGAGATGATTGCATTGCGTTCAGTTCCGGTTTCCCAGATCAGAATGGCGGATGTTCCGTTCAGGCGTTGCGGGCGGATGTTCGTCGTCGTTTTCCCGTTGCCCTGCACCGTAGCGTCGAACGAATAGGTCGTATTGAGCTTGCGGGCGATATAACAGTTGGCCGTGCCGTCTTCATCCAGCGGGATGGCTTCGGCCTTAAAGCGGGCATAGAGTTCCGTGCGGGCCTTCTGCGGACGAAACGCATAGGTCGCCGAGGTGGAGAGGCGTTGCGTATAGCCACTGTCCGAGTACCAACCCTCGAATACATATCCCGCTCCGGCGCGTGCCGTCAGGCTGCATCCCTGCTCGTAGCACAGCGCCACGCTCCGAAGATTGCTTCCCGAGCCGGTCTCGCCGCTCCATAAGGCGCCCGAGGCCGTGATCGAGCCACCGGTCGAGGGTTTCGCATAGACGACGTTGGCCATCTGATGCTCGAAGTCGTAGGTTCCGCAAACCCCATAGGGATCCCGCAGCGTAATGCGGTAGGCAAAGCGGGAGTTCGACGAGGTGTAAACCGTCGGACTGTACTGCACGCCGAAGAGATTGGTGCTATTCGGATTATATACCTTGAAATCCGGGCCCGATTCGCCATGGAAGTCATCAAAAAATACCTTCGAGCTCTCACCCGAGACAACGGCAAACGTCCCGTTCAGCGGCAGTTCCTCGTCGTTGTTCTCCACGTCGATATGCAGCAGGGTCGTCCCCTCGTAGATGCAATAGTCGCCAAAGCGGTAGTCATCGAAGTCATCCCACACCTGAATCGAGTAGGAATAGACGCGCGTGTCGATCTCGTTGTCGCCCAGAATCGAGATGCGGAAGGTGTAGTGCACATTGGCCCGGACGTTGAAGTCCGAGGTGTTGTTGCCGCCCAGGTAGACCGTATAGAGGAGGTTCCGGCTGCCGTTCGCGGCGCGGATCAGCAGGTACGAGGCGTGCTCCGGAGCATTCTCGGGACTCTTCTGCCGCTGGTCGGTGATCGACGGAACGGTGCCTTGCAGATTCGGAAGCAGGTAGCAGGCATCCGAGGCCGTTGTCCCCGTGAGTGTCGTCTCGGGGCTGTCCGTATAGTCGGCCGGATCGGACGACGGGGCCGCCTCCGGATCGAAGAGCACCGCCGTGCGCGGGCGTGAGATCAGTTGCACGGAGCGAAGCTCGATATTGGGGTCCTTGACGTTGATCTCGTAGGAGACTTTGGCCACGCACCGCCGAACCTCGACGGTCGAGGGGCTTGCTCCGGCGGCCGTTACATCAAGGTCCTCTTCGGCAGCCATCGGGAGACGTTCGTAACTTTCGGCGCCCGAGATTCGAAGTTCCTCTTCCGAGGGGTTCTCCCCGAGGTCGCGGCCGAGGTTGGCGGCAAGACGCATCCGATAATGTCCGGGCACGACCTCGAAGCGCAGAGTCGTCGCCTGCTGGTAGCGATGCAGGAGCAGTTCGCCCCGGCTGTCGTATAGGTAGAAGTTCAGATCGTCGATTGCCTCCTCGTCTGTCGAGCGGGTCGACTCCTGCATCCTGTCGGGACGGACGGCGATCTCAACCGCCACACCGCGAGGTGCCACGGCCTCCTCCGTCGGGCTCTCCCGGCATCCCGTCAGTGCAACAAGGGTTGCTGTCAAAAAGAACAGCAGTTGCTGGATTCGTTTCATAACTGGATCGTTTGAAAGGTTAGAAAAAGGGTCCCGTCCGACCCCTCGGGGCAAGGCGGGACCCGCAACACATGGATTAGGCGCCCAGATCCACCGACTGCGTAACGGGCGTCTCCCAGTCGGCCACCGTTACCGACACCTGGCAATCCTGACCCACAAGGCCCGTGATATTGGCGGCAACCCGGTAGTAGCCGTTGCGGAGGATCTGACCCGCAGCCTTGCCCGTCAGCTCGATCGAATAGGTTACATCCGAGCGGTCGTCGCTCGTCGAGCTGCTGCCGTCACTGTCGTAGGTCGCGTTGATCTCCAGCAGCACGCGGCTTCCGGCATTGAGCGTCCCCGTCTCATAAACATAGAAGAGGCTGTTGTACTTCGACGAGGCCGTTCCCGGGGTCTGCGTATGGGTGTAGGTCATGGTTCCCGTCGAGGGTGTACCGGCCACGATGAGCGACTGCGAAGCGGCACGCGAGAGTTTCACCGAGTTGATCGTGATCGAACCGGGATACTTCTCCGAAAACTCCGGGTCGATCGTGGTCTGAAGGGCGACCTTCGCCACCGTGCGCTTCAACGTGATACCCACCTGCGTCGAGGTGTTCACCGCACCGACGGTCTTGGTCGTCGAGCCCGACATCACGAAGCCGCCCGAGCGCAGCGCTTTGGTCGAGACATCCGCAAAGGTGCCGTTATAGTCTCCGGCCGACTTCTCCACGAGGGCCGTGAGTGCCGACCGGGTTTTGGCCGACGAAGCGTCGTAGTTCGCAACGGCATAGAACGAGCATTCGGTTCCGGCAGCCGACTTCGGGAGCGAGAAGGTCGCCGATTTCGAGGCGAGTTCCGAGACCGTGAAATCGCGGCGCAGGATCAGATCTCCCGAGGTGTTGAACGTAAAGACCGAGAGCGACGAGAGGCTCTTCTCCCACGCCTCGGCCGTGGCCGT
>UMAV01005756.1_pt1 | contig 11317 bp, 7 predicted proteins | sample 1963811 | NCBI WGS metagenome assembly UMAV01 (sample SAMEA4835926, study PRJEB28245) | human gut metagenome | biome: gut microbiome; material: fecal sample | place: Denmark | collected 2008 | reverse complement strand
GACAGTTAGCGAACTCTTATGTGATCGGAATTGAGATCATGCAAGGATTATCTGGAAGTCTTGGTGTTGTATTAACAGTACCGATCACAGCATTGATCGCATCATTTCTTGCAGTGCGCAAAAAATAAATTTTATAATTCATAAAATAAATCATAAATACGGTCTATGGATTTTATAAAAAACATCTATAAATCTATTGACACAGAAAAAAATTTCATGTATCGTAAAAACATCAAAACAAGGAGAAACTAAGATGACAACAAGTAAGATGAATAATTGCACATTTTATTACTTTAGCTTTCAGGGTTATTATTTTTATCCTGACTATTTTTGTTGCAATGAATCATCGCCAAAACTTATGTCACTTTAAACCGACAGAGTAAAACATTTAAGGCATGCATTCTTGCAACAGAGTGCATGCCTTTTCTTTTTACTCAAAGAAACAAAGGCCGCACCAGAGAAGCAGGATAGAAACGACTTGCCAGGAAAGGACGAACATCATGATTATTATTTTAAAGAAACAGGCAGAAGAAGCAAAGATCAACGCATTAAAGAAAGAGATGGAAGAGCAGGGACTGGGCATCCACGAATCCGAAGGTGTTAACACAAGGATCCTTGGATTAGTGGGAGATACATCTGTTGTAGATATGCGTCATATCATGGCAAACAGCATCGTTGAAAATGTACAGCGTATTCAGGAGCCATATAAGAAGGCCAACAGAAAATTCCATCCAAACGATACAGTTGTTGATGTAAACGGAGTAAAGATCGGTGGTGGAAACTTCCAGGTGATCGCAGGACCATGTTCTATTGAGACAAAAGAACAGATCACAGAAGTCGCAAACGATGTGAAGAATTCTGGTGCAGGATTATTAAGAGGAGGAGCTTTCAAACCAAGAACTTCCCCATACTCTTTCCAGGGACTTCATGGAGAAGGATTAGAATTATTATTAGAAGCTAAGAAAGCAACAGGACTTCCAGTTGTTACAGAGATCATGGATGCAAGTCATCTTCCATTATTCGAAGATGTGGATCTGATTCAGGTTGGAGCAAGAAATATGCAGAACTTTGAATTATTAAAAGAATTAGGAAAGATCAACAAACCAATCTTATTAAAGCGAGGACTTGCAGCAACGATCGAAGAATGGTTAATGAGTGCAGAATACATTATGGCAGGTGGAAATGAAAATGTAATCCTTTGTGAGAGAGGAATCCGAACATACGAAACAGCCATGAGAAATACATTAGATCTTTCTGCAATCCCTATGATCAAGAAGAAATCCCATCTTCCAGTCATGGTAGATCCATCTCACGCAACAGGAATCAGAGATATGGTAGAGCCAATGGCATTAGCAGCGATCGCTGCTGGGGCCGATGGATTAATGGTAGAAGTTCATAATGATCCAGCCAAAGCATTATGTGATGGACCACAGTCACTGACACCAGAACAGTTTGATACATTGATGAAGAAGGTAAATAAGACAAGAGAATTCTTTCAGGCATTATAACTAGAAAAAATCTTGCTGAGAATTGTAAATTGGGATATACTATAACTAAAGAAAGAAAAAGACAACCCGGGAATCCATTGATTTCCGGGTGTTTGTCAGTTTTATAGATTCTAGGGAAAAAGGAGAGATATCTTATGAAAGTAATCGTCGGACTGGGGAATCCGGGAAAGAAATATGACAACACAAGACACAATATTGGATTTGAAGCCATTGATTATATTGCAGACAAAGAAGGCATAAGTATAAATACAGGGAAACACAAAGCATTGATCGGAACTGGGTATATGGGAGGAGAAAAAGTCCTTCTTGTGAAACCACAGACATTTATGAACTTAAGCGGGGAGAGTCTTCGCCCAATCATGGATTTCTATAAATTAGAGCCAGAAGATTTTATCATTATTCATGATGATATCGACCTTGATGTTGGAAGACTGCGTATCCGAAGAAAGGGAAGTGCAGGGGGACATAATGGACTGAAAAGTATCATCAGTCATTTAGGAAGTATGGATTTCCCAAGGGTGAAGATCGGTGTTGGAGAGAAACCAAAAGGATATGATCTGGCAGATTATGTATTAGGACATTTTACAAAAGAAGAACAGGCAATCTTTGCGGAACGTTTTGATGAAGTGTACGATGCAGTACAGCTGATCGTTATGGGCGACATCACAGAAGCGATGAACCGCCACAATAAGAAAAAGTAGGGATAGAAAGTGTTAGAACATATATTAAAAGACGATCCGGTATACAGACAATTAAAGGATGAGGTCGAAGATTACTGTGGCCCGGTTCTTGTATCAGGATGCACCGATACAGCCAAATGGCATCTGACCAGTCTGATCGGAAATCATAAGAAAAAGCAATTTAAGATCATCATCGTACCAGACGAGAACAAAGCAAGACAATGGGTCGAGGCAAGTCATTTCTTTGGAGAAAAGGTTCAGTATATTCCAGCAAAAGATCCATTATTCTATACAGCTGATGTTCATGGAAATGCAATCGCAAGAGACCGTATGCTGGCGATCAAGAAGATCGTGGATGACAAATGTGGAACCTTTGTGATGACGATCGATGCTGTGATGGATCAGGTTGTTCCATTAAGTGATATCAAGAATCATAAGATGACGTTTAAAATGGGAGAGACACTGGAAGAGGCAACGATCGCAGAAGAATTTGTTGCCAGAGGCTACGAAAAAGCACCATTTGTTGAGGCTCCAGGCGAGTTTGCTGTGCGAGGAGGAATCATTGATATTTTCCCATACACGCAGGAAAGCCCATATCGTATCGAACTATGGGGAGATGAAATTGATTCGATCCGAAGTTTTGATAAAGAAAGCCAAAGATCCATCGAAGAAGTCGATGCTCTGACCATTTATCCGGCATCAGAGATCATTTTAAACCAGCCAAGGATTGAACATGGTCTTCGAAATATGGAAGAAGATTATGAGAAGTTATCACAGAAATTTAAAAAAGAAAAAAAATATGATCAGGAAGCCCGCCTAAGAAAAGAAATGGACCGTGTTCGTGAGGAATTAAGGGAACTTCATATGTTGATCGGAGTAGAAGGTTATCTCCCATATTTTTATGAAAATACAGAATGCATCTTAGATTATTTTCCAGAAGAAAGCATGATCTATATGGATGAACCAAAACATATCAGAGAACGTGCAGATGCATTTTATCTGGAATTCTCAGAGAGTATGAAAAGCCGTCTGGAAGGTGGGTATCTTCTGCCTAAACAGGCAAATACGGTGACAGATTATGAGAGTATTTTATATCAGATCGAGAAACATAAGATGCTATGTTATTCGATCTTATCTGCTGAGATCAATGATTTTAGAGTTGCTAGAACCTTATTTATGGATACAAAATCCATTCAGTCTTATAACAACAGTTTTGAGCAGTTAGTCAAAGATCTTACCAAATATCAAAGTAAGGACTACAGGATCGTTGTTGCTTCTCCATCTGTTACAAGAGCGAAACGTCTAAGCAGTGATCTGAGAGAAAATGGTTTGGTTGTGACATATGATAAGGACTTGAAATATGGAGTGGAAGCAGGGCAGATTGTTGTCACAGCAGGAAAGCTTCTGACAGGAATTGAATATCCGGCAGCCAAATGGGTATTGATCTCAGAAGGAGACATTTTCAAAGGAAGAGAAGAAAAAAAGCGCCGAAAGAAAGAGAAGAAAAAACAAGGAGAAAAGATCCGAAGTTTTGCAGATATCAATATCGGTGATTACGTTGTTCATGAAAAACATGGAGTCGGTATTTACCGCGGAATCGAAAAGATCACAACAGATGGGGTTGAAAAGGACTACATCAGTATTGAATATCAGGGCGGTGATAATTTATTTATTTTAGCATCAGCCCTAGACCAGATCGCAAAATACGCAAGTGCAAATGCAAGAAAGCCGAAACTGCATAAATTAGGTGGAAATGAATGGAAGAAGACGAAAACACGTGTCAAAGGTCAAGTCAAAGATATTGCGGAAGAACTCGTACAGTTATATGCACTAAGACAGGCAAAAGAAGGATATGTCTATGATCAGGACTCTGTATGGCAGAAAGAGTTTGAAGAATTATTTCCATACGATGAAACGCAGGATCAGTTAAATGCAATCGATGATACGAAAAGGGATATGGAAAGCAAGAAGATCATGGACCGACTGATCTGTGGAGATGTCGGGTATGGCAAGACAGAAGTAGCGATCCGTGCAGCATTTAAGGCAGTAGACAATGGAAAACAGGTGGCGTATCTCGTACCAACCACGATCCTTGCACAGCAGCATTACAATACATTTGCACAGAGATTTCATGATTACCCGATCACCGTACGCATGATGTCCAGATTTTGTACAGCAAAAGAGCAGAAAGAGACGATCGAAGGACTCAAAAATGGAACGGTAGATGTCGTGATCGGAACGCATCGCTTATTGTCCAAAGACATGCAGTATAAGAATCTGGGACTGCTCGTAATTGATGAAGAACAGCGTTTTGGAGTGACACATAAAGAAAAGATCAAGACAATGAAAAAAGATGTCGATGTCTTATCATTATCTGCTACACCAATCCCAAGAACCCTGCATATGAGTCTGATCGGAATCCGTGACATGAGTGTATTAGAAGAACCACCGCATGACCGAAGAGCGATCCAGACATATGTTATGGAATATAATGAAGAACTGGTCAAAGAAGCGGTCTACCGCGAAATGACACGTGGCGGGCAGGTATATTATGTGTATAACCGCGTCAATAATATCGCAGAAGTGACAGCCGAATTACAGAGATTGCTTCCAGATGCGAAAGTTGCATTTGCACATGGACAGATGAAAGAACGCGAACTGGAAGAGATAATGATGGGATTTATGAACCATGAGATCGATGTATTGGTATCTACAACGATCATCGAGACAGGACTAGATATTCCGAATGTAAATACAATGATCATTCACGATGCCAACCAGCTTGGACTGTCCCAGTTGTATCAGTTAAGAGGACGTGTCGGAAGATCGAATCGAAATGCATTTGCATTTTTGATGTACAAAAAGAACACACTGTTAAAAGAAACCGCAGAAAAACGATTACAGGCGATCCGGGAATTTACAGATCTTGGATCCGGTTATAAGATCGCAATGCGAGATCTGGAGATCCGCGGAGCAGGAAATCTTTTGGGACAGGCACAATCCGGTCATATGGAAGCAGTTGGATACGATCTGTATTGCAAGATGCTGAATGAAGCAGTCTTGAGATTAAAAGGCGAATTAAAAGACGAGGATGAATTTGACACAACACTCGATCTCGACATCAATGCATTTATTCCATCAACGTATGTGTATAATGAATATCAAAAACTGGAATTATACAAACGTATTTCATCCATTGAATCCAAAGATGAAATGGAAGATATGACAGATGAGTTGATCGACCGTTTTGGGGAAATGCCGAAAGCAGTCCACAATCTGTTATATGTTGCATATTTGAAATCATTAGCTCACCACGCTTATATGACAGATGTGAAACAAAAAGGAGAAAAAGTCTCATTTGAAATGAAACCAGATGCAGCTGTGGACGTAGAAAAAATTCCAGTGGTATTAGAAGAATACAAACGTGAATTATCCTTCCAGGCAGGCAAGAATCCGACATTTGTACTGGATCTGTCAAAGACAAAGAAAGTGAAGCAGTTAGAAAAGATTGAACATTGTGTGAACTCGCTCAATTCATTGATAATCCGATAAGTTTGTGCTATAATATCGCCAGACATTAGCCTAATATAATCATAATATGAAGGAGAAAATGAAATGAAGAAATTAGCAAAGAAGTTGCTATGTTTAACTGCAGTTCTTGCGTTAACTCTTTCTTTATTTACAGGATGTAAAAGCAAGAATGAGAAGACATTATTTGAATATGCAGGACAAGAAGTAACATTCCAGGAAGCTCATGTATATGCAAGAATCATGCAGTATCAGGCAGAAGCTCAGTACGGAGCATACTTCGGAGACAGTATGTGGTCTATGCAGGTCGGAACAGACAGCAAAGGAAAGAAGATCACAATGCAGCAGTCTGTCAAAGACAGCGTTATCAACCAGTTAAAACAGATTAAAGTTTTAGCAGCACACGCAGACGACTACAACGTGAAGTTAACAAAATCTGAGAAGAAGCAGATCAAAGAAAGCGTAACTGCCTTCGCAAAAGACTCAACAGGTAAGAAAGTCATGAAGAAGACAGAAGCAGATAAAGATATGATCCAGAAACTGTACGAAGAAAGCACGATCGCAAGTAAAGTTATGCAGGCGATCATCAAGAAAGCAAACGTCACAGTAACAGATGACGAAGCCAAAACTGTCAAAGTCTACAAACTTGTCTTCACAACAAAGACAACAGACAGCAAGACAGGAAAAGAAAAAGACATGACAGCCGCTGAGAAGAAAGATCAGCTAAAGAAAGCAAAATCTGCATTAAAGATGATCAAGAAAGGCCAGAGTATCAGCTCTGTAGCTAAGAAGTTCAGCGTAAACTCTGACAACGAAGAATCCTATACAAAAGGAAAAGCCACATTAGGAACAAAATTCGAAACAGCAGCAGCAAAACTTAAGAAGAACCAGGTAAGCGGAGTCGTAGAATTAGACGATGCATACGTGATCATCAAGATGTTAAATCCAAACGACACAACAGCAGCTGCATCAAACAAATCCACACTGCTTCAGGAAAAACAGCAGGCAGCATACGAGAAAGTCTACAAGAAGTGGACAAAAGATGCTGACAAGAAGTGGGATGACAAGAAGTCTGTAGATCAGGATCTGTGGAAAGAAGTTAAGTTTAAATATAAAGCTACAACAGCATCTACAGCAGCAACAACAACTACAACAACAGCGGCGAAGAACGCAACAACAGCTGCAAAGAACGCAACAACAGCTGCAAAGAGTAAATAATTATAAGAAATGAAAAGACCGGAGATAACGGGAATAGTTATCTCCGGTCTTTTTGACTTTCTGTGATCACGCAGGCACCGAGTTGTTCATATGTATGAATGCATTTTTCTGAGATTGAAGAATTCGTAATAAGATTGCGACCTTTTCCAAGTTGACAGATGTAGATAAAATCTTTCTTCATAAGTTTGGTTTCATCTGCGAGAAAATAGATTTCAGGAACCATGTGACAGAGCAGGCGTACAATTGATGCCTCAGCCATACTTCCTAAAAAGATATTTCCTTCTTCATCAACAGCATTAACTCCAATAAAAGCACAGTCAAGCTGGAATGAATTCAGATTCGATTCGGCAATCTGACCAGTTGTAGTAAGTGAATTATGACGTATTTCTCCACCCAGAGAAATTAGATGAATATTAGGATATGAACTTAATTCGTAAGAAATATTGACTGCATCTGTAACGATATTTAAGGTGCCAGAATCTTTGAGCATTGTAGCAAACATATGGACTGTTGTTCCAGAGGCAAGGAAAATATGATGTCGATTCTGAATGTAAGGAAGAGCAGCTCTTGCAATAGATTCTTTCAATTCAATATTCTGCGTCATACGCTGATGAAAAGGAAGAGTGGTATCGTGAATCGAAAGAGAAGGAAGTGTTGCACCTCCATGTGTCCGGATCAATTTATGGTCATCCTCAAGTTCCTTTAAATCTCTTCGTGCAGTCATTGGTACGATGCCAAATATTTCACAGATTTCAGAAATTGAAATCCTTTCAAAATGAGATAAATAATCTAATATTTTTTGTTGACGTATATCTTTTTTCAACGAAATAGCTCCTTTTATATACTATATAATTATCTTTTATTATACTTTACAGAAAAGGAAAATTCAAGAAATAAGAGAATAATAAAAAGTTCTAAACGAACATTTATATAGACAAAACGAACATAAAAATGTTAATATAAAACAAATATAAGTGTTAGAAAGGATGTTTTATTATGAAATGTGTTGCAGTAGGAGATATGATGATTCCGTCCATATATTTTAGGAAGGAATTAGAAAAAAGTTCGATCATTGATGAGTTTATATGTAAATCCTGGAAAGAAAATAGTAGTAAAGATGATTTCAGGGAAGTTATCCGAAAGATAGAAACACAGGGAGCATGTGCATTTGAGGTAGAAGATGAGATTACAGAGCTTATGAAAAAGGCGGATGTTATTTTTGTACATCAGTGTCCGGTTAGTAAGGAAGTGATCAAAGAAGCAGAAAATCTAAAGTATATTTTATCCTGTCGTGGTGGTGTGGAAAATATTGACATGGAAGCGGCAAAAGAAAAGGGTGTGAAAGTTATTAATTGCCCAGCTCATAATGCATATGCAGTTGCAGAATATACGATTGGAATGATTTTAAATGAATTAAGAAATATCACAAGATCTTGTACAGCATTAAAGAATGGTGAGTGGAGAGAAAAATATCAAAATTCTGAGACACTGACAGAACTAAGAAGCCAGACGATCGGAATCATTGGATTTGGAACGATTGGTCGTCTCGTCATTGAACGTCTGAAAGGTTTTCATCCAACTATCCTTGTTCATGATCCATTTGCAGATGAAGATAAGATTCGAGAAGAAGGATGCAAACCAGTTACAAAAGAAGAACTGATCAAACGATCAGATGTGATCACGATTCATGCAAGGATCAAGGCTGGTGATCCACCAATTATCGGAAAAGAGGAATTTAATCAGATGAAAGAAACTGCTTATTTGATCAATACAGCAAGAGCAGTCGCAGTTGATATGAAAGAACTTTATCATGCACTTTCAGAGCATAAGATCATGGGAGCAGCAATCGATGTATTCCCGACAGAACCCGTTTCAAAAGATGAACCATTGTTGAAATTAGACAATATTACAGTGACAAATCATCAGGGAGGAGCAACCGTAGAATCATATGTGAAGGCGCCAGAGATGGTTCTCGATATGTTAAAACATAGTTTAGAATAAAAAATACAATTACAAAGTATAAAAAATAGCTGCTTTAACAATTATTTTCAAAAAATTGTGAAAGAAATTGTCAGCAGACTATTTTTTTGCATTTTTTTTGAAATACTTGAAACTGTTTTTTGAAAAAGTACGATGCTATACTTTAGTTACAGATGAGGTGAACATATGAATAAGAGATCTCGAGAAATATTATCTCAGCTAATTACAAAAACAGAATATAATCAGACAATATCGATTCAGGAGTTGGCAGATACATTTAAAGTTTCAAGCCGAACCATCCGATACGATATTGATCAGATTAATGATTATCTGAAAGAAAATCATTTACAACCATTAAATCTTGGGAAAAGAGGTGTGATCAACACAGAACAAGATATCACAAAGGCAAGAGAATCTCTTTCGGAAGAAGGGTTTTATTCTTTTAAACTTTCAAGAGAAGAAAGGGTCAGTTTTGCAGTTGTATTAATGATCGGTTCTGATGATTACATTACATTGTCAGAGATTGCAGATCAGCTGTTTGTAAGCAGATCAACGATCATTCAGGATTTGGAACATATCAAAAACTTTTGCAGAGAGAGACATTTATATGTACTTTCTCATTCCAATAAAGGGTTACTGCTTGAAGGAAGAGAAATTGATAAGCGAAACTTATTGCTCGATATGATTCAGTCAGGAAATAGTATTTTCAAGGTAGAGCCAATTTTTCAGCATTTAACACAGTGCCTTTCAAAGAACTTAAAGATAGATCTGGAAGATATTTCGATAATCGAGAAGATCATCAATGAAGCAGAACATATTTATGGAAGGTTTTTGACAGATCGGTCATTTGTTCAGTTAAGAAATTACTTTCAGCTTTCGCTTTACCGCTTAAGAAAATCACATTATGTGGAATATGGTGGTAAAAAGAATAGCAAATGGGAAATGGCGAAGGGAATGATCGATCAGATCCAGCAGTTTATTGTAAAAGAAATACCAGATACAGAAATATATTATGTAGCAGATGTTCTAAACCGGATGAAATACATCAAGAAAACGACTAGTAACAAAGAAATCGTTAAGATGCAGGTTATCACAAGAAATTTCATCCAGAATATATCAAAAGATATTCGTATAAATCTTCAGGGAGATTACATCTTTTACGAAAATCTGATCAACCATTTGGAGTCAACGTTTTCAACGCTTGGTGATAGATTTGCAATTAATTCTGTTGTTGACGAAGTACTTCAGAGATATCCAGGAGTAAAGAAAGCCACAGAAAAGAATGTTCATGTATTGGAAGAATATGTTGGAAGAAAGTTATCAAAAGAAGAAATTGCTTATATCGTAGTTCATATTTGTGCAGCGATTGAGCGAAATAAGAATGAAACCGTAAGATATTCCGTAGTTTTAGTGTGCAACGGAGGAATCGGTACATCTCAGTTACTTCTTGCAAGATTGGAAAAATTTTTTCACTTGGATGTGATAGATATTATTCCAGCACATGATATTGAGAATATGAATATGGAAGATGTTGATGCAGTAATCTCAACGATTTCATTGGAAGGAAAAGGAATTGAATACATACAGGTTGATCCATTACTGACCGATGAGGACTGCATTAGAGTTGGTGAGAAATTATCAAAGATCACTCCGAAGACAACAGTAAAAGAAACTGTTTCTGAGGAGAAAACAGATTCTTTTAAATCTCTGGAAAAGATAAAAGAGATTTTAGAAGATAAGAATGATGAAGATTCATTGATTAAGATAAGAACAGTCATTGATACATTTTTTCAGAAAAAAGAAGAAACTATGTTAAGCGATCTTCTACCAGCACAGGCAATTCAAATCGGGGTTGAATGCAGTGACTGGAAAGAAGCAATTAAAGCTTCTGCACAGTATCTTATAAAGAAAGGAGCCATCAATGAACATTATGTTGATGCTATGATCCAAAATGTCATGGAAAATGGTCCATATATTGTTGTTGCTCCAGGATTTGCACTTCCACATGAAGCATTAAATGCAGGAGCCAGCAAAGTTGGAATGAGTCTGATCAGGCTAAAGACTCCAGTTCCTTTTGGAAAGGAGGAGATGGATCCAATCGAATGGGTATGTTGTCTGAGTGCGATCAACAAAGAAACTCACTTAAAAGCGATGTTTCAATTAGTAAACCTTTTTTATAACCAGTCTTTTCGTGTGAAGATTAAAGAATGTAAGACGGGAGAAGAAATTTACAAGATTATAGAACAATTTGAGTATGAAACGAGGTAGATACAATGATTTGGGAAGACCTGAATGAAAACTTGATAGTGCCTGATCTTGAGGCAAAAAGTTCCGATGAAGTATTTGAAAAACTTGGAGGCTTATTTATAGTAGAAGGTTATTGTAAAGATACTTATATCGATG
>UMAV01025874.1_pt1 | contig 11444 bp, 10 predicted proteins | sample 1963811 | NCBI WGS metagenome assembly UMAV01 (sample SAMEA4835926, study PRJEB28245) | human gut metagenome | biome: gut microbiome; material: fecal sample | place: Denmark | collected 2008 | reverse complement strand
TTTCCTGACGCAATTCCTGATTCTCTATCTTTTTAATGACTTCGGCATGATCCGGCTGGTAATATTGCAATTTTCGTTCATAGATTTCTATCATTGCCGCACTGTAGTTATTCTCTATAACCTGATGCTTCAATAAATTTATAGCCTTGGTATATACAGAACGATAAAGGAAAGCTAAAATCTGCTCTCCTATGACGACTGAATCTCTCCGCCTCCACAACTCCACAAAAACATCCTGCACTACATCTTCGGCTTCTTCGGTACCAACCAGCCGTGTCGCATAGAACAACAGCTTAGGATAGCATTGACGAAAGACGGCCTTATAGGTGTCATCAAGTTCCTCGTTCATATTATATAATTCACCTTTGTATGAAGGAGAGAGCCAATGTTCCAAATAACGATCCAATCATCCACTGTAGAGGCAAAAAGCTTCCGCTCATCATACAATTTTCAGGCAGATTCAAACCGCCTCTACAGCAAAACGATAATAAATATTACTTTTAACTCACCTCCTGTACAATTACAATTCTTAATAAGTTGAACCAATTATTATCTATCTATACCAAATATTTCCCGGTTCCGGACCCATTTCAAATTCTACAGTAGCACCATCCATTATTTGCCGGTGTGTGATATAGCTCTTATCGTATGGTTGCCCATTTACTTTCACCGACTGGATATAGATATTTTCACGACTTACTCCAGGGGCCAGTACTGTGAACGTTTTTCCATTATCCAGATGCATCTGTATCTCGGGGAACAACGGCGTACCAATCTCATATTCACCACTTACCGGATTGACAGGATAAAATCCCATAGCACTGAATACATACCAGGCAGACATCTGTCCACAATCCTCATTTCCACACAGTCCGGCAGGTGCATTGAAATAAAGGTCATGCATGACTTGCGCCGCATACTTCTGAGTTTTCCAAGGCTGACGTACCTTATTATACAAATAAATCACATGATGGCTAGGCTCATTACCATGAGCATACTGGCCAATCATACCTGTACTGAAAAGAGGCAAATCTGCATTACCAGCCGGGATATAAGTAAACATACTATCCAACTTTTCCGTAAAACGATCCTTACCACCAGTCAAGGCAATTAGCCCCTTAATATCCTGCTGTACAGACCAAAAGTACTGCCAACCGTTACTTTCACAAATGTGGGCAGTGTAGTCATCCGGGCTGAAATTAGGTTGGAATACTCCTTTATCATCTATCGGCTGCATGAAGCTTGACGCCGGATTGAACACATTGCGATAATTCTGAGAACGCTTGTAGAATTCGTCCGCTAATTGAGTCCTCCCCATCTTCCGGGCCATTTCGGCTATGCAATAATCATCAAAAGCATATTCTAATGTTTTGGAAAGCGACCAATTTTCCGCATTATATTCATCCTTTATATTATAAGGTATATATCCTAATTTTTTATACAGACCAATGCCGCGATAATCATCCAAGTTAGCAGTAGCCACACAAGCCTCCAATGCCTTCTCTGCATCAAAATCACCAATACCTTTCAAATAAGCATCGACAATAACAGGTACAGCGTGGTAGCCAATCATCATATCCGTTTCACTTCCCCAAAAATTCCATACCGGCAAACGTCCGTTCTGTTCATAAAAAGCAATGAATGATTTCACCATATCATTGACACGCTGAGGTTCCGTATAAGTAAATAACGGATGTGCGGCACGATAAGTATCCCACAATGAAAAGGTTCCATAATTCACCCAACCATCCGTCTGATGAATTTTCTTATCGGGACCATAATAAGCCCCGTCCACATCACTATAAATAGTCGGGGCAATCATTGTATGATACAATGCTGTATAAAAATTAACCTTATCGTCCTTGTTATCACCTGTTACCTCTATTTTTCCCAACTGACGGTTCCAATTATCTTTAGTTTCAGCCAAATATTTATCGAAATCATTGTGAGGTGCTTCAGCCGCCATGTTTTTAGCAGCACCTTCCATGCTTACTCCCGAAAGAGCAGTACTCAGAACAATCTGCTCTCCTTTTTCCGTATCAAAATTAAAGCGGGCGATATAAGCCGTACCTACACGTTTACCTTTCAAAGCAATGGCAGTAGTATCCATCTCTACCGAGGCAAACGGTTTGGAGAAACGAGTGCGGAAATACACATGCTGGTCTCTTGCCCATCCTTCGGAAAAACGATATCCCTGAATGGTGCATGAGTCAATTATCTCAATATAAGAATCATTGGTAAAGTCCCAATTCATAGCTTTCTTCAGATTCAGAAAGACAGCCGACTCTCCTTCAGGAAACGTATAACGCTGTATACCGCAACGCTCTGTAGCAGTTAACTCCACATTGATATCATAATCTTTCAGCAACACGCGATAATAACCAGCTGAAGCCTCTTCATCCGCATGAGAGAATTTGGAATAGATACCTAAAGGAGCTTCCGCTTCCTGATAAGGCAAAGTTACAGGCATGAAAGAGATATCATACAAGTCTCCGGCTCCCGTTCCCGACAAATGGGTATGACTGAATCCGGCAATCGTACTGTCCGGATAAAAATAACCGGAAATACGGTCCCATCCGGGCAAACCGTTATCCGGACTAAGTTGTACCATTCCGAAAGGCGCTTGCGCTCCCGGATAAGTATTGCCGGTAAAATCGGTTCCGATAAACGGATTCACCAATTGGGTATAATCGGTTGACGGCTGGGTTTGTTTATTGGACACACAGGCTCCAAATGCCACTAAAGAAATGAATAGCGCGAGAACAGGTGTTTTCATACTTAAGAGGTTTTTCATTATTACTTTGTTACAAAAATACACATTATAATAATATGAACAACCTTATTATAAAAAACACTTAGCTTTAATTCATTATTTTTTCGTATTTAAATAGTAAAGAAGGGATTCTTTCACCTTTTCATCCGAAGTTACAATCAAAAATTCACCGCCTCTTTTATCATACAGAAAGCAATAGGTCTTATAAAGAGCTATGCCTGCTATCTCCTCCCAAGGGAATGTCTGTTTCAGTTCCGCCTTATCATATGTCAGCCCTTCCGGAGTTATTTCCACCCAAGTCTGCCCCGCAATACTCCGCTTATAAATCTTATTTAGTCTGACAGGCAGCATAATCAAGATATAAATAAGACACAAGAACCAAATCAGCAGCGGACTGAACAGGCTTTGCTCTTCGGGAACAATATAGTGCCCTGTACACAGTGCAATACAAATATAAATGATGAACAACAAAGAAAAACTGAAATGACGGATGTCCCACAATTTATACAAAGCATACTTTTTCAGGCTGATATTATAATCACAAACCACGACACCTGGTTCCCGTGTCAGTTTGCTTTTCGGTATGCTGAAGATACGCAATATCTGGATTCCCCGTTTCACGCCATACCCGAATAATAAAACCATCACACCAAGATTTATCAAGATCCACCACCACAATGATTCGTTTGCCAAAGCCGGTTGCCCGACAAGCACCATTGATGCAAAAGTGATACCCACCACCAATAACAACATACTACAAATTACAGTTAAAATCCATCCTTTTGTTTTCATAATAACCTTTTTATTTTATTCCATGACGGGAAACAAAGATAAAAGATTATAGCTAGATAACAAATAAAGAGCCGTCGAATTTAAATTATTGTTTGGTTAGGAACTTAGATTTTTTTCGTATGTTTGTCGCAAATATTAATGAAAAACACATTTCTATCTATGAAAAAGAGTGATATTCTGTTCTTTTTGTTTGTAATAGCATTGTTTCTACCCTTTTTTATTAGCGATACCATTTATGAATGGTACAAATCTTTCAATGCAATCCATGGTATGGTCATGAGTTTTGTGAAGTTCGCCATTCTAGCTACTTTGGGAGAAATGCTTGGGCTTCGCATCAGCACAGGAGTGTATCACAACAAGACCTTCGGTATTATCCCACGCATGGTAATCTGGGGGGTACTGGGTATGGGTATCAATATGGCTATGATTATTTTTTCAAAAGGCACTCCCATTTTCTTGGAATATATGGGTCTGGAATATGCCTCCACATTGATGAACGGGGATTTCTGTCTTGCCAAATTTCTGGTTGCACTGGCTATTTCCGTTACAATGAACTCTATATTCGCTCCTGTATTCATGACATTACATAAAATAACAGACACTCATATCGGGAATTGTGGCGGCTCTATCAAAGCGCTTTCCACCCCTATTCCCATGACACGTATTTTCACCGGATTGAATTGGGTGGTACTTTGGAGCTTTGTATTCAAAAGGACCATCCCTTTGTTCTGGTATCCGGCCCACACCATCACTTTCCTGCTTCCTCCGGACATGCGGGTATTATTTGCCGCCATTCTAGGGGTGGTACTGGGAGTATTACTAGCTATCGCTGCTAAAAAGAAATAACAATCTTCATGTATAATGAATACCAGCCTTCCCTGCTTTTAGCCCCCTATATTGACAAATACTGGGAATTTAAAGGCAATCCGGACTATGGGATGAAAATCAACATATTGCCGGACGGTTGCACCGATTTTATCTTCACCCTTGGCGAAGTAGCTGACATAGCGGAACAAGAAAGTCTTATAATGCAACCCTACCGTTCTTATTTTGTAGGTCCCATGAGCCGATACTCCACCCTAATAACCTATGCGAAAAGCATCCATATGTTTGGTATCCGTTTTCTGCCTTGCGGTTTATTCCGCTTCATGCAATTACCATTGGAAGAACTTGGGAATCAAAGAATCAGCACTTTTGAGTCAGGAGGTATCTTCAACGACTCGCTAGCAGAAAGATTATGTGAACAACCGTACATACAGGACAAAATCAGACTGATAGAATCTTTTCTCACCCAAGCCTTATGTACTAACAACAAGATAGAAAAACAGATATCATATGCAGTAGATTGCATTAACCTTTCCAAAGGCCAACTGCCTATCCGTTCTTTAGTAGAAAATGTATGCTTGTGCCAAAGACACTTCGAGCGCAAGTTCAAACATCAGACCGGATATTCCCCTAAGGAATACAGCCGGATTATCAAATTCAAGAATGCAGTGGATTTACTGCGTTCCACCTCTTCCAATCAACTCTTCTCTGTTGCCATTGAGGCCGGATACTATGACACAGCCCATTTGAGCAAGGAAATAAAAGCCTTATCAGGCAATACACCCGGTTCCTTTTTATCCTTAACGGTTACGGAAGAAACCACATTAACATATCTGAAACTATAAAAGTCGTTTTTTTACAACGAAGCCATCCTGGCGTTTCTTACTTTTGTACCGTATCAAAAACTAAAAAGAAACAATGGAATCACTTAAAGAAAAAGCAAAAGCTTTGCTTCAACAATGTGAAGTAGTCACACTAACTTCCATCAATAAAGAAGGGTATCCCCGGCCGGTTCCCTTGAGTAAAATCAAAACGGAAGGATTAACAACCATCTGGTTTGCAACAGGAAACAGTTCGGCAAAGACAAAGGATTTCCGCTCTAATCCGAAAGCCGGCATATGTTTCTACAAAGAGGGAAACAGCGTGGCCATGACCGGAGAAGTGGAAGTTGTATCAGACACTGGCACCAAGAAAGAGTTATGGCAAGACTGGTTTATCCATCATTTTCCTAAAGGACCGGAAGACCCCGAATATATCCTGCTGAAGTTCCGGGGAAACCATGCCACCATTTGGATTGACGGCCAGTTTGTTCACAGAAAAGTCTAAGTTTCCACCTCTTATCCTTGGATTTTTTCACATTTTATTTTTCATACACGTCTGTCATCCTTGAAACATCTTATTATATATGGATGTTTTAAGAATGACAGACAGGCATGAAAGGAATTCAAGACATCAGCTCCAGACCATCCGTCTACAAAATTCATCTCTTCCCTACCCTACCTTTCCAATACTTTCCCTACCTTTGTGCCATAAGTACGTATGACAAATACCAATATGGAACAACAACAATCATCTTATAAAGAAAAAGAACGTATAGACCTTCGCGAGCCGCGACGCTTCAAAGTTACTATTTTCAATGACGACTTTACTACAATGGAATTTGTTGTAAAGATATTAACTACCGTTTTTTTCAAATCAACGATGGAAGCAGAAGCTTTGATGATGCAAGTACACAAAAGTGAATCGGCCGTAATAGGCATCTATACGTATGATATCGCCCGGTCAAAAGTACAAAAAGCCACCCGTATGGCTCGTGAAGAGGGTTTCCCTCTCCGACTCACGGTTACACCGGAAGAAGAATAAAAAATCAAGAATAAGATATGGATATACCAAATACCGATTCGGTGAACTACGCTTTCGCTTCTGCGCAGAGCCAAGCGATGCAATATCGGCATGAATTTATCACGCCCGAACACTTATTGAGCGCATTGCTGGAACAAGTTCCTTTTCAAAAAGCATTGGCAGAGTGTTTTTGTACCCCGGAAGAACTGTCCCAGTCCATTTCTGAATATCTGTCGAAAAAAGTGGAACGAGTTCCTCAAGAAATAGAATATGAGTTGGAAATTTCAGGTCAACTCTCCGAGCTGCTGCAATATGCCTATATGACAATCAGCCATTCAAGCGCAGAAGAAATGGATGTTCCTCATCTGGTACAAGGAATGCTTCAACTGGAAGATTCATGGGCCGGCTATCTGCTAAAAGAAACAGTGGGAGAAGATATGCCGGAGTTTCTCAGCTCCCTCATTTCAAATTACGAGCACATGAATCAGTTTCAAGAGGAAACTTCCTCTGAGCAAGAGAAAAGCGAACCTTGGCGCAACTACGTCACCTGCCTCAATGAAGGTCTGCAAGACCGGAATCCGCTTATAGGCCGGAATGTGGAATTGGAACGCACCATTCAAGTTCTCTGCCGCAAAGAAAAGAACAACCCTCTGCACGTGGGTGAACCGGGAGTGGGAAAAACCGCACTGGTCTACGGACTAGCTGCACGTATAGAAGCAGGCAATGTTCCCGAACGCCTCACAGGTTGTCGTATCTACGAACTGGATTTAGGCAACTTATTGGCCGGTACACAATATCGGGGTGAATTCGAGAAAAGGCTGAAAGCCATTATGGAAGGAATACGGAAAGAAGGACACGCCATTGTATATATAGATGAAATACATAACCTGATAGGCGCCGGACGGACGGGAGACGGTTCGATGGATGCCTCTAATATGCTCAAGCCTTATTTGGAAGGAGGAGAGATCCGGTTTATCGGTTCCACTACTTACGAAGAATTCAACCGCTATTTTTCACGTAGCAGAGGATTGGTACGGCGTTTCCAACAGATTGACATACAGGAACCCGGAATCGAAGAAACTATCCACATAGTGGAAGGATTAAAAGAAAGGTACGAAACGTTCCATGGAGTAGTTTATGAAGAAGGAGTGATAGCATATGCCGTCACAGCTGCCGCACGGTATATCAGCGACCGTTTTTTGCCCGACAAGGCCATCGACCTGGTGGACGAAGCCGGGGCTTATCGTGAAATCCACCCCACAGATACAGAAACACAAACGGTGGACAAAGTATTGATAACCGATATACTGGCACGTATCTGTAAAGTGGATGTACTCGCCATGAAGGAAGAGGACAATGCCACATTAGAAACCTTGCATGAACGCATCAGTGCAAAGATATACGGTCAGGAAGAAGCTGTCTGCCAAGTGGTGGAAGCCGTACAAATGGCCAAAGCCGGGCTACTGGACGAAAACAAACCACTGGCCAGCCTTCTCTTCGTTGGCCCCACCGGAGTAGGAAAGACGGAAGTGGCCAAAGTATTGGCCTCCGAACTAGGTATAGCCCTGCAACGCTTTGACATGAGCGAATATACGGAAAAGCATACAGTGGCCAAACTCATCGGCTCACCTGCCGGATATATAGGTTATGAAGACGGCGGACTGCTGACAGATGCTATCCGCAAAACTCCCAACTGTGTGTTACTGCTTGACGAAATAGAAAAAGCGCATCCTGATATATTCAATATCCTGCTGCAAGTCATGGACTATGCCGTACTGACGGATAACAAAGGACGGAAAGCGGACTGCCGCCATGTTATACTTATCATGACCTCCAATGCCGGAGCACAATTCGCGCACCAAGCCTCTATAGGTTTCAGCGGACAAATTACTGCCGGAGAGGCAATGTTGAAACAGGTTAAGAAAACTTTCAAACCTGAATTCATCAACCGGTTGTCTGCAACAGTCGTCTTCCATGATATGGATTACGGAATGGCTTCTCTCATCCTGAACAAAAAACTCAACGAACTGAAAAACAAACTGTCTGCACGTCATGTAGGAATGGAACTCAGCCCGGAAGCCTATAAGCATCTGCTGAAACTAGGTTTCACCAAAGAATATGGTGCCAGGGAAATGGACAGGATAATTACTTCGCAGCTGAAGCCACTGCTTATGCGTGAAATCCTATTCGGAACATTAAAAACAGGAGGTAAAGTAAGAGTGACAGCAGGAAACGGAGAATTGAGCTTGCAAGTACTCAAAGAGTAATACCTTTAAATGAATCGGCAACTTCTCCGCAGAGGCAGAGATACGGAGAAGTTCCTACAGAAGATATTATATGAATCTAATAAATAAAAAACAATATGGTCTTTCAACTAACTCAAAAACTTGTTTTTCCCGACCCTCACTATGGCGAACCGGACGGACTATTGGCAGTGGGCGGCGACCTCTCCGTAGACCGTCTCCTCCTTGCCTATTCCAATGGCATATTCCCTTGGTATGCTTTCCGTGAAAAACAGATACAATGGTGGTGTCCCCTGAAACGGTTTGTGATTTTCCCTAACGAGATTCACATTTCTCACTCCATGCGTACTTTTATGAACAAAGAACAATATGGAGTCAGTTTTAACCAGGCATTCCATGAAGTGATTCAAACCTGCGGCAATCTGCGGATGGAAGAAACGGGAGCATGGTTGGGCAAAGATATCATGAAAGCCTACATCCGCCTGCATGAGCAAGGTTTCGCGACCAGCGTGGAAGTATGGGAAGAATCTTGTCTGGTCGGCGGACTCTATGGAGTCACTTTGGGAAAGTGTTTTTTCGGCGAAAGCATGTTTTCTCTAGTCCCCAATGCATCGAAACTGGCGCTTATCTATCTGGCACAAACATTTCAGGAGTTGGGAGGAACCTTGATTGATTGTCAGTTTGAAACCCCACACTTAAAGTCAATGGGTGGAAGGTATATAGACTATGAGGAGTATATGAGGTATGTGCAGGAACCTCTTGAATCTCTGTAAAGTCTTTGTTTACCGATTTTGATTATCAAATCATCAGTCAAAAATAAAATATAGGATACAAAGCTGAGATTATCAAATATATTTGCTAGCTTTGTTTTCGACATTACAAACAGAGCTATTTACCCAACTCAAAAACAAACATGAAAAAGATATTCTACTGTTTTTTACTACTTACCTTCTTTGTCTTGTCTTGCTCCAAAGAAGAGACCGATATGGATGGTAGCCAAAATAAAGAAACAGAAAATAAAGAGATCAAAATTATATTAGAAGCAGAAACAAGTTCTCAAAACATATTTGCTCCTATTGTATTCTACCAATCTTTTGATTTTGGTAAAGATGCACCTTGTCTAAGCGAAGTGTATGATTCCATAGTGTGGAAATCATCTCATTCCCCAAATAGCTTTAAAGTATTCAGTCATTCAAATTATGCCAGATATGTGGAAACAACATTTTTCAAATGGGCACATGTTTATTATTCACCCGGCACATACAAGACTTATCTGCTAGGTTACAAAAACAATGAAATAATCTATAGTAGTGATACAATATCCATTGATATCACAAATAAAAAAGATTTCCTTGCTTTCAATTGGAAAGACGTAACCGACTCCGATTTTACCACAGGCTATGCAAATAATCTGGACGGATATTATCTGAGTACGCAAACCCATATCCATCAAGGTGTCCCATCTGTTATGCTGTATGCCAAAAGTGAGAAATATGAAAAAGGGGGATCTATGAAAAGCAAACAAATACTGTATAACTACATAAATTCATTTTTCTCACTCCCTAATTATACCGCAACCTCAGACGAGTCTTTGAGAAAAGAATTCAGCACTATATTTTCATTTCAAGAGGAGAATGCCATTCCACTAAACATTTGGCTTACCCCCAAAGCTAAAATTGTACTCCTCAGAAAAGATTTCAAGGGACTAGAGAGCGAATACAAAATTTATGCCGAACCAGGAGATTTGATTTAACCTGCAAAACACAATTGTTTAACTAATGAAACATCAACTCTGTATATAGCTACATTCAACGAATAGCACTACCAATCCAAACTATTTGGCTATTTTGACGGATCTTAAATAAGATTTGTTACAGAGTTTTATACCCTTATTATTAATCCACACAGATTGTGCACCATCCCTAAACCGATAAGTGCATAAGCATGGTTATACATTAAGTTAAACAATGAATTATCATAATTAACATAAAGCTCTAAAGCAGCCAAAGGAGAATAAGAGAGGTTGGAACGTAAACAGTTGGGAATGAGCATATTTGCACAAAGTTACCAAATCGGCATAAAGCAAGCGAGTGAGGAATATTGAAGTAGTTCAGTTACTAAATCGTGAGCCACAGTTACCTATGCAAAGCAGGTAACAATGCGGAAAGGCAACTTTGTGCATCAACGGATTTTATTGCGCTGATTCTCAATGTTTTGCGTATCAAGGAACGCTTACAAAATGATTATATTTGCACACTCAAAATGTAAGCGTTATGAAAATCGAAAAATTCAAGGTGTTGCTCTACCTAAAAAAGAGCGGAATGGACAAGAATGGAAAAGCTCCCATCATGGGACGCATCACGGTGAACAGGACTATGGCGCAGTTCTCCTGCAAGTTGTCTTGCACTCCATCGCTTTGGAATCCTCGTGCCAGCCGATTGGAGGGCAAGAGCAAGGAAGCCGTGGAGACCAACAAGGACATCGAGCAGTTGTTGCTTTCCATCCAAAAGGCTTTCGATGTGCTTGTGGAAAAGAGAACGGACTTCGAGGCTAAGGATGTCAAGGAGGCTTTGCAGGGCAGCGTCAAGACACAGACCACCCTTCTCTCCTTCGTGGACGAGCATATCAGTGAACTCAGCACCCATGAGGGCATCGATATGTCGAAGAGCAGTGTCTGGACTTACAGAAAGATTCGCAAGAATCTCGCTGAGTTCATCGGGGAGAAGTATAGGTTGACTGATTTGGCTTTCGGACAGCTGACCGAGCCTTTCATCAGTGACTTTCACCATTACTTGCTTGACGAGAAAGGCTTTTCATCAGGAACCATCACCATCTATGTGTCGCTCTTCAAGAAGATGTGCCGCATCGCCTTTGAGCGAGGCTTGTGCAAGAACCTGCTGTTCGCCCATTATCGGGTTGGCACTCCAAAGGTTACGACACCCAAGGCTCTCAGCATGTCTGATTTCATA
>UMAV01048819.1_pt1 | contig 11464 bp, 9 predicted proteins | sample 1963811 | NCBI WGS metagenome assembly UMAV01 (sample SAMEA4835926, study PRJEB28245) | human gut metagenome | biome: gut microbiome; material: fecal sample | place: Denmark | collected 2008 | reverse complement strand
GGTGGTGAATTAATACACGATATTGATGCAGATTCTTTAAAGAATAAACTGGAATATATCCGTAGAAAGAATATAGATGTTAAGTCTTTCAGGATATGGAGAGGCAGGTTGAAGCATGAAAGAGAAGATATTTAAGAATTTCAGCCTGAAGTTATTATCCGCTGTATTTGCAGTTGTTCTATGGACAGTTATTGTTAATATATATGACCCTAACACGAGTTATACATTCAGTAATATAACTGTACAGCTTATTAATACACAGAGCCTTACAGACAAAGATTACAGTTATGAAGTTGTTGATGGCGGCAAGATTTCAGTTACAGTAAGCGGTCCAAAGAGTGTCGTAACAGACCTTAAGACAAGTGATATAAGTGCAACCGCAGATTTGAGTAAGGTTACTGCATTTACAGATTATGTAGATATACAGGTTCAGGTAATTAAAGATGGACAGGTTCTTAATAATGTAGAGGCTGTTCCAAGAACATCAGCACTTAAGCTAAGCATAGAGAACAGGGATACCAAGACTTTGTCATTAGATGTTAACACGACAGGTTCTACAGCTTCAGGATATACGGTTGCTTCGACAAGTTCATCACCAACATATATCAAAGTTACAGGTCCTACATCTTTACTTGAGAGTGTAGCAGCATTATCAGTAAATGTAGATGTATCAGGTGCTAAGGAAGATATAAGCACAAGTGCAGATGTTAAGATGTTAGATGAAGATGGTAATGAAATAGTAAATGATGCACTTGAACTGTCATGTACTAAAGCAGATATCAATGTTGATATAGCAAGAATGAAGACGGTGTCAATAACAGCAAAGACAGGTGGAACGCCGTCAGACGGATATATTATAACAGATACAATATTAAGCCAGGCATCTGCGGTTATAACAGGTTCAGATGATTTGCTGGGTAAAGTAGATACAATAACAATTCCATCGCAGAATATTAATGCTGATGGATTGAGTGCTGATAAGACATATACTTTCAGATTATCAGATTATGTTCCATCAGGAATTAAATTTGTATCTGACAGCAGTCTTACTGTTACAGTTAAGATAGCACAGAAGGCTACAAAGCAGATAAGTCTTTCAGCTTCAGAGATAACACTTAATAATATACAGACAGGGTTTAATGCACAGGTAATGCAGGGTATTACATTTACTGTAACAGGTAATGATAATGTGTTATCGGCTGTCAGTGCATCAGATGTAAAGGCAGGCATTGACCTTAAGAATCTTGGGGCAGGAACTCATAATGTCACAGTGGCGTTATCACTGCCTGATGGAATAACTGTAGTAGGTAATGTTACTGTTAATGTTACAATAACGGCAATACAGCAGGAAACAACTACAGAGAGTACCAAAGCGACAGAAAGCACTACATCGGCGACAAGGTAATTTGTTAAGAACTGCCATTTAAGGAGGGATTATAATGGTAAAGGAGAATATAATTGTCACAAGCCAGCTTGGAATACATCTTCGTCCAGCGGGTGCTATGTGTGATGCGGCAATTAAATTTGATTCTAATATATCATTTGAATATGCAGAGGGTAAGACAGCCAATGCAAAGAGTGTAATATCAATACTTGCATCAGGTGTTAAATGTGGAGATGAGATAACTTTAATAGCTGATGGAAGCGATGAAGAAGAAGCGTTAAAGACAGTATCAGAAAAGTTTAAAGAAGCTCTTAAAGATTGATTTAATCTACGGATTGAATTATAATTAAATAAAATGATGTAGCAATACGTGTACATCAGTCAGGGAAAAATACCATTTTCCCCGACATTATTAAATAACAAGGAAAGAGGTACAGAGTATGGGTTATATGGAAGTTTATAAGTCTTGGTGTGACAATATGTATTTTGATGAAGCAACAAGAGATGAACTTAAGTCGATCGCTAATGATGAGAAGGAGATTGAAGACAGATTTTACAAAGATCTTGAATTCGGAACAGGAGGCTTAAGAGGTGTAATTGGCAATGGTACTAATAGAATGAACATTTACACTGTAAGAAAGGCAACACAGGGACTTGCTAACTTTATTATTAAGGAAGGTGCAGCAGACAGAGGTGTAGCTATTGCATTTGACTCAAGAAGAATGTCACCTGAATTTGCTGATGAAGCAGCACTTTGTCTTAATGCTAACGGAATTAAGGCATATATATTCCCTTCACTTCGTCCAACACCAGAATTATCATTTGCATTAAGAGACCTTAACTGCATAGCTGGTATTGTAGTAACAGCAAGCCACAACCCACCAGAATACAACGGATATAAGGTGTACTGGGAAGATGGTGCACAGATTACAGCACCTAAGGATTCACAGATTATATCAGAAGTTAAGGCTGTAACAGATTACAATACAGTTAAGACTATGGATAAAGATGAAGCTAAGGCTTGCGGTCTTTACAATGTGATCGGATACGATATGGATGACAGATATATGGCCGCATTAAAGAAGATGAGTATTAATGGAGATATCATTAAGAAAGTAGCGGATGATATTAAGATTGTATACACACCATTCCATGGTACAGGTAATATTCCAGTAAGAAGAGTTCTTAAGGAATTAGGCTTTAAGCACGTATATGTTGTTCCAGAACAGGAAAAGCCAGACCCAGATTTTACAACGCTTGAATATCCTAACCCAGAAGATCCTAAGGCATTCACATTAGCATTAAAGCTTGCTAAGGAAGTTGATGCAGATATCGTTCTTGCAACAGATCCGGATGCTGACAGACTTGGTGTATATTCTAAGGATACTAAGACAGGTGAATACCAGTCATTTACAGGTAATATGTCTGCTATGCTTATTGCAGAATATATCCTTTCACAAAGACAGGAAAAGGGACTTCTTCATAAGAACGGAGCATTTGTTAAGACAATAGTTTCAACTAATATGGCTGACAGCATTGCTAAGGAATATAACCTTAAGCTTATTGAAGTTCTTACAGGCTTTAAGTTCATCGGTGAGCAGATTAAGTTCTTTGAACAGCAGGGTACATATGAATATGAATTTGGTTTTGAGGAAAGCTATGGCTGTCTTGTAGGAACACACGCAAGAGATAAGGATGCTATCGTTGCAGTTATGGCACTTTGTGAAGCAGCAGCTTACTATAAGAATAAAGGTCTTACTTTATGGGATCAGATGATTAACATCTATGAGAAGTATGGCTACTATAAAGAAGGACAGGTTGCTATCACAATGAAGGGTGCTGAGGGTGCTGGAAAGATTGCTAAGATGATGGATGACCTTAGAAATAATACACCATCTAAGATTGGTAACTGGACAGTTCTTGAAGCAAGAGATTATAAGAAGGACGAATGTGTCAATATGGTTACAGGCGATAAGCATAGCACAGGACTTCCTAACTCTAATGTACTTTATTATGATTTATCAGATAATGCATGGTGCTGTGCAAGACCATCTGGTACAGAGCCTAAGATTAAGTTCTATATGGGCGTTAAGGGCAGCAGCATAGAAGATGCAGCAGCTAAAGAAGAAGCTTTAAAGAAAGCTGTTATGGAGCTTGTTGGGCAGTAATCAGTAAGTATTATTTGATGGATATGTTTTACATAGCATAATTATATAAGTTCAGATTTTCTTAACAAGTAATACACAATATGAACACATTTCGTGAATATACTAACAGTATCAACAACGAAATGTGTTCATTTTTTCGTTGAAATGACATAAGTAAGGAGTGTTTGGATATGTATAATAATGAAGATAACGATTATATGAACAATAATTCTGATAATAATTCTAGGAATTATGAGAATGTAGAGCCTGATAATAATCAGAGTACAGGAACAACTGGATATACAACATACAGCCATAACACAGGTTATAATCAGAACAGTGCAGGTGGTGCTGGTATGAATAATGGACAGAACCAGTATTCTAACGGAAGTAATAATTATGGCTATAATGGTTATGGATATAATCAGGGTGGTATGAATAATTCACAGTATGGTGCTAATACATCATACAATAGCACAGGAACTAATGCCGGATATAATAACACAGCATATAATAATGGTGCTAATACAGGCTTTCATAATGCATCAGATAACAGTAATTCAACCTATAGATATTCATATGTTAATAATAATATAGGCAGTGATCAGAATAATTCTTATAGGAATGCACAGAGAGCGGCTAAGCAGGCTAAGAAGGAAGCAAGAAAGAAGTCATTTAACAATTGGTTTTCTAAGAATTCCACGGCTAAGAAGTATATAAGTGGTGTGCTTGCAGCAGTGGTATTTGGTGTTGTAGCTGGTTCAGCAATGTATGGAACTTATCATATTGAGAAGAAATATTTAGGTGGTAATGATACTAAGAACTATACAATTTCAACTGTGACAAGCAATATTGATAAAGTTACAAGCGATGATATTAATGCTAATGGAGATACTAATCTTTCACAATATTCATCAATGAATGTAGAAAGTGTGGCACAGGCAGCACTTCCGGCTATGGTTGCCCTTAATGGTACAACTACAGTAAGCAGTTCATCTTCAATGTATGGCTGGGGACAGCAGCAGTACGAGGCTTCAACAAGTGGAACTGGTATTATTGTTGGTAAGAATGATACAGAGCTTCTTATTGTAACTAATGCACATGTTGTAGATAATGTATCCAACTTAAAATGTGTATTTGTGGATGACCAGTCAGTAAGTGCAACGGTAAAGGGTTCTAAGTCAGATCAGGATATAGCAGTAGTTGCTGTATCATTATCAGATATTCCGTCTGACACAATAAGTAAAATAGCTATTGCAGAACTTGCAGATTCTGATACAATTGCAGTAGGCCAGCAGGTAGTGGCAATTGGTAATGCACTTGGAGAAGGACAGTCAGTTACTAATGGTATTATAAGTGCCCTTGACAGATCAATAACAGTTAACAATGTTACATTTTCAGGACTTATAATGACTAACGCAGCTATTAACTCAGGTAATAGTGGTGGAGCACTTCTTAATGCAAGCGGCAAGGTAATTGCTATTAACTTTGCTAAGACATCATCAGATGGTGTTGAGGGTATGGCATATTCAATACCTGTATCTAATGTTAAGGAACTTATAAGCTCACTTATGAGCAAGCAGACAAGACAGAAGGTAGATTCAGATAATGCTGGATATCTTGGTATTGCTGCTATAGATATAACAAGCACATATGCTTCTATGTATGGTTACCCACAGGGTATAATGGTTCGTACAGTAGCATCTGGCTCAGCAGCAGAGAAGGCAGGACTTTCAGCTTACGATATAATTGTCGGTTTTGATGACCAGTCAATATCAACAATGTCAGGTTTACAGTCACTTCTGCAGTATTATTCAGCAGGAGAGACAGTAAAGGTTGACTACTATCATCTTGAAGGTAGTGAATATGTACTAAAGAGTGTGGAGGTTACATTAGGAAAGAAGAACTAATAAGCCTCGTAACACAGAATTGAGGATTAAATGAGTAACAACGATAATAATAATGAGAACAATACAACTGCTAACACAGATGAATACGAAAAGGTGTGTTATATATGCAGAAGGTCAGAGTCTAAGGCTGGTAAAATGATTAATATGCCAGGTGGTTTATGTGTATGTGCAGATTGTATGCAGAAGACCTTTGATACAATTAATAACAGTGATATCAATTATGATGACCTTATGAATAATATGCCTAATATGGGAATGTTCGGCGGCTTTAATATGATGGGTAATGACATTTCCAACAGGCAGAAAGTCAAGAAAAAGAAAGAAGATAATAACAAGCCTGCAGATAAGGAAAAGGACGATACACTTGATTTGGATAATCTTCCAGCACCTCATCAGATAAAGGCAATGTTAGATGAATATGTAATAGGTCAGGACTATGCCAAGAAGGTTATGTCAGTTGCTGTATACAATCATTATAAGAGAGTTGCCACAGGAACTATGGACGATATTGAGATTGAAAAGTCTAATATGCTTATGATAGGACCTACAGGAAGCGGAAAGACTTATCTTGTAAAGACACTGGCAAGACTTTTAAAAGTACCTCTTGCAATTACAGATGCTACTTCACTTACCGAAGCTGGCTATATAGGTGATGATATAGAGAGCGTTGTATCAAAGCTTTTACAGGCAGCAGATAATGACGTGGAGAAGGCAGAAAGAGGCATTATATTTATTGATGAGATAGATAAGATTGCCAAGAAGAAAGAAACAAGAAGCCGTGATGTAAGCGGTGAATCTGTACAGCAGGGAATGTTAAAGCTTCTTGAGGGAAGTGATATAGAAGTTCCAGTAGGTGCTACAAGCAAAAATGCTATGGTTCCGCAGGTTACAGTTAACACACGCAACATATTATTTATATGCGGTGGTGCATTTTCAGACCTTGAGAATATAATAAAGGCAAGACTTAATAAGCAGTCATCAATAGGTTTTAACTCAGACCTTAAAGATAAATATGATAATGACAAGAATATATTATCAAAGGTTGAATTAGAGGATTTAAGGGAATTTGGTATGATTCCTGAATTCTTAGGACGACTTCCTATAGTATTCTCTTTAGAGGGTCTTACAGAGGATATGCTTGTTAAGATTATGAAAGAGCCTAAGAATGCAATACTTAAGCAGTATCAGAAGTTATTAGAACTTGATGAGGTTAAGCTTGAATTTGATGATGATGCTTTAAGACAGATTGCAAAGAAAGCTATGGAAAAAGATACAGGAGCAAGAGCATTAAGGTCTATAATAGAAGAATATATGCTTGATATAATGTATGAAATTCCTAAAGATGATAATATCGGAAGTGTCACAATAACAGCAGATTACATTGAGAAGAAGGGCACACCGCTTATTATGATGCGTGGACAGGAAAGACTTCCAATGAATAATGCAGAAGCTTAATGCTGTCAGTTTCACAAGCCATTATGCACAAGATATTCCGCTGATGTTATTTTGCAGAAGTTATTATGTATATGTCAGTATGTCAGTATATTAGTATTATTATAAAATATTAATCATATAATGTCCTTAAAGATTATCTTTAAGGACATTTTTCATGCCTTTATGCAGTGAAATGATAACAGATGAGGATATATATGATTATATAGTTGTCAATCTTCCGGGAATTAATAAGATGCTTCAAAGCAACCCTGATGTATGTATACAGAAGGTTGATGACCAATGGCTTGTTGCACATAGCAGGCTTCCGGATGACAGGGATTTTAATATAAGTGACTTGGGATATTATACAATTCCCAAGTTGTATGGGCTTATGGATACATCAAGCATTGATGCGGTAAATGCTACCAACATAACAAGCCAGCCTTTTTTAAATTCAAAAGGGCAGGGTGTTATCGTGGGGATAATAGACACAGGAATTGATTATCTTAGTGAGAACTTCTGTGATACGGCTGGTAATACGCGTATTATGGCTATATGGGATCAGACCCTTGAGTACAGGCAGAATTTATATGTTAATTATGGTCGTATATATGAACAGGCAGAGATTAATACAGCACTTGAAGCATACCGCAATGGACTAAATCCTTACGATTATGTGGGAACAACCGATATTACAGGGCACGGAACATTTATGGCTGGAGTAATTGCTTCAAGAAAAATTGATGATTACATAGGTGTTGCACCAGAGGCAAGCATAGTATGTGTAAAATTAAAAAATGCAAAGAAATATTTAAGGGATTACTTCTACATAAGGGATGATGCAGTGTGTTTTGAGGAAACGGATATTATGCTTGCCGCAAGATTTCTAAAGGATTATGCCGGGTTAAAGAAAATGCCTCTTGTCATATATATGGGACTGGGTAGTGGTCTGGGCTCAAGAACAGGCGGAAGTCCTTTATCAAATGTTCTTGATTCACTTACAATGCACGTTAATACATGTGTTGTTGTTCCTGCTGGCAATGAGGCAGTCAAAAGGACACATTTTAGCGGTTACGCTTCTGTTGTTCCTGAATATAAGGAAATGGAGATAAATGTTGAGAGGCGTGGAAAAGGCTTTGTGCTTGAAATATGGGCAAAAAGTCTTGATGTACTGTCGGTATCAATAATATCACCGACAGGCGAGATTATTCCAAGAATACCAGCAAGGATAGGCTCAAGTACACAATATTCATTTCTTTTGGAGAATTCAAGGATATATGTTGATTACCAGATTACAGAAACTGTTGCAGGGCAGGAAGTTATATTTATGAGATTTGAACGTCCGGCAGAGGGACTGTGGAAGATAGATGTATATAGTCTTACTAATCTTCCTGGATATTTTAATGCGTGGATAACTTTAAAAGAGCTTATGGACTGTGATGCCTATTTTCTTAATTCAGATGCTGATGTAACGCTTGTAGAGCCTGCCAGCGGTTTAAGGCTTATTACTGTTGGTGCATATAATCATAATACCAACGGAAGCGACGTGAACAGCAGCAGGGGTTATACGGTGGATAACAGGGTTAAGCCTGATATAGCAGCACCAGGAGTTAATGTGTATGGTGTTGGAGGCGTAAGAGGCTATACAGTTAGATCAGGAACAAGCATTGCTGCGGCACACGTTGCAGGGGCAGCGGCATTATTTTTTAGCTGGGGAGTTACTAACAATAACAGATCAGTTATAAGTAATAGCGAGATTAAGTCATATATAATAAGGGGAGCAGACCGACCGGGGGATATTGCTTATCCAAATGTTGAATATGGCTATGGCAGATTGAATATAGCAGGTGCATTTGACCAGATGAGGATAAGTTAATAAAAGCTTAAGGCTTAGCTTATTGTAATTATTAAGTACATATGATAAAGTGATTATGTATGCGGATATATTGTCAGGAATTGCAGGGTGATGTAATAGTGAAGCAATTAATTGGCATATGTAAGGGAAGTATCCCCGACACCTATATAAGAATTATAAAGGACAGGTATTTAACAATGAAATATAAAGCGATTGCACTCGATCTTGACGGAACACTCACAGACCATAATAAGAAGCTTCCGGAGGCTAATAAGGAGGCTGTATGGGCTGCAATTGATAAAGATGTTACAGTTATATTGGCTTCGGGACGTCCATTATTTGGGATAACACCGATAGCAGATGAGCTTGAGTTAGATAAGAGAGGCGGATATATATTAGCTTACAATGGTGGTGAGATAATTAACTGCCTGAATGGAGATGTAATTGTAAGCCACGAGCTTCCAAGGCAGTGTATAGACGATATATGTGATTATGCAAGAGCTAATGATGTGTATGCACTTACATATTCGGACGGAAAGATAGCAGCAGAGAGTGATGATGATGAGTATGTGTTAAAAGAAGCATTTTGCAATAATACAACAATAATTAAGACAGATGATTTAAAGAAATATGTAGATTATCCAGTTAATAAGTTCCTTGTTGTAGGAAGACACGATAAGCTTGTGCCAGTGCAGGAAGCTTTATTAGAGCATTATTCTGACGTGCTTGATGCATTTTATTCAGAAGATTATTTCCTTGAGGTAGTACCAAAGGGGGTTGCCAAAGATAAATCATTACAGCAGTTATTAGGTAAGCTGTCTATCAAAGAAGATGAGCTTATAGCCTGTGGAGATGGAATGAATGATATACCAATGTTAAAGATAGCAGGTGTTGCGGCTGTTATGGATAATGCGTATGAAGAAGTGAAAAAGTATGCAGACTATATCGCACCATCTAATGATGAATCGGGAGTTGCCGATATAATTAAAAGATTTATATTAAATGCTTAGAGTGATTAAGTGATAAATAATTATGGAGATTGACAATGGGAAGAGATAATGTTCAGAATGAAGAAATAGAAATTGATATTGGACATATTTTATCTATATTATGGGATAAGATAATGGTTATTATTGCAACAGGCATAATAGTGGGACTTGGTGCATTTCTTGTGGCAAAGTTTTTTATAACACCACAGTATGAGTCAGAAACCAAGCTGTATGTATTAAACAGAGCTAACGACAGTGCGACTACTTTATCAGATGTCCAGTTATCTACACAGCTTACGAAAGATTATAAGATACTTGTAACAAGTGCTCCGGTTATGAATGAAGTTATCAAGGAATTAAAGCTTGATATGAAAGCCTCACAGCTTGCTTCAAGCATATCTGTTGATACACCTTCGGATACACGTGTATTGCAGATAACAGTTGTTAGTGATGATCCTTATCAGGCTAAGAAGATAGCTGACTGCGTGGCTAAAGTATCATCACAGAAGATATGTGATATTATGAAGATTGAACAGGTAAATGTTATTGAGGAAGGCTCATTATCAGAGATACCAGCATTTGCTGTTGTCCAGAAATGGACAATTATAGGTGCTCTTGCAGGTATTGTGCTGTCAGCGGCGGTTATAGTAATAAAGTCAATGTTAGATGATACTGTAAAGACTACAGAAGATGTGGAGAAATATTTTGACCTCAGTACACTTGCAGTTATTCCAATTTCAGAAGAAATGGATGATGGCTTGCCAAAGAACAAGAAAAAGAGCAGGAAGAACAAAAAGAACAAGAATAAAAAGTAAAAGTCAGGTGAAAAGATAATATGCAGACTATCAATATAGAACGATTAAGAAAGCTTGATTACAGGGCTAATGAGGCATATAAGAATTTAAGAACGAATATCCAGCTTTGCGGTTCGGATATCAAGGTTATTATGCTCACAAGTACGACACCGGGAGAAGGTAAATCTACTGTATCATTTAATCTTGCGGTATCACTTGCAGAAGCAGGCAAGAAGGTTATATTTATTGATGCGGATTTAAGAAAGTCGGTGCTTGTAGGACGTTATAAGATTAATACGTCTGTTAAGGGACTTACACATTTCTTATCAGGAATTAATAAATTTGAAGAAGTTATGTATGCAACTAATGTTGAGAATTTTAATGTAGTATTTTCTGGTCCGGTGCCACCTAATCCTACAGAGCTTCTTGGCAATAAGGTGTTTAAGACACTTATAAAAGTATTAAGGGATTTGTATGATTATATAATAATTGATACACCACCTATAGGAAGTGTAATAGACAGTGCCATAGTGGCACAGGAGTGTGACGGAGTTGCCTATGTAATGGCGGCTAATGATGTAAGCTACAAATACGCCCAGAAGGGTCTGGAGCAGATTAAAAAGACAGACTGCAAGCTTCTTGGAGTGGTACTTAATAAGGTCGATATGGACGATAACAAATACTATGGTAAGTATTATGGCAAATACTATGGCAAGTATGGAGAACATGCCAATAAATAGGTGGCTGGTTATGTCGTAAATAACATATAATATTATAAACAGCTAATTGACATATTAACTTAATAACTATTTAAAAGGTCAAAAAGGCTTCGCATTACGATATACATAATGTGAAGCCTTTTTCTAATACTTGATAGTATTTTGTTAATAGTGTTTTATTAATAGTATTTTGAGCAATATTTTATAGTTAATTAGCTGCAGCCTGATTAGC
>UMAV01020537.1_pt1 | contig 11487 bp, 9 predicted proteins | sample 1963811 | NCBI WGS metagenome assembly UMAV01 (sample SAMEA4835926, study PRJEB28245) | human gut metagenome | biome: gut microbiome; material: fecal sample | place: Denmark | collected 2008 | reverse complement strand
TCACTAAAGTAACGAGAATGCGACGCGCAGTTTTCAAATTCATAGCGACAGATTAAAACTCGTACGGTGGGTTTCCGGAAAAGTCTGCGATTACACCGTGTGCATTGTCCAGATAGAACACCTCGAAAATCGGGTTGTCAGCGGTCTGGTACTGGCCTTTTACGATCGGGTTCTGCATGCACACTTCTTTTACAGCCATGTTATTTTCAAACACTGCGGTTCCGTGCAGACGGATCCATGCGTAGGACGGGCTGGAAACAGAGATTTCGATTTCCGGATTCTCCTGCATATCTTTGTAAACATCTTTTGTGTTGTTGGTGCAGAACCACAGTTTTCCGTCAACCTCTCCTGCAAACATGAACGGGCGGCATTTTGCCTTTCCGTCACGACCTACCGTTGCCAGATACTGTATCGGATTCTCATTTAAAAATTCTACTGCTTTGCTCATTTTACTTTCCTCCATTTTGTTTTTTTGAATTGTTTTTTTCTTTCGATGGCTTTATAATAAATCCATAGAGTTCTTTCGTAAAGTAAGCACAATATTGTGGTGTAGTTACCCAAAAGATACTATTGTGTAAAATCAGACGTTTCCGCCATCTTTCAAATCATTATTTTCTTCAAAAAGGAGGTTTTCTCTTATGTCATCCGCAGAAAAAACACCCGTTTCTCTTGCTGATCTTCCGCCCTGCCCGGTGGAAACTACGCTGACTCTGATCAGTGATAAATGGAAAGTTCTGATCTTGCGCGATCTGCTGCTCCACGGCACCATGCGGTTCGGCGAGCTGAAAAAGTCCATCGGTCACGTCTCTCAAAAAGTTTTAACTTCCCAGCTCCGCCAGATGGAACAGAGCGGTCTGGTCAACCGTAAAGTTTACGCCGAGGTACCGCCGCGTGTCGAATATTCCCTGACGGAACTCGGCTTCAGCCTCCACCCGATCATGGATGCGATGTGGGACTGGGGCGAGGCGTATAAGAAAAAGCTGGCGCAGGAAGAAGACGCTGCCGCAAATGTATGAACGAAAAAAGTCTGTTGAGAAACAGCCCATTCCGATTTTTCTCAACAGACTTTTCTTCTCTTCTATCTTCCTTTCAGCACAATCGTCTTCCAGCTTCCGATCGTTCCGTCATACGTTCCCTGCCATACCGGATAGCGCTCGATCGGCAGTTTGACCGCAACGGCCTCCCGGTTAAAGTTCTGGACAAACACGTACCTGGTTCCGTCCTTCTGCTTACGCATCGTGACTTCCACACCTTCCGGAACTTCTTCCACGATCCGCTCCACACCGGCCTCTTCTGCCAGTTTCCGGCAGACTTCATCGTACAGTCCCTGTTCAAAGTCCGCACAAACGGCATACGCTTTTCCCTTTCCGTACACATTCCGGGTCATCGCAGGCATGCCGTCATAGAAATCCTTTCCGTATGTCATCACTACTTCCGCCGTCGATGGCTGTACCAGCTCGCAGAGATGACTGCAGCGGTATGCCCGTTCCAGATGCAGCGGATTTTCCGGTTCCGGAATGCCCTCGTTCCATTCGCCATCGTACAGTCCGTCAATCTCCATACTCCGGAATCCCATCACATCCATCAGGTCATGCGGTGTTCCGCCTAAGTAACAGAGATCCGTCTCATCCACAATGCCGGACCAGTAAGTCAGCAGAAAAATTCCGCCGTTTTTCACAAAGTTCCGAACCTTCTCTGTCCATCCTTCCCGCAGCAGATAAACCATCGGCGCTGCCACAACACGGTATCCGTCGAGACTCCTCGTCTCGTCAATCAGATCCACATTGATGCCCAGTTTCCGGAATGCCTGATATGGTTTTTCCACGGTTTCTTTATAAAAAACACCTGCATTCCGCGGACCCGCCGCATCTTCCACTGCCCAGCGGTTTTCCACATCATAAATCACGGCTGCTTCCGCCGGGTTCTGCGAACCGTTCACTTCCTGCAGTTGCTCCAAAGCTACGCCGACTTTCGTCACTTCACGGAATACCCTAGTATCCGATCCGCCATAATGGTCGATCACGGCCCCATGGAATTTTTCGGATGCACCGCGGCTCTGCCTCATCTGGAAATACAGCACACTGTCCGACCCATGCGCAACTGCCTGCAGTGACGCGGCCTGCAGCATGCCCGGTTTTTTCAGCTTGCTGACGGACTGCCAGTTCGTTGCGGAAGGACAGCTCTCCATCAGATAAAACGGCTTTTTCTGAATGCTCCGCATAATGTCATGCTGCATACCTGTATCCATCGCTGTTACCGTCTCCGCCTCTTTATGCCAGGTCGGATAATTGTCCCAGGATACAAAGTCAATCACATCGGCAAACTTGTAGTAGTTCAGTCCGGTAAAGTTATACATCATATTGATGGTAGACGGCTGTTCTGCCCCAGCGTCCCGCAGCGCTTTGATTTCCCATTTTACAAAATCCGCGGTCTGATCCGTCACAAACCGTTTCCAGTCCAGATTCAGTCCGTGCAGCGAAGAATCTCCTTTCGGAGACGGGCTCTCCACCTGGTCAAAACTCTGGTAAGTATGACTCCAGAACCCGGTATTCCAGGCACGGTTCAGCCGTTCCAGTGTGCCGTATTTTTTCTTCACCCAGCCGCGGAATGCCTCCTGGCACAGCGGACAGTGGCACTCTCCGCCGTATTCATTCGAAATATGCCATGAAATCACGCCAGGGTGGTCTTTGAACATTTCCGCCAGCTTCGTATTGATGATTCTCGTTTTTTCCCGGTAAACCGGTGAGGTATAGCAGTGATTATGGCGCTCCCCGTACAGATTCCGTTCTCTCGCTGCATTGACACGGAGCACCTCCGGGTATTTTTCCGCCATCCAGCGCGGTCTTGCCGCCGTCGGCGTGGAAAGCATGACCACAATTTCGTTTTCATACAGGCGGTCAATCACCTCTTTTAACCATTCCAGACGGAAAACTCCTTCCTCCGGCTCTAAAAATGCCCAGGAAAACATGCCAAGCGAAACCTCGTTGATTCTGGCTTTCTTGAAATACGCCAGATCCTGTTCCAGAATCTCCGGGTAATCCAGCCACTGTTCCGGGTTATAATCGCCCCCGTGCAGGAGCTTTCCAAAATTTACTTCTTTCCCCATCTGCTTTTGTCTCCTTTTCTTTCGCAGACAGCCCATCCTGTCCACGGACAGAATGGGCTGAACGCATCAGATTCCCTTAAACGTAAAGGTAAACTCCAGTTTTTTATCAATCGGAATCAGGTACTCCGGATGGGTCTGTGCACCCCAGCTGTCGTCTCCGCCAACACCCATCTGCTGTTTTGCCACGCGCACAACGGTGTAATGTACCTGCGGCAGTTCATACGGATGCATCGCATTTTCCAGCTCGTGCGGTGTGTACGGCAGTGCGGAAAATTCCATCTTGTCGCCGCTGAACATCATACCGCGGCCCTTGCGGTTCGTCACGGTTGCCCAGCGTACACCAACCTTGTTGCCGCACTCCTGCGGAACGAGATATTTCGCCATATTATCTTCGACTTTATTCTTATAAACACCGAGCTTTGCTCCGGCACAGCGGTCCACATACGTCTCCTCCGGTCCCATGCCGTACCAGGTAACGTTGTCATAATCGGCATCCAGTTTGAACATCACGCCGAATTCCGGCATATCGCCGAGCTCTTTCACCGGATCATACGTCAGCGTCGTCTGAATGCTTCCATCGCCGAAGACACGGTAGGTCAGACGGCACTCGCTCGCCGGTGTGGTCGGCATTACATAGCGGTAGCTGACTTCTGCGCAGTCCTCGTGTACTTCGATTTCCGGCGCATACAGTCCCGGATAATGGCTGCCGTTCGGATATTTGTGGGACAGATACATTGAAGCAATCTTCCACTGGCTGTAACGCATCGGCATCAGGCTTCCGCAGTCATTGTCGATCGGCGCACGCCAGAAGTTCGGTTTCGGAATCATTTTGATCATCTCAACGCCGCCGTAACGGTACGATACGAGTCCGCCGTTCAGATCGGAGAACATCACATCGAAATTTTCGCCGCGCACACCAAAATCATGGTTGGAACGGATCACTTCAAATTTCGCCGGTTTTTCTGCTTTCGCCGGTGCTTCCACTTCATAAACACCCTGTCCGAATGCAACTTCATGGCCGCGCTTGCCCCATATGGTATCTTCTTTCAGGCGGAAGGAAACGGTCACCGCATACTCGCCCGGAAGGGTCTGTACGGCAATCGGAAGCTCCACTGTTTTTTCGGAAAGCGGCTCCACGGAAATTTCCATCGGCACTTCTTTCAGTTTCTTTCCTTCTTTTTCGAGAATTACCACGCAGTCAAACGCATCGGTATTCACAAACAGGTTCTTATTTTTTACAACTGCTTTGTCTTTCTGTACATCCACAGCAATGTTCTGATAGCAGAATTTTACTTCCTGCATCTTCGGGGAAGCATCGCGCTCGCCGCCGTATACAATACCATTTCCGCTGAAATTGTAATCGCATGGATGATCATCAAAGTCTCCGCCGTACGCCTGAAATTCTTTTCCGTAGCGGTCTTTTTTGTAGATTGACTGGTCGATATAATCCCAGATAAAGCCGCCCTGGAACAGCGGTTCTTCCTCGGCAAGATCCATATATTTCTTCATGGCGCCGCAGGAATTTCCCATCGCATGCGCATACTCACAGCAGACATACGGTTTTCTTCTGTCTTTCGACAAGAATTCACGGATTTCATTGACCGTCGTGTACATCCGGCTTTCCATATCGCTGGTATCGTTGTATCTGCGGTCGTCATTAACTCCTTCATAATGAACGAGACGGGTCGGGTCCATCTTCCGGTACAGCTGGGACATCTCGAAAATAACTTTTCCGCCAAACGATTCATTTCCACAGGACCAGATCAGAATCGCCGGATGGTTTTTGTCTCTCTGATACATCGAATTCACACGGTCGAGCATGCAGTCCATCCACTCCGGGCGGTCGCATGGTACAACACCGGAGAAATCTCCGCTTCGTACCGCATCCGTATCTCTCGTTCCATGGGACTCCATGTTGCACTCCGCGATCATGTAAAGACCGTATTCATCGCACAGATCATAAATGCCGACCGCATCCGGGTAATGGCAGGTACGGATCGCATTGATGTTGTTCTGTTTCATCGTTGTCAGGTCTTTGATCAGCTCTTCTCTCGAAACGACACGGCCGGATACGGAGCTGAACTCGTGGCGGTTGACGCCTTTAAAGACAACCCGCTTTCCATTCAGCATCATGATGTGGTCTTTCATCTCAAAGCGGCGGAATCCGACTCTCTGCGGAATCAGTTCCTGCACCGTTCCATCCTCTGCGGTGACTTCCAGCAGAAGATCATACAGCACCGGTGTCTCTGCGGACCACAGTTCCGGTTGATCGACTTTCAGAACAAACTGTGTTTCCCCATCCAGCACACCTTCGGTGCTCTGCAGTGCCGTTCCGTCCTTTGACAGGGTAATTTTTACGTTTCCTGTTCCGATCGTTTTCGTATCAATGACCAGATCTGCCTTCGTAAACGTATCATCCAGCAGCGTCTGTACTTTCAGATCCGAAACGTGAACCTCCGGAATCGTGTACAGATACACATCACGGTAAATACCGGAGAAACGGAAGAAATCCTGATCCTCGCACCAGCTTCCGCTCGTCCATTTGAAAACCTGCGCAGCCAGTTTATTTTCGCCCTCTTTCAGATACGGGGTCAGTTCAAACTCGGACGGAGTAAACGTATCCTCGCTGTAGCCAAGGAACGTTCCGTTCAGCCATACGGCAATACCGCTCTCTGCTCCCTGGAAGGAAACAAAAAGCCGTTTTCCTTTCATCTGATCCGGCACTTCAAAATATTTCACATAGGAAGCGGTCGGGTTGAACCGCTCCGGAATCTCGCCCGGCTGGATTTCTTCTCTTCCTTCCCACGGATACTGCACATTGGCATACTGCGGTGCGTCGTATCCTTCCATCTGGATATGCGCCGGCACGCGGATATCATCCCATTTTGTGCAGTCATACTCCGGTGTCTCAAATCCCGGAATCGTGCTCTCGTAGTTCTTTGCGTAGTGGAATTTCCACAGTCCGTTCAGACTGTGACGGAAGTTTTCCACATGCTGCTCCATTTCTTCCACCGATCCATAATATCTGTGATCGGAATGCGCCGCCACCCGGTTTTCTCCATAGTACGTCGGGTCCTTCACTTTTTCATACTGAAATACACCCATTTTTATTTTCCTCCTTCTGGAATTTTGTTCTTTTTGATCTTTTGAAAAAAAGGTGGATATTCATCCAAATATCCACCTTTTCTGTTCGATTCTTTTTCTTATTTTACGGCACCTGTGATACCTTCTGTGAAGCTCTTCTGGAAGCAGAAGAAAATAATTGCTGTCGGGATCGTACAGATAAATACGCCGAGCATCAGCACACCATAATCTACAGTGTAGCCGCCGAGCAGGTTCGCTACCAGCATCGGCATGGTGATGGATTCATTGTTCTGTAAGATAACCTTCGGCCACAGGTAGTTGTTCCATGCGTTCATAAAGGTGATGATTGTTGCTGCCGCATACGTCGATTTCATGGTCGGCATATACATACGAAAGAAAATTCCTGTCTCGCTTAAGCCATCGAGTCTTGCCGCTTCGATGATATCGTGCGGGAAGGAACGGGAAGCCTGGCGGAACATCATGATCATGAACGGTGTTGAAATCGAAGGAAGCATGAAAGCTGCCATCGTGTTGACCATCTTTAGCTGGGAAAACATACGGAACATTGGGATCATGATGGCTGCGAACGGAATCATCATCGCAGTCAGAAGTACGGTAAATACCGCATCTTTTGCTTTATCATGATAGATCTCAAATCCATAACCGGCGATCGAGCAGACCAGAAGACAGAGAATGGTCAGCACCGTCGCATTCCGGAAGGAGTTGCACAGTGCAAGGCGCAGGTTCTGCTGCGCAATCAGCGCTTTAAAGTTGTCAATCAGATACGTACCCGGAATCAGTTTTCCGGCAATGACATCAATACTTCTGTTTGTAGACGCGCAGAACATATAGTACAGCGGAAAAACAGAAAGGATCGACGCTACCGTTAAAATCAGATACATGAAAAATTTCTTTGCTTTTCCCATTATCGCTCGTCACCTACTTTCATCTGAAGCAGTGCCAGAATGGCTACCATGATCAGGATCAGGATGGACATTGCTGCCGCATAGCCAAAGTTCGGGCTCTGTACAAAGGACATATTGTAAATATAATGAGACATGGTCATGGTTGATTTTCCAGGACCTCCGTTTGTCAGGTTCAGGGACTCATCGAACAGCTGCAGAGTACCGTTGGTAGAAGTAATTGTGGTCAGCAGAATCATCGGTTTTAACAGTGGAACGGTGATCTTGAAGAAAGTCTGCAGCGGGCTTGCGCCGTCGATTTTGGCTGCTTCGTAGATCGAATATTCAATGTTCTGCATACCGGAGAGATAGAAGACCATGTTGTATCCGGTCCATCTCCAGATCAGGGCGATGATGATAACCGCACGGGCTGTCCACGCATTGGAGAACCACATGATCGGGTTCATGCCGAGGCCGCGGAGAACGGTGTTGATAAAACCGTCATTTGCAAACAGGGAACGGAAGATCATCGCGTAAGATACGAGAGATGTTGCGCACGGCAGGAAAATGCAGGTACGGAACAGTCCCTTAAAACGCAGATCTTTGTTGTTCAGCATGGAAGCAAACATCAGGCCGAGGATCAGCATGATCGGCACCTGAATAATCAGATAAAAGAAGGTGTTGCTTAAGGTCTGTTTAAAGGTCGGGTCTTTTAAAATACGGGCATAGTTTGCAAATCCGTTGAATTTTAGGTTGATGCCCATACCTGTCTGTAAAGACAGGATGAATGCCTGAATCATCGGATAAAAGCTCATCCATGCGATCAGGATCGTTGCCGGCATCAGGAAAGCCCAGCCGGTAAGATTCTGTTTTCTTTCCAAGTTCATTCCTTTTTTCTTCTGACTGCTCATGGAATCTTCCTTTCTTTTTTTACCTGGCGTGTGTTTGAAAAAATCTTTTTGCAGACAACATTTCATGTTCTCCTGCAGAAATCATTTTTCAAACACACACCGCATAGATACAGAACGGGCCTGCTTCTGTCTGTCCAGGAAGCAGACCCGTTTCTTATCGTCCTACTTTTTTATGTATTGCAGGATATCAGCCACCCATGTTGAACTCTACAGTTTCCTGTGCGGTCTGAAGTTCGCTGTCCATATCTGCTCCTGTCTGGATGATATTGGAAAGTGCGGTTCCGACAGCATCACGTGCATCGTAGTAGAATGCTCCAGTGATGTTGGATGGAGTCTTGGTTGCGAAATCAACGATCTTTGCGTAAACCGGGTCATCGCTGAAGAATGCAACTGGCTGTGCATATGCTTCGGAATCTCCTGCCGGTGCCCAGGTTGCCAGAGCGCCTTTTGCGATGATATCATCGTAAAGAGCTGTGCTGCCTGCGAAGGTAGATTTCATAAAGTCAATGGCAAGATCCTGTTTTTTGCAGTTGGAAGAAATTGCCCAGGAAGAACCACCGTTGTTGGAGTAGTTGGTTGCTCCGTCAACGCCGTCCAGTTTCGGCATATTGGTGATTGCCCATTTGCCGGACTGATCTTCATTTGCTGTGATGGAAGCCATGATCCAGCATCCGTTGATAACGCCTGCTGTAGTTCCGTTGTTGATGGATGCGATGTACTGATCCCAGTCAGTAACCTCTACAAGAGTGCCATCTTTTACCATCTGGCTGTAAATCTCAAGGATTGGTTTCAGTGCTTTGTTGTCTACGATGTTGACAGATCCATCTTCGTTGAAAAGGGACTCACCGCAGGACTGCAGCATTTCCATAACAAGGTCCGGAGATCCGGCCTGAGATGTCAGGATCGGCTGGCCTGTTTTCTCTTTGACAACTTTTGCTTTCTCCATAAAGTCATTCCAGGTGATATCTGTGAAATCATCTACGGTGAAGCCTGCCTGCTCCAGCATATCAGTACGCAGGCACTCGATAACGGCACCATTGTCGAACGGAATTCCGTAGTTCTTCCCATCCAGAGTAGAGTAAGCAACTTTTGCGGATGAGAATTCGCTGAAATCAATTCCGGAATCGGTCAGATCGGTGAAGATGTCCGGATAGTTGGTTGCATATTTCTGGAAGGAGTTATCCTGCATCAGGAAGATATCCGGCAGAGTGCTTAAGTCTCCTGCGGAAACTGCTGTGGTCAGACGGGTTTCAATGTCGTCGGACTGTACTTCGCTGACTTCTACTTTGAATCCTTCGTGATCCTGTGCATAAATTTCAGCTGCTTTCTTGATCGCGTAAACGTTGAAGTTCGGGTCCCAGGTCCATACGGTTAAGGTGTTGTCATCATCAGAGCTGCCCTCTACTACGTCGCTGCTCTCTGATTTTGCAGTGGTTTCACTTGCTGCTGATGCATCGTTTCCGCCGTTGCTGGAACTTGTTGTAGTTCCTCCGCTGGAACCACATGCAGCCAGTCCAAATACCATTGCTGATGCCATTACGATTGATACAATTTTTCTTTTCATATTGCACATCCTCCTTAAGATGTTATTTTACAACCGGAACCTCCGCACTTTTTACAGCGCAGAAATTTTTTGGTTGTTTTGTACATTTTTTATGTTTTTATTCCCTCAACATGTACAAAGTATAACATATTTTCCCGTCGTTTGTGCGCATTTTTAACTCTATACTATGCATTTTCAACCATTTATATGCATTTTGACGGACATCACCATCCTTCCTGTGTTTTTATATCAAAATTCAACAATTTTCGTTCATAATGTTCCGGTGCACTTCGCCACTGCTGTGGAGATACACCAAGAATCCGGCGGAAATTACGGTTAAATGTAGAAATTGTTGTGAATCCGCTTCGCATTGCAATCTCATTTACAGAAATATTTGTTTTCCGCAGTTCCTTACATGCCGCCCGGATCCGGACCCAGTTAATGTACTCAACCGGCGTCATCCGCATGGATTCCTGAAAAATACGGCGCAGATGTGTTTCGCTGATATGACATACCTCTGCCAGCTCCTCAATTCGAAGAATCTCTTTATAATTTTCTCCAATATAATCCAGCGCAGGCAGAATCAGAGCGATACTGGCATCATCTACAATAGAATTCTTTTCCTGCTCCTCGTCCCTTTCATTCCATCTGGCAATCTGCATCAGAAGCGCTCTGGTCAGTCCTTTCACTTCCTCGAGATAAAATTCCCGTTTTTCACCCATGCATTTAATGATCAGTTTGATCATCTCCGCGACCTCCGGCCTTTCCTCATTTTTCACAAAATGGGCCTTCTGGTTAATACGCGCAATCAGCTTTTGTGCCATGCGCATATTGCCCTTATACAGCTCTGTAATAAATCCTTCCACATCCACAAACACCCATGCCCAGGAACATACACTGTTTTCTTTTGAGTTTGTTGTATGCGGAAAGTTTTTCGGCACCACCGTAAACATACCGCCATGATACGGCAGTTCCTCATCTTCCAAAACAATCGTTCCCTCACCGTAATAGCAGAAACCGATCTCCATCAGGTTATGAAAATGCAGATAATCAATCTGGTACCCATAATTCTGCAACCATTTTTCTCCCTGCAGCACCAGCACCGGGCATTTTTCCGGCACTTCGTAATAGCGGTATTCCATTCTGGGCTTTTTCTTTCTGCTCATATCCGTACCTGCTTATTCTACTTTTTTCTGAATCATCGCCAGAAACACGAGCGGTTCTTCCCCTGCGCAGGAAACCGCATGGCCGCTGCCGTCCTCGCAGAACGTCGTCATGCCCGCCTGCACCGGGTAGGTTTTGTCGTTATCCTGATACATACCCGCACCGGACAGGATGTGATACGCTTCTGTCTCCCCATGATGCTCATGATACGGAAGCTCATCACCCGGTAAAATCGTTACTTTTGCAAAGAGTGTCACCTTTCCGGAAAGGCGTTCGCCCTCCAGCAATTTTTCTGTTGTGTGTCTGTCTGCCATTGTTCATGTCCTCGTTTTCGTAATCTTTTTTTGTTTTCCCTGTCTCCATCCTACACCAAATAGCGTAAGATTCGATCTTCTCTGTGTTTTTATTATATTCTCTGCTTCACCGGAAGACAATGAGATTCACCAAAAACGAGCAACTTTTTTCCGTCAGCCTACAATCTTTCCTCTGTCAATCTCCACCGTCGTATCGCACAGTGCTGCAATGTCTTCCCGGTTGTGGCTGGCAAGAAGAATGGTTTTTCCTTCGTCTTTCAGTTTCAAAAACAGCTGCCGCATCTCCTGCACGCCCTGGTTGTCGAGACCGTTCATCGGTTCATCCAGAATCAGAAGGGAAGGTTCCTCCATAATCGCCTGTGCAATACCGAGACGCTGGCGCATGCCGAGCGAATACTTGCCGACATGCTTTTTCGCTTCCGGATCCAGTCCGACTTTTCGGATGGCCGCATCGATCTCCTTT
>UMAV01011275.1_pt1 | contig 11828 bp, 8 predicted proteins | sample 1963811 | NCBI WGS metagenome assembly UMAV01 (sample SAMEA4835926, study PRJEB28245) | human gut metagenome | biome: gut microbiome; material: fecal sample | place: Denmark | collected 2008 | reverse complement strand
TGGCCTGATGCAGCTCCATGATGCCGCTGTTGACAAAACCGACCACCATGACGGTGGTGGCGCTGGAGCTCTGGATGATGGCCGTTACGCACAGACCCAGAAAGAAACCTTTGAGCGGGCTGTCGGTCAGCTTGCTCAGGATCTTCTGCAGCTGGCCGCCGGCCTGCTTTTCCAGCGCCTTGCCCATGATGTCCATGCCGAACAGGAACAGGGCCAGGCCGCCCAGCAGAGAAAAGACATTGAAAATAGTCATAAGGATTTTCCTCACTTTGATTTGACGTGTTTTCTTCCGAATTTCAGTATAGTGGATGCATTGTAAAATCCGAAACCGAGCAAATGTAAAATCCATGTAAATGTAAAATCTTTTTGCATGAAGCCCGGACAGACCTCTTCACAGCAGCGTGCCTTGGCCCGCAGGATAGAAAAAGATGGGAACAGGCGTTGTAATCGTCCGGATTTTTTACTATAATAAAAAGAAGAAGGATGCCGGCGCACAGCCGGGCACAAGAACACAGGAGGAACAAGGATGGGTACGTTCAACGTCTCGCTCAAAACGCTGACCGAGCGCGTCAGCCTGGAGGTGGTCTATACCCCCAAAGAACTGGACCAGATCAATGTTGAGATCGCAGAGGTCAACCGTCCGGGTCTGTTTCTGGCCGGATACTATGACTATTTTGATAAACTCCGTCTGCAGATCATGGGTCTGGCAGAGATGAATTTTCTGTCCGGGCTCTCGGCCGAAAAGCGCTACGAGGCGCTGGAACAGCTGTTCCGCCAGCAGCCGCCGGCCGTTATCGTGGGCCGCAGCGAAGAGTTGGAACCGTTCCCGGAGATGCTGGAGCTGGCCAAAAAGCACAGCGTGGCGCTGCTGCGCTCCAACGAGACGACCTGCACCCTGATGGGCAGCCTGATCAGCGTGCTGAACCTGGAGCTGGCTCCCCGCATCACCCGGCACGGCGTGCTGGTGGAGGTGTACGGCGAGGGCATCCTGATCCTGGGCGACAGCGGCATCGGCAAGAGCGAGCTGGCCATTGAGCTGGTCAAGCGCGGGCACCGTCTGGTGGCCGACGATGCGGTAGAGCTGCGCAAGGTTTCCAACCGGCAGATCATGGGCACCGCTCCGGAGAATATCCGCCACTTCATTGAGCTGCGCGGCATTGGCATCGTCAATGTGGCCCGGGTGTTCGGTGTGGGTGCGGTCAAGCTGAGCGAGAGCCTGGACCTGGTGGTCCAGCTGGAAGCCTGGGACCCTACCAAGAATTACCAGCGTACGGGTCTGGAAAACGAATATTACGACATTCTGGGCGTCAGCATTCCCAGCACCAGCATTCCGGTCTCGCCCGGACGCAACCTTGCTGTGGTGCTGGAAACCGCGGCCATCAACAACCGCCAGAAAAAGATGGGTTACAATGCGGCCAAGGAGCTGCTGATCCGTCTGGGTCTGGACGATAAACTGGACTAAAGGAGCACGCACCATGGAACAACTCAAGCAGCAGCTGCAGGCGGCTGGAATCCTTTATAAAGAAAACGAGCCGCTCTCGGCACACTGCACTTTCCGCATTGGCGGCCCGGCCGACCTGTTTGTGATGCCGCGGGATGAAGATCAGCTTTGTCAGACCGTTCAGTTCTGCAAACAGGCGGAGATCCGCTATTACCTGCTGGGCAATGGCAGCAACATCCTGTTTGCGGATGAGGGCTTTCGAGGAGCAGTCATTGATGTTTCTGCCGAAGCAGCGGGAATGGGACTGTCGATTTATCAGAATGCCGACGGCGATTATATTTCGGCACCGGCAGGTCTGAAACTTTCCGAGCTGTGCAAATTTGCCCTCCAGCACGGCTACACCGGGCTGGAATTTGCCTATGGCATCCCCGGCACGGTGGGCGGTGCCGTCTACATGAACGCCGGTGCTTACGGCGGCGAAATGAAGGATGTGCTGGAAGCCGTCAGCTATCTCACCGCCGACGGCCGCTGGGTGGACAGTGAAGCGTCCGAGCTGGACTTTTCCTACCGGCACAGCGCGTTTGAAGAGAATGATGCCTGCATCCTTGGCGCAGTGTTCCACCTGGAAAAAGGCGACCCGGATGCCATCAAGGCCCGGATGAACGAGCTGATGCAGAAGCGCATCGACAAACAGCCGCTGGACAAGCCCAGCGCCGGCAGCACCTTTAAGCGCCCGGCGGGCGCTTTTGCGGCGGCCCTCATCGACCAGTGCGGCCTGCGGGGTTACCGCCATGGAGGTGCCGCCGTAAGCGACAAGCACTGCGGTTTTGTGGTGAACCTGGGCGGTGCCACCTGTGCCGATGTGCTGGCACTGTGTGACGAGGTGCGCGCCATTGTAAAGGAAAAGACCGGCTACGATCTGGAAAAAGAGATCCGGGTCGTGAAATAAGATAGATTCAAAAAGGAGCGGGATCGGATCCATGGAACTGTTGATCGTCAGCGGACTTTCCGGTGCAGGAAAGTCGGTTGCTATGAATGCGCTGGAAGATATCGGTTATTTCTGCATTGACAACATCCCGGCGGCACTTCTGCCCAGCATCACGGCCTTTTCCAAGGCGGGCGATAACCAGCTGGAACGGGTGGCGCTGTGTATGGATGTGCGTGGCTGCCGCACGCGGGAAGAGATCGAACAGGCGCTGCAGCAGCTGGATGAGCAGAAAAAACCCTATAAGATCCTGTTCCTGGATGCGCCGGATGACGTGCTCATGCGCCGCTACAGCGAGACCCGCCGCCGCCATCCCATCAGCATTTCCGAGGGGCTTTCCACCCGCGAGGCATTTCTGAAGGAACGTCAGATCCTGGAGCCGCTGCGGGTGCGGGCCGACTATACCATCAACACGGCCCTGCTCTCCACCGCCCAGAACAAGGAGCGCATCTGCGACCTGTTCCTGAAGAACGGCGGGGCAAAGAGTGCCATGCGGCTTACCATCATGTCCTTCGGGTTCAAGTTTGGTCTGCCGCCGGAGGCGGATCTGGTGCTGGACGTGCGCTGCCTGCCCAACCCCTTCTATGTGCCGGCGCTCAAGCACAAGACCGGTCTGGATCAGGAAGTGGTGGATTTTGTCATGAGTCACCCGGAGGCAAAGCAGCTGCTGGAACGGTACGAGTTGTTTTTGCAGGTGGCGCTGCCGCTCTATGTCAGGGAAGGCAAGAGCCAGCTGACCATCGCGGTGGGCTGCACCGGCGGCAAGCACCGCTCCATTACTTTTGCGCGCAAGATCGCGGAGTACTGCACATCCCTCGGCTACGAGCCGGGTGTCCAGCACCGCGATGCCATGCGCTGACCAGAATTGAGGAACCACTATGAGCTTTGCATCCCGTGCACGGGAGGAGATCGCACAACGCAGCCTGCAGAAGGACTGCTGCGTGCGTGCGGCAGCGTATGGCTTTGCCTGCTTTGCCAAATATTTTGATAAAGGGGGGCTGGTGCTCCAGACCGAGCAGCCCCACACAGTGCAGCTGGCCCGGGAACTTTTTGCCCGCTGCGGTGTGCAGGGGGACGTTCTGGAAAAGCAGCGCCCCAGCGGCGTACTGTATGAGTTCAACATCCGGGAGCCGGAACAGGTGGCGCGGATGCATGAACTGTTCGGCACCACCGGCAGCGAGACGAGCCTGCAGATCGACCCCGCCCTGATCCGCTGTCAGATCTGCGTCAGTGCATACATTGGCGCAGCTTTTTTGTGCAGTGGCACCGTCACAGACCCGCAGAAGGAGTACAATCTGGAGTTCCTGACCGCGCGCACCAATCTGGCCCGGGATTTTGAAGCCCTGCTGGCTGAGCATGAATTTGCCCCGCACCGCACCCGCCGCAACGGCGTGAACCTGGTCTACGTCAAGAACAGCGCCAATCTGGAACGACTGCTCCGCTTTATGGGGGCGGCCGGTGCGGCAGAGGAGATCCATGCACAGAAAGCCTTCAAGCAGGTGCGCAACCAGACCAACCGACAGACCAACTGCGACACGGCCAACCTTGGCAAAACGGCCCGGGCCAACGCCCAGACCCTCAGGGCCATCCGGTATCTGCAGGAAAACGATGCATTGGAAACACTGCCGGAGGTGCTGCAGCAGGCGGCAGCAGTACGGCTGCAATACCCCGACTTATCGCTTACCGCGTTGTGCGGCTGCTTTGACCCGGCGGTGAGCAAATCCGGCCTTTCGCACCGGATGAAAAAACTGGAAGCGTTGGCAGACGCCCTGCGGCAGCGCATGGAAAAAGGACAGGAGGCAGAGCCTTGAGCGAAATCAGCGAAAACAACCACTTGGGCAGAGACTTTGTCCACCTGCACATCCATACGGAATACAGTCTGCTGGACGGTGCCTGCCGCATCGACCAGCTGATGGACCGCGTCAAGGAATGCGGCCAGACCGCCATTGCCTGCACCGACCACGGCGTCATGTACGGCTGTGTACAGTTCTATAAGGCAGCCAAAAAGGCGGGCATCAAGCCCATCATCGGCTGTGAAGTCTATGTGGCTACCCGCACCCGTTTTGACAAGGTGAACAAGATCGACGGCAACAACCATCTGATCCTGCTGTGCAAGAATGAGACCGGCTACAAAAACCTGATCAAGATGGTCTCGGCAGCGTTCGTGGAGGGCTTTTATTCCAAGCCCCGCGTGGACAAGCAGCTGTTGGAACAGTATCACGAGGGCCTTATCTGCCTGTCGGCCTGTCTGGCCGGTGAGGTGCCGCAGGCCATTCTGGCCGGGGACTACGAGCGGGCCAAGGCCACGGCCTTGTGGTATCGGGATTTGTTCGGAGAAGGCAATTATTACATCGAATTGCAGGACCATGGGCTGGAAGAGGACAATATCGTTCTGCCGCAGCTCATCAAGCTGGCGCGGGAAACCGGCATCCCCATGGCGGCCACCAATGACTCCCACTATCTGCGCAAGGAAGATGCCAAGATGCAGGCCATCCTGCTGTGCATCCAGACCGGCAAGACCATTCAGGATGCCGACCGCATGGAGTTCCAGACCGACGAATTTTACGTCAAGACTACAGATGAAATGTATGACCTGTTCTCCATGGTGCCGGAAGCCTGCGAAAACACGGCGAAAATTGCAGAACAGTGCAACTTTGACTTTGAGTTTGGACACACCAAGATTCCTTATTATAAAGCCCCGGACGGCATGGATAATCAGGCATTCTTTGAAAAGCTCTGCTGGGAGGGCCTTGAACGCCGCTATGGGCCCAATGTCCCGCAGGCCAACAAGGACCGCCTGAGCTATGAGATCGGCGTGGTCAAAACCATGGGCTACACCAACTACTACCTTATCGTCTGGGACTACATCAATTACGCCAAAAGTCAGGGCATCCCGGTGGGCCCGGGCCGTGGTTCCGGTGCAGGCAGCATTGCGGCCTACAGCGTAGGCATCACGGATATCGACCCCATCCGGTACAATTTGATCTTCGAGCGCTTCCTGAACCCGGAGCGCGTCAGCATGCCCGATTTTGACGTGGACTTCTGCTACGAGCGTCGGCAGGAGGTCATTGATTACGTCAATCGAAAATACGGGGCCGATCATGTGGCGCAGATCGTCACCTTCGGTACCATGGCCGCCCGCAACGCCATCCGCGATGTGGGCCGTGTGATGGGTATCCCGTATCAGCAGGTGGACGTGGTGGCAAAACTGGTGCCCATGGAGCTCAAGATGACCCTGAAACGGGCACTGGAAGTTTCCACCGAGCTGAAAAAGCTCTATGACACCGACCCGCAGGTCACCGAGCTCATCGACACCGCCCTGAAGGTGGAGGGCATGCCGCGGCATGCGTCCACCCATGCGGCGGGCGTGGTCATCACGCCGGAACCTACCGACTACTATCTGCCGCTGGCCACCAACGACGGCCTGCCGGTGACCCAGTTCAACATGACCGAGATCGAGGAACTGGGCCTGCTGAAGATGGACTTTCTGGGTCTGCGCACCCTGACCGTTATCCGCGATGCGGAAACGGCGGTGCAGAAGCATCACCCGGAGTTCTCCATCCAGAAGCTGGATTACGACGACCCGGAGACCTATAAAATGCTGGGACAGGGCGACACTGAGGGTGTGTTCCAGCTGGAATCTTCCGGCATGAAGCAGGTGCTTGTAGGCCTGCAGCCGCAGAACCTGGAAGATGTCATCGCTCTGATCAGCCTGTACCGTCCCGGCCCCATGGACTCCATCCCAACCTATCTGCGTAACCGCCACGAGCCGGACAAGATCAGTTACAAGACCCCGCAGCTGGCCCATATCCTGGATGTGACCAACGGCTGCATCGTCTATCAGGAACAGGTCATGCAGATCTTCCGGGAGCTGGCGGGCTTCTCCTTCGGGCAGGCCGACAACGTCCGCCGTGCCATGAGCAAAAAGAAGCACGCTGTGATGGAGGCTGAGCGGGAGCACTTCGTGCACGGCTGCACCGAGCCGGGCCACGAGTGCCCCGGCTGTGTGGCCAACGGCATTTCGGAAAAGGTCGCCAACGAGATCTACGATGAGATGTCCAGTTTTGCTTCTTACGCATTCAACAAGAGCCATGCGGCCTGCTACGCCTATGTGGCATTCCAGACCGCTTACCTCAAGTGCCATTACCCCAGCGAATTCATGGCCGCTCTGCTGACCAGTGTGCTGGACAACACGGACAAGGTCATCGAATATTCCGGCGAGTGTGCCCGCCTTGGCATCAAGGTGCTGCCGCCGGATGTGAATGTTTCGGGCGGCGGCTTTACGGCGGACGAGAACGGCCAGATCCGCTTCGGCCTGAACGCGGTCAAGAACGTGGGTCGTAACCTGATCGAGAATGTGGTGCGGGAGCGCCGGAACAAGCCCTATACCAGCCTGTATGACTTCTGCAAGCGGATGCACGGCAACGAATTGAACCGCCGGGCGGTGGAGTGCCTGATCAAGGCCGGTGCCTTTGACCGGTTGGGCAACAACCGTCACAGCCATGTGGAAGCCGTGGAGGGCATCCTGAAGAGCATCGAGACCGACACCCGCCGCAATCTGGACGGCCAGCTGGACCTGTTTTCGGTGATGAGCGGGGGAGAGCAGGATGCTGCACAGGAGGACCGCTACGAGATCCGTCAGCTGCCGGAGTACAGTCATGCCGAATTGCTCCAGCAGGAAAAAGAGGTCAGTGGCCTGTATCTGTCCGGCCATCCGCTGGATGCCTACCGGGAAAAATCGGCCCGCATCGGTTCCCACACCATCAAGGACCTCACCGGCGACGACGCCCATGTGACGGACGGCGAGCGGGTGCGTGTGGTCTGTGCGGTGGTCAAGAACCGCATGATGACCACCAAGTCCAACAGTATGATGGCCTTTACCAGCGTGGAAGATCTGACTGGCACCATGGAAGTGATCGTGTTCCCCAAGGTGCTGGACACCTTCCGCGATGCTATCCGCGAAAATGCGGTCGTGGTCATCGACGGACGCCTGTCGGTGCGGGAGGACGAAGCCTCCAAGCTGCTGGCAGACAGCATCGTGCCCATTGACAGCTACGACCCTACCCGCCCGCAGAACGGCCGCCCGGACCCGGTCAAGGCGGCGGCAAAGCGGCTGTATATCCGTCTGCCGTCCCGCAACTGCCCGCAGTATGCCAAGGTGATCAATCTGCTGGGCATCTTTGACGGCAATATGCCGGTGATCCTGTATCTGGAAGACACAAAACAAAAGCTGGCGGCCCCCCGGCATCTGTACACTTCCGGGCATCCGCTCTTCTTTGAAGAACTGGAAAGACTGGTGGGCGCAGAGAACATTGCAACAAAATGACATTTCTGTGCACGAATCTCGATAGGTCGGAAGGGCTCAAAATGGGTCCAAAATATTTTCAAATGGCTGAGAATGTGTTATAATGTTGAAAGGCAAGTCTTAACAATTCTTTACGATGCAAACACTGGGCGGCGTAATGAAGAAGGGCGCTGGCTCATGGGTGAATGAAGAAACAAATTGGAGGGAATCTCTCGTATGGAAAAGCAAATCAAAACGATTGGCGTGCTCACAAGCGGCGGCGATGCTCCTGGCATGAATGCTGCCGTGCGCGCTGTGGTCCGTACCGGCTTGCACAAAGGTTACCGCATGATCGGCATTCAGCGTGGTTACAACGGCCTGCTGAACGGCGAATGCTTTGAAATGAACCTGCGCAGCGTCTCGAACATCATTTCGGCCGGCGGTACCATTCTGTACACTGCCCGCTGCCTGGAGTTCAAGACCAAGGAAGGCCAGGATCGCGGTGCTGCCAAGTGTCGTGAGCTGGGCATTGACGCACTGGTCGTCATTGGCGGCGATGGTTCTTACCGCGGCGCACGTGAGCTGGCACACCGCGGCATCCCGATGATCGGTCTGCCCGGCACCATCGACAACGATATCGCCTGCACCGAGTACACCATCGGCTATGATACAGCCATGAACACCGCTCTGGAAATGATCGACAAGCTGCGCGACACCACCCAGAGCCACGACCGCTGCAGTGTGGTCGAGGTTATGGGCCGCAACGCCGGTTACATTGCCCTGAACGTTGCCATCGCCTCCGGTGCTATGGCTGTCCTGCTGCCGGAGAAGGAATTCGACATGAAGCACGACATTCTGGACAAGATCGCTGAGACCCAAAAGACCGGCAAGCGTCACTTCATCATCATCGTTGCCGAGGGCGTGGGCCACGCACAGGAGATCGCAAACGAGATCCAGGCCCGCACCGGCATCGACTCCCGTGCCACCATTCTGGGCCATGTCCAGCGCGGCGGCTCTCCCACGCTGCGTGACCGCGTGAACGCATCCGCCATGGGCTACCAGGCCGTGTGCCTGCTGGAGCAGGGCAAGTACAACCGCATCGTCGGCATGAAGGGCGAGAAGCTGGTGGACTACCCGGTGGATGAAGCACTCGAAATGACCAAGACCCTCGACCCCGTCCTGATTGACGTGTGCAACACCATTTCTATCTGATTTCCTGCATTGCATTTCTGGAGCTGTTCTCTTGGCTAGGCTGAGAGGACGGCTCCTTTTTTGTTGGGTTATAATGGTGTTGCACACGTCGTTTCGATGGTTGCAAAGACCATTGGCATCTGATAGTCTAGGAACTAGACAATGTCCGTGACCTGGACGCGAAAAATTCGTTTTCCATTATGAAGGAGGTGAGCAGAATGGCTCATGAACTGCTGGCAAAATCGGATCATCAACTCGGGATATGCCTGCGGATGCTGTATGCAGAAGGCATCCGCGGTCCGCTTCCTGTTCACAGCGCGAAAAACGAGAAGGGAAAGATGGAGTTTCTCGTGACTGTGCCTGTGGACGATGCACAGTTTGAGGTGCTGGAACGGCGCTATCAGACCCTGATCGGCTAAAGGAAAAGCCGAGCGAAGAACAGCCGGACCGGCATAGAGAGAAGAGCTTGCACACGGAAAGTGCAGGCTCTTTTTCTTTTGGCTTTGCCGGGAGGACCGTAGCGTCTGCATTGGAATTTCTTTGAATGCAGCAAGAATCAATCTAGATATTAACGTCAAGTCGATAAAATTTTAATGACATAAACAGAGAGTATCTTTCGGAATTGATTTAAAATCAACTCACAGATACGATGTGGTACCGATTTCATGCATAAAAAATACGATTTGTATTTTCCCCCTTTGCTTTGCAGAGTGCCGCTTGGTGTGGTATACTAGAATCGTACAAAAACGGTGTCCTGTGGGAGCAGTCTCCCGACACAGGTCACCCGGCAGGAGAGTGATTTGTTTGGAACTGGAACAGGCCCAGAAGCGTGTGGAGGAGCTGCGCGCTGTCATTGAAAAGAACAACCGGCTCTATTATGACCAGGATGCCCCGGAGCTGGAGGATTTTGAATACGATGCATTGACCCGGGAACTGAAAGCGTTGGAAGCGCAGTTCCCGCAGCTGATCACGCCGACTTCGCCGACCCAGAAAGTGGGCGGGACCCCCAGCGGGCGCTTTACCAAGGTGACCCATGCGGTCAAGATGGAAAGTTTGTTGGATGCATTTTCGTATGATGAGCTGCGCGACTTTGACCGCCGCGTACGGGATGCAGGCATCGAACCGGAATATGTGGTCGAAATCAAGATCGACGGCCTTTCCTGCAGTCTGGAGTATGAGAACGGAGAACTCGTCCGGGCGTCCACCCGCGGCGACGGCGTGGTAGGCGAGGATGTGACCCAGAACGTCCGGGCAATCAAACGCATCCCCAAGACGCTGAAAAATGCGCCGGAGTTTCTGGAGGTGCGCGGCGAGGTCTATATGCCGCACGAGGCTTTCCAGAAGCTGTGCGCGGAGCAGGAACTGCAGGGGGCCGCTCCCTTCAAGAACCCGCGCAACGCGGCGGCAGGTTCCCTGCGGCAAAAGGATGCAAAGATCACCGGAAGCCGCGGCCTGTCCATTTTCGTATTCAACGTCCAGCAGATCCGCGGCAAGGAGCTGACCCGCCATTCGGACAGTCTGGACTACCTCAAGAGCCTCGGTCTGCCGGTCTCGCCGCGCTACCATGTGGTACACGACATTGAGCAGGCCATTGCAGAGATCGAGCAGATCGGCCAGAACCGCTCCAAGCTGGATTTTGATATGGACGGTGCGGTCATCAAGGTAAACGATTTTGCCCAGCGGGAACAGATGGGTTCCACCAACAAATTCCCGCGCTGGGCCATCGCCTTCAAGTACCCGCCGGAGGTCAAGGAAACCACCCTGCGCAGCATCGAGGTGGCCGTGGGCCGCACCGGTGTCCTGACCCCCACGGCCTGCTTTGATCCGGTCTTTCTGGCCGGCACGACCGTGGCGCGCGCCACCCTCCATAATGAGGACTTTATCCGGCAATTTGGTCTGTGCATCGGTGACACTATTCAGGTGCGCAAGGCCGGCGATATCATCCCGGAAGTGATCGGGGTCACCCGCCGCGCCGAGGACGCTCAGCCCTACGAGATGCCGACGGTTTGTCCGTCCTGCGGCGCACCGGTGGTGCATCTGGAGGACGAGGCGGCGCTGCGCTGCGTGAACCCGGAGTGTCCGGCACAGGCTTTGCGCAACATCATTCATTTTGCGTCCCGGGATGCCATGGACATCGACGGTCTGGGCACGGCTGTGGCAACGCAGCTGGTGGAGAAAGACATGGTGCATTCGGCGGCAGACATCTATGCGCTTAGCCGGGAACAATTGCTGACGCTGGACAAATTCAAGGAGAAAAGCGCGGACAATCTACTGAACGCCATCCAGCGCTCAAAAGAGAACAATCTGGACAAGCTGCTGTTTGGCTTTGGCATTCGCAACATCGGCGACAAGGCGGCGGCATTGCTGGCAGAACATTTCGGTTCGTTGCAGGCTATCCGGGAAGCAGATGCCGCTGCCATCAGCGAGATCGACGGCTTTGGCGGTGTGATGGCCCAGAGCGTAGTGGAATTCTTTGCGAAGGAAGGCACCACAGACCTTGTGCACCGTCTGGCAGATGCCGGGGTCAACATGCAGTGGAAGGGCGAGCCGAAGGGGGACAAACTGGCGGGCAAAACGCTGGTGGTCACCGGCACACTGGAAACGCTCTCCCGCAATGAGGCGGAAACCCTCATCGTCAAAAACGGCGGCAAGGCCAGCGGCTCGGTCTCCAAAAAGACTTCCTATGTGGTCGCCGGTACAGCAGCTGGTTCTAAGCTGACCAAAGCGCAGGCGTTGGGCGTTCCGGTGCTGACCGAAGCCGAATTCCTTGATCTGCTCAAAGAAGAATAATTACAATTTTGCATAGCCTCTGCGGCGTTTCGGGCCGCAGGGGCTTTTTTGTTTGTGTGCGGTTCTAAGCGGGTAGGGGCTGCATACACTGGTAACACAAGTTTCGTTGAAAGGAAGTGCCCATTGTGGACGAGTAT
>UMAV01008803.1_pt1 | contig 12241 bp, 6 predicted proteins | sample 1963811 | NCBI WGS metagenome assembly UMAV01 (sample SAMEA4835926, study PRJEB28245) | human gut metagenome | biome: gut microbiome; material: fecal sample | place: Denmark | collected 2008 | reverse complement strand
GACGCTCTTCCCTTAAATAATTCTTTTTCTTTTCGCCTTTGAGTGACATACTTAGACCAGTCTTCTTGTGAAAATAGGTCTCTGATTTCTGGGTCCCATAGTCTGACATCATCTCCATATTCGTGATCAAGAGCATACTTTATTATGGCTCGCAAACCTCGTTCAGTTTTCCCCCATAATAAGTTGTATGGATTTGTCCTATACAATTGGCTAAGATACTGCTCGAATGTATCGCAAAACGGCACGTATTTGTTGTCTCCAATGTTGTCGAAGATTCCATACCTGTTGTAGATATATTCTTCCTCCTCCTGGGATACAGTATCTGAAAAACCAGAGTATAGTTTTACTACCTTATCATCGAGCTTGTCTTTCTTTAGAATCCTGAAAAGATAATCGTAATGAGTTAAGACGGAATTTATCTGCTTATCAATACTTGATTTCATATCCCTTGTATTGAAAAACTCATCAAGTATTATTGCATTTAAGTATGGGTGACGACCAACTGCTTTATCAAGAAGAATACAATCATTTTCAGAAACCCTATCTATGAGATTCCTTTGCAACCGGATATCCTCTATAGAAAATGGTTTTAGATATATCTTCTTGAATGTTTCAAAGAAATTTGAACCACCACCAGAATCCTTTTCTATGTCGTGGATTGATCTTCGAGATGCGGTTACTATAGCAATCTTATTCTCCGGACGATAGCTTAGCTCACGGAGTAACTGGAAATGACACTCCTCAAGGTAGTTCTTGCAATAATCGAACTCATCCAGGCATAAAATTACACGAATCCCATTATAGACAAGCTCTTCAAACATATCAAGTAAAGTAGACTGAAATTCAGTGAATCTCATCTCAAGATTTGACACTTCATTGACATAGTATGATATTTCTGACACATCATATCCATGTCTCTTGAGCTCTTTTTTAACTTTACGCGCTATGTCAATAAAAATCTCTCGCGGCTCGTCATCTGCATACTCTTCAATTGCTTTGAAAGTATACCACACTACAACGTACTTATTGTTATCATAGAGTTCATTTCTTCTATCATATAAGGCCTGCATCAAAGAAGACTTGCCGATCTTGGGTATTCCAACAATAGAAAGATTACCAAAGTTCTTTCCCAATACTCGGTTATATACCTCCGTTAATTCAACAGATCGGCCAACAAATAAATCGCCATTGACAATTGTGCCAGCAGAAGCGAAGGGATTATTAGTCTGCATTGTTATTTATCCACTCTTTATATAGTTGTACTTTAATTTTTATTCGTTTTTCTCCGACATAGAGTTTGTCATTGACCACTACATCTCGTTCGATCAAATCATTGATTATCACATCGTCTTCAGATCTGCCATATACGTTAATGTCCTTCTGAGGGCAATATTCAATTTTTCTAGTTCGAACAGCAATCTCTTGAAGAATGTTATAGGTTTTAGCAACAAGTGTTGGATTAAGCTTACCATCTCCACTTGAAACCAGGTTCTCGAAGTCGCCTTTACTTATTGATCCTTGGTTACTAACCAACAACTTCAATACATTATTTACATCAATAATAGTAATAGGTGAATGTCGATTGGCATTGGCATATTTTACAATTTCGTCGCAGAGAATCTGAATATAGAAAGGACTACATGCTGATAATTCAAGTATTTTATTAACAGCTTCAGGTTGATACCTGCTTGATCCATCTTCGTTCCTGATAGGATCTTCTATCAGTTCTCTCGCTGATTTTTCGTCAATATAACTCAGTTTATAAGGCTCGAATATTTTGAACTCATTAGCAAAGTCATTTAAGAACTGAGGCATTGCATCGTGTCCTGCGACAACAACGGTAAAATAGTTATTCTCAATTAATGCCTTCATCTTCGCCATAAATTGAGATGACAATTTCTTCGTTTTAATGAAGGAATACAAGTAGGTATACTCATCAATCAGCAATATGATTTTACTTGATTCAAATGAGTAGTTATCTTTGATGGCATCTATAATAGAATCCAGCCTGTCTCTAAACTGAGCTTCTGGATTGTCTTTTATATCATCCCATCTAACACCTCTGTTAAATAGCTCTCTGAATTTTATACGATCAACTCTCTTCAATCCATTTTCAATTTCTTTGAGAAATAGGTAATATAGATTGTTCAGTACACTCTCATCTGTATCTCTATCGCCTAGTAGATTCTCACCTATTGAGAAATGAACCGCTAATGCCTTATTATCATTACGTAATCGTTTCGCAATGTGGAACAAGACAGAAGACTTTCCTGAGCGCTTCTGTCCATAGATTGCATAGCATTTCTTGCCTTTGATAATATTTTCGCAAATCTCACTGATCGTTTCTTCTCGGCCTTTGAACATTGAATCGTCTTCAACTGTATTCGCATGTGCAAATTCCGAATATGGATTTGGGATTGTTACAAACTGCTCAGGCCGACTTATTCTTATGCTCAAATTAACAATTTTGGACTCTTTTGAAAAATCAGTTTTGTCATAGTCAAAAACAATTGTGAGTGGGGACAAGATTTCTGATGATTGTTCTTGCTCCGTTAATGGCAACTCAAACTGGAAATGTTGAATTCCACCTCCATATAGCGTATCCGTTAGAGTTTTAGAAAAACGCTGCTTCTCGAGGTCTCTGTTATTGACACGAACAATTGATACCGTTCCGGCCAGTATTTTCATCCTGCCTTCAAGATTGCTAACCTGAATCTGGACCTGGCAGATACCCGAGGAATCAATCGTGGCATCGCAAATTGCATCAATTGATACTACAGGCTCTTTGCTTTCGACTAATCTTTCCATTAGTTTTGAGCAGATATCCGATATCTTTATTAGCAATGCTGAAATATGACAACACGATACTTTGGTGGGATACAATAAAAGTCCCTCTTTAATATCTGCTATTTTTCTTTCTATAGCATTTGAGATATCGCTTGCATTGTCATATGTATATGCAGTTCGAAGCTGTATTACCTTATCAGCAACGTCTTTAACTTCAGAAATATTATTAGTGTCTTTTTCGGATAAGAATGGAGTTGGTTGCAATTGAGTGAGAGACTTGAAAATCTCTTCAATGTCGTTTTCTTTAAGAATATTATTTAAAGAGGAAACATACTCATCAAAACATACCTTTTCTAGTGAGGCTCTTTTTTGTATGATCTCAACATACTTTGTTGGTGTAAGGTCTTTGACACCTAAATATGAGAGAATCCATGGCTTCCATGAAGGAGATTGATATAATGCGCTAATGATACGCTTTGAGGCTTTTGTCGTGGCTATTAGATGTAATATACCATAGAAAAGATCCTCACTATCAATCGGTCCAACCTGCTCAAAGAATTGTTTAATATCCTTCTTTGTGTCACTCAACAATTGCGTATGAGGGGAAGGATAGTGAGCTGCTATATAAAGTAACTCACTTTCAATTTTTTGTTCATTGGTTTCCTGAAGAGCTGCAGACAATAAATACTCTTTACCGGAGAAAATATTGCCGGTCTTAATCAGATCAATTCCTTTTAACTTCGCGTACTCAATGATTGCATTTTTGTATTCATCCGAATTCTCTAATCCAGCATTTTTTAACTGCTTTGCGATCAATAGGTGCTCATTAGTTTCTTCGCTTAAAATGATCTTCTCATTTGCGTCATTTGAAATAAGATCGTACTCAATAAGCGGATCTTCTTTAAAGTTTAACAATTTGTCAACTTTCTTCTCCAATCGTTTTTTGCCGTCTACTCTCTTTCTTAGTTCAAGAAGTTTCTTCGCACTCTTATTCGATGGATTTAGCTTGATGGCCTCTTCCAATGCATGTACCGCATTTATATTATCACTCTTTTTTATATAAAGCAGAGCAATATTGTAAAGTGTCTTGGATTTTTGATTAGGTAATGTCGATCCTGAAATGACTTTATTAAGAGCTTCAAGTGCTTTTTCAATCTCATTGGCCGATGCATACAAAGTAGCAATAAAATTATATGCTTTTTGCATGTCTTCCATCTTGTCAAGGTATTGCTCCATAATGGAGACGGCTGTGTCAAGCTTACCAATCTCTCGATACATATCAGCCAACTCTTTCACAACCGCATCAAGTGAAAACTCCTTATCAACTAATTCAAGGTATGTCTTTTCTGCTACATCGTAATTATGAATAAGTCTTTGCTTTCTAGCATAGGCGAGCATGTCGGGAAGACTCGTTTCTGTCTGTGTATGGTGTTCAGAAGTATCGCCCAATGTAGAGATATATGAGTCGAGGGCATTTGCAACTTCTATCTTTGATGCCAATTTATAAGCCTCGGAATATTTCTTTAGTTCATCAACACTGGCTGGCTTTACCAAAAAAGTTGCATAATAATTGTGACCTATTCTTGATACATCACAAATGGCTGGAATTGGTGCCGACCCTTTGTGAAATGACTGTAATTCAGACAACAAAGATGGTTCTACTACATCGTCAAGGAATCGGATTTCGGGATAATCGTTGCTTGTCGCAGCGCCATTATGGTATGCAACAAAATATTTATTAATCTCGCAGGTTGGAAGAACACCTTTAGCTTCTTGACTGCTAGATTGATTATCAAGTGATATAGTTCTTCCTTTTTTGTCTAGAATGCCCAATCTATCGCGAATTTCACGAATTACTTTTGTCTTATATTTTCTTCCGTATTCGGCGGCATATCCGGCTCGAATCTTTGCGTCTGATAATGGTGATGCAGGATCTTCTCCAGCAATAATCTCTTGTATATACTTTTCCAATCTATCACACTCTTTTTGGCTGATAGTTGGTGTATCTTTTACGTTCGAATTATGGCTAGTATCTTTCCCCAATTCTGATATGAATTTCTTCAATTGAATAAGATCAGAAGTATAGTCCTGGAACTCGGGAGTCTTATTCAGAGTATGCCTAATGCTATGCAAGACAGGAGCTCTGTTTCCGCCAACATACCTAACGAAAGTATCACACAATGTTTCATATGTCATCGCCATAGTTCCTGAAAAAGGCGATGAATTCACATAAATGCGATCACCATCAGCACATTCGGATTGTTTATATCCCGCTATTGACCATTTCTTCATTGGCACTTCTTCGCCTGAATCAAGAAGAACAGCAAACTCATCTTTAGCAAGAGAAAGAGTAGTTGATTCGATAATTGAGCCATTCGAGATAGTCATACTATCAAGAGATACACCCGAATTATTGATTAGTGAGTCAAATAAATCAAGGCAATTATTAACTGGAGATTTTGATAAAGCGCCAGTAGTTTCATTCGGATGTGATAATTGATCCGATTCAATGCGACCGTCAGTGCCGTTATTAATATCTGTATTAATAAGTTCAACACCTCCATCAATATCAGAATCGGCTTTAACAATAATTGTCCCATTGTCATCTTTGATGGCGATCACCTCGGATGTCAATCTAATAATATTGCCGGTGTAATTTCCACTAGCACATTTAATTGTTATTCTGTCACCAATTTTGGCGATATCTGTTATAAAATCTAAGTACATATTGTAAACTTCCAGTTTTTCGGACAGATTATAATTTTACAAAGTTAGTATTTTTTTAGTCGTTTCCGTTTTTACAATAGACATTATATAGATTAAATTGCTATACGGCTCATTTTGTGGCTGATTCTAAAGTTGTGCAATCCACATGCAATAAGAATCACCATATCTTCGAATCCGAATTTATGGCATCTAAATCGTTCTTTGACAATACGGCATTTTTTCATTCCACCGATGGCATGCTCGACTTTAATCCTAATGCCTGAAATTCTCTTATTCTCCTGTTTTTCTTCCGGAGTAAGTTCTTTTCCTTTAGGTTTCTTTTTGGGCATATATACATCAACGCCATCCGGTCTGTGTCCCTGAAAACCAGTATCCTGCCAAAATCGTATTCCTTTGGGAAGCGAAAGAGGTTCTGTATCACATATCTCATGGGTATGACCTTCGTAAGTTGAACTTAACCACACGATTCTGAGATGGCTGGTACACAGGATGTTATTCTTTATGCTATGAGTTTTTTTTACCACTATAGCACGCAGACTGCCTGTCTTCATCTATAGAGCGTTGAATAGGTCTTTCCGTCCCATCCAATAATACATCCTCACACCCTTTGAGAATGTGTATCAGACGGTTGGAGTTACGGTCAGGTAACTCACCCAAAGTTTTTAAAGTACGTTTAAGGATTTCAGAAAGGAGATGAATCCACTTATTGGCTTGTGGCTGAGTCATATCAAACTGAATGGCATAAAGTTCCTGAAGAGGGTTGGTCTTCAAATATACCAAAATGAAAAACAGCTTATCCTGAATCAAAGGTATAACACTGGTCTTTCTATTATAAGATATACGTTGACGAACTTTTCCTTCCAAGGTAAAATGGCTATAGTACTCTTCCCAATGATACTCAAAAGTTATCAGTAAGGCTTCAAACTCTACAGGTGTCAAGCCTGTTGCTGCAAGAACTTGACTATGACGGTGGTGAATCTTGTCGTAATACATCATTTAAACTTTTTAGACCACAAAGATAAGTCAAAGAGCGCTTTAATCAATTATTCGATATAAACTATAATTAATTATGTTTTTTGTGTACTGCCGCAGGCAGAGCGGAATATATCATCCCCACCCGGCATCTGTAGTGCAGCTGCCTTCCCACCCTATAGAAAGCGGTATGCGAGACAGACTTCGGTAGAGCCGAACCAGACCTGATCTGGCGAAGGGCGTTAATACCTTTCGGATGGGTAATATATCCCCTTATAATTAATAAGAGGTAACTTTATTCCCACTTTGTACAATCTTACATATCCTGATATTCTTTCGAATTCGGGCTCCTTTTCCCGATTGAACGTAAAGAACTCATTTTTATCTTGGTCTGGATATATTATCAAGCATTTTATGGGAATGGCACTTTCTTCATCTAAACCCAGTAATTCGTAAATTTTACTTAGACGAGCATACCCAGACACTTCTCTGGCATCCTCCTTTGATATGGTTTTGCATTCTTTATATCTAGGTTTGTACTTGGCATCTATCACATATGGATTAGGCCATAACTCAGGTTTTAAAAGATAGTCAAGTTCTTGGAAATGCGCACGAACATGATAACTAATTTCATTTTTTCCAGTAAAAACTCTACGTAAGTGATGAAATACATATAGCTCAAACAGTTTACTTGTATCTATCCAAAAAGGTGGCGTAGAAATGTCATTTTGTCCAATAGTCGTAATATCATAACTATAACGACGTAAAAGCAATTGAGCGAATTCAATTGCCTGATTATAATCCCTATAAACGGGATTACCTTTATATGTTTTTATTGTTCTAACACATATATCGTCGCTTATACTATCAAAATAAGGTCGTATAAATCTAACTTTTTTATTCAACAGCTCTGTGTTTACAGCATATTTATATACTTCCAACTGTTTAACACAGAAACGAAATGCTAATTTTAAAATTCTATTTTCAGGTGAATTAGTTCCATAAACCTGATACTTACATACATTATTGGTTATACGTCCTTTCGCTATATTTGTTCGCATATTTTGGTCAACCATTATACGACCCTTAATTTTATTATACAAATTCTCATTTACTATGTAAAAACTCTTTTTCAGCCCCTTCTTTACAATCAAACTGAGTATGTTAAGGTACTCTGTTATGAGAAATACACTTAGAAAATCTTGTTGTTGCGAAACTTTAATTGAAGGCTTATTAAAATATATAGTTACAAGATCACTTAAATGATTGTAGTTTTCACACTCTGTTAATGAGTCATTTAACATGCGGATATAATCTATCTCATAGCCCTCGTTCATCTTGGGATTAACTTGTATAGCTACATTTCCCGTAGAAAGCCAATCAAGCCCAATGAAATATGAGCCTTTGGCAAAGATATGGTCATTATCTCTACTGAGGGACAAGCACATTTCTTTATCATTATCTTTTCGACAAACAGAAAACACAATATCTTCCCCATCTTGCATATGAGGAATAATATCTTGTGCTATATCTTGATGGATACAAGTATTTTCAGCTATTTGTTCTTGAAGTCGTATTAGTTTCATTGTTCTGTCGCAGTCAAATAAAGCTTGTCTATTGTTTGTTGTGCTTCAGATGTCAAAACTCCATCTCGAATATATTCTTCAAGCAAGGGAATAATTTCAAAAAGCAATCTGTCTTGAAGCGCATATTCGCCATCCATGATGAAATAGCTATGACCAATCCAAACATCCTCTGGTCTATACTCTTCTGATAAAGTTTCTGCTGGTAGAAGCTTAATCGTGTCGTCAAATCCACTTTCAGCGTATTCGTCATAATTACTTATAAACAAACTACTTACCTCACGAAACAATTCAGAGTTAAAATTATCATCATCAATCTCTTGTGGCTTTACAGTAATAAACGCAAATCTTCTTCTAATAGCATAATCAATAGTATCAAGAGATCTGTCTGCGGTATTCATCGTTGCAACCAGAAAAACATTTGAAGGTATATAGAATTCTTTCTTTGAATATGGTAAAAGTACGCTTTCAGCATTCCTCATCCCTTTCCTTTTATCTGGCTCAAGCAATGTTATCAGTTCTCCAAATATTTTCGAAACATTCCCTCTGTTAAATTCATCGATAACAATTACGTATGGCTTATTATTATCAATCAAGGTTTTGGATGCTTCATACTTATCCAATAAAGACTTAACCTTATCCAAGGTTATGGCATTCAACCTATAAACAGTTCCTAAAGTCATAGTTTTGTCATCGTTTAACTTTACGATATCTTCATTTATATCTTTAACAAGCCATTTGACTCTACGTACTCGTTTATAGTGTTCAAAATTATCATGCCACTCGTATTCACCGGTAACGATGCCTATAGCATCAATGGTACGGCTTGAATAGCAACTCATTACAACATCTCCAACCTTCATCGTATTAATGAAAGCATTCAATATTGTTTTACCCTCCCCATTGTGTATTGACCAATCCGTTTCTTCTGTTATATTTTCACCATATCCATCCCATCCTATACGGATATATCCATTTTTCATGCAGTCTCTGCGCACTGGATTATCACCAGTACCACTCAATGATACCTTCCATACTATTGCCTCATCTGATATATTCACATCTTTTTTTGCAGACAATGGACGTTCTGCCTCTGTACACAACCTCTTGAATATGCCAGGTTCAATTTTATATGTTACTTGATCGTTCTCTAAAACAGGACGTAGACCTTCCAGCCAATCCTCATAATCCATCGATTGGTGGAATGTGGTAAACATAACACGTTTCTCTTCTTTTAATCTATTGTAAACAGACATTAACTCTTTGCGAGTAGCGTTATTAGCATCGAACTCCGGCTCACATAGACGTACTACTAACTCTGGAATACGATACGTTTTACCTGTGCCAGGCGCCCCCTGAAGTATAATATTTTTTCGTTTTTTCCATAATTCAGTGTAAAATGAACCCCATTCCAAATAGGAGTCATAGTCAGAATTATCATATCCCAAATTATTCGCATTTGCAGATAATTCATAGAAAGTATTTTCTTTAATCTCACCTGAAGCCATTTTCTTATTAATGCTATCCAAAATTTTCATATATTCAGAATACTCAGGTGCTTTATTAGGTAATTTAATTCCATACTGCTCTTTTAAGTATTGCCTATTTGTACGATCAAAAGCCAAGAATTTTTCTGGACGAATCCAAAATAGCCCCATTGTAATATTCACTTTAATGATGAACTGCTTGATTACCGTATTGTATTCCTCTTCAAAGTTTTCATCATTAACAACTTTTATAAATAGATTCCACAAATTCTGTATGTCATTTTTCCCTCGATGGGATCTAAATCCAAAAAAATGAGACTTCTGATTATTAAGAACCGGAATACCTTCAAAATCTTTCGGAATATCTGCTTTTATATCAAGTATGTTCTTAAATAACTTTGCTGAATTTATTCTATTCTCGTGTTTAATACCTCTATTAAACAAGCCAAATACGGTAAATGGGTCAATATCTTCTAACAAATCTCCCTCGCCTCCTTGATCGTGAAGGTATTTAGCAAGCAGTTCATCTCGATTATTATAAATCAAATTCAACAGTCGCTTCCTATCTTTTTGAAATTGTGTCAATCTTTGAGCAAATTCTTTGTAATATGGAATCCAAGTAAAACTCATATTTTTATTTATTTAAGGTTTAACAATACATCATTAGCGTGTTCTCATTCTTTTATCAACTAAGGCCAAATATTTAAGTCCTGTTTGATCTACTACACTTTCTGGTCTTTCAGTCTTACACACAGAATAAATTACAGACAATAACCCCGTAATTGTAGCGACGGAAGAGTTCTCAAATAGACCTATACCTGCAGAAATAGTCCCACATATTGTTCCAAAGTTAATATTGCCTAAATGGCTTTCGTTCATTCTCTCAGACAATTCTCCTTTTTGAAGTTTTAACTCGTCCAAAGTGACTTCGAACATTTTTGACTCTGGAGAAATTGCTGAATTCAAGACTATTGATTCAACTTTGTTTCTAAAGGTAATAAGCAAGTCGTGATATTTTTCTTTAAATCTCCTAAGATTTGGCAGGTCTATCTGTTTTGGATATGGTATAAGATTTTTTAGTATCAGGTCTCTTTTATACTGTCTATTTCGTAATTCGACATCATTATTTTGTGCATAAATCTGAGAAAAGCTATAATCAATTTTATCAGTAGCCACTATAGATTGAATTTTATCTGCAATAACTGATGATAATAAAAACATAAGGTCATTAGCTGTTTTATTTTCTACATTATACCAATTATAATCTATACGCTCAGCAAGTCCTATCTCCATAAGATAATTAAAAACATCACTATCAAATTTATTTATATGCAGTTTACACTGTCTGTATGAGGATAAGGATTTATCACGGTGAATTATATGTGCTTGGTTTGAAAAAAAACTTCTACGTCTTTCTATTACACTCTTTCTTGCACTCAAATATTCAATAAATCTTAGAGAAACTTCATACGGGTTATTGAGAACGTCCATAGGATTTATTGGAGTAATCAATTCATTCATAATTGCTTCTCGCATAAACGGGTTATAGTGTTCTGGTTCGTAAAAATATTGAGTAGGGACAATAGCGTTCACATTGTCATAATAAAGCAAAGCACGTATTGTCCAATCGTTTTGAGGTAAATTAATATATGGATAATATAACAAACTTTTCATTTTCTGATCTATTGTTTTCATTGTAAGCGTTTACAAGTATTTTTGTGCTAAATATTAAAACAAACATTAACACACTATTTGGCAGAGCTTATATTTTTCTTGTGATTTATATCGATAAGTTTTGCCTATCAAAGACAGAAGAAAAACGTTCCTGCTCACTTCTCTCAATACTTAGTCTGGTGGCCAGTATTTTCCAGTCTTTAACTGCAACAAGTACCTCGCCGATGATTTGCTGAGCAATATGCTTCTGTAGCATATATTCTTCGCAAGAATCCCTCAACTCATTCAAATCAGATTTATTGGTATAGCTGTTGATTAACAGACTCTGATACTCATTCAGTGTTGGATTCATATCGTAAGCCGGAGCCAAAGTCCATCCCTTAGATGTCAGAAGAAAACCATGATTACGGAAATGGTCATCGGTATTACCGATGCAGATATTGAATGCAACCCTGCGATACAATTCTTGCAGATTATCCTCCACGTTGGTACAGTTCTGAAGTATGAAATCGACAATATCCAGATAGCCATGGCCGGTATTGGCATTATCACCATCATTTAAGCCCAAAAGAGTCATAGCTGAAGCAAAGTGTATGCGTTTACCGTCTTCCTTCCTGTCAAATCGTCGGGAAAGCAATGTATGATATTTGTCGTTTGTGAAGATTACTCTGGTCTCTGCTGCGTGTATGCCGGCCTTCTTTGCCAATAGGTGTGAGAAATGTTCCCAAAGCCCAATATCATAATCATCTTTGCGGGACGGGAACTTTGCTATATGCAGAATTTTGTTCTCGTCAATTACGCTTGCCTTTGGACGCGCCCCGCCAAGGGAGGAACCCGGTTGTACAAGCTGCTCGATCCAGCGTCTTTCAGGCAGGTGGTTCTCCTCTTCACTTTTTTCAATCTCAGAACTTGCAGCAACCAGTTCACGTATATCGGTTAGTGGCGGAATCCGCAGAACTTCACTTGCATTGATGTATTCTCCGTCCAAGGAGTCCTTAAAACGGAGACCAC
>UMAV01043088.1_pt1 | contig 12371 bp, 10 predicted proteins | sample 1963811 | NCBI WGS metagenome assembly UMAV01 (sample SAMEA4835926, study PRJEB28245) | human gut metagenome | biome: gut microbiome; material: fecal sample | place: Denmark | collected 2008 | reverse complement strand
GTCCCATTTCCGTAGCCAGTGTCGGCTGGTAACCTACTGCCGAAGGCATACGTCCCAGCAAGGCCGAAACCTCAGAACCTGCCTGCGTAAAACGGAAGATGTTGTCGATAAAGAACAGGATATCGCGCGGACCGTTGTCGCCCGTCTGGCGGTCACGGAACGATTCGGCCAGTGTCAGACCCGACAAGGCTACTGACTGACGGGCACCGGGAGGCTCGTTCATCTGTCCGAACACCATGGCTACCTGCGATTTTTCCACTTCGTTGTAATCCACCTTCGAAAGGTCCCAGTTTCCTTCCTCCATGCTCTTGAGGAATTCGTCACCGTAGCGGATTACGCCTGATTCAATCATTTCTCTCAGCAGGTCGTTACCTTCACGGGTACGCTCACCCACTCCTGCAAACACGGAGAAACCATTGTGTTTCTTGGCAATGTTATTGATTAACTCTTTGATGAGCACGGTTTTTCCAACACCCGCCCCACCAAACAGACCGATTTTACCACCCTTCAGGTAAGGTTCCAGCAGGTCGATGACCTTGATACCGGTAAACAATACTTCCTGGGTAGTGGCCAGGTCTTCGAATTTCGGAGGTTCACGGTGAATAGGAAATCCGTCCGTCTTGTCCAGTTCTTTCATACCGTCAATGGTATCACCTACCACATTCATCACACGGCCCTTGATCTGGTTTCCGATAGGCATCGAAATCGGATGCCCCGTAGGAACGACTTCCATTCCGCGCTTCAACCCGTCCGTACTGTCCATGGCCACGCAGCGTACCGTGTCTTCACCGATATGCTGCTGCACTTCAATCACCAGCGTACGCCCGTCGTTACGGGCAATCGTCATGGCATCGTGGATTTTCGGCAAGGCGTGTTCCACGTCTTGTCCTTCTTCAAACTTGAAGTACACATCGACCACCGGACCGATTACCTGCGAAATGTGTCCAACGATTTTTGACATAAGCAATTATTTTAATTTAAAAAGAATGAATCATCCATGGTTCTTACCTCTTAAACAAACGTCCCGGGTATTTGTTTAAAGTTTGACCATTTCTGTAACGCAAATTTACTGAATAAACTCTCATATATGTAACTCCATGTAACATTTTTTAGACTGATTCCCCTAATAATAGACATAAATCAAGAGATATCGGACAAATGGTTTTACACTTGTTTACACAGAGACGAAATATCTAAACAAATATTTACAGGAAATTGCACGTGTGTGCGGTCACACATACTATTTTAGACAAAGAACATGACGTGCTATATGGGTGTATCTTTTTTATTTTAGACAGAAGAACATAAAGACAGATTTTGTAGATGCAATCTTTCTTTTGTACTTATATGCTTATGTCCGAAAAATAATAACTGCTATAGGATGTTGCCTTTTTGCTTTAGACAGAAGAACATAAGAACAGATTTTCTGTGTAAATATAAACTTATGTACTTTATGTTCTTATGTCCAAAAACATTCAAGAAATATCTTTCTATGCTTACGTCATAAAAAATTATGAGCGTTTATACTCTCTGTACTTCCTTTTTATTTCTATACGGTCACCACCAAAATTAATGAGTAATCCATGGTCTTTATGAGTTGCCGTCAAATAATTAACCAGCTGAGTTTCGTGTATGGAAAGAAGATGTTGCACCGCTTTTAGTTCGATAATTATCTCTCCCTCTACAATAATATCTGCTCTAAACTCCCCTACAATCTCATCTTTATAATATACATTTATAGGGGTTTCAGAATCCGCATGAATACCTTTTTCCCTTAACTCTATCAACAATGCCTTTTGATACACCGACTCTAAAAAACCGGCTGCCAGATGTGTTCTTACATTGTATGCGCATTGAATAATTACCTTAATAAGGTCTTCTGTTTTCATATCCATAATATTACACAGTTAAAAATTCTTTTGTCTTTATGTTCTTATGTCTAAAAACATTCGTCTTTATGTCTTACAAAAAAAGCCACATTACTGTGGCTCTTCTTTATATTAATATGTCTCGTTACACGCGCTTGAAGGTGTAGTTGCCTTCCTCGGTATACATCTCCGACTCAAAGGTACAATCGTACGAAGCTTGAATCTCCTCCTCCGTATACGACAGAATTACTACCCGTATGTTGCGGCCACGGTTGTCCGACAGCGTCAGCACTCCCTTGCTCAGCGTCCAGCTGAACGACTCGCCACGGAACGAAGCCGTACCGTCATTCTTCACCGAGAGCGTCTGTCCCACATGGTCATTCCGGTTCGACTCTTCCTCCGAGTTAGTCCAGTCATTCGCCGTCACCTGCCAATTTCCGATAATGTCTTCCTTCGATACTTCCACCCCTGTAGGGTCGTCATCCGTGCTACAGCTTGCCATTCCGGCCACCATCAGGATAAAGCTCAAAAAGAGCCATACGTTCTTTAGTTTCTTCATTTTCATTTGGTTTTACAGATAATATATAATGCTTATACTATTTCTTTCTCCAGATAGATTCCACTTTCCGCCTTACAGCCAGCACATTCAGCACCGATACCAGCAGGAAAAGTCCCCCGGCCGTCAGCAGCGCCGGCAGCAGACTGCCTTCCTGCAAGTCGGGCACCATCCGCCGCAGCATGTCCAGATACGCATCACGCGCCATCCACACCAGCAGCACACCCATGGCCGCCACCGCTGCGTTCAGCCCTACCGTAAGTACCTGATACGGACGCGCCACCGCCGCCGGACTGAAACCAATCATCAGCAGGTTCTCCAGCTTCTTCGTGTTCTTCTGTAACAGCAGGTAGATGCTCAGCATCAGCAGGTAGAACGACAGCACACTGATAATCAGTCCCACCGTGAGCACGATGCCTACCACCATCTTCAGGAACCACGTCGTCTTTCCCGCATCCAGCTTGTCGCCTTCCGTCTCATAGCCTTTCTGCTTGAAATACTTCGCGATGCGGTCGTCCGCCGGATTGTCCACCTCCACAATCAGTCGTGAGGGAGCCGTCTGCCCGCCGTCACCCAATGTGGCGTTGGCCCATTCCATGAACGCCTGCGGCACCAGAATCGTGTTCAGCCGGTTGGAGAAACCCACGATACGTCCCTTCATGCGCTCCGTCCGTCCCCGTCCGCTCAGCCGCACGTCCAGCGTCATCATCCCCATCACGCCCTCAGAGAGCTGCGGCAGGTTGCGACTCTGTGCAAAGCCGAAGTTATACAGGTTCAGGTAGTTGCGCGGGATGATGATAGGGATTTCCGGCTGCCCCTCGCGAAACGTCCAGCCCTCCAGCCGCACGTCTACAAACTCGTCGGGCACCGACTCAAAGAACATCGCCGTAGAGAGCTGCATGCCCGCCATGCCCATGCCGGCCGACACCTGAAACTGTGCCGGAGTGAACGCTCCCGTCCGCTTAGCAAACGGCTGCGACTCCATGTCGGCTATGTCGGCACGCGAGAACGTACCTCCCTTACCCACCAGGCTGCCCAGCGTGCTCACCTGCTTGCTCACAATCACGTAGTCCTTCTTCATGAAACTGTCGCCCTGCGTAAACACCGGCAACACGTCCTTGTAAAACTGTATGCCCAACAGCACAATCACCATACCGCACAGGTTGGCCAGAAAGAATCCTGCCAGCTGCGCCACACTGATATGCTGCCTCAATAATTTCCAGATCATATCCGTCTTCGTGTTAATACCTTACAAACTCAGCACCCTGTCATACTCCAGCGGCAGGTGCTTGCCGATGGACGTCACAATCACTCCCGCACCCTGACGAGCCGCTTCCTCCTTCAGGATACGCGCCATAATCTGCCCGTTGCCGTCGTCCAGGTGGCTCACCGGCTCATCCAGGAAGAAAAAGTCGGCCGGCTGACACAGCATCCGCACGAAAGCCACGCGCTGCTGCTGTCCGTACGACATCCTGGCCGCTTTCACATCCCACTTGTCGGCGATACCCAGCTGTTCAAACCAGTCCTTCACCTGCTGCTTGCGGCAGAAGCCCGTCAGCCCGTTCTTCAGCTGCACGTTCTCCCATGCCGTCAGTTCCCCGAACAGGCGGAGTTCCTGAAACAGCATGCCCAGCGAGCGCTTGCGGATGTCGGTCCACTGCTTCACCGTGAGTTTCCGCACGTTCTCCCCGTCGAAGGTGATAATCCCCTGGTAGTCCGTACGGTACCCGTAAATAAAACTGCAAAGTGACGACTTGCCCGTGCCCGACGCCGCTTCAATCAGATACATCTTTCCTTTCTGAAAAGCCATCTGCCGGTGCCATACGTCCGACACGATTCCGTCGCGTCCGGCGAATACCTCCGGCAGGGTCTGCTGTAATTCTATTGTGTCCATTTTATTCAATGAAGAATTAATAATGAAGAATGAAGAATGCTCTTCGTTATTCATTATTAATTCTTAATTCTTCATTCTTCATTATTCACTATTAACTATTAACTGTCGATTCCACTTCCTCTTCGGTCAATCCGGTAGCCTGGGCTATCTGAGCAGTACTCAAACCCAGCGATTTCAGGTTACGTGCAATGGCAACTTTCTCTTTAGCTTGTCCTTCCGCGAGCCCTTCCGCACGTCCTTCCGCGCGTCCTTCCGCGAGCCCTTTCTTCCATCCGGCTTCACGTGCATCCTCTTCCACGATGCGGCTCACACGGTAACGGTCCAGCGCCTTGTCGTAAGCAATACGGTCTTCCAATGAAAGATTGGCCACGGCAGCCAGTTCTTCCAGACGGCTGAACACCTGCTCCTTCAGCGCGTCCGGCATTCGGTTCCAATGTTGCATATTCTTCAGTGTATAAATCAGTTTGTCATAAAGCGTTTCACAATCCTTGAGTTCCTTGGTGAAGTAAGGGAACTGCAAAAAAATCTGCCGGAAATGAGGGTTCACCACCTTTCCGCTCTCACGGTCGGCAATCACGGTATCCGTGCGGAACTTCTCTTCCAGCCCCGGCTCGCGGAAGTTCATCAGGAAAATACCATACACGGTCGAGAGCTTGTATCTGGACCCATAATTTTCCTGCATCGGCTCACTCAGCAGAAAATCCTCCTCCGTCTCCGGCTTTCCGGTCTGCAACTCACGTTCCTTCCGCCTCTTCTCACGCAGATTCTCCACTTGCCGCCCGATGGCACGACACATGTAGAACAGCGTACGGTCCAGGAAACTACTATGAAAACGGTTCTGCATCTCCACGATGATGTATTCTCCCGTGTCGGTCAGGCAGTACAGGTCATAGATAATCCCTGCATCCGCCATACTGTCCGAATGATTTTCCTTGTCCAGAAAAATCAGGTTCTCTATGCGATGCTCCCCCGCCAACAGCTCATTCAGCAGTGTGATGAGCAATTCCTTGCTGGCAGGCTGCCCGAAAATAATCTTAAACCCGATATCAGTAAACGGATTTACAAAGTGGCCGCAAGTCAAATCCATGTTGTCCATTTTATTCAATGAAGAATTAATAATGAATGGCATTCTTCATTCTTCATTCTTCATTATTCATTATTCACTATCTTCACCAGCTGCTTCAGCACATTCTCCTTGTGGTCCTTCAGTTGCAGCACCAGGCGAGCCTTGGTCGGTTCATCCGATTCGATGCTCAGGTAGTCCAGCATACTGATGTAAGAAATCTGCGGAAGAACGGCAGACAAAGCCTGGAAGTTCACGTTCAGGTAGAAATGCTTATCCTTCACGTCCTTGGCCCAGTCACAGTCTTTCAGCGACAGCCCCTTCACCTCACGGCCAATCAGGTCCTCCTGATTCGTCAGGTAGAAGCGGTCATCCTTCACGCCCAGCCAGAAAGACACCGGTCCGCGGCCCATGCCCAGCATGGCACCGTTGGCAACCACAAACTGATAAGCATTTTCACCCTTGTCCACCAGCCGCATCTGACCGTTGGTCATGGCCAGCATCGGTTTCAGGTCCTCAAACGTACGCATGAAGTCACCGTTTTTCACGTCGGCATACAGGATGAAGTCCGGCTTCAACGACATCTCCGGCATGGCCACTGCCACGTCACCCTTCACCGCCTTGAAGATAGCCTCAAAGTCGAGCGGCATCATCGAGTTGTCCAGCTCCTGACGCACCGTCGGGTTCTCACGCAACAGCTCATACGCCTTTTCACCGTTCACGTTGGCAGCCATCCAGAGCACCGTATTGGCAGGGAACACCTTCAGATACGTGCCGTCCAGTTCGCCGCTCACCTCCGCCTGCTTCTTCAGCAAGTCCTTGAACTTGCCCTCCAGCAGCGTCTCCACTTCCATCACGGCCCTTCCCGCCTGGAAATCGAGCGTAGAAAATATCTTTAAATCATTCAGGTTCAAGTCAGCCGGCAGCCCCATCGTCACCGGGCCCAGGTAACTCTTCGGCATGGCGTTCAGCGAAGTCACCATGGCCACATCCTCGTCGGCATCCTCTAATTTCTTGAATTCCGGAGTGCCCGAATAGCCCTCCCCTTCTTTCTGGCGCAACCACATCGAAGCCTGATGCTGCAAGTCCTTCGGGTTACCGTTGCCCGCCAGCATCAGAAACGCCTCGTCCGTCCAAGCCATCAGTCCGCCGCCACCCACGGTCCAGCGGCAACCGTCACCGTCGGCAGGAGCCTCACACGCCTTCTGCTCCTGAAGCATGGCCATCAAATCTTCCAGTTTTCCCTTGTCGGCCATGCGCACCAGCACGCCGCCCATTTCCATCTGCGAAGCGGCAAAGAAATACACCCGGTCGGTCAGTCTCAACCCGCTCTCTTCCGGGTTCTCCATCAGCTTGTCCACCAGGGCATCCGCACTGCCCTTCAGGCTCGATTTCATCATCTGCCCCATCGACTGCTTCACCTGGTCGTTCAGGTCACACTTCTGTGCCATCTCCATCAGGTCGAACGAGAACACTGCAGCCGCATCCTTTGGCAACGCATTGGTGTACGCATTGTCTTCCCCGCAGGCAGACAACAGGAAAGTCATACCCAAGGCCAGGCTTCCCATCCATTTCCATGTCTTTTTCATAATGATTCTATTTAAAAGTTACACATCAGCTTATTCCGCGTGCGTCAGGTTCATCAGGTGTACGGCCACCAGTGCCGCCGTTTCCGTACGCAGGCGCGACTTGCCCAGACTCACTGCCTGAAAGCCCTTTTCTGCAGCCAGCGCCACTTCCTCCGGACTGAAATCCCCTTCCGGACCAATCAGCACCACGGCGTCCTCGTCCTTGCGGAGCACGTCGCGCAGCAGAGGCTTTTCCCCCTCATAGCAGTGGGCGATAAACTTCTGTCCCGTAAACTCCCGCTCCATAAAGCGGCGGAAATCCGTCATCTCGTTCACCACCGGCTTGCGTGCCTTGAGCGACTGTTTCACGGCCGACACCACGATTTTCTCCACCCGTTCCGTCTTGATGACCTTCCGTTCCGAGAAACGGCAGTTCAGGAACGTCAGCTCGTCGAAACCGATTTCCGTAGCCTTCTCCCCCAGCCATTCCATGCGGTCCATGTTCTTCGTAGGCGCCAGAGCCAGGTGCAGGTGCCCCTTCCAGAAAGGCTCCTGCTCCGTTTTCTCCACCACCTTCACCACACAGCGTTTCTGCGTAGCTGCCGAAATGACCGCCCGGTAAAAGCATCCCTTTCCGTCAGTCAGCATAATCTCCTCGCCCACTCCCAGGCGCAGCACCCGCAGGCAGTGGCCCGCTTCTTCTTCCGGCAGCTCCAGCGTCTGCGCAATATCCGGTGTATAAAACACGTGCATAATTACAATTCTTTTTCTAAATCCTCCAAATCTTCGTAATCTTCCTCTTCTTCTTTGTTGCGGGTCGCCATTTCCTGCTTAATCAGCTCCGCATACTCATAGTCCTCGCGGCGGATGGCATCCTCCATCTCCCGCTCCAGCCCTTTCAGCGGCATCAACCGCAGCAGCAGCGCCTTCGTGTTAGGCACAGACTTGGTAAAGCCCGAACGGGGGTCTTCCAGGAACTTCGCGTTCACATAGAACGGAACACCGGCTATCAGACTCACCACCAGCGCGTCGAACAGTGTCAGCTGCATCTCCATCACCGAGCCGTCTTCCTTGCGCAGAGTCACAATCGCACGGTGCAGCAACTTCACCTTGTCCTTTACCACCACCTTTTCCACGGTAACACCCAGCTCCTTCAGAATATGCACCGTCTGATAAGGCAGCGTGGCATCCGTGCCTTCCGGGTCGTTAACAGCCGCGTACAGCAAGTCCGCCTCGTCGGGGTTGATAATCCCCAGCATCATCCGGTGCGGTTCGTTCACCTCCTCCAGCAGCAGCTTGAAGTTCTGCCCGTCCAGCATCATAATATCCATCTTCTCCTCATCGTCCATCACCTGATCAAATGTCAGGTGCCCGATCAGTTTATCCACATTCATGGCCTCGTCAATGGTACGGACCCGCATTTCTACAAATTCGTCTTTCTTTTCCATTTTCACATTCTAATTACTCGTTATCTACTTTATGTTTGTATTTAAATACCAGTGCAAAAGTCACCGCCACTACCAGCGCGTAGGCCGCAAACACGAACCACGCCCGGCTCCAGCCTTCCACCTGCGGTGCCTGCGAATTGAAGTCCACGAAGCAGTTCACCACCGCCTGCGCACTCAGCGTACCCACCGTGGCTCCGATACCGTTCGTCATGATGATGAACAGTCCCTGCGCACTCGAGCGGATAGACAGGTCCGTCTCCTTGTCGACAAACAGCGAGCCCGACACGTTGAAGAAGTCGAATGCCACGCCATACACAATCATCGACAGCACGAACATCCACACCCCGCTGCCCGGGTCACCCAGGCCGAAGAGTCCGAAGCGCAGTACCCACGCCACCATGGCAATCAGCATCACCTTCTTGATGCCGAGGCGTCCCAGGAAGAACGGAATCAGCAGGATACAGCACGTCTCACTGATCTGCGAGAGCGAAATCAGCAGGTTGGCATGCTGCACGCCAAAGGTATTGGCATATTCCGGAATGGCGCTGAAGCTCGTGATAAACGGATTGGCAAAACCGTTGGTAATCTGCAAGGACACGCCCAGCAGCATCGAGAAGATGAAGAACACCGCCATCTTGCGGTTCTTGAAGAGCAGAAACGCCCTCAGTCCCAATGCCTCTACCAGCGACTTCTGTCCGCCCTGTGCGCGGCTCACCGGACATTCCGGCAGCGTCTGGGCATATACGGCCAGCACCACGCCCCATGCCGCACAGGTAAAGAACTGCATGTAGTTCGACTGGAATCCCAGTAAATCTACCAGCCACATGGAACAAATGAAACCGATGGTCCCGAACGTACGTATCGGCGGAAACGCCTTGATGGTATCCAGCCCTGCCTTGTCCAGCGCCGTATAAGCCACCGAGTTCGACAAAGCCAGCGTAGGCATGTAAAACGCCACACTCACGGAGTAGAACGAGAACAGCGGTGCAAATTCCACCTGCGGTCCCGTAGTCATGGCATAATAGCCCGCTCCACCCATAAACAGGGCCGCCAACAGATGGCTCAGCCCCAGCAACCGTTGCGCCGGAATCCAGCGGTCAGCCACAATACCCAACACAGCCGGCATGAACAGGGACACAATCCCCTGCATGGCGTAAAAAATTCCGATATGTCCGCCTAATCCCACACCCGCCAGGTACGTACCCATTGAGGTAAGATACGCTCCCCACACGGCAAACTGCAGGAAGTTCATGACAATCAGTCTCATTTTCATGTTCATATACTCATAGATTTAAAGGTTATTTCATCATCGTAGCCAGTGAAGCCAGCATCGTAGCCAGTGAAGCAAACGAAGTCGCATTCGATACTATGTTCGCAAAGTTGAACTTCTTCGTCTTGTTCGGTACCACGATTTCGCAGCCCGGCTCAATCTGTTTCTTGCCGCTGCCTTTCACTTCGGCCACCTGTCCGTTCATATAAATAATGAACTTCTGGCTCTTCTTGGCGTTGGCAGAGTAACCGCCCGCCTGGCTCAGGTAATACTTCACGCTCTTGCCTGCCGCATACGATACCGTGTTCGGCATCATCACCGCTCCGTTCACCTTCACCGTATTGTTGTATTCCGGCACGGTCAGCACATCGCCCTCGCGCAACACCAGGTCAGCGTCTCCGCCCGGGTTCGCCAGTGCCGCTTCCAGGTCGATACCTACCGTAAACGTACTGTCCACCTTCAGTCCCAGCGTGTTGGCCATGGCATCACCGATTTCACGGCGCATCATCTTCACCACATCCTCCATGCGGCGCAGCTCCTCCTCGTTGGCCACGCGGCGCAACTTCGCTCCACGCACATACGCATAGCGGCTCACCCCACCGGCACGCTGAATCAGGCTGCTCAGACGTTCGCTCTTCGTGTTCAGCGTATAGTCACCGCGGAACAGCACCTCACCGTCCACCGTCACGTTCACCTGCTCGTTGTAGCTCGGGCTGCGGCGCACAAACACCTGGTCGTACGGCTGCAGTTCAAATCCCGCTTCACCGTCCACCACGAAACCATCCTTCAGTCCGAACGAGAAATTCTGTCCGATTACGTCCGGCTCCGTCGTCCCTCTCGGGTCACGGATGCGTCGTGACACGTCCACACGCACCAGCGAAGCCGATTCCTTCAAACCGCCCGCTGTAATCACCAGGTCCTCCAGGCTCATGTGGTCGGCATACGTATAGCTACCCGGCTTGTTCACCTCACCGCTGATGGTCACCTTGCCCATGTCCTGCAAGTCGTGGATGCTCGGGATATACAAAATGTCATTCTTCTGCAAGGCAATGTCGGGCGACGTACCGTTCAGAATACCCTGAATGTCAACCGGAAGCACCTCTTTCGTCAGGTTTTCCCGTTCGCGATACAACACCGCACGTCCTGTAAAGGCATCCCCCAGCAAACCGTCGGCCTTCTCCACCAGCTGGCGTACCGTGTTCAGCGAACCGCTCAACTCGAATACCCCCGGGTGATACACAGCCCCTTTCACTTCCAGACGGTTGTTGAAGCGGTTCAGAATCGAATCCACCGAAATCACGTCCCCGTCTATTAATTTAAACGCAGAATAGTCTATATCGTTCACCGTTTTCACGGAAAATTCTTTACCGTCCTTACGTAACACCCTGATACTCTTCTTGTAAGCATCCGAAGCAAAACCGCCGGCATACTTCAGCAAAGTGGCAGCCGATTCCCCGTTCTTCATTTCGTAGAACATCGGGCGCTTCACCTTACCCGTAATCTTCACCAGCTCGTCGTAAGTAGGCACAATCACCACGTCGCCGTCCTGCAGGCGGATGTCGTCCTGAATCTGCCCCTTCATGATGTACTCATACACGTCCAGACGGGCAAACGTCTTGCCGCCGCGGGCCACCTGCACGTTACGCAAGCTACCGATGTCGCTCACACCGCCTGCCACGTACAGCGCATGAAATACCGTCGAGAGCGATGACAGCGAATACGTACCCGGCGCCATCACTTCCCCCATCACGTTCACCTGGATGGTACGGATATTTCCCAATGTCACCTGGATGTTATTGCCCGAATCCGCATAAATCTTTCCCAGTTCCTGCTTCAGCAGCTGGCGTGCATCCTGAATCGTCATGTTGTTCAGGTACACCGGCCCCAGGTTGATGATGTTCACATAGCCGTCGGGCGAAATCTCCAGCCGCATGGTATTCTGGCTAGCGCCCCACACGTCGATAATCACCTCGTCACCCGGTCCCAGGCGGTAGTTTTCCGGCGTAGCCATGCTCAGGTTAGGCTGGAAAGTCAGCTGTTCAATGTTGAAGATATTCCGTCCGAACACATCGTTCTCGCTGGTAACCACCGTCGTCAGGTTGCGGCGTTTCTTCATGGTCTTCTGCATGTCTTCCGACCACATACTCTTGTCCACGTTCGTCGAACTTGTCTCCAGGAATTCCGAAGCATCCTCCTCCGTACCGTTCGCAGTAGTTTTCCGGGCCCGTGAACCTGAGCCCAGCAGCGAACTGTCTTCCCCCGTCAGAGAACCGCTGCCCGATGTCGACGCGCCCGTCGAACCCGAATACATGGATTTCAATCGCAGCAACTGCTCCTGAGTGGCCCCCTTGGCCAGCAGCTCCATCGCAATGGTTTGCTGGTCCTTGCCCTGTTGAAGCGCCTGTTGCACATATTCTATCACCTGGTTGTCGGTCATTCCGCTCTGGGCATACGCAACGGATCCCCCCAGCAGGAACAGACACAATGCCAATCTTACAAACTGTCTTCTCATTCTGTCTTTCTTTTTAGTTTTAAGGACAAAGATACATTATTGAAAACGAATCACCAAGCTCTTAGCCCCGGAATCTCCATTCCAAGCAGAAAAAACCGGTGTAAAAATTCTGCGTTCCTGCTTTAAAACATAAAAAAGGTTAATTCAATGCAGATTTTCGCCCCAATTATATGTTTCATAACATAAAATCCT
>UMAV01020976.1_pt1 | contig 12469 bp, 10 predicted proteins | sample 1963811 | NCBI WGS metagenome assembly UMAV01 (sample SAMEA4835926, study PRJEB28245) | human gut metagenome | biome: gut microbiome; material: fecal sample | place: Denmark | collected 2008 | reverse complement strand
AAGTTGTCCGGGGTTCGAATCCCCGATGTCTCATCGGACAAGCCTAGTGCTTGTCCTTTTTTCGTTTTCTGTGCAGAACACATACACAGGCGGTTATGGCGGAATTGGCAGACGCGCTGGTTTTAGGTGCCAGTGGGCAACCGTGTGGGTTCGAGTCCCACTAACCGCATTTTATAGAAATTGCTGATGTTCATATCTTAGATTCTCATTGATTTCCCGGATAATAAAACATGATAGAAAAATGAAAAAGGAGGCCATTGTATGATAAAAGAAAGAAAATGGCTGGTGGATCTTGCAGGGGGTGCAGCAGTATATCCGGCAGCACACCAGGACATGGGAATCGAGATGTGTCCGTGTAGTGATTTTCAGACAAAAACGATCAGAGAAGGGGAAGAATATCCGCCTGCATTATTTCTGGGGAAATTTTCCTAGGTAAAGCAGAGGCATAAGTTGACAAACCACAGACACGATGGTAGGCTAGAACCATCTCAGGTGACAGATCAGACATATAGAAAGGAATCATGCGATGAGAGAAAAATACGAATCATTATCAGCAGGAGAGCTTCGGGAAGTAGCCAAAGCAAGAGGACTGAAAGGAATCTCTGCTCTGAGAAAAGATGAACTGGTACAGCGGATGCTGGAGGAGGATGCGAAAGAGCAGGAAAAACAGATCGAGGATAAAAAAGCAGAATTTGGACAGCTGGACAGTGGAATCGAGGCAAACGGTATTCTGGAAGTGCTTGCTGACGGTTATGGATTCATCCGCAGTGATAATTATATGCCGGGTGAGAATGATGTGTATGTATCCCCTTCACAGATCCGCCGCTTTAATCTGAAAACGGGAGATATTGTACGGGGAAGTACAAGAGTAAGAAAAGAAAATGAAAAGTTTGGAGCACTGCTGTATGTGACTTCTATCAACGGCATGTCACCGAATGAAAATACGAAACGATATAGCTTTGAAGATATGACCCCGATCTTTCCGGATTCCCGTCTTCGCCTGGAACGCCCTGGTGGAAGTATGGCGATGCGGATCGTAGATCTGATCAGTCCGATCGGAAAAGGTCAGAGAGGTATGATCGTATCTCCGCCGAAGGCAGGTAAAACGACCCTGTTGAAAGAGGCTGCACAGTCCATTCTTCGAAACAGCCCGGATATGCATCTGATCATTCTTCTGATTGATGAACGCCCGGAGGAAGTAACGGATATCAGGGAAGCGATTCGCGGGGATAACGTGGAAGTCATCTATTCTACGTTTGATGAGCAGCCGGAACATCACAAACGGGTGTCTGAGATGACTATTGAACGGGCAAAACGTCTGGTAGAACATAAAAAAGATGTTACAATCTTTATTGACAGTATCACACGACTGGCAAGGGCATACAATCTGACTGTTCCACCAAGCGGAAGAACACTTTCCGGTGGTCTTGATCCGGCAGCTCTGCATATGCCGAAACGATTCTTCGGTGCGGCAAGAAATATGAGAGAGGGCGGAAGCCTTACTATCCTTGCCACAGCACTTGTGGATACCGGAAGTAAGATGGATGATGTGGTATATGAAGAATTTAAGGGCACTGGCAATATGGAGCTGGTACTGGATCGGAAACTGCAGGAAAAGAGAGTGTTCCCGGCCATTGATATTGCAAAATCCGGAACAAGAAGAGAGGATCTTTTACTGAGTCAGGATGAACAGGAAGCTGTCTATATCATGCGAAAAGCGTTGAATGGTATGAAAGCAGATGAGGCGGTGGAGAACATACTGAACATGTTTACAAAAACCAGAAACAATCAGGAACTGGTAAATCAGGTAAAGAATCAGAAATTTATCTAAAAGCACTTGCTTTTTTATAGAGCATATGTTATACTTTACAAGCTGTTTAAATTTGAGAAAATAGTAAAATATATATAAGAAAATTGGAAGAGGTGAAAGAAATGAGAGAAGGAATCCATCCAGATTATTATCAGGCAACAGTAACCTGCAACTGTGGTAACACATTCGTAACAGGTTCTACAAAGAAAGATATCCACGTAGAAATCTGCTCCAAATGTCATCCATTCTACACAGGTCAGCAGAAAGCTGCTGCAGCTCGTGGACGTATTGATAAGTTCAACAAAAAATACGGCATTAACGCATAAGACAATAAGAAAAGACAAGCGGGTTGAGGTTTTTACAAATCTCAACCTGTTTTTCTCTATAGGAATGTAAGGGAGAAACGATGAAATCTTCAAATATAGGTGGTCAGGCTGTCATGGAAGGTATCATGATGCGCAGTGGAGATCAGTATTCCATTGGTGTCAGAAAACCGGACGGTGAGATCGAGGTGAAGGTGGAGCCATACAGGAGCTGGGCAAAAGACAGTAGCATTTGGAAACTGCCTGTTTTCCGGGGTGTGGCTTCTTTTTTTGAATCTTTGGTTGTGGGGATCCGGTGTCTGATGTATTCGGCAAGTTTTATTGAGGACGAAGAAGAGGATGCGAAGAAACCAGGGAAAGAAAAGACAGAAGAACAGAAAGAAAAAGAAGAAAAATGGCTGATGTATGGGACAATGACATTTTCTGTGATATTTTCCATAGCCCTGTTTATCATGCTGCCGTATTTCCTGGCAGGTTTTCTTCGGAATGTGACGACGTCGGAAGGCGTGATCGCTGTTGCAGAAGCATGTGTACGCATGATTCTGTTTCTCGGTTATCTGGTGCTGATTTCCAGAATGAAAGATATTCAGAGAGTATTTATGTATCACGGAGCGGAACATAAGTGTATTAACTGTGTGGAACACGGACTGGAACTGAATGTGGAAAATGTAATGAAAAGTTCCAGAGAACACAAACGCTGCGGAACCAGCTTTTTGCTGTTTGTCATGATCGTCAGCATTATTTTCTTTTTGTTTATCCGGGTGTCTTCACCGGTACTGCGGGTAGTGATCCGTCTGCTTCTGATGCCGGTTATCGCCGGAGTATCTTATGAGATCATCCGGCTGGCAGGAAAAAGTGATAACAAAATTGTAGCATTGTTGAGTAAACCGGGGCTGATGTTACAGCATCTGACAACGAGAGAGCCGGAACCGGAGATGGCAGAGGTTGCTATCGCAGCGGTAGAAGCGGTATTTGACTGGAGAAGTTATCTGAAAGAGAACTTTCCGGAACAATACGGAGAAAAGTCATGAGTACATTGAGACAATTGCTTTCATGGGGAAGCGAAACACTGGAGAAAGCCGAAGTACCGGACAGCGGACAGGATGCATGGATGTTGATGGAAGAAGTCTTCGGAATAGAAAAAAGCTATTATTTTCTTCACGGAACTGATAAAATAGATCCGGATGTACAAAAAAGATATGAAGAGATGATCCGGGACCGGGCAAAACGGATTCCGGTACAATATCTGACCGGAAAAGCCTGGTTTATGGGGTATGAATTTCTGGTTAATTCCAGTGTGCTGATTCCACGATTTGATACGGAAGTTCTGGTGGAGGAGACAATAAAACATATTATGCCGGGATGTCGGTTATTAGATGTATGTACCGGAAGCGGCTGTATTTTGCTGAGCTTGCTGGAAGAATGTAAGGGCAGGATCAGCGCGGCAACAGGTGTAGATATTTCCAAAGATGCACTGCAGGTTGCAATTGCAAACAGAAACAGGATGGGACTCACAGCGGATTTCAGAGAGAGTGATCTGTTTTCGGATGTTGAGGGAGTTTATGATGTGATCGTGTCAAATCCACCGTATATTGCCACGAAAGAACTGGAGGGACTGATGCCGGAGGTACGGGAGCATGAGCCGATACTGGCACTTGACGGAATGGAAGACGGGTTATATTTTTACCGGAAGATTGTGGCGCAGGCAGGTGAATATCTGGAACAGGGAGGATGGCTCTGCTTTGAGATCGGATATGATCAGGGAGAGGCACTGAAAGAGATGATGACAGAAGCCGGCTATGGTCAGGTAAAGATCATCAAAGATCTGGCAGGACTTGACCGGGTAGCCATTGGACAGAAAAACAATAATTGGAATGCATTTTGAATCGTAACTGTGAAGGTACTGAGCAGTTACGAAATATACCAGGAGGAAGAGAAATGTTTGATAAATTAGAAGATCTGCTGGTTCGTCTGGAAGAAATTTTAAGTGAATTAAACGAGCCGGGAGTTGCAAATGATCCTGCACGTTTTCAGAAGCTGATGAAGGAACAGAGCGAACTGCAGCCAATTGTGGATGCATACAAAGAATATAAAGCGTGTCAGCAGACGGTGGAAGAGAGTCTGATGATGCTGGATGAAGAATCTGACGAAGAGATGCGTGAGATGCTGAAAGAAGAGCTGGCAGATGCAAAAAGCAGAATTGAAGAACTGGAGACAGAACTGAAGATCCTGTTGCTACCTAAAGATCCGAATGACAGTAAAAATGTTATCGTTGAGATACGCGCCGGCGCCGGTGGTGACGAGGCTGCTTTATTTGCCGCTGAAATCTATCGTATGTATGTAAAATATGCAGAGTCCCGCAGATGGAAAACCGAGCTGATGTCTCTGAATGAAAACGGGATCGGCGGTTTCAAGGAAGTTACTTTTATGATCAATGGTGCAGGAGCATATTCCCGTCTGAAGTACGAAAGTGGTGTGCACCGTGTACAGCGTGTACCGGAGACAGAGTCCGGTGGACGTATCCATACTTCTACGATTACTGTAGCAATCATGCCGGAAGCAGAAGAAATTGATTTCCAGCTGGATCTGAATGACTGTAAGTTTGATGTATTCCGTGCATCCGGTAACGGTGGACAGTGTGTCAACACCACAGACTCCGCGGTACGTCTGACTCATATCCCGACCGGTATTGTAATTTCCTGCCAGGATGAAAAATCACAGCTCAAAAACAGAGATAAGGCACTGCGGGTTCTGCGCTCCCGTCTGTATGATATGGAGTTGCAGAAACGTCATGACGAAGAAGCGGAAGCAAGAAGAAGCCAGGTAGGTACGGGAGACCGTTCCGAGAAGATCCGTACCTATAACTTTCCGCAGGGCCGTGTGACAGATCACAGAATCAAACTGACCCTGCATCGTCTGGATACAATCTTAAATGGTGATCTTGATGAGATCATTGACAGCCTGATCGCAGCAGACCAGACAGCCAAGCTGGCAAAAATGAACCAATAAACAAAATATGTAAATAAAAGGATCGGAGGAAACATCATGGGAAAATATTTTGGTACCGATGGTTTTCGTGGAGAAGCGAATGTGGATCTGACTGTGGAACATGCTTATAAAGTAGGAAGATTCCTTGGATGGTATTACGGAAGAGAACACAAAGCACAGATTGTGATCGGAAAAGATACAAGAAGAAGCAGCTACATGTTTGAGTATTCTCTGGTTGCAGGACTGACTGCTTCCGGTGCGGATGCGTATCTGCTTCATGTAACCACCACACCAAGCGTTTCCTATGTAGTGCGGACGGAAAATTTTGACTGTGGAATTATGATTTCTGCCAGTCACAATCCATTTTATGATAACGGCATCAAGATCATTGGCGGAAACGGGCAAAAGATGGATGCGGAAGTGGAAGCTATGATTGAAGGATATATTGATGATGATGTTCCGAAGATTCCGTTTGCAACAAAAGAAAAGATTGGTCGGACGGTGGATTTTGCGGCCGGACGAAATCGGTACATCGGTTATCTGATTTCCATTCCTACCCGTTCGTTCAAAAACTACAGAGTAGGACTGGACTGTTCTAATGGAAGCGCTTCCTCTGTAGCCAAGAGTGTGTTTGATGCACTGGGAGCAAAAACCTATGTCATCAATAATGAGCCGGATGGAACGAACATCAATACGAACTGCGGATCAACACATATCGAAGTGCTGCAGCAATTTGTCAAAGAAAAACATCTGGATGTAGGATTTGCATATGACGGAGATGCGGATCGGTGTATCGCTGTGGATCATCTGGGAAATGTAGTCGATGGAGATCTGATCCTGTATATCTGTGGAAAATATATGAAAGAGACCGGAAAACTGGAAAATAATACGATCGTCACTACGATTATGTCTAACCTTGGTCTTTATAAAGCCTGTGACAGGGAAGGTATCCGGTACGAAAAAACAGCAGTAGGAGATAAATATGTCTGTGAAAACATGATGGCAAACGGACACAGTCTCGGCGGTGAACAGTCCGGACATATTATTTTCAGCAAACATGCTACTACCGGAGATGGTATCCTGACATCTTTGATGCTGATGGAAGTTATTATTGAAAAAAAACAGTTATTAAATACTCTTGCATCAGAGGTTTCCATTTATCCTCAGCTTCTGGAAAATGTTCGTGTTGCCAATAAAACAGCTGCAAGAAACAACGAAGAAGTAAAGAAGGCAGTTGCCTCGGTGGAGAAAGAATTAGGAGAAGACGGAAGAATTCTTGTGCGGGAGAGTGGCACTGAACCGGTCATTCGTGTTATGGTAGAAGCGAAAAAAGATGCGATCTGTCGTGAAATGGTACAGCGCGTGATTGAAGTGATGGACAAAGAGGGACTGATTTTGTCATGAGAAAAGAGGTACTGGCGGTTGGATGTGCGCTGATGGTGTTCTGCGGCTGTGGGAAAAATAATGCGGCACAACATTATGAAAGTGGCTGGGCGGCTATGGAAAAAAAAGATTACACTACTGCAGTAAACGAATTTCAGCAGGTGATCGATCAAAACAGCAGACTGGCAGAAAGTTACCGGGCAGAAGGAATTGCCTATTATTCAGAAAAGGCCTATCCGGAGGCGATTGCTGCTTTTTCGAGAAGTCTGAACAATATGGATGATCCGGATAAGGAATTTAAAAAAGATGTACAGTTTTATCTTGCCCAGGCACGCATGGATTATGGCGAGGTAGAGAAAGCGATTGAAGTGTACAGCGAGATACTGAAGGCAGGGGAAGACGAACAGGCATTCTTTCTGAGAGGAAAGGCATATATTTCCATGGAAGATTATAAAAATGCCGAAAAAGATTTTCAGAGAGCACTGGAAGGCTGTGAAGATTATAATCTGTATATCAATATTTATCAGATTTATGTGGATCACAACAAGGCAGTAGATGGTGATGCCTATCTGAAGATGGCTCTGGAGTTAGAACCTCAGGACGGAGAAGATTGCTATCACAGAGGAAGAATCTACGAATATGAAAAAAATTATGAGGCAGCCAGAGATGAACTGAAAACAGCGATGGAACAGGGATATGAGGATGCCATGCTGCTTTTGGGTCGGGTATATCTGGAGATGGAAGATCCGGCAAGTGCCAGATCGATGTATCAGGAATATCTGCAAAAGAGTGAGCAGGGTGCCAAGGCCTACAACGGACTGGCAATGTGTGATATTTATGATGGTGCATATGATAGCGCACTGGAGAATATCGCACAGGGTCTGAAGGAAAATTCCAAAGAGGACGAACAGGGTCTGCTTTATAATGAAATTGTGGCCTATGAATATAAACGGGATTTTGCTACAGCAAAAGAAAAGATGAAGATATATCTGGAACAGTATCCGGAAGATGAGGCGGCTCTTCGGGAGAACGAGTTTCTTTCTACAAGATAGGAGGAAAAAGCATGTATGAGATGGGGGAACAGCTGGAACGGGTGATTCTGGCAGGCGTACAGACATATGAGTCTGATGATACCGTACAATCTTTATATGAACTGAGAGAACTGGCTGAGACAGCCGGGGCCGTAACTGTTGGGACGATCATGCAAAGCAGAGAGACCATTCATCCGGCAACCTATCTGGGAAAAGGAAAGCTGGAAGAACTGAAAGAGTTGTTGTATGATTTGGATGCCACTGGTGTGATCTGTGATGATGAACTCTCACCGGCACAGCTAAATAATCTGGAGCAGGAACTGGAATGTAAGGTGATGGACAGAACCATGGTGATTCTGGACATCTTTGCGCAGCGTGCAAAGACCAGCGAAGGAAAGATCCAGGTAGAACTTGCACAATTAAAGTACCGGGCGGCAAGACTGGTCGGTATGCGTGCCTCGCTGTCCCGTCTCGGAGGTGGCATTGGTACCCGTGGCCCGGGTGAGAAAAAGCTGGAGATGGACCGTCGACTGATCCACAGCCGGATCGGTCAGCTGAAAGAACAGCTGGAGCAGGTGCAGAAGCACAGGGAACTGATCCGCAGCCAGCGGGATAAGAGTCAGGTGAAGGTGGCGGCAATCGTGGGATATACTAACGCAGGAAAATCCACACTGCTCAATACAATGACGCAGGCAGGGGTTCTTGAGGAAAACCAGTTATTTGCCACGCTGGATCCAACGACAAGGGCGCTGGATCTTCCGGGCAGACAGCAGATTCTTCTGACAGATACGGTAGGATTTATTCGAAAACTGCCGCATCATCTGATCGAGGCCTTTAAAAGTACATTGGAGGAAGCCAAATATGCAGATATGATCCTCCATGTGGTAGACGCTTCCAATCCCCAGATGGATGAACATATGCAGGTAGTTTATGAGACATTGCGCCAGCTGGGGGTGGCGGATAAGAAAATGATCACTCTGTTTAACAAACAGGACCTGTGTACGGATAAAGAACAGCTGAGAGATTTTCAGGCCGATCATGTACTTCAGATTTCGGCAAAGAATGGACAGGGACTTGAGGAACTGAAAGAACTTCTTGCGGATGTTTTGCGGGAAGGACAGATTTATATTGAACGTCTGGTTCCGTATGATCAGGCAGGAAGTATTGCCAGGATCCGAAAATATGGACAGGTGGTGCAGGAAGAATTTCTGGCAGAAGGAATTTCTGTGAAGGCTTATGTGCCGATGGAGGTTTACAGTCAGATCTGAGAAAAGAAGAAAAAAGAGGGCAAACCCTTATGGTAAGGTGCTTTTCCCTCTTTATAAGGTTACATAACGTTCATACCATATATTGTGCAAGTAGAAATTGAGACACAATATATGGTATTTTTTTGTATTGACAGAGGATAATTGGTTTGCTACTATAGTAATCGACACATCCGTAAAGGAATAATTGCGAGAGGGTCAAAAAGCAGGTGAACGTATAAAATACAGCCTGTAAAAGCAACAGGAAAAGAGGATGGAATAATGTTTAATGTGATAAAACGTGATGGAGAAGTTGCAGCATTTCAGCTGAGTAAGATTACCCAGGCGATCGAGAAAGCTTTCCAGGCACAGGAAAAACAGTATACACCGGATATGATGGAGATGCTGGGACTACGGGTAACCGCAGATTTCCAGAAAAAGATAAAAAAAGATCAGGTATCTGTGGAGGATATTCAGGACAGCGTGGAAAATGTGCTGATCCAGTGCGGATATTCTGAGGTGGCGAAAGCCTATATCCTGTATCGCAAGCAGAGAGAAAAAGTAAGAAATATGAAGTCCACGATCCTGGATTATAAAGAAATCGTAAACAGTTATGTGAAAGTAGAAGACTGGCGTGTAAAAGAAAATTCTACGGTTACCTATTCCGTAGGCGGACTGATCTTAAGCAATTCCGGAGCAGTAACGGCAAATTACTGGTTGTCTGAAATCTATGACAAAGAGATTGCAGATGCGCACCGAAACGCAGATATCCATATTCACGATCTTTCCATGCTGACCGGATATTGTGCCGGCTGGTCATTAAAACAGCTGATTAAAGAAGGATTAGGAGGAATAGAAGGCAAGATTACTTCTGCTCCGGCGAAACACCTGAGTGTTCTGTGTAACCAGATGGTCAATTTCCTTGGCATCATGCAGAATGAATGGGCAGGTGCACAGGCATTTTCTTCTTTTGATACTTATCTGGCACCTTTCGTAAAGACAGACCATCTGACTTATCCGGAAGTGAAAAAATGTATCGAAGCCTTTATCTATGGTGTAAACACACCAAGTCGCTGGGGAACACAGGCTCCATTTTCCAATATCACACTGGACTGGACTGTACCGGATGATCTGGCAGAACTTCCGGCAATCGTTGGCGGAAAAGAGATGGACTTTAAGTATAAAGACTGTAAACAGGAGATGGATATGGTCAACAAGGCGTTTATCGAGACCATGATCGAAGGAGATGCCAATGGCAGAGGTTTCCAGTATCCGATTCCGACTTACTCCATCACAAAAGAATTTGACTGGTCCGATACAGAAAACAACCGTCTGCTCTTTGAGATGACATCCAAATACGGAACTCCGTATTTTTCCAACTATATTAACAGCGATATGCAGCCAAGCGATGTAAGAAGTATGTGCTGTCGTCTGCGTCTGGATCTGCGAGAACTGCGTAAAAAGACCGGAGGATACTTCGGTTCCGGCGAAAGCACCGGTTCTGTGGGCGTGGTAACCATCAATATGCCACGGATCGCTTATCTGTCTCAGGATGAGGATGAATTTTATCAGCGTCTGGACCGCCTGATGGATATTTCCGCACGTTCCCTGCATATCAAGAGAGAAGTGATCGGAAAACTGCTGGATGAGGGGCTGTATCCGTATACCAAGCGCTATCTGGGAAGCTTTGACAATCATTTTTCCACTATCGGTCTGGTTGGCATGAATGAAGCAGGACTGAATGCAAGATGGCTTCGTGCAGACATGGCTGATGAGAAGACACAGAAGTTTACAAAAGATGTTCTGAATCATATGAGAGAACGGTTGTCCGATTATCAGGAAGAATACGGAGAACTGTATAACCTGGAAGCAACACCGGCAGAATCCACCGCATATCGTCTGGCAAAGCATGATAAGAAACATTATCCGGATATTATTACTGCAGGTCATGAAGGAGATACCCCGTACTATACCAACAGCTCTCACCTGCCGGTAGATTATACTTCTGATATCTTTGATGCATTGGATGTGCAGGATGAACTGCAGACCCTGTATACGTCCGGTACGGTCTTTCATGCGTTTCTGGGAGAAAAACTTCCGGACTGGAAGGCGGCAGCCACACTGGTAAGAAAGATTGCAGAAAATTATCGTCTGCCTTATTATACCCTGTCACCGACTTATTCGGTATGTAAAGAACATGGTTATATTGCGGGAGAACATTTCACTTGTCCGACCTGTGGCAAGAAGGCAGAGGTCTACAGTCGAATTACAGGATATTACCGTCCGGTACAGAACTGGAATGACGGAAAAGCGCAGGAATACAAGAACAGAACCGTGTATGATATCCTTCACTCCGGTGCACCGGCAGAAAAACCGGTGGAAGCAGTGAAAGAGGAGCGGCCGGTGATGGGCGGAAAACATCCTACCAGAACGATGGTAACTATGACAAAAGACGATGTGAAGATCCAGCATCCGGACAGTGTGAAATATCTGTTCACCACAAATACCTGTCCGAACTGTAAGATTGCGAAACAGATGCTTGCAGAAGCGGAAGAAGAGTATCAGCTGATCGATGCCGAGAAAAACCCGGAACTGGTATCAAGATACGGCATCATGCAGGCACCGACACTGGTAGTCATCGAAGGAGACGAGACAAAGAAATATGTAAATGCTTCGAATATTCAGAAGTATGTGGAAGAGAACGAGTAAAAATAGAAATAAGTGTGGTAACGAGAAAATCCTGAAAACTACAGACAAAGATATAAAAAATCCCCGACAGAAATCATTCTGCCGGGGATAACTGTTTTGCATTATTTATTATTGTTTTTTACTTCCTGCATCATCAGTGCACGAACCTTCAGCGGAAGTCCGAACAGAGTGATGAATCCGTCAGCATCGTGGTGATCATACATATCACCGGTTGTGAAGGATGCCAGAGACTCGTTGTACAGGCTATATGGAGAAGTTGTACCGGCTTTGATGATGTTGCCTTTGTACAGTTTGAATTTTACTTCACCGGTTACATATTTCTGTGTGGATTCTACGAAAGCCTGGATCGCTTCACGCAGTGGTGTGAACCATTTTCCTTCATATACAACCTGTGCGAACTGGCTGCCCAGTTTTTTCTTAGTTTCCATGGTTTCACGATCCAGAATCAGTTCTTCCAGCTGATCGTGAGCTTCCATCAGGATAGTTCCGCCAGGAGTTTCGTATACACCACGAGATTTCATACCAACGACACGGTTTTCTACGATATCGATGATACCGATACCATGTTTTCCACCCAGTGCATTCAGCTCGGTGATGATCTCAGAAACTTTCATTGCTTTTCCGTTCAGTGTTTTCGGAACACCGGCTTCAAAAGTCATGGTTACATATTCCGGCTGATCCGGAGCATCTTCCGGGGAAACACCGAGAACCAGCAGATCTTTGTAGTTTGGCTCATTTGCCGGATCTTCCAGTTCCAGACCTTCATGGCTGATGTGCCACAGGTTACGGTCACGGCTGTAGCTGTGTTTTGCATCGAATGGCAGGTCGATGCCGTGCTGTTTTACGAATTCCAGCTCGTCTTCACGGGACTGCATAGTCCATACATCAGTCATACGCCATGGAGCGATAATTTTCAGATCAGGAGCCAGTGCTTTGATACCCAGTTCAAAACGGATCTGGTCATTTCCTTTACCGGTAGCA
>UMAV01029412.1_pt1 | contig 13271 bp, 10 predicted proteins | sample 1963811 | NCBI WGS metagenome assembly UMAV01 (sample SAMEA4835926, study PRJEB28245) | human gut metagenome | biome: gut microbiome; material: fecal sample | place: Denmark | collected 2008 | reverse complement strand
TATCCATTAACAATGGTAACATCAAAGCAGTTACTGCCAATCTATGACAAACCGATGATCTATTATCCAATGTCAGTGCTGATGAACGCAGGCATTCGTGATATCCTGATCATCTCAACACCACAGGATACACCAAGATTCCAAGAACTGTTAGGAGACGGACATCAGTTTGGTGTGAATCTGTCTTATGCAGTACAGCCAAGCCCGGACGGACTTGCTCAGGCATTTATCATCGGAGAAGAATTCATCGGTGATGATACAGTAGCAATGGTTCTCGGAGATAACATTTTTGCAGGTCATGGACTGAATAAACGTCTGAAAGCTGCTGTTGAGAATGCAGAGACCGGAAAGGGAGCTACTGTATTTGGATATTATGTAGATGATCCGGAACGTTTCGGTATCGTAGAATTTGATCACGAAGGAAAAGCTATTTCCATCGAAGAAAAACCGGCACAGCCAAAGAGTAACTACTGTGTAACAGGACTGTATTTCTATGACAACAACGTTGTAAAATATGCAAAAGAGTTAAAACCAAGTGCACGTGGAGAACTGGAGATTACAGATCTGAACCGTGTATATCTGGAACAGGGAAATCTGAATGTAGAACTTCTCGGACAGGGATTTACATGGCTGGATACAGGTACACACGAAAGTCTCGTTGATGCAACGAACTTCGTTAAGACTGTTGAGACACATCAGCATCGTAAAATCGCATGCCTGGAAGAGATCGCATACCTGAACGGATGGATCAGCAAGGACGAGATCATGGAAGTATATGAAGTCCTGAAAAAGAACCAGTACGGACAGTACCTAAAAGATGTACTGGACGGAAAATACAGAGAAAACCTGTACTAGGATTTTGAAACAACAGATAAACTTAAAAGCAGGATTTTCTCAACGGAAATCCTGCATACAATAAAAATTAGAAAAGAGGAAATCATAAAATGACAATTATCGTAACCGGAGGAGCCGGATTTATCGGAAGTAACTTTGTATTTCACATGTTAAACAAATACCCAGACTATCGTATCGTTTGTCTGGACTGCCTGACATATGCAGGTAACTTATCTACACTGGAGCCTGTAATGGACAATCCGAATTTCCGCTTTGTAAAAGAAAGTATTACAGATCGTGAAGCAGTTTACAAATTATTTGAAGAAGAGAAACCAGATATGGTCGTAAACTTTGCAGCAGAAAGTCATGTAGACCGTTCTATCGAAAATCCGGAAGTATTCCTGGATACAAACATTAAAGGTACTGCAGTTCTGATGGATGCCTGCAGAAAATATGGTATCAAACGTTACCATCAGGTATCTACAGATGAAGTATATGGAGATCTGCCGCTTGACAGACCAGACCTGTTCTTCACAGAGGAGACACCAATCCACACAAGCAGCCCATACAGCTCATCTAAGGCAGCAGCAGACCTGTTAGTTCTTGCTTATCACAGAACATACGGACTGCCTGTAACGATCAGCAGATGCTCTAATAACTATGGACCATATCACTTCCCGGAGAAGCTGATCCCTCTGATGATCGCCAATGCACTGAATGACAAACCACTTCCGGTATATGGAGAAGGATTGAATGTACGTGACTGGTTATATGTAGAAGATCACTGCAAAGCAATCGACCTGATCATCCATAATGGAAGAGTCGGAGAAGTGTACAACGTAGGTGGACACAACGAAAAGACAAACATCGAGATCGTTAAGATCATCTGCAAAGAACTTGGAAAACCGGAAAGTCTGATTACACATGTTGCAGACCGTAAGGGACATGACATGCGTTATGCAATTGATCCGACTAAGATCCACAATGAACTTGGATGGCTTCCAGAGACTAAATTCGAAGATGGTATTAAGAAGACAATCAAATGGTATCTTGAGAACAAGGAATGGTGGGAGACAATCATTTCCGGAGAATACCAGAACTATTATGAGAAAATGTATGCTCACCGAGAGGAGATTTAAGAATGAAAGTATTAGTGACGGGTGTTGGCGGACAGCTTGGTCATGATGTGATGAACGAACTGGCATCCCGCGGATATGAGGGAATCGGTTCGGACATCAAAGAAACATACAGCGGAATTCAGGATGGTACAGCGGTGACAACAATGCCGTATGTACCGATGGATATCACAGATGCGGCTTCAGTAGAAAAAGTCCTGACAGAGGCTGCACCGGATGTAGTGGTACATTGTGCGGCATGGACAGCCGTTGATCTTGCGGAAGATGAAGATAAGAAAGACATCGTAAAAGCTGTCAATGCAACAGGAACAAAGAATATTGCAGATGTATGCAAGAAACTGGACTGTAAGATGGTTTACATCAGCACAGACTATGTATTCGACGGACAGGGAACGAAAGCATGGGAACCGGATTGCAAAGATTACAAACCTCTGAACGTATACGGAGAAAGTAAACTGGCGGGAGAACTTGCAGTGTCTGAGACTCTGGATAAGTATTTTATCGTACGTATCGCATGGGTATTTGGAAAGAATGGAAAGAACTTTATCAAGACAATGTTAAATGTGGCAAAGACACATGATACATTAAAGGTTGTAAATGACCAGATCGGAACACCGACCTATACATTTGACCTTGCAAGACTTCTTGTTGACATGATAGAGACAGATAAATATGGTTACTACCATGCAACCAACGAAGGCGGATATATCAGCTGGTATGACTTTACGAAAGAAATCTTCCGTCAGGCAACAGCACTTGGACATGAAGAATATAGTGAAGAGAAAGTAACCGTTCTTCCTGTAACAACAGAAGAATATGGAGTGTCAAAAGCTGCGAGACCTTTTAACAGCAGACTGGATAAGAGTAAGCTTGCAGAAAATGGATTTACCCCACTTCCGACATGGCAGGATGCGCTTGGAAGATATCTGAAAGAAATCGAATTCTAAGGAGATAATAAAATGGGACAGATTAAAGTAGAAAAAAATGCAGGCGGTATCCAGGGACTTTGTGTGATCGAACCAACGGTACACGGTGACGCAAGAGGATACTTTATGGAGACATACAACCAGAAAGACATGGAGGAAGCCGGACTTACAATGCAGTTTGTTCAGGACAATCAGTCATGCTCAACAAAAGGAGTTTTAAGAGGATTACATTTCCAGAAAGAATTTCCACAGGGCAAACTGGTACGAGTCGTAAAAGGTTCTGTATTTGATGTTGCTGTAGACTTAAGAAGTGACAGCGAGACATACGGAAAATGGTTCGGTGTGGAGCTGACAGAAGAAAATAAGAAACAGTTCTATATTCCGGAAGGATTCGCACATGGATTCCTGGTATTGAGTGATATTGCTGAGTTCTGCTACAAATGTACAGACTTCTATCACCCGGGAGATGAAGGCGGTCTTGCATGGAACGATCCTGAGATCGGTATCGAGTGGCCGACACTGACAGGAGAGTATAAAGGAACAGCTTCCGGTGAAGGATATGCACTGGAAGATGGAACTGCGCTGAACTTAAGCGAAAAAGATCAGCTCTGGGTTGGATTAAAAGATACATTCCATTTTTAAATCGCCATGTGTTCGGAAGAAGCTGCCAGTGGCAGGTTCTGTAGATTTAAGATAATAAAAGCTTCGGATCATACGAATCCGGAGCTTTTTTGTTATCTTAAACTGTTATTCATATAATATTAAGAATATAAATATTGCTCAATTATTAACTATATGTTACAATAAATAGGATAAAAAGGGAAAATATGTAATAATATGTACGAGGAATATCTTAATGAGTGGTAAATTAGATTATATAAATATGATAAAAAAAGTATCTCCCTATAATTTGAAAAAGGGGATACTTTATTTGCGCCATTATGGACCGAAAGGATTCTGGATAAAATTAACAGAACGTTTCCAGAAAAGCGATATTGATTATAAAGAATGGTATGAAAATCACAGACCATCTGAACAGGAATTAGAAAGAGAACGGAAGCAGGTATTTGAATACAGTCCTAAGATCAGCATCCTGGTACCGGTATACAATACACCGGAGGTGTTTTTAAAGCAGATGATCCAGTCAGTGAGAAAGCAGACTTATACGAACTGGGAATTGTGTATTGCCAATGCTAATCCTTCTAATCAGGAAGTAAGTAGTATTCTGAATGTTGCAGGCAAGAAGGACAACAGGATCAAAGTAGTGGATGTTCCGGAAAATGAAGGAATTGCACAGAATACGAACAGAGCATTGGAGATCGCAACGGGAGAATTTGTAGGATTGCTGGATCATGATGATCTTCTGGAAGAAAATGCACTGTATGAAATTGTAAGCTGCCTGAACAAAGATCGCAAGACAGATGTGCTATATACAGACGAAGATAAAGTGACGACAGATTTGGATGAATATTTTTCTCCGAATTTTAAGCCGGACTTTAATTTGGATATGTTGAGAGCAAATAATTACATCTGTCATTTTTTTGTTGCAAAAAAAGCATTAATTGAATCGGTAGGAAAGTTCAGAGCGGAATATAACGGGGCGCAGGATTATGATCTGATCTTACGATGTACGGAACAGGCGGAAAGAATCTCTCATGTTGCAAAGATATTATATCACTGGCGGGTGCATAAGGAATCAACAGCAGATAATCCTTTAAGTAAAATGTATGCATATGAAGCTGGAAAGAAGGCAATCGAAGATCATCTCAGACGATGCCATACAAAAGGAGAAGTCCTTCAGACGGAAAATCTTGGATTTTACAGAGTAAAATATCCTGTGACAGGAAATCCGCTGGTGTCTATTCTGATCCCGAATAAAGATCAGGCAGAGACATTAGATAAATGCCTGAAGTCAATAGAAAAACTGACGGATTATGAGAATTATGAAATTATCATTATTGAGAATAATAGTACGGAAGAGAAGACTTTTGAATACTATGAACAGATTTGCAATGATAAGATCCGTGTCGTATACTGGAAAAAAGAATTTAATTATTCGGCAATTAATAATTTTGGTGCAAAACAGGCAAAGGGAGATTATTTACTGCTGTTAAATAATGACATGGAAGTGATAAGTCGTGACTGGCTTACAGAGTTGCTTTCAACATGTCAGCGAAAAGAAGTCGGTGCAGTAGGTGCTAGACTATATTATCCGGATGATACGGTGCAGCATGCGGGAATTATCATTGGAATCGGAGGAGTTGCCGGCAGTGTCTTTGTCGGTATGAAACGCGGTTATACAGGATATATGCACAGAGCGGCTATCCAGCAGGATTTAAGTGCCGTGACAGCGGCCTGTATGATGATGAAACGTTCGGTATTTGAAGAAGTCGGCGGACTGGAAGAAGAGCTGAAAGTAGCGTTTAATGATGTGGATCTGTGTCTTAGAATACGGGAAAAAGGACATCTGATCGTGTATGATCCATATGTAGAGTTATATCATTATGAATCTAAGACTAGAGGAGCTGAAGATACGAAAGAAAAAGTGCGCAGATTTCAGGGAGAGATAGAATATATGCGCAGCCATTGGATTGACATATTGAAAAATGGAGATCCAGCGTATAATCCGAATCTTTCCTTAAAAAAATGGGACTATTCCCTGAAAGTGAACTAACGGAGAAATTATGTGTGAAGTAACAATCGTAATACCTAATTACAAAGGAAAAGAGTATCTGTTTTCCTGTGTGAAAAGTTTGTATGAAAAGGATCAGACAGAAAAGAAAATCCTGATCATAGATAATGCCTCGAATGATGGAAGTATAGAGGAAGTTGTAAAAGAATATCCGGAAGTTGAATGTGTGATGCTGGATAAGAACTATGGCTTTTGCAGAGCAGTTAATATCGGTATTGAAAAGACAGATACACCATATGTGATCTTGTTAAATAATGATACGGTGATAAAAGATAACTATGTAAAGTATCTGCTGGATTCGATCAAGAAAGATCCGAACATATTTTCTGTGGAGCCTAAGATGATCCAGTACCATGATCCGTCCAAAATTGACAGCGCAGGAACCTATTATAATGCACTTGGATGGGCATACGCATATGGAAAAGACAAAAGTGTGAAGAAATACAATAATATAAGAAAGATTTTTGCAGCATGCGGAGGGGCTTCAATCTATCGGAAAAAAGTATTTGAAGAGATTGGAATGTTTGATGAGAAGCATTTTGCATATCTGGAAGACATAGATGTGGGATATCGTGCCAGGATAGCGGGATACGATAATTTATATGAACCCAAATCAGAAGTGATCCATGTGGGAAGTGCGGCAAGCGGAGCAAGATATAATGAATTTAAAGTCAAGATGTCTTCACGCAATAATGTATATCTGATATATAAAAATATGCCGGTTGTACAGAAGATACTGAACAGTCCGTTCCTTTTTGTGGGATTTTTGGTGAAGTACCTGTTTTTCCTTCGCAAGGGATACGGAAAGCTATATGTCAATGGTATTAAAGAAGGGCTGCATATGGGGGAAAAATCAGATAAAGTAAAATATGAATCCGGCCATCTTAAGAATTATATAAAGATTCAGATAGAACTATGGATAAATATTTTCCGGCGTCTGGCATAGGAAAACGAAATAATAGATAAAGTTGGTGAGTAAAATTGATCAAGGAAAATCAAGGGTTATTAAATAAAATACATGTGGTACTGGATGCGGTAGTGATTGTAATTTCGTATGTGCTTTCATGGTATCTGAGATTCAGGAGCGGCATTTTTGAGATGGATCCGTGGTATCTTTCTCTGCAAGTATATATGAGTGTACTGATATTCATTATACCGGGATATCTGTTGCTATATTATATTTTTCAGTTATATACTCCGAAAAGAGTCAGAGGAAGAAGACTGGAAGCATGGAATATCCTTCAGGCGAACACGATAGGCTTTCTGGTATTTATTTTAGTACTTTATTTCAGACATCAGACAGATTTTTCCAGAACGATGATCTTTGTTTTTTACTGTATTAATATTTTTCTGGAAATAGTAGAGCGTAATGTGATCAGAATGGGACTTCGGAAGATCAGAAGTCAGGGATTTAATCAGAAACATATCTTACTGATCGGATACAGCCGTGCGGCAGAACAGTACATTGACAGAATCCTGGCAAATCCGGACTGGGGATATAATATCCGGGGTATCCTTGCCGATAATGTTCCTAGAGGAACAGAATATAAGAAGGTCAGGGTACTGGGAAGAATTGATAATCTGGAAATTGTGCTGCCGGAAAATAAACTGGATGAAATCGTAATTACACTGGGTCTGGCTGAATATCATAAGCTGGAAAGAATTGTTAAAATGTGTGAAAAATCAGGTGTGCATACGAAATTTATTCCGGATTATAATAACGTTATACCGACCAAGCCGTACACCGAAGATCTGCAGGGACTTCCGGTGATCAATATCCGAAGAGTTCCGTTAAGTGATCCGCTGAATAAATGGATGAAACGCGGAGTGGATATATTTGGAGCAATTGTAGCAATTATTCTCTTTTCTCCGGTTATGATCGTAACGGCAATTATGATCAAGAAGACTTCGCCGGGGCCTTTGATCTTTTCGCAGGAAAGAGTAGGGCTGCAGAATCGTCCGTTTAAAATGTATAAATTCCGTTCAATGATCGTACAGGATGAGAAAAAAGAAAAGAAAGGCTGGACGACCAAAGATGATCCGCGTGTTACGACGGTCGGAAGGTTTATAAGAAAAACAAGTATAGATGAACTGCCTCAGCTTTTTAATGTCCTTCGAGGGGACATGAGTCTTGTAGGGCCGAGACCGGAAAGACCGCAGTTTGTAGAAAAGTTTAAAGAAGAAATACCTCGGTATATGATCAAACATCAGGTAAGACCGGGACTTACGGGATGGGCTCAGGTAAATGGATACAGAGGAGATACGTCTATTAAGAAGAGAATAGAGCATGATCTGTATTATATTGAAAACTGGACACTTGGATTTGACTTTAAGATTATATTTTTAACATTTTTCAAAGGATTTATTAATAAAAATGCCTATTAGCTTTAAGGAGAAGTCATGAGTAAACGTAATAAAAAAAGATTAACCAGAAGACAGCAGGAAATACGAAGAAAAAGACTGAAAAAACGCAGAAGACGCAGAAGACTTGTAATTATTTTGGAATTGATCATTCTGTGTATTCTGGGAACAACGGCGTTTGGCTTATTTAAGCTGGGAAAAATGGAACGCACCAATCTTTCGAATATAAAGAACAACGGACTGAAACAGACCGGATATACCAATGTTGCATTATTTGGTCTGGATTCAAGAGAAAAGAATCTTGGAAAAGGAAACCGGACAGATACGATTATGATCGCAAGCATCAATAATGAAACCAAAAAAGTAAAGCTTGTGTCTGTGTACAGGGATACGATGTTAAAACAGAACGGAGAACATTATGATAAAGCCAATGCGGCTTATTCAGTAGGCGGACCTGAGACGGCAGTCAATATGCTCAATGAGAATCTGGATCTTAATATTCAGGATTATGTCAGTGTCAATTTCCTTGCATTAGCCGATGTGATAGATATGGTTGATGGTATTACGGTAAAATTAACGGATGAAGAAGTTGTGCATATGAACCACTATTGTGTAGAGACTTCTAAAGTAACAGGTAAGAAATATAAGAAGATCGAACCGGCAGTAGCCGGAACGTATAAATTAAACGGCGTGCAGGCGGTATCTTATGCGAGAATAAGATATACAGCAGGCGGTGATTATAAGAGAACAGAAAGACAAAGACTGGTCCTTAAGAAAACAGCAGATAAATTGAAACAGCAGGATCTGGCAACGCTTAATAAGATTATAGATAAGGTAATGCCGGAGGTATCAACAAGCTTCACTACAAAGGAGATATTAAGTCTTGCCACAGGTGCCTTTGATTATGAGCTGGGCGAAACAACAGGTTTCCCGTTTGATCTGGAAACTCCGGAACAGATACCGGGATACAGTGGTTCATATGTCATCCCGAAAGGACTGGAAGAAAATGTAATAAAGCTGCATCAATTCTTATATCCGAATAAGGATTATACACCGACGGCAACGGTTACAGATATAAGTAATACTTTGAATGATATGACCAATGTATATCCAAATACAACAGAAAGCGGAACATCACAAAATGAATAAGAAGAAAGTAGATGTCGTAATTCCGGTATATCATCCGGGATCAGAATTTAAAAAGCTGATGGAGCGTCTGGAAAGACAGACCTATGAAGTAAACCGTATCTTTTTGATGCATACAACAGACGGACAGAGTCTGGAAAGCATGAAGGAACGTTATAAAAATGTGACAGTTGAAGAGATTACTCCGGATGAATTTGATCATGCCGCAACGAGAGACAAAGGAATCCGGCAATCGGATGCAGATATTGTGATCTGTATGACACAGGATGCCTGCCCGGATAACGAGTATCTGGTAAGTGAACTGGTACAGGCTTTGGAAGAAGCAAATGTTGCAGTTGCGTATGCGAGACAGCTTCCTAGAAAAGAAAGTACATTATTAGAAAGATATACGAGACAATTTAATTATCCGCCGGAAAGCAAAGTGAAATCTTCGAAAGATCTGGAAAGAATGGGAATCAAAACATTCTTCTGTTCGGATGTATGTGCAGCCTATAACCGGGATATGTATTTGAAAAACGGTGGATTCGAGAAAAAAGCAATATTTAATGAAGATATGATATACGCAGCGAAGGTTATAGAGAATGAACAGAAAGTATATTATAATGCAAAAGCAAGGGTAATCCATTCGCATAATTACAATTTTGCACAACAGTTTCACCGAAACTTTGATATGGCCGTTTCCCAGGCACAGCATCCTGAGATATTCCGGAAGGTAAGCTCAGAAAAAGAAGGAATGAAACTGATAAAGAATACAGTCGCTTTTTTGATAAAACAGAGAAGGCCATGGCTTGTTTTTAAACTTTTCACAGATTGTGTAGCGAAATATGCAGGATATCTTCTTGGACGAAAATATCAAAAACTGCCGAAAAAGATTGTATTAAAATGCACAATGAATCCGAGATATTGGACATAAACAGGAAAACAGGACTGAAAATATTGAAATTTAGAAAAAAATAGGGTAATATGTAAAAAGGTTTGTGTTAATTTAGGATAAATGCGGAAAGGATATGAAGTATGGCAAGAAATACAGGGAAAAAGGTCAGACGAAGAGGGCGTCGCAGAAAAAGAGGCTTTGCGACCTGGTCTATAGGGAAGAAAATAGGTGCTGTATTAGGCGGAACTCTTCTGGGCGTAGTAGTTATAGGATCAGTCATTCTGGCAAGTAAGATGAATAAACTGAGTTCGGTGAAACTCGATACAGATAAATTAAACATTTCTGATGAAGTAAAACATGAAAAAGGATACACGAATGTAGCGTTATTTGGTCTGGATTCAAGAGAAAATGATCTGGGCAAAGGAAATCGAAGTGATACGATCATAATAGCAAGTCTGAATAATGATACGAAAGAAGTTAAATTGGTATCTATTTATCGTGATACATTATTAGAATTAGATGACGGAAGTTATAATAAAGCGAATTCTGCATATTCTTTTGGAGGACCGGAAGGCGCAGTATCGCTGATTAACCGTAATCTGGATATGAATATTGAAAAAAATGTAACCGTAAACTTTAATGCACTGGTAGATGTTATCGATGCGGTAGGAGGACTGGATCTGGAACTGACGCATGATGAAGTTGTGCATATGAACAACTATTGTGTCGAAACTTCAAAAGTAACAGGAAAAAGTTATGAGAAGATCGAGCCGGAAGTAGAGGGTACATATCATTTGAATGGTGTGCAGGCAGTGTCTTATTCCCGAATCCGTTATACGGAAGGAGGAGACTTTAAGCGTGCAGAACGTCAGCGCCTGGTATTACAGAAAATTGCAGATAAAGCGCAGAACATGAGTGTCGGCACTGTTAATAAGATCATAGACAGTGTATTTCCGCAGATATCAACAAACTTTACACTGGCTGAAATGATCGGATATGCAAAGAATCTTACAAAGTATAAATTAGGAGATTCGATTGGTTTTCCGGCTGAAAATACAACGGATATGTTAAATGAAGTAGGAAGTGTCGTAATCCCGAAGACCTTGTCTTCGAATGTACTTGAGGTGCATAAATTTCTGTTTGGAAGTGATGGGTATTCTGTATCCAGCACGATTGAAGGCATTGAAAGTGGTATTACTGCAAAAGCGTCAGATAAGGCCAAAAGCGGTACAACGATCGAGGATGATGAGACACCGGGAAGTAAGGGGTATTCGGAAAATTATTCCAATAATTCATCCGGAACCGGTACAACAAGAAGTACCTACGGAACAACGGGTGGAAGCACTTACGGAACCGGATCTTACGGTACGTCAAACGGATATTCCGGAGGAACATCGACGGGAAGCGGAACGACCGGAAGTACAGGCAGCACTTCCTCAGGAACTACGGGAACAACCGGAGGAACAGAAGGGACAACAACAGGAGGTGGAACGACCGGAGATAATGCAGGCAGCACTTCGGGAACCACTGGATCGACAGAAGGAACGGAATAAATAGTAATAAAAGATAAAGGGGTAGGTTACATGAGAAGAATTAAAAAGATATTTGTAACATTCTTGGCGATATGTATGATATGTCCATGTCTGTCGGTGATAACAGAAGCAGCGACAGCAGAACTGCGTTTTGCGGATCCGTCCACTACAGTAGGAGCGGAAGTTGATGTAAAGACCAAGCTGACTTCTGCTTCATCAATGCAGTCTATGGAAGCGACTTTAACGTATGACAAAAGTGAATTGAGATTTATCAGCGGTGATAATGCGACGGGAAAGGATGGAACCATTAAGATTTCCTGGACCGGAAGTGGAACAACTGCAGAATTTAATCTGAAGTTTCAGGCATTAAAAGAAGGTACTTCGAATATCGAAGTGTCAAGTGCTACGGGTACTGCGGAAGACGGAACGAACCTGGAAGTAACACAGGGAAGTTCTGCAGTTACGATCGGAGCTGGCGATCCGTCTCTGATTAAGGAAGAGACCAGTACCGAAGATACAACAACATCGACAGCAGATGGTGCCGTTGTGAAAGTGAACGGCAAGAAGTATGTTGTGACCAGCGATTTTTCGGAAGAGATCATTCCGGAAGGTTTTAAAAAAGGCGAGCTGACATTTGAAGGTTCAAAGTATTCTGTGATCACACAGGAGGCAAGTGGAATCAATGCAATGTATCTGACTGAAAAAGACAGCGATGATGCAGATTTCTATATGTATAACAGTGATGATGGATCTTTCGCACCGTTTGAAGAAGTTGAGATTGCAAAAGACAGATATATTATCCCATTGATGAATGATGGAAAGGTGAATCTGCCAAGCCAGTATCAGAAGACAACTCTGACATTAAATGGTAAAGAATTTGACACTTGGCAGGATACAAAAGACGCAGAATATTATATTATTTATGCTTTGAATTCTGACGGTGAAAAGACAACATATCGTTATGATACGACAGATGGAACCTATCAGAAATACACACCGGAATCAACCGGCAGTTCTTCTTCAGAAAGTAAGTTAAGTAACGGAAAAGGAATATGGGGAAAAATCCTTAATTTTGTAGAGAATTTCCTGGATATTGTAGTTATTATAGCAATTGCATTAATCTTACTGCTTGTTCTGGTACTTATTGTCACAGCAGTCAAGCTTAGACACAGAGATCTGGAATTAGATGATCTGTATGATGAATATGGAATTGATCTGGATGAAGAAGAGGAAGCATTAAAAGCTAAGAAAAAAGAAGAGAAACAGGAAAAGAAAGCACAGAAAGCTTCAAAACAGGTTTCGAAAAAAGCATCTAAGAGATATGATGATGAAGATGAATTTGAAGGATACGATGAGGATGATCTTTGGGTTACAGAAAACATAGCCAAAGCCATGGAAAAACCAAAGAAGCAGAAGAGCGTCAAACACGCAACGGCAAAAAAAGCAGCTGCAAAGGGTGTACGTTCTTTAGATGAGACAGGTCCTGCTATCCGCAAACCTGTAAAGAACATTAATCTTCAGGATACAGATGATTTTGAAAAATTTACTCCTTTAGATGAAGAAGAGTTCGATAATTTTGAAGGATATTATTCGGATGATGATTACGATATGTTTGGTTCAAATGACTATGATTATGACGACGATGAGTTATTTGATGCAACGGCAGATCTCTTAAGTAATCACCCGGAAAAGAAGAGAAGTCATGCGGAGATGGATGACACATTTAAGATGGATGTTATTGATCTGGATTAATTACTGAATTAAAATTTT
>UMAV01048154.1_pt1 | contig 13446 bp, 10 predicted proteins | sample 1963811 | NCBI WGS metagenome assembly UMAV01 (sample SAMEA4835926, study PRJEB28245) | human gut metagenome | biome: gut microbiome; material: fecal sample | place: Denmark | collected 2008 | reverse complement strand
TAGCCAATCGCAGCCTTGAAATCACTGCTTTCACCAAGAAGCTCGGTGCGTGCGCCGTTATAGATTTTATCTGCACCCAACTGGATTTGCAGCAGCTCAAAGGCAGCATTGTCGCCAAGCTCACTGCCAACGTCGTTGATATGCAGGAAGTCTCTGCCTAAAAGCTGCACCTGCACCAGCTTAACCTTAGCGCCGGCAGCTACATCTATCTTAGTTTGTACACTAGCCTGACCTTTAGCTTGTGCTGTAGAAATATAGGTCATCAGCACAGTAACCTCACTGCCGGGCTTAGCTTCGATTTCAATCTGATTATAGCAGCTTGTATTATCGGCATAACGCAAAGTAACAGCAGCCACACTCTTGCCTGCGTCAGCAACAAGACGCAGCTTTTGGCCTTCACCAAGACTGCTCATTGCTTCACCGACACCGCCTGCTATTTTGGCAAAATCAGTGCCATGTACTGCGCACTGTGCCTTTTCGCTGCAGCCGCAGCAATTGCTGCCCTTGCTTTTATTCAGGCAAACGCTGCCCTCCAAAGCTACACGCGGTTCACAGATATCCTGTGGCAGCTCCAGGCCGGCCAGCTTTGTTTCATTCATTTTTAACCTGTTCCAGGTTGGAGCAGGCAACTGATTAATCACTAATTCTTCTATCATGCTGCTCCTCCTTAACCTATACTGCCCTGCATTTCCAGGCGGATAAGGTTGTTCATCTCAACAGCGTACTCCAGCGGCAGCTCCTTTGAAACATTATCCGCAAAGCCGCTGACAATCATCGCTCTTGCTTCTTCCTCGCTGATACCGCGGCTCATCAGGTAGAACACCGCATCGTCACTGATACGGCCGATTTTTGCCTCATGTCCGATATCTGCGTCAGCAGTACGCACATCAATAGCAGGAATGGTATCAGAACGGGAAATATTATCCAGCATCAGGCTTTGACAGGAAACAGAAGATTTGGCCTGCTTAGCCTTATTGGTAACAACTACACTGCTGCGGAAGGTGCTGATGCCGCCGCTCTTGGAAATAGAGCGCGTGTTGACAACACTGGTGGTTTTCGGTGCATTGTGTACAACCTTGCAGCCTGTATCCAAGTTTTGGCTGTGACCGGCAAAGGTTACGCCCGTAAATTCACTATGCGCGCCGGTGCCGTTCAAAATACTCATCGGATAAAGATAGGAAACGTGGGAACCGAAGGAGCCGGAAACCCATTCAATAGTACCGCCCTCTTCAACCAAGGCACGCTTGGTATTAAGGTTATACATATTCTTCGACCAGTTTTCAATCGTAGAATAACGCAGCTTAGCATTTTTGCCGATAAACAGCTCTACGCAGCCTGCATGCAGGTTGGCAACATTATATTTCGGCGCACTGCAGCCTTCGATAAAGTGCAAGTCTGCGCCCTCGTCAACAATAATCAGCGTATGCTCAAACTGGCCTGCGCCCTTCGCATTTAAGCGGAAGTAGGATTGCAGCGGAATAGCCACGCTTACTCCCTTCGGTACATAAACAAAGGAGCCGCCGGACCACACCGCGCCATGCAGTGCAGCAAATTTATGGTCGGTAGGAGGCACCAGCTTCATGAAATGCTCATGCACCATCTCCGCATAAGGTCCGTTCAAAGCGCTTTCCATATCAGTATAGATAACGCCCTGCTCTTCGACCTCTTTACGCACATTATGATAGACAACCTCGGAATCATATTGTGCGCCTACACCGGCCAGACTGCTCTGTTCTGCCTGGGGAATACCCAGACGATCAAAGGTGTCCTTAATATCCTCGGGAACATCTTCCCATTTACCCTGCATGTTCGTATTCGGACGTACATAGGTAACGATGTTATCCATATTCAGACCGTCAATAGAAGGTCCCCAGTTCGGCACCTGCAGCTTATTATAAATATCCAGGGATTTCAGACGGAATTCCAGCATCCATTCCGGATCATGCTTTTCACGGGAAATTTTTTCAACAATCTCACGTGTCAGGCCTTCCTGAATGCGGTAAGCGTCCTTATCCTCGTTACGGAAGTCGTAAAGACTTCTGTCTATATCATCAACATAGGTTTTTTCTTCCATATTTTCCCCACCAGTTATTCCTTATTCTGCAAAAACTTTTCAAAGCCATTTTTGCTGACTTCATCAACCAGCTCCGGACCGGCGTTTTTGATAATCTTTCCCTGTGCCAGAATATGAGTGTGGTCAACATGCAGTGCATCCAAGATTTTAGTATTATGAGTGATTATTAGCAATGCTCCCTGACGATGCTCCTGGAAGGTTTTAATGCCCTGAGAAACAATCTTCACTGCGTCAACGTCCAGACCGCTGTCCGTTTCGTCCAGAATTGCCAGCTTAGGATTCAGCATCAAAAGCTGCAGAATTTCTGCCTTCTTCTTCTCGCCGCCGCTGAAGCCAGTGTTCAAGTCACGCTCGGCATATTTGCTGTCCATCTGCAGCAAAGCCATAGCCTGACGCAGCTCCTTACGGAAATCCCAGGCCTTGATGCGTACACCGCGCTGCTGCTCCAAAGCAGTTTTCAAAAAGCTGCTCAGGCTGATGCCGGGAACCTCCAACGGATTCTGGAAGGAAAGAAACAGACCTGCCTTAGCACGTTTGTCTACGGCAAGTTTGGTAATGTCTTCGCCGGCAAAATTAATACTGCCGCCCTTTACGGTATATTTTGGATTACCCATCAGCGCATAACCCAAGGTGGATTTGCCTGCACCGTTAGGTCCCATAAGCACATGAGTTTCACCCGGCTTAATATCAAGATTAATATTGTGCAGAATCTCTTTGTCCTCTACATTGACTACGAGATTCCTTACCTCTAATAAATTCTCTGCCATATTTATCCTCCAATCGAAGCAATCCGGAAGAACTGCTTCTCAAAAATTTTAATTCCCACATTTCTAGTATGAATTCCATACCCTATTATAAAATTATTTTTCGCACTATGCAAGCGCTTAACGCAAATATACACCTACAATTTGCAAATATTTTGCAATACAGCGCACTTAAAAATGCCTTTTAACAGCATTCTTCTTATTATATAATATTTTCAGGAAAATTTATAGTGAAGCGAGAAAATTTATGGTCAAAACAGCAAAATTCACTGTCTAGGAAAAATTTTTCCGGAAACAACGCCGAGAAAAATACAAATCGAAGCGCAGTAACCCGGATTGGTTTAAATCGATTAATAAGTTCAAGCCCTTCGGCAAGCTTTTGCAAACTCTCCCAAAGTAAAACAGGATGCGCAAGCATATGCCTCAGCTTCGCATCCTGTTATCGATTATAATAAAAATATACGCAGCTAATCTCTGCTGATTGACAGACAGCAAATTAGCCACATAACGAAAAAAGCACTCCATTTGCATGAAGTGCTGAATTTACGTGGTGGGCGCTAACGGGATCGAACCGCTGACATTCTGCTTGTAAGGCAGACGCTCTCCCAGCTGAGCTAAGCGCCCGTAATTTGGTGACCGGTGGGGGAATCGAACCCCCGATACCGCCGTGAAAGGGCGGTGTCTTAACCGCTTGACCAACCGGCCAGGTGGCTCCCCGAGTAGGACTCGAACCTACGACGCCCTGATTAACAGTCAGGTGTTCTACCGGCTGAACTATCGGGGAATATTTTGTGATGTTTTGTGTTGCTCAACATCACGAGTGTTATTATACTAAGTCCACACGCATTTGTCAACACTTTTTTGGAACTTTTTTATGACTTTTTCAGAAAAAGTTTTCCAAAGTCGTCAAGCCGATTTGTTTAAGCAACTAAAACCGCTCAACCATACGTGTTTCAGGCTTTTACCTTAACTACGATTTTTTGTACGTTGCTGGCGATTTTTTCTACAGAACAATTAGGTCTGTGTAATTCCCACGGGAAAAAAATTGCAAAATCACCGGAATTTAATACTGCGCAATTCTTCTCCTGCGGGTCAGCGTAAAAAATTACGTCCTCTTTTTCTGCTTTATTTTCTGTTTCTACACAATCAGCTGTCAGCGGTGTATACCAAATTGCTTCCTCACCGCGAGCAACAAACTGTACATCAATATAATCGTTATGCTTTTCCGGACGGCGTTCAGCCTTAGGCTCGGTATCATATGTATTTACACGGGCGAAAACATTACGTCCGTCAATTTCATATTCACCGTTTTCTACCTTGCTGAAATCAGTCGCAGCAACGTAAGCCAGTGCTTTTTGCAAACGCTCACTTACATACGGCAGCAGCTTTTCAATATCTTTTTTATTTCCTTGCAGCATAATTATTTTCCTCCTCTATCGTTGACGAAAGCATTGTTGATTGTTATAATATATGTAGGTTGGTCTGACGAGTGGTTCCGTCAGCTCTTCCCATAAAAATTGTTTTATTGAAGAAAAGGCTGGCGGTCATATGTCGGTCTTTTTCTTTTCTGTAATGTTACTTACAAGCCAAGATAATGGTCGCAACAAGAATGCCGAAAGCAATCATAAGACTTAAGGCTTCGTACACCCGCATAGCTCCCACCTCCCTTGAGGGGCAGCCAACGTTCGTCAGACCATTATCATTATACCAAAACTAAACTAATAAAGCGAGGTTTTTATGAGCTACTTAAATGTCACCAATGTTTCCCACTCCTTTGGCGGCCGCCAAATTTTAGAAAACGTTTCCTTTAAGCTCCTGCGCGGTGAGCACGTAGGTCTTGTTGGCGCTAACGGCGAAGGCAAATCCACCTTTTTGAATATCGTAACCGGTCACGTATTGCCTGACGAAGGCAAGGTTGAATGGCCCGGCAAGGTTACCGTAGGTTATCTGGACCAGCAAAGCACTCTGGAAAAGGGCATGACCATCCGCGAGGTTCTGCGCACTGCCTTCGACGGCATGTACGCTATGGAACAGCAAATGCTGGAGCTGTATGATAAAATGGGCGATGCTTCTCCCGAAGAGCTTGATAAAATGATGAATACCGTCGGTGAAATCCAATCTGAGCTGGAGCACAGCGGTTTCTATTCCTTAGACAGCAAAATCGAAGAATTTGCCAACGGCCTCGGTCTTGGCAGCATCGGTCTTGATAAAGACGTCAGCGAGCTTTCCGGCGGTCAGCGCAGCAAGGTTCTGCTTACTAAGCTGCTGCTGCAGAACTCCCAAATTCTGCTGTTGGACGAGCCTACCAACTATCTGGACGTTGAACATATCGAATGGCTTACCAAGTTCCTGCAGAACTATGAGCATGCCTTTATTCTGATTTCCCATGACATTCCCTTCCTCAATAAGGTTGTCAATGTTATCTATCATCTGGAAAATTGCGAGCTTACCCGTTACAGCGGTGACTACGACAAATTTCAGGAAATGTACGCCATCTATCAATCCCAGAAGGCTGCAGCCTACGAGCGTCAGCAACAGGAGGTTGCTAAGCTGGAGGACTTCATCGCCCGCAATAAGGCTCGTGTTGCTACCACCAATATGGCAAAAAGCCGCCAACGCAAGCTCGATAAGATGGAAATGATTGAAAAGCCGCGTGAAAAGCTGAAGCCAACCTTCAAATTCACCGAAGCACGTACTCCCAGCCGCTTCATCGTAGAAGCAAAAGATTTAGTGCTTGGCTACGACAGCCCTCTCACCAGACCTGTTACCTTTAATCTGGAACGCGGACAAAAAATCGCTATCCGCGGTGTCAACGGCTTAGGTAAAACCACCCTGCTGAAAACCATTTTAGGTATCATTCCGCCTGTCAGCGGCAAAGTCGAGCTGGGTGAATTCCTGGAGCCCGGCTATTTTGAGCAGGAGGAACGCGAAAAGAACGAGAATACTGCTCTCGATGATGTTTGGAACGAATATCCTGGCCTGACCAACTACGAGGTACGTGCTGCACTCGCAGGCTGCGGTCTGACTAATGAGCACATAACCAGTAAGGTTTTCGTACTCAGCGGCGGTGAGGCTGCCAAGGTACGCCTGTGCAAGCTGATGCTGAAAGATGTCAACTGGCTGGTACTGGACGAACCTACCAACCATCTCGATGTTGACGCAAAAGACGAGCTGAAGCGTGCGCTGAAGGAATTCAAGGGCAGCGTTCTGCTGGTTTCCCACGAACCGGAATTCTACCAGGACTGGGTAGATAAGGTTTGGAACATCGAAGACTGGACCACTAAGATTATTTAATATCATAAGCATAAATCGAGTAGGAGACTGATCATTATTTGAGCAGTCGACCTCTCACACCACCGTGCGTACCGTTCGGTACACGGCGGTTCAAATACCATAATGCTTGAGTCTTTTAAGCTCGTAATTGCTCGCTAGTTCATAATAGCCTGCTTTTACGAGCTTTTCTTTTGTTATTGACCTGTTAAGTATTGCACTTCCTGCTACTCGCCAATAACCTAGTCTTGTATTTCCCCACATATATGCGTACTCCTCTGGTATTCCTAACTTCTTTAAGTTTGTAACTCTAGTTGTAGATTTCTTCCATTGTTTCCATATATATTGACGAAATCTCCTTTGCAGCCATTCATTCCATTCCTGCATTTTGCGTTTTATACTTGCTATGCAGTAATAGTTCAGCCAACCGCTTATATATACTTTTACCTTGTTCATCACTACACGTACATTTCTTCCTTGGCTTCTAGCTGTCAGCTCTTTTAGTTTTGCTTTGGCTTTCTTCAAGGGTTGTTTGTGTACTCTGTGTTGGTCTCCTTTCTCCAGTTACTCAAGACTGATATTTGTTCAGTCCTTCCCGTAAAAAAAACGGTACTATGACCTCTGCTGACTTCTCACAGCAAGCTTTACTCCGTATTTCGGATTTTTTTCCTACTTTACGTCTATGAGATCTCCCCAGGTAAGAACGATAACTTTCATTCCATGTAGCCGCCTTATTTACTGTATAGAGTTCGGGTAGCATTGGACTTCATCTTGTGTCGCAGACTTATCCACTCTAATTCAGCCTTATATTTTACTAATGGACAAATTATAAATCAGTCCGCGAAGATGAATTATAAAAAAATAATGTAGCAACATATATTCTTCTCTTCAATCACATATTATTAAAAAATCGGACTGATTGAGAGATATTCGATAAATACTTTATTATTAGATGTTTTATGAACATTTACTTCCATTGAGAACACTTCTCTTAATAATTCTTTTGACAAAACACTTTGAGGAGTTCCCTCGGCATATACCTGCCCGTCGTATATTACATAAAGATAATCACAGAATTTAGCAGCTAAATTTAAATCATGAAGTACCGCTAAGACAGTAATGTTAAGACTTTTAATCATTTCAAAGAACTGATATTGATTTTTAATATCTAGATGATTGGTAGGTTCATCAAGTATCAACATATCTGTTTGCTGAGCAAGGATTCTGGCTATTAATACTCTCTGTTTTTCACCACCAGATAATGAACTAAAGTATCTTTCTGCGTAGGATAACATGCCTACATATTCTAATGATTTTTTAACAATATCATAATCGTCACATGTATCTTCATCAAACAAATTTTTATATGGCAATCTACCTAAAAGTACTATATCTTTTACTTTGAAATCAAAGTCAGCACTATTTTCCTGGACTAGAACTGCTATTTTTTTTGCTATTTCTTTCTTACTTAATATCTTTATATCGTTATCGTTTAAGCAAATTTGACCAGTATATTTATTTATTCCATAAACCGCTTTTAATAAGGTGGATTTTCCGGAACCATTGAGGCCTATTACCCCCACGAACTGACCATCGTTCAATTGAAGGCTGACATTTCTAACAATCTCCTTTTTACCTATTTTTACAGAAACATCATGCAATGTTAAAGCCATTATCTTTTCCCTCCAAAAGAATACTTTTGTCGTTTTAAAATATAGATAAAAAAAGGGGCACCACAAATAGAAGTAATAATACCTATCGGCAATTCCTCGGGAATCACTATAATACGTGCAACTACATCACTCCAACATAAGAATACCGCACCTATAAATGCACTAAGCGAGACTACTAGCTTATGATCAGAGCCAAACATAGAGCGCACTATATGTGGCATTACAAATCCTACAAACCCTATCATACCACAAAAGGCAACTATCGATCCTACAACAATCGCAACTAAAAGCACTAGTTGCCAACGAAGTTTTCCTGTATTGAGACCTAATGTATGTGCTGTTTCTTCTCCTAGCAGTAATGCATTAAGCTGTCTATGATAAATTAATAAAAACAATATACCAAAGCTTACTGTAAAAGCTACAATAGGAACCATATGCCAGTTTGCATCTGCAACACTTCCCATTAACCAGAAAACTATACTGCTGATTTTTTCTTTATCTTTCGCCATAAACATTATAACGCTAGAAACAGAAGAAAACAGAATGGATATTACACAACCTGATAACAATAAGCGAACACTGTCTCTATTATCTTTATTCAACAGAAAAAGTAACGCCATTGAAAGTACTGCTCCAGAAAATGCTCCTATAGATACGGAGTATTCAGCAGTAATGTCAAGTATATCCGCAGCTATTACTGCAGTAGCACCGGCAGATGCACCAGCAGATATACCTAATATGTAAGGATCAGCCAAAGGATTTTTTACTGCTGCCTGCATTGCAACACCTGAAATCGCCAAGCCTCCACCTGCCAGGCAAGCTAGTAAAGCTCGTGGTAATCTGAAATACCAGACTACTAAATCTTCTGTTTTGCTCCAATATCTATTGTCTGAAATACCGCAATGGTATAATAATATGTCAATCACCTTTTTCCATGATATATTTACTGCTCCAAGTTTTATTGAAAACAGGATTGTAAATACAATAACTACCAAGGCAAAACTAATAAGAAGGTACTTATTGCGCTCAATAAAACTTTTCTGGATAAAATCCTTGGGCAAATTTCTCGACTGTTTCTGCATTTCTGACTCCTTCATATACTTCATCGAGGTTAATTATAATAAAGCGGTTATTCTTTACTGCATTTATCTCTTGCAGAAGAGGATTAGCTTTAAGCTGTGCTATTTTGCTTGCTCCGCTAACACCTCTGTACTCATGTATAATAATAACATCAGGATTACGCTTTACTACTTCTTCCCAATTCACACTAGCCCATTCTTTGTCTATATCATTAAATATATTCTCACCGCCAGCAAGCCTTATTAAATCATCAGCCATACAACGGCATCCGACAAACGCAAGATTATTTCTTGCGCTGTCAAAATCTAATACTTTTGGCTTTTGTGATATGCTACCTATTTTCTTCTCAACAGATTTTACTTTCTCCTGCATTTGGTTACATAATACTTCTGCCCTCTCAGATTTACCAAAAATCTTACCCATATTGCGTAAATCATCATATACATATTCTAATTTACTGCCATCATGGTATCCGCCTTCACTTAAATAGACTTTTATTCCATGCTTTTCGATATTCTGCATTGAACCTAATTGATTCTTCACAAAAGCCCACTTTCTGTCTACCCAGATAATATCAGGTTCAGCAGCAATCAGTATTTCCGGAGACGGATATTTCTCAGCAATTATCGGTAGCTGACTATACCTTTTTTGTAAGTGAACTGCAACTGGTGGGTCAATTACATCTGAACTGCCAACTATATATTTGTCTAATTCTAATTCCAAAGCCGTTTCTGTAATATGTTGACGCAGCGTTAATAGACGTTGTGGCTCTTTCTGAAAAGATAAAACTCTATCACCATTTTTTATGGTAAGATCTTTATTGCTACCTTGCCCAATATTTTTATTTTCTTTTGTACATCCACTTAAAACGGCTATCATTGACATAAATATGATTAATATCGCTTTCATCTTTTCTCCTTTAAATAACTATTAGGAATGCATAATTAATGCATTCCTAATAGTATATGCTATGTATAATTCTAATTAAAAGCTGTAATTAACACCAACTAAGAAGTTAATTCCTTCCATAGGCATTGCACCGATACCTTCAACAGCTACAGCTTTAGTTTCATATGCTCTGTTGGTTAAGTTATTAACTAAAGCATAAGCATTCCAGTTCTTATCAATCTTGTAATTAGCGTGCCAATCCACAATAAAGAATTCGTTATCGCTGAAATATTTAGCATTCATGCCGGTATAGAAAGTAAAGTCAAAACCAGTACTGAATTTACCTTTATCGTAGTTAACAGAGGAAGTGTATTTGTTATTGTAATGCAGACTGTTGCGAAGGTCATCAGTCGTAGACAATTGATCAGATGTGCCTTGATTTTCTTCGATATCGGTCTTCGCATGGCTATATGCTGCGTTTACACTCCAATTATCATCAAATCTATATCCATAAGTAAGACAGAAAGAAGTTACTTTACTCTTAACATTTGTAACTTTTGCTTCAAACAATTCAGGGTCGGTATCGCTAGGTACAGTAAATTTGCCAAATGTATTATCTAGTTTTGTAAGGGTGTAGTTAGCACCAAAAGTGCTCTTAGAGATGCTTCCACTATATCCCAAAGTATATGCATTCCCTTTTTCGGCTTCTAACTTATTAGCAGCAGAAGCAATCGCTGTTGCATATGGTGCGTTGTAAAGCTGACTCCAGGAAGCATACATTCTATGATTGTCATTGAAATCATAATTCGTAAACAACCCCAAAGTTAGATGTGAATAGGAACCGGTATCTAAGCTAGATGCTACATTTTTATTGCTTAATGCACTGCCACTATTTTTGCCGTAATAATTATATCTAACACCCGGAGTAAAAGTAAATTTGTCTAACTTAATTTTATCCTGTATAAACGCATTCCAGACATCACGCTTAATATTCTTATAGTTACCATGTTTGAAAATACCAGTATCAGGATAATAACTTGCATATGCATGTTGCCAGAAACTGTTGTTTGAATAATCTATGCCGGAATAGATTATATTATTATCATCTAATTTTTTACCATACCGCAGATTTACACCATTAGATCTTTCTTTAGCCCAGCTGAGCTGCTTATAATCCAAGACACGGAAGTCAGTAAATTTTGGTCTATTACGATTCATGTAATAACGATTTTCGTCATTATATACACGGATATAGTTCTCAATACCATCGTCATCTTTGAATGTATACTTCAAATCATAATTGCTAGTTCTGTTCTTTGTGAAACTACCTTCATTAAATACATACCACCATTTATGATAACGATTCCAAGCGGGATCACTTTGAGGTAATTTGTTATAGCCGTTCGTATTCGGATTAAGTTGAGTTGCGAGACCTGCATCTATAGCTGCAAAATCATTGATCAATTGAGACAGAGAGCTGTAGTCAGGAGCCATAATGGGATACATTGCATACGTATTTTTATATGTATGCATAAATTCCAATGAATTATGCTTGTCAAACTCATAATCTAATTTTAAGAATGTATTATCCTCATCATAGCTGCTATTTGTATAAGTACGAGTCTTTTTATATTCACGGTCCTTATACTTCATGTCATTACGTTTATCCTTATTGTAGGATACAATCCAACTTAATTTATCTTTTTTGCCGGCATTGGAAACAGCATATTTTTGAGTTCCCCAAGAACCATAAGCAGCATCTAAAGTTGTATGGGACTTATTTCCTTTTTTGGTAATAATATTTATTACACCGCCAGTCGCATCACTGCCATAAGCCATAGCAGATGCGCCTTTGATAACTTCAATGCGTTCAATATTCTGTATGCCAATCATAGCAAACATTTGAGACTTGCTATAATGATTATTTGCAGAACTATTGGCTTCATTAGTAATACGTTTTCCGTCAATGAGGAACACAACTCGTCTATCACCATTGATAGATACCTCATCTTGATAATCGGCATAATCATATTCAAAAGCTTTATAACCAGCAGTCTGGACATCTACTCCTGGCAATCGTTTAATAGCATCTGCTACGCTAGTATAATGTTTCTTTTCAATTTCCTGACTTGTAATTACAGTTACATCGCCACCCGTACGAATAATCTGTCCATCATAAGTAGAATTGGGGTCTATTCTTCCCTCAACTATCATTTCGTTCAGTTTGTAGCTTTTCAGTTCCTCTGCATTAGCATTGCAAACAAAATCTACACTAGCAATAGCTGTTAATACAGATAAAACCAAGAGCTTCTTTTTTTTCGTAAGCATATTAACACCTCTTCATAATATATTTTTAAATAGCAGATTCTCTTAAACATACACCATAAACCTAGAGTGCCATTTAAAATCTAGTTATTTTGAATTCAATCTTTTTGTAAATAGCTCTAAAAACATTAATGAATCCTTTTGATTAAGAAATAAAAAAGTCAAAACAACTCATAAAGCATTTCTTTTGAGCTCTTCTTGACTACTACAATTAAACATTTTTATAGAATTATTTGCACTTAAAAAGATGATTAAATTATTAAAATTTGGTAGATTCAAGATAAAATTTCCCATTACAATACCACCTTTAAGTTTTCTTGCTCATTTCTCTTATTCTAACACCATATATCAAATTTGTAAACAATATATATAGGTTTTTTAATCCAATGACACTCCATTCATTTATACATCGTATTCTATTTGATAATTATTTTTAAATTTTATTATCTTTGATTTATCTTTCGTTACATACTAATACCAGAATATTCCATTCTTATTTATCTTTATACAGCTTGATAGCAATATATGACAGCGTAAGAAAATTAATCTACCTGCTCAAGAAAGCCGGTTGGCAAAAGATAGCGCAAAAAGGCAGCCACGCCCAATACCGCCATCAGGTAAGAAAAGGTAAAATAACTATACTACTTCATCGGCTCGGCAACACAATTTCTCTTGCTACAGAGCGGCGAATTTTAAAGCAAGCCGGATTATTAATCTAATTATGGAGGATAAAATGAATATCAGAGAAATTTCAGGAAAATGCGCAGCTATTCATCGTACAGCTTGATCTGATCCAAACAGCCTGGAAAAAATTGTAGAAGTTTGACGCGATAAATACGGATACATTTATATCCGCTACAGCTGTGGTGATTGGTATCATTACAACTGGAATAAAGACCACCGTGCGTACCGTTCGGTACACGGCGGTTCAAATACCATAATGCTTGAGTCTTTTAAGCTCGTAGTTGCTCGCTAGTTTATAACAGCCTGCTTTTGCGAGCTTTTCTTTTGTTATTGACCTATTAAGCATTGCACTTCCTGCTATTCGCCAATAACCTAGTCTTGTGTTTCCCCACATATATGCGTACTCCTCTGGTATTCCTAACTTCTTTGTAGCCGCCTTATTTACTGTATAGAGTTCGGGTAGCATTGGACTTCATCTTGTTAGGCAGACTTATCCACTCTGATTCAGCCTTATATAAGGTTTCTGTTCGTCGACTCAGAACTTTGCCAGCTGTTGGTTTTCCACAACAGCATCCGGCTTCCTTCAGATTCCACCTCACGATGGACACCCTTGCCTTCAGCTAACGCTTCCTGCTACCGAGCGCGTAGTGGACTTTCACCACCTAGTTATCGCCCATGCTGGGCGCAC
>UMAV01004270.1_pt1 | contig 13965 bp, 8 predicted proteins | sample 1963811 | NCBI WGS metagenome assembly UMAV01 (sample SAMEA4835926, study PRJEB28245) | human gut metagenome | biome: gut microbiome; material: fecal sample | place: Denmark | collected 2008 | reverse complement strand
TTTTTAGTTTATATTCGTAGCGCAAAAATAAAATAAATAACTTGAACCACGTCAAAGTTATATGAACTTTTTATAGGATATTTATGTTAAATAATGATTTATCGCAGCAAATTAAACGAAATTTTTTCTATAAACCAACAAGTGAGCAAGAAATTACTATTGAATCTTTTATAAATTTCTTATTTTCTCCGAAAAGCGATACTATTTTCTTGCTGAAGGGCTATGCCGGAACAGGTAAAACTGCTTTAATCAGCGCGTTGGTAAAGACGCTTGACCAGTTGAAACAGAAGTGTGTATTATTGGCTCCTACCGGTAGGGCTGCTAAAGTCTTTTCTCATTATGCTGGGCATTCTGCATATACTGTTCATCGTAAGATTTATCGTCAGCGTAGCTTTTCTAATGAACTGGATAACTTTGTTATAAATTCCAATCTGCATCAGCATACTTTGTTTATTGTAGATGAAGCTTCTATGATTGCCAATGAGGGACTTTCAGGGGGCATGTTCGGATCCGGACGTTTGTTGGATGATTTGATACAATATGTTTATTCAGGAGAGGGATGCCGGCTAATGCTGATAGGAGATACAGCACAGCTGCCTCCGGTAGGTGAAGAGGAAAGCCCTGCATTGTCTGTACCTATGCTCGAAGGATATGGCCTTGAGGTTATGGAACATTGTCTGACAACGGTAGTACGCCAGGGGCAAGATTCTGGAATATTGTATAATGCAACATTGCTTCGGCAGTGTATAGCCGAAGAAGAGTATTTTTCTTTGCCCCAGATCAGGCTAAAAGGATTTTCTGATATAAAAACTATTTCTGGAGGAGAGTTGATTGATGCCATAAATGAGTGCTATGATAAAGTGGGAATGGACGAAACGATGATTATCTGTCGTTCGAACAAACGTGCTAATTTGTATAATAAAGGGATACGTAATACCATATTATATAGGGAAGATGAACTGAACACTGGTGATTTGTTGATGGTGGCTAAAAATAATTATTATTGGGGGACGGAGTGTAAAGAGTTGGATTTTATAGCGAATGGGGATATTGCTGTTGTTCGTCGTGTTCGTCGGATTCGTGAAATGTATGGTTTTCGTTTTGCTGATGTTGTTTTATGTTTTCCAGATTATGGAGATTTAGAACTGGAAGTAAAGATTTTATTAGACACCTTGCATTCTGACTCTCCTGCCTTGACAAAAGAACAGAGCGACTGTCTGTTTCATGCAGTGCTTGAGGATTATAGTGATATAAGCGTTAAGCGTGAACGGATGAAAAAAATAAAGGTAGATCCGTGGTATAATGCACTTCAAGTAAAATATGCTTATGCTGTAACTTGTCATAAGGCACAAGGAGGGCAGTGGCAGCGTGTATTTATTGACCAGGGTTATATGACGGAAGAAATGCTTACTCCAGATTATTTTCGTTGGCTATATACAGCCTTTACTCGTGCAACCGACATTCTTTATTTAGTGAATTGGCCCAAAGAGCAGATTGAAGAAGAGTAGTTTGATTATATTACGATGGGTCTTGAGTTCTATAGATATTTGTTTTGCACTGAGTTTTTGGATAAATAAGAGCTGTGAGTTCTTTAAGAATTGTGTGGAGTAATTTGTACGTTGATGGTTTCTAGGATTTTTGCAAATACTGCCTTTTATGGCAGTGTTTAACTATAATGCATCTACTAAGTGATGTAATCTGAAAATCTTATATTGAATTTTTATTCCTGATATTTGGGAGATAATGATTTGTTTGACAGTATGCTAATAAGTGTTTCTCATAGTCCCTAAAAAATAAGATGAAATCTTATGGAAAATGTCTTGGTGATATAATGGAAGACTTTGTATAAATTTTCTAACTTTTCCACCTTCTTTTTGGGAGTTTTTTCGTTATTTTTGCAATACAACAGTATAAAATAAAAATTATGATAGACGAACTATTAGAATACAATCGTGCATTTGTGGGGAAAAAAGGTTACGAAAAGTATTTAACGAATAAATATCCTGACAAAAAGATTGCTATTGTCACTTGTATGGATACCCGTTTGGTTGAGTTGATTCCAGCTGCTCTTGGATTGAAAAATGGTGATGTAAAAATGATAAAAAATGCTGGAGGTACGATAACTCATCCCTTTGGAAGTGTGATGCGTAGTTTGTTGGTGGGTATTTATGAACTTGGGGTAGAAGAGGTGATGATAATTGGGCATACTGATTGTGGTGCACAGCATATGGATAGTAAGGTAATGCTCCGGCATATTAAGGAACACGGGGTAACTGATGAACAATTGGAAATGATGCAGTATTGCAATGTTGATTTACATTCTTGGTTGAGTGGCTTCGATAATGTGGAACAGTCTGTCAGAGGAAGTGTTCATTTGGTGAAGCATCATCCACTAGTACCTAAGGATGTCACTGTCCGTGGATTTATCATTGATTCGCAGACTGGAGAGTTGACAGAGTTTAAGAATATTGATTAAAGAGTCTGGCTTTTTCCTATATCAATCATAGGTATAAAGAAATATTAGCGTTTGAGATAAAGAGAAGGATATACTAAAATGATTATTGGGAGTTTAGCCCGTAATTCTCAAATAAAGAAATAGCCGCATCAAATTAATGATACGGCTATTTGTATTAATAGGATGTTTTGATATTCAGCTAAAAATTACTTTCCAGAACGTAATTTTAGAAGACTATAGTGTTGGTAACTGTAAAATTACCGTTCTGCTTCTATTGTATAAGTGAAACTGTCTGCGCGATAGTAACCTATGTTATATTCTATAGGTACTTGATTGACGTCATATACAAAGCGTTCACGAATTAGTATTGGATCTGTTGTTTTTATATCGAGTTTTTCAGCTATGCGTTCTCCTGCCAGACTTGCAGATATTTTTTCTTTGCTGGTTTTTACAATAATGCCATAATCTTTTTCCAGTAACTCATATAGAGGACGTGTAAAATCCTCTTCTCCTGTAAGTGGTATTTTAGGATTAAAATAAGAAATGAAATATACGAAAGGATATTCTTTCTTTCCTCTTACTCTTTCTAGTACAATACATTTTACTGCATGCTCAGGATCAATATTGAAGAAATTACAAATTTCTTCTGATGGTTTTTTCCAACTGATATGAAGTTCAAAATTACGTATTTCGATACCGAGCATCTTCATCTCTTGTGAAAAGCTCAACCAATTTTTTACTCCGCCTACTATGCCTTTTTGAGCAACTTTTGTGCCAACACCTTTTTTGCGTATCAACAAACCTTCAAATACCAATTTATTGATAGCTTGTCTGAGTGTATTGCGCGAAATATTTAATCTTTCGGATAAATCAACTTCGTTAGGAAGAAATTTCCCATTTTTATACTCCTCTGATTCAATAAGCTTTCGAAGTATCTCTTCAGCTTGCACATGCAAGGGTTTGCTGCTGGCATGATCTAATTTCATATGTGCGATAGTTTTATTCTTCTGCAAATATAATAGAAAAAAACTTCTTAAACTATTGTTGGATGTAAAATCTTATTTATATATTTGCACAATATATGTTATGTATGAACAAATATGTAATTTCTAGTAGCCTTATGAACCTTAATTAAGGTTGAGATTATGAGAAAAATCAATTTGTAGGCAATTAAATTTAATAAATGAATAGACACATGAACATTAGTTTGAAAAAAGTTTTTCTTTTGTTTTTAGGGGTATTTTCATTATTTTCTTGCAAAAATGAAGAAAACACCGTTGTAGAAAATTTATCTCAGTATGTAGAGCCACGTATTGGTACAGCTCATTGTCGTTGGTTTCATTTTGCACCTGGAGCAATGCCATTCGGTATGGCAAAACCTGCTCCTTCTACTAATGGTAGTCTTGGAAATAAGTCCGGTTGGGAGGCTACTGGCTATGATTATCGTGATAATACTATTGAAGGTTTTCCTTGTTTGCATGAGTTTCAGATTGGAGGAATATCGTTGATGCCAACTGTTGGAGAACTGCTTACTGTGCCAGGATTGCCTTCTGATACTATTAAGACGGGATATCGTTCTCGTTTCAGTCATGAAAATGAGGTGGTTAAGCCAGGATATTATTCAGTACTGTTGGAAGATTATCAAATTCAGGCAGAGCTGACAGCTACAGAGCGTGTTGCTTTTCAGCGCTTTACTTTCCCGCAAGGTCAGGAAAAACATATATTATTTAATATAGGTAACCGGCAGGGAGAAAGTGGAGCTGTTAAGGATGCTTATGTAGTTTATAATCAGGATGGAACAGTTGAAGGATGGGTGATAACAGAGCCTGAATATGTAAAGAAATACCAGCCAGGAGCAGTTGTACCTTTGTATTTTTCCGCTGTACTTGACAAACAACCGCTCAATTATGGTGCATATAATGGAAATGTCCAACAGTCAGGTGTTCGTGAGTCAAAAGGTGTAGGAGCTGGCATGTATTTTTCTTTTGCTTCAGAAAATCAGGAAATCGTAACAGCTAAGATAGGCTTATCATATACTTCAGTCGAAAATGCCAGGTTAAATTTACAGCAAGAAGCTTCTGATTTAGACTTTGATCGTGCTAAAGAACGTGCACAAGCTACTTGGGAGGACTATTTAGGACGCATACGGGTTGAAACGGAATGTAGGGAAGATAAAGTGAAGTTCTATACCGGACTTTATCATGCCTTGTTGGGACGTGGTTTGGCAAGCGATGTAAATGGAGCTTATCCTCGGAATGATGGTTCGGTGGGGCAGTTACCTATGAAGGAAGGTACTCCTTTATATAATATTTATAATACAGATGCCGCATGGGGAGCCCAGTGGAACTTATCTCAGTTATGGATATTGGCTTATCCAGAATATATGTCAGAATATATAAGCAGCCATTTGCAGGCATATAAGGATGCTGGTTGGCTGGCTGATGGATTGGCTAATAACCGTTATGTATCTGGCGTAGGAACTAATTTATTGAGTACGATTATAGCTGGTGCTTATGAATGCGGAATTCGTGACTTTGATACGAAAACAGCTTATGAAGCATGTTTGAAAAATGAGTTGGAAGGTAAGAACAGACCTTTTGGAGCTGGAAAAGTAAATACGACAGAGTTTGTCAAGTATGGATATGTTCCTCATCAGGATGAAGGCGAAGGCTATCATGAAACCTTTATGTTTTCAGCATCACATACGTTGGAGTATTCTTATAGTGCCTGGGCTGTTGCACAGTGGGCTAAGCAGTTAGGTGATGAAGCTCACTATAGTCAGCTGATGGATTTGTCAAAAGGATGGGAACGCCTTTATGACTCTTCATGCAATTTTATTCGTCCGAAAAAAGCAGATGGAAAGTTTGTAGATAATTTTGACCCTATGCAGGTTTGGCGAGGTTTTCAGGAAGGTAATGCTTGGCAATATACTTTTTATGTGCCGCACGATGTAAAAAGCTTAGTGGCTAAAATGAGTGCAGATGAATTTAATCTACGTCTGGACAGTATCTTTACGATTTCTCAAAAGAAGATTTTTAGTGGTGGAACAGAAGTCGGTGCTTTTGCAGGATTACAAACTTTATATAATCAGGGTAATCAGCCTTGCTTACATATCTCGTGGCTTTTTAATGAATCTGGTCGCCCGTCGCTGACACAGAAATGGGTTCGTGCAATCTTGAATGAATTTTATGGTACAGATGGCATTCATGGATATGGATATGGTCAGGATGAAGATCAGGGACAACTAGGAGCGTGGTATGTGATTTCATCTATTGGACTGTTTGATGTGAAAGGACTGACGGATGAGAATCCTTCTTTCTCCCTGGGAGCTCCTCTGTTTGATAAAGTAACTATTCGTTTAAGCGATAAATATTATTCAGGAAAAGAGTTCGTTATCACGACTTCAGGGAATGAAAAGGGAACTTCTTATGTGCAGCAATATTCTTTAAATGGACAACAGTTGCACGAACCTCGTATCCCATTCTCTGAAATTGTAAAAGGTGGACGTTTGGATATTCAGATGGGGAATTCTCCAAAGGATAATTATTAAAAACCATCGCTTAAATTTAATAGTGTTTGCTTGTGAAAAAGTAAACTGATAAAATAGTATTTATATGAATATAAGACGATTATTAGGAGCAGGTGTGATATGGTTGGGAATGTCTGTTCCAGCAATAGCATCTTTAGTGATAAAAAATGTGGAAATCACATCTCTTCCGGCTTTATATAAGTCGGATAGTGGTTTACAGCAGCGAGTTTGGATAAACATTGTGCATGAAGGTGATGTTGAGCCTATAGTTCTTCAGTTGGGTGAAGTTACTAAAAAGGTGAAACTGCATTCCGGAGAGAATAATTTTTATATAGAAATTCCAGAGGTAAGTCAAGCACAGGAAGATGTATTGACTGTGAAGCAAGGTAGAGAAATACTTTATACTGAACCTATAAAGATAAATCCGGTCCGTCATTGGCAAATGAATCTGGTGCAACATACACACACAGACATTGGCTATACCCGTTCTCAAATGGAAATATTGGCGGAACATTTACGTTATATTGATTATGCACTGGATTATTGTGACGCTACCGATAATTATCCGGAGCCGGCAAAGTTTCGTTGGACTTGTGAAATTTCATGGGCTGTCAGCGAATATTTAAAATGCCGTCCGGCGGAGCAGATTGCGCGCTTGAAACAAAGAGTCAAAGAGGGGCGTATCGAGCTTGCTACGATGTATCTTAATTTTGACGAATTGCCAGATGAGCAAACTTTGGCTGCATCATTGGCTCCTCTTAAGCAGTTCCGTCAGCATGGAATGCGTGCGGAGTTGGCGATGCAAGATGATGTAAATGGTATCGGTTGGTGCTTTAGTGAATATTTTGCTGATGCGGGAGTGAAATATTTGAATATGGGTACCCATGGACATCGTGCTCTGATTTGTTTTGATAAGCCGACCGTATTTTGGTGGGAATCTCCTTCTGGAAAGAAAATGCTGGCTTATCGTGCAGAGCATTATAATCAGGGAAACTTTTTCGGAATTCACAATGACGATTTTGAGTCGTTTGAAACTAAGGTGTTGGAGTATCTGAAGCAATTAGAAGATAAACATTACCCATATGATATTTGTGCAGCTCAACATTCAGGATATTTTACAGACAATGCACCTCCTTCAACCAAAAGCTGTGAAATGGTAAAGCGTTGGAATGAAAAGTATGAATGGCCTAAATTGAGAACGGCTGTTGCCACAGAGTTTATAAAAACGGTGGAAACACAGTATGCGGATAAAATTCAGACAATTCGTGGGGCATGGCCCGACTGGTGGACGGACGGTTTTGCTTCTGGTGCTCGTGAGGCTGCTGTATCTCGTATCACTCACTCAAATGTGATTGCTAATCAAGTAGGTTTATCTTTTGCCAAAATGTTGGGAGCAGAATTGCCTACTGATATAAATAAGCAGATTGCAGGAATTAATAATGCTTTGCTGTTTTATGATGAACATACGTTTGGACATAGTGAGAGTGTACGTAATCCTTATGGATTGGAAACATGGGAACAGCGTTCGTTAAAGCAATCGTATGCATGGGAAGCATATCGGTATACTGGATTGTTGGGAGAAACTGTTATGGGGTTACTTCAGTCATTTACTCCTAAGGCGAAGCTTCCGTCTGTTGCTGTTTTTAATACTTTAAACTGGGATTATAGTGGAGTCGCTAAGGTGTATATTGATCACCAGATACTACCGAAAGAAAAAGATTTTGAAATTGTAGACGCTGCTGGTAATAAGGTTCCGGCTCAGGCAGGAGAAGTTCGTTCTGATGGTACATATTGGTATCTGTATGTGCGAAATGTTCCAGCTTTAGGTTGCGAACGTTATTTTATTAAAGTAAAAGATGCTCCTCGTCCTGTAATTGAACGGACAATACAATTAGCCGATACACATATAGAAAATGATTGGTATGCGGTTGATTTTAATTTGCAGCGTGGAACAATTAAACATTTATTCGACAAAGAACTTAATTGTTCCTTGCTGACAGATGATGCAAAGTGGGAATTGGGTGAGTTTGTTTATGAAATTATAGACAGTCGTCATCCTATGGAGAAATATCAGGCTCCTCAGTTTTTACGTCGCAGTCCGGAAAAAATCCGTTTTGAACAGTTTGAAAAAGGAGAAATATGGGATACTTATCGCTTCCGTGCAACTACTTCTGCCGGCATTGGGGAAGATAATTTAATGGTGGAGTTCCGTATATACAATGTAGAGAAAAAAATAGAAGTACTTTATCGTTTGCGTAAAAAATCTGTAATCGATCCGGAAGCAGTATATGTTTCTTTCCCTTACCAGATTGAAAATGGAAAAATATTCTTAGATGTTCCTGGTGGAAATATAGAAGCAGGTGTTGATCAAATAAAAGGTTCGTCTAATGATTGGTATACAGTGCAGAATTTTGCAACAGCGCGAAATAGTCACTCACAAGTTGTCATGTGTAGTCAGGAGATACCTCTGATGCAGTTCGGAGCAATTAATACAGGACGTTATCAGGCTGGAGCGGTTCCTCAGTCTACTAATATGTATTCATGGCCAATGAATAATTATTGGGTTACGAATTTTAATGCAGATCAGGTAGGAGAAATGCAATGGAGTTATTTTATAAATTCTTCTGAAGATTCTTCTTTGGAATATGCAACAAAATTTGCGTGGTCTAATAGAATTCCTTTCCTGACTAGGGTGTTACCTGCTGGAGAAGGAAATGATGGAACTAATCAGGTGAAAAATATTCTGAGAATAAATTCAGAGAATGTTTTATTAGTAAATATGACCCCTGTTGAAAATGAAAAGGCTGTTATGTTGCAACTTAGGGAGATTGGAGGTAAAATGGTAGACCTTTCTTTCTCTTCGGATATTGTGAATATTAAAAAAGTGGAAGTATGTGATGTTGTTGGAGAAACAGTTAAAGGTGAACAAGCTGCTTTGAAATTAAAACCTTGGGAAAGTAAATTTATCAAAATATACTGGTAATGTTTATTTGAATACTGTTTTTGATACTAGCTTACCCGTCATCGGTTATATCCGATGACGGGTTTCTTTTTATGATAATAGATGAATATTTTATGAGAATATAGAATATGTATATTGCACGTTTTGTTATATTGTTTGAACACTCTATGTTACATATGGACAAATATATTTTTCCTGCTTTCTTTTTTATACTTTTGGTATATTATAGCTTGATTATGTATAATCTATTGATAATTAAACTGATTTATCTAATATGTATGCGCTCGTATAGTTCTGTTCTATCATTTTATTCTATTTCGATAAGGTAAATTTTTTCTATTAATTCTATTTGATTATAAAATATTCTTTTTATATTTGCACAAAACGATAATATGTATGAACAAATAATAAATTATTTATGAGAAAACCGAATTATGACAAATATCCTGCTACGGTAATTGATGGGAATATCCTTCAAGGATGGGGTGAGATACGTGATGTTCTTGCATTCAAATTGTCTGAAAATGCTGTATTAGCAGTCGACTGCTATACTGGGGTGTATGAAAAAGAACTTATAGATGAGCTTTCTTTACTTCAGCCGGCAGAAATTATTCTGGTGAATGAATTGTATAAAGATGAGAAGGTTATAGCTGAAATGACAGAACGCTTTATGACTGATGATGTGTTGTTTGGCTATGTAACCAATTTATGCTTGGCAGATTATTTTGATAGTGAAAAGCTGGCGGCTGCACAAAAAAAGGTCAGTGAAAGTAATAAGCCTGTTATTGTGTTAGGTACAGGAGCGCATATGGTTGCCCCTGAAGCAACGCTTGTGTATGTGGATATGGCCCGTTGGGAAATTCAGCAACGTTTTCGTCGTCATGAAGTAAAAGCTTTAGGTCTAGACAATCGTAATGAAGCTGTTTCGCTTCAATATAAAAGAGGATATTTTAATGATTGGCGTGTATGCGATCGTTATAAAGATTCATTGTTTCATGAGGTAGATTTTTGGTTGGATACTCATATTGCAGGACAGCCTAAAATGATTGATCGTGAAACTTTCTTTAAAGGCATTGAGAAAACATCTACGAAACCTTTCCGTGTTGTTCCTTTCTTTGATCCGGCGCCATGGGGAGGACAATGGATGAAGGAGGTATGTGATTTGGACCGCAGTAAGCAAAATTACGGTTGGTGCTTCGACTGTGTGCCCGAAGAAAACAGCCTTTATTTTGAAGTAAATGGTGTACGTTTTGAATTACCTTCAGTTGATTTGGTATTGTTGAAAAGTAAAGAATTACTTGGAGAGCCTGTTGAAGCACGTTTTGGAAAAGACTTTCCGATACGTTTCGATTTCTTGGATACAATAGGTGGTGGAAACTTAAGTTTGCAGGTGCATCCTACAACTCAGTTTATCCGCGAGAATTTCGGTATGTACTATACACAGGACGAAAGCTACTATCTGCTGGATGCAGAAGAAGATGCAGTTGTTTATTTAGGTGTAAAGAATGGGGTAGACCGTGAGGCTATGATAGAGGATTTACGTAGGGCACAGCGTGGTGAAATCGTATTCGATGCCGAAAAGTACGTAAACAAGATACCGGCCAAAAAGCATGACCATTTCTTGATACCTGGAGGAACAATCCATTGTTCTGGTTCAAACAGTATGGTACTTGAAATCAGTTCAACTCCCAATCTGTTTACTTTCAAACTTTGGGACTGGCAGCGTTTGGGACTTGACGGAAAACCTCGTCCAATAAATGTAGAACGTGGAAAACATGTCATCAATTGGAATAGAAATACGGATTATGTATATGAAAAACTTCGTAACCATGTGACCTTGATAGGTGAAGGTGAAGGTTGGATGGAAGAACGTACCGGTTTGCATGAAAATGAGTTTATTGAAACCCGTCGTCACCGCTTCTCTGTTCCCGTATTGCACCATACTAACAATAGTGTGAATGTGTTCAATCTATTGGAAGGAGAGGAGGCTATTGTAGAAAGTCCTACTCATTCATTCGAGCCATTTGTAGTACATTATGCTGAAACCTTTATTATTCCGGCTTGTGTAGGTGAATATACTATCCGTCCTTATGGTTTGTCAGAAGGTAAGGAGTGTGTGACAGTGAAAGCTTATGTACGCTTCTGATAGTAGAAAAACAGAGTAATAAACCTTTAAAGAAGCCTTAAAAATATGTACGAGAATGACAAACGAATAGTATTGACCCTTGATGCAGGAGGAACTAATTTTGTTTTTTCTGCCATCAGGGGCAATATTCAGATTGTTTCGCCAGTTTGTATGCCTTCTTGCTCGGACAATCTGGATAGATGCCTAGCCACTTTAGTGGCTGGTTTTGATGCCATAATTAAAAGCTTGGATACACCTCCTGTTGCAATCAGCTTTGCTTTCCCAGGTCCGGCAGATTATAAAAATGGAGTGATAGGTGGAAACTTGCCTAACTTCCCTTCTTTTCGTCAGGGAGTAGCTCTTGGCCCATTTTTGCAACATCATTATGGCATTCCTGTTTATATAGAAAATGATGGAAATCTGTTTGCTTATGGTGAGGCTTTATCTGGAGCTCTTCCTATGGTAAATAGAGAATTGGAGGCAATGGGGCATAACCGAAAATATAAAAATTTGCTGGGAATAACATTAGGTACTGGCTTTGGAGCCGGGGTTGTAATAGATAACAGATTGTTGACAGGAGATAATGGCTGTGGAGGGGACGTTTGGCTGATGCGTAACAAGAAGTATCCTTCAATGCTTGCAGAAGAAAGTGTCAGTATTCGTGCCGTTAAAAGAGTGTATCGTGAATTGTCAGGAGTACAGGATGCCGATTTGACTCCTAAAGATATCTATGAAATTGCTGAAGGTATAAAGGAAGGTGATAAGAAGGCTGCAATAGCTAGTTTTCAGGAATTAGGAGAAATGGCTGGAAGTGCAATTGCATCTGCACTGAATATTGTAGATGGGTTAGTAGTAATAGGTGGTGGACTAGCCGGTGCTTCTCACTATATATTACCGGCTTTAGTAAATGAACTGCGCGCTACATTATCAATGTTTTCAGGAGAGCAATTCCCATGTTTGCAGATGGAAGTTTATAACTGGGAAGATGAAATGGATAGAAAGAAGTTTCTGGACTATCAACATCGTGAGGTTTTGATTCCCGGAACGTCAATTAAAGTACCCTATAATAATACGAAACGCATTGCAGTGATGTGTAGCCGTGAAGGAGCAAGCTGCTCTATCATGCGAGGTGCTTATGCATATGCGTTATCACAGTTAGAAGTTCTTAAATAACCTATCGTGAGGATTTCTTTAAAGGGGGAACTCTGAAATTAAAAATGGGAAGTACGCCAAATGTTGAATGGGGAAAGGATGTACTTCCATATTATGGGAAATAAATATTTTATTATTTGTTGTTTGCATGGCTAATTTATTCATAATTAGCCATGCAAGCTGATTAATTTACTTATGAAAAACAGTTCTATAATAAAAGTAATTCCAGTACTTGCTGCCTTTTTTGTTATGGGCTTTTGTGATATAGTCGGTATTTCTTCCGATTATATGCAGACAAGTTTTGGTTGGTCGTCTACGATGACAGGATTCGTTCCGTCGATGGTGTTTATCTGGTTTCTTTTTCTAGGAATACCTGTTGGGAATAAGATGAATAAATGGGGGCGAAAAAATACCGTACTCATTAGTATGCTGGTGACAATTGTCGGTATGTTTTTGCCGTTGATTGTTTATAGTAGTGTAACTTGTATCATTGCTTATGTCTTGTTAGGCATAGGAAATGCCATATTGCAGATTTCTCTTAATCCATTGCTGAATAATGTGATACAGGATCAGCGTATGCTTACAAGCAGTTTGACTGCCGGGCAGGTTATTAAGGCCGTTTCTTCTTTGGTTGGTCCGGAAATTGTATTATTTGCTACATTACGTTTTGGCTCTGAACATTGGTATTATTGTTTCCCAATATTGGGGGTGATAACTTTGTTTTTTGCACTTTGGTTGATGTTCACACCTATAAAGCGGGAACAGAGTGTTTCAGAAACCATTTCAATGGTTGATTCGTTTTCCTTATTGAAGGATAAAATCATTCTGATTCTGTTTTTAGGAATCTTTTTCATTGTCGGAGTTGATGTTGCCACCAATTATATTAGTTCAAAACTTATGGCAGTTCGTTACGATTGGAGCGCCGAACAAGTCAAGTTTGCTCCTCAAGTTTATTTCTTGAGTAGAACAATTGGAGCATTACTTGGAACATTTTTGTTAGCAAGAATATCAGGAATACGTTATTTCCGTGTAAATATTATTGCATGTGCAGCTTCATTATTGCTTTTGATGTTTGTTGATGGTGCTACACTGAATTTATTATGTATTGGTGGAATCGGATTTTTTGCCTCTTCTGTTTTCTCTATCATTTATTCCTTAGCTTTTCAAGAATGTCCTTCAAAGATGAATCAGATTTCCGGTCTGATGATAACTGCCGTTGCCGGTGGTGGGGTTGTAACTCCTATTTTAGGATTTGCAATTGATTTGGGAGGAATTACGGCAGGATTATTCGTTGTCTTGCTGTGTGTTGCATACTTGATGTATTGTGCTTTTGGGATAAAGGTAAAAAAGGTTAGTTAATTAAATTTTTGCCATACTAGGCAAAATAAGATGAAGATTAAGAGGCTGTCTCAAAATAGAATTGCAAAAGTAAAAATCTTATAGATTGAAACTTAGAAGTGAAAAATCTCCTGCTTTAGCCTTTGTTTATTGCAATTATAGGACTAAAAGCAGGAGATTTTTATGTTGTAGCTTATAGATTGTAAGTTAACCTATCTCTATTTTCTATTTTGAGACAGCTTCTTTTTTGATTGTTTTTTATGAAGGGAAATATCTTCTCCCTTCTAAGTTTTCAAGAGAACCTCATCATGTTTATTTATAGAATTCCGGTTTAGAGCGACACGAGATTCTTAAATAGATACTTGTTTTTTGCATGTTCATCGGACATGAATGGTATATTTTTA
>UMAV01004503.1_pt1 | contig 14513 bp, 9 predicted proteins | sample 1963811 | NCBI WGS metagenome assembly UMAV01 (sample SAMEA4835926, study PRJEB28245) | human gut metagenome | biome: gut microbiome; material: fecal sample | place: Denmark | collected 2008 | reverse complement strand
CATTGCCCGGCTGGCAGACAAGGTTATCGTAGAATTGAATGCGGCTCACAGCAAAGCGCTGATCGGTATGCATGACCTGTATGAGATGGAACGCCCGCCTTTCCGCCGTCCGGTTCCCATTGTACATCCAAGTGACCGGATCGGGCTGCCTTACATTCAGGTTGATCCTTCGAAGATTGTTGGTGTTGTAGAAGTAAACATTCCCGATGAGGCCCGCGGTTTTCATGATCCGGACCCGATTACAGACCGTATCGGCCAGAATGTTGCCGAATTCCTGGCATCGGATCTGAAGAAAGGAATCATTCCTTCTACCTTCCTTCCCTTGCAGTCCGGAGTGGGAAATATTGCCAATGCAGTGTTGAGTGCACTGGGAAAGGACTCCAGTATTCCGCCGTTTGAAATGTATACGGAGGTGATTCAGAATTCCGTGATCAAGCTGATCAAGGAAGGACGCATCAAGTTTGGAAGTACCTGCTCGCTGAGTGTAACAAACGATTGCCTGCAGGATATCTATGATCACATGGATTTCTTCCGCCACAAGCTGGTACTCCGTCCGTCGGAGATATCCAACTGTCCTGAAGTCGTGCGTCGTCTGGGAGTTATTACCATGAATACCGCCATTGAAGCCGATATCTATGGAAATGTGAACTCCACTCACATTTGCGGAACAAAGATGATGAACGGTATCGGCGGTTCGGGAGACTTTACCCGCAGTGCTTATATCTCTATCTTCTCTTGTCCGTCGACAGCGAAGGGAGGATGCATCAGTTCTATCGTGCCGATGGTTTCCCATCTGGATCACAGCGAACATTCCGTGAACGTCATCATTACCGAACAGGGTATTGCAGATTTGCGTGGAAAGAGCCCGATGGAACGCGCACAGGCAGTCATTGAAAACTGCGCACATCCTGACTATAAGCAATTGTTGTGGGATTATCTGAAGATTTCCACCAAGGGACAGACCAGCCATTGCCTGTCGGCTGCGCTGGGCATGCACCAGGTATTCCTTGAAAAAGGCGATATGCGTCTGACTGACTGGGCAGACCTTCACCGGTAAAGACATTCCGTAAAATAAACAAGCCCTGCGTTCCCGGATTGGGTTTCCTTGAAACGCAGGGCTTTATTTTTCACTTGAGAGAGAGGATTATTTCTCTTGCTCTGTAGTAATGGTCAGTGTCTGTTTCTTCAGACCTTTAGCCGTAGCTTCCAGCGTAATGGTTCCTGCTTCTTCCGTTGACTGGACGATAGCCGTCATCATTCCGTTGAATACTTTCATGCGTGGCGTCTGGAATGATTCCAGAGAAGTCGGGTCTCCGTTTGCTCCGGCACGGTAAGTACCCTTTCCTTTTACCCGGAACGAGATCTGATTGTCTGCATGCGGGCAGAGGTTGCCGTCTTTATCCACAACCTTTACGGTTACGAATGAAAGGTCTTTTCCGTCAGCCTTGATTGTGCTGCGGTCGGCAACGAGTTCAATGTGATGAGGCTTGCCGGCTGTATGGATTTCTTTTTCAGCCACTGCCTTGCCATTCTTGTCGTAAGCTACAACCTTTACGGTACCCGGTTCATACTTGGTATCCATCCACATCAGGCGGTAACGTTTCTGGCGTTTAAGGCTGGCCATGGAAGCAGAGTCAGCACTGTTTTCGATGGTAACCGAGAGATCTTTCGTACGTTTTCCCTGGCTCTTGCCGTTGATGAACAGCTCTGCCGAAGGATAGTTGGTATAGACAAAGATCGGAGTAACTTCTCCTTCGCGTCCTTCCCAGTTCCAGTGGGGCAGGATATGCAGGGTTTCTGCATTCTTGTTCCAGTGGCTGCGGTAGAGGTAGTAGCGGTCTTTCGGGAGTCCTGCCAGGTCAATGATACCGAAGAGAGAAGAATGGCTGGGCCAGTCTGAATAGTAAGGAGTCGGTTCACCCAGATAATCGAATCCGGTCCATACAAATTCACCGATGCAATAAGGAAGGTCGTCATGCTGGATGAAGTCGTCTTCGGGCAGGTTTGACCAGCTGCAGTGTTCCACGTCATAAGAAGAAGCCTGATGGTCGTCATACTTAGCCATCGAACGTCTTTCTACGGGGAACTTGTACACACCGCGTGAGCTGAGGGTAGATGCAGTTTCGCTTCCCAGAATGATTTCCTGCGGAAGTTTCTTATAATTCTCCAGATATTTGTGCGGACGATAGTTGAATCCCGGTACATCGAGCACGGCAGCCATGTTGTTGTTGACTACAGCGTCGGGTACATCCATACCCTGTGTGACCGGACGTGTCGGGTCTTCGCGGTGGCAGATGTCCTGAAGCATGCGTGTCAGTTTCGGGCCGCGGTTGCCGTTCCACTGGTCGGGTACTTCGTTTCCGATGCACCACATGACGATACTCGGGTTGTTGCGGAAGTGACGGAGCAGGTTTGTCAGGTCACGTTCCACCCATTCGTCGAACACTTTGTGGTAACCGTTTTCCACTTTTGCTGATTTCCATTCGTCGAATGATTCAGCCATTACCATCATACCCATTTCGTCGCAGGCAGCGATCAGTTCGTTGGACGGCATGTTGTGCGACGTACGGATGGCGTTACATCCCATGTCTTTCAGCATGCGGATCTGGCGGCGTATGCCTGCCTCGTTGGAAACACCTCCCAACGGTCCGAGGTCGTGATGGTTACATACTCCGCGGAACTTCAGCGGTTCTCCATTCAGGAAGAAGCCTTTTCCGGCAATGATTTCCACGGAACGGACACCGAAACGGGTTGTATAAGTATCTTTCAGTGTTTCGCCTTCGTAGATTTTGGATTCGGCAGTATAGAGTGCAGGAGTATCCGGAGTCCAGAGAGACGGATGCTCGATGATGAATTCCTGTTCAAACTGTTTTCCGGTGAAAGCTGTGCCTTGCTGTTTTCCCTGAGCCACCACTTTGCCGTCGGCATCCTTCAGCTCGGTAACGATGGTATAGTCAGTCAGCTTCTTTCCTTCCGGCATTTCCAGGCTGGTTGCCAGACATACTTTCGCATATTCCTTCTTGACAACGGGAGTTGTCAGGTGAGTTCCCCATACGGGGACATAAGCATCTCCGGTCACGATGACACGCACGTTGCGGTAAAGTCCCGCACCCGGGTACCAGCGTGAGGATTCTGTTTCGTTTTCGAGGCGTACGGCCAGTACATTCTTTCCGTCCGCATTCAGGTAAGGCGTTGCGTCAATCTGGAAAGCATTGTAGCCGTAGGGCCAGTAACCTGCTTCTTTTCCGTTGACATAAACGCGTGCATGACTCATGGCTCCGTCGAAAAGCAGGATACATTTACCGCCTTTCGTCATCTGAGGTGTGCTGAAGGTTGTACGATACCATCCTACACCTACAAACGGAAGTCCTCCGGTTCGTCCGGCATGTTCCATGGCTGCTGTCTGTCCGTCCTGAGCAATGGCTGTGTGCTGTTTGTCATTTTCAATGCTGAACGGTCCGTAAATCGCCCAGTCGTGAGGTACGGTCACATTCTGCCATTTTTTATCATCCCATTGAGACTGACTGAAACCTTTGTTGTCTTCACGGGTGAATTTCCATCCTTTTTCCAGTAACATTTCCTGTCGCTGTTGTGCGTTTCCTGCGGCGGGGAGCAGCATGGAAAGCATGAAAAGGCAAGCTAGTCGGTTAATTTTCATCTGATAAGTATTGAGGTTAATGATATATTTTTCACAAATATAGCGATATTCTTTTAATAATGAAAAGATAGATGGCTTATCTCTTGTCTGGAAGAGCCATGGTGTCCTTTTTCCTTTGTCCGGTCGTCTGGCGGGGAAGACCGGTCCGTTTGCCTGAATACCACGAGAGAAAACAGCTGTTTTGGGCTGACGAAACAAGTGTTTCCCCTCGTGGAATTTTTTGTTTTATCCTGGAGAAACTTTTGTTTCTTGCTGATGAAACTCTTGTTTCGTCTAGAAGAAACTTTTGTTTTCTGCTGGTGGAACTTTTATTTTCACTAAGTGGAACTCTTATTTTCACCAGGTGGATCTTTTGTTTTTACCGGATGAAACGTCTCTTTTCTCCTGACGTTGCAGCCTGAATGACCTGAGGAAAAGGCTTCATCCTTTCGGACAATCCTGTTACTTTAATAGTCTTGTTGCGGAAATTAAGCTGTTTCTCTGAGGTTTTATTCCCGAACTCTTGCTATCTTTGCGAATGTTTTGTAAAGACAATAGAAATCAAATAAATATATTATTAAGCCGCTATGGAGTATAATTTCAGAGAGATTGAAAAGAAATGGCAGCAGAAGTGGGTTGACAACAAGACCTACAAGGTTGTCGAAGACGAATCAAAGCAGAAATTCTATGTGTTGAACATGTTCCCTTATCCGTCGGGAGCCGGCCTTCATGTAGGCCATCCGCTGGGATATATTGCGAGCGACATTTATGCCCGCTACAAACGTCTGCAGGGATTCAACGTCCTGAATCCGATGGGATATGATGCATACGGACTGCCCGCCGAGCAGTATGCCATCCAGACCGGACAGCATCCTGCCGTAACTACGGCTGCCAACATTGCACGTTATCGTGAGCAGCTGGACAAGATCGGCTTCTCATTCGACTGGGATCGGGAAGTGCGTACCTGCGAACCGGGCTATTATCACTGGACACAGTGGGCTTTCCAGAAGATGTTCAACAGCTTCTATTGCAATTCCTGCCAGAAGGCACAGCCAATCAGCAAACTGGTTGCTCATTTCGAAGCATCCGGTACAGAAGGTCTGGATGTGGCTTGCAGTGAAGAACTTCATTTTACTGCTGAAGAATGGAAGTCCAAGTCAGAAAAGGAACAGCAGGAAATCCTGATGAACTACCGGATTGCCTATCTGGGCGAAACGATGGTAAACTGGTGTCCGGCACTGGGTACCGTACTGGCCAATGATGAGGTTGTGGACGGTGTGTCAGAACGCGGAGGACATCCGGTTGTACAGAAAAAGATGCGCCAGTGGTGTCTGCGTGTATCGGCATACGCACAGCGTCTGCTCGACGGACTGGAAACACTGGACTGGACAGATTCTCTGAAAGAAACCCAGCGCAACTGGATCGGCCGTTCAGAAGGTACTGAAGTCCGTTTCAAGGTGAAAGACAGCGATCTGGAATTTACTATCTTTACTACCCGTGCCGATACGATGTTCGGTGTGACCTTCATGGTACTTGCACCGGAAAGTGAACTGGTTCCGCAGCTGACAACTGATGCACAGCGTGCAGAGGTGGAAGCTTACCTGGAACGTACCAAGAAACGTACCGAACGTGAACGTATTTCCGACCGCCGTGTGACAGGTGTATTCAGCGGTTCGTATGCCGTGAATCCGTTTACCGGAGAATCTGTTCCGGTATGGATCAGCGATTATGTACTGGCCGGATATGGTACGGGAGCGATCATGGCCGTACCTGCTCATGATAGTCGTGACTATGCTTTTGCCAAGCATTTCAATCTGCCCATCGTGCCGCTGGTAGAAGGATGTGATGTCAGCGAAGAAAGCTTCGATGCGAAGGAAGGAATTGTCTGCAACTCTCCGAAAGCCGGTGTAACTCCTTATTGCGACCTGAGTCTGAACGGACTGACCATCAAGGAAGCTATTGCTGCTACCAAGAAATATGTGAAGGAACACAACCTGGGACGCGTGAAGGTGAACTTCCGTTTGCGTGATGCCATCTTCTCCCGTCAGCGCTACTGGGGTGAACCGTTCCCGGTATATTACAAGGACGGCATGCCTTACATGATTGACGAAAGCAAGCTTCCGCTGGAACTTCCCGAAGTAGACAAGTTCCTGCCGACAGAAAGCGGCGAGCCGCCGTTGGGACATGCAACCCGTTGGGCGTGGGATGTAGAAAAGGGAGAAGTAGTGGAAAATACCCTGATCGACAATGTAACCGTTTTCCCGCTCGAACTGAACACCATGCCGGGCTTTGCCGGATCAAGTGCATATTATCTGCGTTATATGGATCCGCACAACAATCAGGCACTGGTGTCTGAAAAGGCTGACCGCTATTGGCAGAATGTCGACCTGTATGTAGGTGGAACCGAGCATGCTACCGGTCACCTGATCTATTCCCGTTTCTGGAACAAGTTCCTGTTCGACCTCGGCGTCAGCATCAAGGAAGAACCGTTCCAGAAGCTGGTCAACCAGGGAATGATTCAGGGACGAAGCAACTTTGTATATCGTATCAAAGATACCAATACCTTTGTTTCACTGGGCCTGAAGGATCAGTATGACGTGACTCCGCTTCATGTGGATGTCAACATCGTTTCCAATGATGTGCTCGACGTGGAAGCCTTCAAGAACTGGCGTCCCGAATACAACAATGCCGAATTTATTCTGGAAGACGGCAAATATATTTGCGGATGGGCGGTTGAAAAGATGAGTAAGTCCATGTACAACGTAGTAAACCCGGATATGATTGTTGAGAAATACGGAGCCGATACCCTGCGTATGTATGAAATGTTCCTGGGTCCGGTAGAGCAGTCCAAACCGTGGGATACCAACGGTATTGACGGTGTACACCGCTTCCTGAAGAAACTCTGGGGCTTGTTCTACGACCGTCAGGACAACTTCCTCCCGACAGAAGGCGAAGCAACGAAGGAAGAACTGAAATCACTTCATAAGCTGATCAAGAAGGTAACATGCGACATTGAGGTCTTCTCTTACAATACGTCAGTCAGTGCCTTTATGATCTGTGTGAACGAACTGACTTCACTGAAATGCCGTAACAAGGATGTACTGAGTGGGCTGGTTGTACTTCTTGCACCGTTTGCTCCTCACTTGGCTGAAGAATTGTGGGAAGCACTGGGTCATGCAACTTCCGTATGCGATGCACAGTGGCCGGTATGCAATGAAGAATATCTGAAGGAAGATACCGTGAAATATACGATTTCCTTCAACGGAAAAGCACGTTTCACAATGGAATTCCCGGCAGATGCCGACAACGATACGATCCAGGCTGCCGTTATGGCCGAAGAACAGTCTCAGAAGTGGATTGACGGCAAGACACCGAAGAAAGTCATCATTGTTCCGAAGAAGATTGTCAACGTAGTGCTTTAATCACATGGAAGCCGTGTTGAAAAGAAAACTGGGCCGGGAGTCGAGAGACTATCTGGCCATCACGTTTGGTCTGATCTGTTATTCTCTGGGGTGGGCGGCATTCCTGCTTCCTTATCAGATTACGACCGGAGGTGTTACCGGTATTGCGGCTATCATTTATTATGCCACAGGTGTGGAAATACAGGTTTCCTACTTCGTCATCAATGCCGTATTTCTGGGATTTGCGTTGAAGATTCTCGGTCCGAAATTCAGTGTGAAGACCATTTATGCCATTTTCATGCTGACATTTCTGCTTTGGCTGTTCCAGCGTCTGCTGGAAGGAGACGATGGAAAGCTGCCTCAGTTGCTCGGACCCGGCCAGGATTTCATGGCCTGTGTCATTGGAGCCGGTATGCTGGGCTTTGGTATTGGAGTCGTGTTCTGCAACAACGGCAGTACGGGAGGAACGGATATCATTGCCTGGATCATCAACAAATACAAGGATGTGACGCTGGGACGCATGATGATGTATTGTGATATTGTCATCATTTCGTCGTGTTACTTTATTTTCCACGACTGGCGCCGTGTGCTGTTTGGTTTTTGTGTCCTTTTCATCATGAGTCTTGTGATTGACTATGTGATCAATTCGACCCGTCAGTCGGTACAGTTCCTGATCTTCTCCAGAAAGTATGAAGAGATCGCCGAAGGCATTGCTACCCGCGTGGATCGTGGAGTGACACTTCTTGACGGCAAGGGATGGTACAGCAAGCAGGAGATCAAGGTTGTTGTCGTACTGGCCAAGAAGAGCGAGTCGATTGATATTTTCCGCCTGGTGAAGGACATAGACCCGAACGCGTTTATCTCACAAAGCAACGTGGTGGGAGTATATGGAGAAGGATTCGACAAACTGAAGGTCAAATAAAAATGTAAGTATGAAGAAACTGGTTTTTGCTACAAATAACGCTCACAAACTGGAAGAAATCCGGGCCATTCTGGGCGATCAGGTTGAAGTTCTGAGCCTGAAGGATATTCATTGTGAAGCAGACATTCCCGAGACAGCCGATACGCTGGAAGGCAATGCTGCCCTGAAGGCAGAGTATGTATACCGCAACTACGGGCTGGACTGTTTTGCCGATGATACCGGTCTGGAAGTAGAGGCTCTGAATGGTGCTCCGGGGATTTATTCGGCACGTTATGCCGGAGGTGAAGGACATGACTCGGAAGCGAACATGAAGAAACTGCTGCATGAAATGGAAGGACAGGACAACCGCCGGGCACAGTTCCGTACGGCAATCTGTCTGATTGAGGGCGGCAAGGAACATCTGTTTGAAGGAGTCGTGCGGGGCGAGATTATCCGTCACCGCCGTGGTACTTCCGGCTTCGGTTATGATCCGGTCTTTGTTCCCGAAGGATACACTGAAACCTTTGCTGAAATGGGGAACGAGGAAAAGAACAAGATCAGTCACCGGGCACGTGCGGTTCAGAAGCTTTGTGCGTATCTGAAGAAATAAACGGACGGTTCCGGAAGCATAAAGAAAATAAAAACGGCTGGAAAAGGAGGTAGGAGAGATGAAACTGCGTATCGTTCTCGGTGTGATTGTGGTGGCAGCAGTGGTCTATTGCTCGCTGCCTTATTATGCCCGTCAGGCACTGATTCACTGGATGCCGGTCATCGATGATCTTGAGACTTTCCACCGGCACACTGTCCGGCATGATCCGGATCGTGTGTGGAACTGGCCGCTGTCGGCTGACTACAACCGTTGTCAGCTTCCGGAACCGGACGTACATTATCTGGACAGCCTGCATACGGTTGCCTTTCTGGTGATCCGTCATGACAGCCTGTTGTTTGAGACATATCGGGATGGCTGGAACGATACTCTGACCTCAAATATTTATTCTGCAACCAAGACAATCGTCGGGATGCTTGCCGGAATTGCCCTGGACGAAGGGAAAATTCAGAGTCTGGATGACCCGGTAAGCCGTTATATACCTTCTTACCGGAAAGGAATGCAGGCCGATGTTACAATCCGGCATCTGCTGACCATGAGCGGAGGAATGGCCTGGGATGAGGCTTATTCCTCGTTGTTTTCCGTAACCACTCACGGTTATTACGGCAATGACCTGTACAAGCTGGTGACCGGACTGGAGGTCTGTGACCGTCCGGGCGTACAATATTCATATCGCAGCGGGGAAACGCAGTTGCTGGCCTTTGTCATTGAAGCGGCTACAGGAAAGACTCTGAGCCAGTATGCGGAAGAGAAATTGTGGAAGCCGATGCAGGCTGAACGCGATGCCTACTGGCTGTTGGACAAGCAGGACGGGGATGAGAAGGCATTCTGTTGTTTTCATACGACGGCCCGTGATGTAGCCCGCTTTGCACGGCTCATGCTTCATCGCGGCAACTGGAACGGCCGTCAGCTGGTCTCGCAGGCTTATATGGACGAAATGATGCGTCCTGCTTCCTGGCTGAAGGACCAGTGGGGCAAAGATTCACTGAATTATTATGGATACCAGACCTGGATCATGCACTATCACGGTCAGGTGAATCCTTATATGCGCGGGATGCTGGGACAATATATCATCGCGATTCCCAGCCAGGATGCCATTGTCGTGCGCCTGGGGCGCAAGCGCTGTGATCTATATGACCGGGAAATCACAACAGATATAACCCGCTACATGGATATGGCCATGCGGATTCTTCAGGATTGAGAGAGCATCAAAAACAACAATCTTTCATTCCTTATTTTCGGAACTTCTCAGCCACTTTCTCATATGTCTGGAGAGGAACATTCAGCTTCTTTCCCAAATCGATCATATCGAACAGCATGCCTTGTATTTCCGATTCATGGCCTCGTGCAAGGTCTTTCTGCATGGAAGCCGTGCTGTGCGGATCCAGTTTGTCGATTACTTTCAGGTTATAGGTGACCGGATCCTCCGGGAATACAACGCCCAGACGGCGTCCGATCTCCGCACTTTCGCGGGAGAGTCCGACAAAGGTGTCACGAACTTCACCTTCTTTCTGTACTTCTCCCATCGGGACATCGTGGTAAGCGCCTGTACAGGCCATGGCAGAAATAAAGGACCATTTAATGAACGTATCGCGGTTGATGTCGTCTGAAACATCCACTTTGATGCCACAGGCACGCAGATCACTGGCTATGACTTCCAGACGTTCACGGGTAATTTCCTGTTCGGGACGGGCTCCGAATACCAGCCGGAAGATATTTCCCATCTGGGTGATTTCACCTTCACCGGAAACGAATCCGACAATATAAATACAGCCGTCGAGTACGGTAACCGCAGGTGTCATTCGTCCGATGCGGGGTCCTGTACCATATACATTCAGGATAGGGATGACCAGCGTGTCCGGTTTTGCGGCGCGTTCCAGTACGTCACGGATAGATTCAATGGAGTAACCTTTTACACAGACGAAGATCACATCAGCCTTGCCGTCAAAAGAATCGGCCGTACAAGCCTTTACCGGAAGAAAGTGATCTCCCTTCAGATCCGATTTCAGGTGAAGTCCCTGCTTACGGATTGCTTCCAGATGTTTGCCTCTGGCGATGCAGGTAACTTCCCTGCCGGCCAAAGCAAGGAAACCGGCGATGCTTCCTCCTACGCCGCCGGTTCCAATGACAAGATAGTTCATTTGAATAAGTTTTAAAGGTCTTATACGTTGAAGCGGAAGTGCATGATATCACCGTCTTCCACTACATAATCCTTACCTTCTACGTTCAGCTTTCCTGCTTCGCGTACGGCTGCTTCAGAACCATACTGGATGAAATCGTTGTATTTGATAACTTCAGCACGGATGAATCCCTTTTCAAAGTCGGTATGGATAACGCCTGCACACTGGGGAGCCTTCCATCCTTTGTGGAAAGTCCAGGCACGGACTTCCATTTTTCCGGCGGTGAAGTAAGTTTCCAGGTTCAGAAGTTTGTACGCAGCCCGAATCAGACGGCTGACGCCGGATTCTTCCAATCCGACCTCTTGCAGGAACATCTGACGGTCTTCATACGTTTCCAGTTCGGCAATGTCGGCTTCGGTTTTGGCTGCAACGATCAGGATTTCTGCTCCTTCTTCCTTGACAGCTTCACGAACCTGATCCACATATTTGTTTCCGTTGACGGCACTTGCTTCGTCTACGTTGCAGACATACATCACCGGTTTGGAAGTCAGCAGGAAAAGATCGTGTGCGATCTTCTGCTCGTCTTTGGTTTCGAACTGTACGGTACGGGCCGATTTACCTTGCAGCAAGGCATCGCGGTAGCGTACCAATACTTCATAAGTTTGTTTGGCAACCTTATCTCCACCGGTCTGAGCCTGTTTCTGAACTTTCTGGATACGGCTTTCAATGGTTTCCAAATCTTTCAGCTGAAGTTCCGTATCAATGATTTCCTTGTCGCGTATAGGGTTTACGCTTCCGTCCACATGAGTTACATTGTCATCATCGAAGCAGCGCAATACATGCAGGATGGCATCTGTTTCACGGATGTTAGCCAGGAACTTGTTTCCAAGTCCTTCTCCTTTGCTGGCGCCCTTTACAAGACCTGCAATGTCGACAATTTCAACGGTTGTCGGAACGATACGGTCAGGAATAACCAGTTCGGCGAGTTTGTTCAGGCGGTCATCCGGAACGGTAATTACACCGACGTTAGGTTCAATGGTGCAGAAAGGGAAGTTTGCTGCCTGGGCCTTTGCGTTTGATAAGCAATTGAAAAGCGTAGATTTGCCCACATTCGGCAAACCAACGATACCACATTGTAATGCCATAGATATCTGTTTAATTATTTGTTTCTGATTTGTCCGGCAAAGTTATCAAATAATCAGACAACTGCCAAGAAAATTATTTTTCCTTAGGCAGATGGAAAGAGAATTTATGAGAAGGGAAGTAAAGTTTGGTTATAAATTATAAGTAATATTGGCTTTTGAGGCTTCCTTTGAGAAATGTTTTGATAGGGATGAGGAAGGAAAAAGAAAAGAGGCATCTCTCACGAGGTGCCTCTTCAATAATAAGAGAGTTTATGAATGTTGTTTTTGTTTTTTGTGATGCTTACTTGTCCATGGTGACTGTCATGCTCGGAATCAGAACAAAGGTATGTTTCTTGGGAATCCACTTGTAATACTTAGTTGTAATGCTCTTGCTATCATATGTATAGCGGATGCATAAGTCGTTTTCCCAAGCTTTTTCGTCCTCATTCCATTTCTGTGACAGGTTTTCGGTCATTTGCTGGTTATCATCATATTTGTATTTATATTTCATGTAGTTGGTAAGCATGTCTCCGTTGCGTTTATAAACGGTTTCTGCAACTTTTACACCATTTACTTCTTCGGCATTGTACACCAGATTACTTTCTGCGGTACGTGCTGAAATTGTAACATTACTAATCATGATAACTGCTGTAACCAGTAAAGTTTTCATTATGCTCATAGTCTTCATATCTTTAAAGTTTTAGGTTTTACTATCATTTTGTTTTTGATTGCGGTGCAAAAATAGTAAAAGCTTTGATATATTGCATATATTTTGCATGAAAATTTTATGCAACTTAGCAAAATGTTATATTTTAAAGATATGTTAATACTTCATCTCTCTTAATGCGCTTCCAGCCAATTCTGTCCCCATCCGCTGTCTGCAAGCAAAGGTGCTTTCATTTTGTAGGCAGACTCCATCTCTTCAATCACGATCTGCTTTACTTTTTCCTGTTCTTCAGGCAGTACGCTGAAGTTTAATTCATCGTGTACCTGCAGGATCATTTTTGACTGAATTCTTTCTTTCAGGAAGCGTTGGTAAATGCGTACCATGGCAACTTTGATGATATCGGCAGCACTTCCCTGAATCGGCGCATTGATGGCATTACGTTCCGCATATCCTCTTACTACCGCATTTCTTGAATTGATATCTGGCAGGTAACGTTTGCGCTTGAAGATTGTTTCAATGTATCCCCGTTCGCGGGCAATGCGGATACTTTCGTCCATATATTCCTTCACGTGCGGGTAGTTTTCAAAATATCCGTCGATCAGTTCCTTGGCTTCTTTACGGTCTACGTTCAGGCGTTCGGCCAGACCGAAGACGGAGATACCATAAATAATACCGAAGTTGGCTGTCTTGGCTTTGCTTCGTTGTTCACGGGTTACTTCTTCCAAAGGCACCTTATATATTTTAGAGGCGGTGGCGGCATGGATATCCTGACCTTTCTGGAAAGCTTCGATCATGTGAGGATCTCCACTCAGATGAGCCATAATACGGAGTTCAATCTGTGAATAGTCGGCAGAGAAGAAGATACATCCGTCATCAGGAATGAAAGCTTTTCGGATTTCTTTGCCGTCTTCGTTCCGGATCGGGATGTTCTGCAAGTTCGGATTACTGGAGCTGAGTCGTCCGGTAGCAGTTACAGTCTGGTTGAACGAAGTATGGATTCTTCCGGTCTCGGGATTGATCAACTGGGGAAGCGCATCGATATAGGTTCCCAGTAACTTCTTCAGTCCCCGGTGTTCCAGAATTTTTCCTACAACTTCATGTTTTCCGCGCAGGCTTTCCAGTACTTCTTCTGAAGTAACGTATTGTCCGGTTTTGGTTTTCTTCGCTTTTTCCACAATCTTCAGTCTGTCGAAGAGTACTTCTCCTACCTGTTTGGGGGAAGCGATGTTGAATTCAGTTCCGGCCAGCTGGTAAACTTCCTCTTCGATCTGTTTCATGCGAAGCGTGAAGTGTCGTGAGGTTTCTTTCAGTGCCTCGGTATCGATGCGTACTCCATTGCGCTCCATATAAGCCAGCACCGGAATGAGTGGCATTTCTATTTCTTCAAAAAGTTTCCGTACATTGTTTTCGTCCAGTTCCTTTTCCAGTTTGTTTTTCAGTTTCAGAGTTACGTCTGCATCTTCACAGGCATATTCGTAGACAGAAGCAGGAGGGAGGTCGCGCATGTTACCCTGATTCTTGCCTTTAGGTCCGATGAGTTCTTCGATATGGATCGTCTGATAGTTCAGATAGATTTCTGCCAGATAATCCATGTTATGGCGTAATTCGGGTTGAAGGACGTAATGAGCCACCATGGTGTCGAACAACGGGCCTTGCAGTTGCACACCGTAGTTAGCGAGGACCAGCATATCATATTTGATGTTCTGTCCGACTTTCATGATTTCCCTGTTTTCGAAGACAGGTCTGAACCGGTCTACTATTTTTTGTGCTTCGCTTCGATCAGCCGGTACAGGAACATAGAAAGCCTGGTTTTCGGCATAACTGAAGCTCATTCCGACCAGTTCTGCACGTATCGGATCGGTACTTGTAGTTTCCGTATCTAGACTGAGAATGGATTGTGTAACGATATTTTGAAGAAGTTGGCTCAGTTTTTCTTCATTATCAACGAGTTGATAGTTACAATTTAGCGTATGAAGCGTTGCGAGATTCGTTTTTTCAGGTTCGCTCGTAGTCTCGGGCGTAAAAAATCCAAAGAGATCGCCTTGTCCGGGTGTTG
>UMAV01039886.1_pt1 | contig 14793 bp, 10 predicted proteins | sample 1963811 | NCBI WGS metagenome assembly UMAV01 (sample SAMEA4835926, study PRJEB28245) | human gut metagenome | biome: gut microbiome; material: fecal sample | place: Denmark | collected 2008 | reverse complement strand
ATTCATGGGATCTCCGCAGATGAACTTCCTTGATGCTGTTATCTCCGAAAAAGGCGGTAACATGATCGCTACAATCGGTAACGAGCATGAGGTTATTGTTCCTGCAGCTAAAGCTAAAGTTCTCAAAGACAAAGGCTATGTTGGAAAGAAAGTTGTTCTTGGTATCCGTCCTGAGGATATCCATGATTCTCAGATGTTCCTTGAGACATCCCCAAGCAAACCGATGAACTCCGTAGTTAAAGTTTACGAGCTTCTTGGTGCCGAAGTATTCCTGTACTTCGATGTTGACGGAACTCAGATCACAGCACGAGTTGATCCTCGTACAACAGCTAAGACCGGTGATCCGATCAGATTCGCATTCGATATGGAGAAAGCTCACTTCTTCGACAAAGAGACAGAGCTTACCATCACAAACTAATTCTTACCGAATTACAAAAAATGAATTTAACCCCGGGGGATATATTTTCCCGGGGTTTCTTTTTTCCTCTGCACAATTTTCACTTCATCTACAGAAAGGACTCAGTTTTATGAAAATACAGCAAACACTTCAAAAATGCCTGGATGACTGGAACCGGATCAGCGGACTGGATTTTTGTATTCTGGACGAAAGTAATCAGGTTTTTGTTTCCACCGGAGACAGAAAGCTGCCATCTGCCGAAAAGCTTATCCAGTTCCGTGAAGATCCTGCTTTATGTATTTCCAACCGTTCCTGCAGCATCTACAAATTAAACGGCGCATCCGGAGATATGCTTCTGACGGTATGGGGTTCCACAGACTCCGCTTCCACCATCGGAGAACTTGCGGTCTGCCAGGTCGAAAGTCTTCTTACTGCCTATGCGGAAAAAACGGACAAAAACTCCTTTATGCAGAACCTTCTTCTGGACCGCTATTCTCAGGTGGAAGCTTTCAACAAAGCTGCCCGCCTCCACATTGCACCTTCTGTCCGCCGTGCAGTCTTTCTTGTGGAAACCAAGCAGCATAAAGACGAAAACGCTCTGGCAACCATCCGGAATATCTTTTCGGCCCGGACACGTGACTTTATCACTGCCCTGGATGATTCCGGCATTATTGTTGTCCGTGAACTTCAGAGTACAGAGAGCTACGAGGAACTTAACGGTATTGCCTGCATGCTTGTGGATATGCTGAATACGGAGGCTATGACTTCTGCCTGGGTTTCCTACAGCAATGTTGCTGACGATATCATGCAGCTTTCTGATGCCTATAAAGAAGCACGTACTGCCCTGGAAGTCGGAAAAATCTTTTACGCGGACAAAAATGTCTTCGGTTACAACCGCCTTGGTATTGGCCGTCTGATCTATCAGCTTCCGACTCAGGTATGTGACATGTTCGTAGGTGAAATTTTCGGAGAGGAATCTCTGGATTCTATTGATGATGAAACGCTGAATATCATCCGCACTTTCTTTGAAAACAACCTGAATCTTTCCGAGACATCCAGACAGCTTTATGTGCACAGAAATACTCTGGTGTACCGCTTTGAAAAGCTTCAGAAACGATTCGGGCTGGATATCCGTACCTTCGAAGATGCGCTGGCCTTTAAGCTTGCCATGATGGTATCGGATTACATTACCTACTCCCGGAATCACGGAAAATAAATATCTCAGAAAAATAGAACACACTACAAAAAAAATCCCGGAAATACCTGACGGATATTTCCGGGATTTTATTGCAGAGATATTTTTATTTCAGCAGCATCAGGTGTTCCGGCGGAAGATACAGATATTTCGGAAGACCCCTGTCCGGATCCTCTCTGAAACTGTTTTTCGGCCGCATCCACCACAAACCGGCCGCTGCCTCCTCACCTTTCCTGCGGATCATATACTGATGTTCAAAAGTTGTTTCGATATACTCGTCCACCTGTACTTCCAGACAATTCTCTCCCGGCTTATCTTCCGGCCTGATCCAGTGTCCGCGAATTCCCACGTGAGTAATATCTTCTGCCACTTTTTCTGCTGTATGAAGTTTTATTTTCCAGTCCGTGGCATAAATTTCATGTTCTCCCAGCCGCTGGACCGCTGAAAAGTTCTTACATCCGGTAAGTTTTGCCGCTTCCAGCATTCTTGGATTCTCAAACAGCCGTTTCGTTTCATCGGTTACAAGGATCCGTCCCCCGTCCACAACAGAAAGCTCTTTACAGAATTTATAGGCCTCATCTCTGCTGTGAGTTACAAGAATCATATCGCCTGGATAATCCTGAAGAAAATCCTGCATTTCCCTCTGAAGCACATCTTTCAGATATCCATCCAGTGCGGAAAACGGCTCATCCAGAAGAATGGCTTCCGGTTCCCCGATCATCATTCTGGCCAGTGCCACTCGCTGCTGCTGCCCGCCGGAAAGCTGGGATGGAAGACGTTTTTCCAGGCCCTCCAGATGATATCGCCGGATCAGATCCGACACTTTTTCCTGTACAAAAGATTTTTCTCCACGGTAACCACAGCGGATATTCTGCTCTACCGTCATAGTCGGAAATAATGCATAATTCTGGAAGAGGTAGCCAATCTGCCGCTTCTGTGGCTTCAGATTGATTCCTGCTTCTGAATCAAAGACTGTTTTTCCGTTAATTACGATTTTTCCCCGATCCGGAGTTTCAATTCCTGCTATACACCGCAGTGTCATGCTCTTTCCGCTGCCGGATGCTCCAAGAAGCCCGATGGCTGCCGAGCTGCCCTCAAATTGCACTTTCAGGGAAAAATCCCGGAAATTCTTTTCGATATTTACGCTGACTGCCATCAGATCCACCTTCTTGTCTTCATTCCTCTTCCGGATACAATGTTGATCAGTGCCACGATCACAAAAGAAATCAGCACAATCACAACGACCCAGAAGCCTGCGGTTCCATAGTTTCCAGCTGCGGTCTCTGCAGCTATGGCTACTGAAACTGTTCTTGTTTTTCCAAGGATATTTCCGGCAAGCATGGAAGTCGCTCCGTACTCACCAATGGCACGTGCAAAAGCCAGTACCGTTCCGGAAGCAATTCCCGGTCCTGCCGCAGGCATAACCACCTTCCAGAAGATCCGGTTGTCGCTCATTCCCAAAGTCTGGCCCGCATAGATCAGATTCACGTCCACCTGTTCAAACGCAGCACGTGCATTGCGGTACATCAGTGGAAACGCAATCACTGCAGCCGCGATCACACACCCCTTCCAGTTCTGTACGATCTTAATATCAAAATTGTCCAGAAGAAAACTTCCAAGGGGTCTTTTCAGGCTGAAAATCAGAAGCAGAAAAAATCCTGCCACTGTAGGCGGAAGTACCAGGGGAAGGGTAAGGATACCGTCCAGTACTGCTCTTGCTCCCGGTTTCAGTTTCATGATCTTACGGGCGCAGAATACCCCCAGAAAAAAGGCGATCACGGTAGCCACCAGACCTGTTTTTAAGGAAATCCAAAGAGGACTCCAGTTTATTTCTTTCAAAAATTCTGTCATCGTTCATTCCTGCACCGGCGTTTATGGCATTTCCAGAAATTACTGCCGGTTTCCTGCATAATGATTATTTGGAGGTACTGCCTGTGGAGTCTGTGCTGTCCTCAGCCTCAGTGCTGTCTGCGGAATCTTCTGCATCTTCTTTGGAATCCTCAGCCTTATATGCTGTGAATCCATAGTCCTCAAATACCTTGATTGCAGCGTCAGATTCTACATAATCCAGGAATGCCTCTGCTGCCTTGGTGTCATCCTCAGATGCTTCTTTATCCTCAATAAGTCCTACCGGATAAAGAACCGGAGTCTGAAGGCTGTCTGCCGGTGCCTCTGCAATAATCTCTACTTTATCCGCAACAGATGCAGCATCTGTCGCATATACTACACCAACTTCATTACTTCCCTCACTGACTGCAGCAAGTACATCTGTTACGTTCTTGCACTCGTTGATCTCCATCTCGTTTACATCATCCATGATTCCAAGGTTGTTGAAAATCTCACGGGAGTACTGTCCAACCGGAACATCCTCACCTGCAAGCGCCATATTCTCGGCATCTGTGATGTTCTCAAATCCTGTTACCTTTGTCTCTCCGTCCTTTGGTTTGATCAGAATGACTTTATTCTCAAGAAGGTCAACAACAGTGTCCTCTTTTGTCAGTTTCTCCTCTGTGAGGGCATCCATCTGTTTATCTGCTGCTGAAAAGAAAAGATCGCAGCGTGCGCCTTCCTCAATCTGTGTCTGCAGTGTACCTGAGCTGTCTGCGCTGTAGTAGATTGTCACATTCGGATAAAGTTCATTGAAATCCTTCTGGATCTCTTCCATGGAATTGCTGAGGCTGGCTGCGATAAAAGCATAAACCTCACCTTTCAGATTCTCATCGCCTTTCACCTCTGTGTCTGCCGCAAAAACACCTCCGGTCATAAGGCCTGTTGTCAGAATTCCCGCTGTAAGAGCTGCTAAGATTTTTTTCTTCACCTTTTTGTCCCTCTCCTTTTTCTGTTTCGTTCAGTTTCATTCAGTTTTGAATGGTTTCATCTAATTTTACCCAAATGAAAGTTTCTTGTCAAGCATAAGGCCATTGCTGTTTTTTCATACACATGCTATCATGAAATACATAGAGCAGTTTTTACTGCAACATCAGGATCTTAAAAGATAAGGAGAATTTTTTTATGAAACTCAGTGCACGTAATCAGTTAAAAGGAAAAGTTATCAACATCAACAAAGGCGCCGTAAATTCCATTGTTTCCATTGATATTGGCGGGGGAAATATTATCACAGCAACCATCTCCTGTGCCGCTGTGGAGGAACTGGGACTGAAAGTTGGATCTGACGCTTACGCTGTCATCAAAGCAACCAGTGTTATGGTGGGAATCGATGAATAAATTCTACACAGCCCAGGAAGTCGCCGATAAATTAAAGATCAAAAAAACAACCGTATACGAACTGATCAAACGCGGGGAGCTTTCCTCTTCCAAAATCGGTAAACAACTGCGAGTCAGTGAAGATCAGCTGTCCCTGTATCTGAACGGAGCGGCGAAAAACAGTGTCTCCGCCCAGCACCATGATTATCAACCGGAAAGTTCCCTTCTGAAAAGAGATTATCTGCTTCACTCCAGCGGACTGATCATCAGCGGACAGGCATCTCCGGCGCTGGATCTTCTTCTGAATCAGCTGCCTTCCACACCTGGGAACCTTCCTGTGCTGCAATCACATATGAATACCTACAATGGCCTGTATTCCCTCTATTTTGAAAAAGTCCATATTGCCTGTGCCGCAGCAGCTCCTGAGGATGTCCGCAGTCTGGTACCCGGACTTTCTCTTACAGCCCTTCTCTTCTGCCAGTATCCCATGGGCTTTTATGTAAAAAAGGGGAATCCACGGAATATTCATGACTTTCCGGATCTTACAAGAGCGGATATCATTTTTGCAAACCGCGAAAAAGGAAGCAGCCGCAGGGTTCTTCTTGACCGCACCCTGAAATCTTCCGGTATTTCTCCGGAATCCATATCCGGTTACCGTAATGAGCTTGTTTCCGACTATTCCACAGCTGCCGCGGTTGCCGGTGGGCAGGCAGATGTTGCACTTGGAGAAAGTTATGCTGTAAGAAGTTTCCCGGAACTTACGTTTCTCCCCCTTACACAGGAGACACTTTATCTGATCATGCATTCCGAAAATCTGGATACTCCCGGTTTTCAGGCAGTGACCGAAACGATCTCTTCAGAGAATTTTCGCCGCACACTGGCACTCCAGACCGGATATGATACCACTCATACAGGAGAAATTTTTTCTATCTGAGAGTCTGTTATTTATGCACAAAAAAGTCCTGAGCATTGATCTATGCCAGAATCCCGGACATCTTCTTTGTCCGGTAAATAAGGCACTTATCAAAGTTCAGGACTTTTTATGCTTTTATACAGTTAGTTCAATTTTTTCACAGATATTCCGGATCAGGCGGTTGTAACCGGTTATATTTTTCAGCCATTCCAGCACAATGGACACTGCCAGAGAAATTCCCAGCAGTACCAGAACATTTACCACAAAATGACCAAAGGAATAAATAAAATCACTCCAGAAATAATGTCTTATAAATGTATGTATCAGAAAAATATTCATGGAATGTTTTCCAAGGAATAACAGTACCTGGCGGATTCCCGGGATCACTGTGATAAACTCGCTGCAAAATGCGATCACAATAATCGGAAAAATCCCCCAGCGGATCTCATTATATACAGATCCCGGTAATTTCCCATATACTTTGTACAGAACAAATAATATCAGCACCTCCAACAAAAATTTCATGATCTTCTTCGGTCCCCGGTTCCACACCTGCAGCCACCGGTCAGCCAGCTCATACTTTGCTGCACACATTCCCATAAGAAATACAGGAATAAAAGAATATACATTGGTTTCTCCCATGATCTTCAGTGATAGCATATGGGGAACTGCCACAACCAGCGCAAGGATCATCGGAAGACAGTCTTCATTTTTCATGACCAGTGGAACCAGGATCACAAAGATCACCGCAGCGCTCATATACCACCAGGTTCCATTCATGGTTACTGTACCAAACAGGCTATGAAGCCCCAGAAAATCAAGCCCCATAGCTGCCAGACCTTCGATTCTGCTTCCGCCTGAAAAATATACTTTTGATACGTATCCGAACATGCCCTGAAAAATAGCCGCAGATAAGATCCAGATGATCCAGAACCCGGACATGGTTTTGACCAGCCGGCCGGCAGTCCATCTCACAGGCGCAGAGCGCTTCTTACGATAACTTAAATATAGTCCGTATCCGGAAATAAAAGCATAGATCGGCACACAAATCTTAAATACACTGCACATATAGATCATGGTATCATCCGCAAATGGCGCAAAAGATACCGTAAATCCCTCAAAGCGCTTTCTTGAAAGATACTGATGATGAAACAGCATCATCACTATGGCAATCCCTTTCATCGCCTGGGAAGTGTATTTATCAAATCGGACTGTTTTTTCCTTTTCCAAAATTTTCTCCTTTATATTACATGTTTTCCATGATTTTTTTGTATACCCGCCTGCAGCAGTTACGGTCATTAAATGCAAATGTATCCTCCATTCGCTTCAGATATTTCTCTTTTATCTGACAGTCAGAAGCCATATATTCAATGATCCGTTCTACCGTTCCTTCCAGTGTATCTTCCACCTCTCCAAATCCGTCCCTCTCATAATCAAAATATCCCTCTGTGTAGGAATGGGAACCGTTGAAAAAGCTCTCTCTGTCAAACTGTGCATACACGATCGGCTTCCTTAAATACGCAAAGTCAAATGCAACCGAAGAATAATCCGTGACCATCAGATCTGTCTGCGCAAAAATCTCTCTGTAGGAACTGGAGCTATCCAGAAATTTCACCCTGGGATCTCTTCGGAACAGATGCAGTCCATCAACAGTATTCGGATGTGGCATAAAGCAGATAGTGTAACCATATTTTTCAGAAGCTTTCAGAAGCTTTTCACTGTTCAGAAGATCATTATAAAAGCAAAAATATTCACTGTGGACGAATTCTTCTCCAAGCTTCCACACACCTCTGTCATCGGTTCCGGAGGAAAGACTTTTTCGCCAGGTAGGCATAATCGTCACGTATTTCCGTTCCGCATGGACCAGCCTGTCAAATCTTGGCATACCAGTAAGCCATACATTCTTTGCCGGATAATAGTAATCATAATTGAATATGGAATCATACTCCTGCTTCGTATTTACCACAAACCCAAACAGATTCCGGTTATATTTATTCAGCCACTGAGACTGATTATCTTTCGTCACTCCATGCTGCAAAAATACCAGTTTCTTATTGTACATCAGATCCCGGTAAAGATACTCGAAACTTCCAAATGGATTCACTACGGTCTTATTTGCCTGAGAAGAAAGAGAAAGATCATTCAGAAGAAACAGGATTTTGTGATTCCAGGAAAAAGGCTCCACAATTTTTCCAAGTTTCACCAGTTCCCGGCTCTCCGGTGTATTTTTACTGATAACAAAATATGGTTTCACCCCGGAAACCGGATTTTCACAGACATAGCGGAACATAACCTCTCCGTTATCATCTCCCCGGTTGACTCGATCCGAGAACAGCCAGATCTGTTTTTTCTTCCTTGCACGTTTCCATGCACAGAGCCAGCGTACAAAAAAGGCTTTTTTTCCGGGAAGTCCCTGTAACAGTAAAGCACGGTCACGTTTCCATCCAAGTATCAGGGTCCTGCCTATTCGATAAGGTTTTACACAGATCTCATATTGCTCCTGGATTTGATCTTCGTTCTGTTCTTCCAGTGAAGAAATGGATCTTTTTTTTCCGGCAGGCAGCAACAGCATTCCCCTTACATGCAGAAAAAGAGGAACCTCTTTGGCAAATGGTGTATATTTTCCGTAAGAAACATTATACATCTTCCTGATATGACCCTGCTCTTTTTCCGCCCAGCAAACAGAATCGTGAATTCCCCCATAAGGAATATCCACCAGATACAGCTTCTCTGTCGCTGTTTCCTTCCTGCACCACCCGAATCGATCCAGTGTATATCTCCAGACTGCTTTATATCTTCGTTCTCCGGTTATCATGCAGAACTCCCGGTTCCTCATCCATGGTTCCACAACCGAAAACTCACAGTGTATTCCCTCATCTGTAAGCTGGAAAATCCTGACATTCAGCTCATCCTGTTCTGAATCCATAACGGCCTCTGTCTGTCTGGGATATCTTTTATTTATATCCGGAAAATATTTATGAAGCAGATAAAGTTTATTTTCTCTTCCTATGTGATGGCTGAATATGATAAGTTCCGGAAATTCCAGATGTTTCAGAAATTCATCAATATTTCTTTCATAGGAAATCAGCTCCACATGTTCCGGATTCCGGAATATCACTTCTGCCAGTTTTGCATAATAATACAGAAGCACATAATCCCCATTCTTCACAAACCGGATTTTTCCCTGTTTTCTGTATTCTTCAAGCCTTTTCAAAAAACGCTCGTAAAACATCCCTGTCTGCTCAGTATCCTGTATAAGATTCTCCCATTCATCCCTGATAAAATGCTCCGCAGGAATCTGCACCCGGGCATTTTCCCCGGAAATTACCGAAATTTTCCCGCAGGATACCGCATTTCTGTATACCATTTCCATGATATCCAGATACCAGGTATCCTTTCTGATTTCTTTTGTCCATTTCAGTTTTTCTGTAACAAATGTATATGCCGGATACATCTGATGCAACAGACAGGCATGATCGTCCAGTGTTGCATCTTTTCCAAAAGAGTCACAGTAATTATTATGCTCTTTTACCGGCAAACTGTCTTTTCCGTCAATTTTTATCACAGCTACATCACTGCCTTCTTCCTGAAAGCAGCGCTGCAGTTCCCGGAATGCCTCTTTTGAAAAACCATTTCCGCCTCTTACAAATGTAATATAAGTTCCGGTAATCTGACTGTAAAGTTCACTGGCAATATCCTGACACTCTGATCCGTCAATATAGATCAGTTTCGGATCTTTCAGCATTTCCCGAAAACGCTTATCTTTCATTTGAAATGGACCAAATTTCTCATCCATCGCCTGTGCCTGAAGAGTTTTCTCCTTTTCTCCAAGAAGCTGCAGTTCTTTCAGATCACTCTGGCTGAACTGATCTGCATTCCCTTCCACACGTACCGCCAGGATCTGTATGGTATCTGCCAGTGGATTCTGTTTTATATTTCTGTATGTTCTGTATAATCCTGATGTATTTTTAGCAAAAACAACAACTGAAAAATCATCTTCTCTGGTCATATTTCTCCCATCTTATCCATTCCCGGTACAGACAACTCTTTCTACCGCTTATTTATCCAGGCATCTGCGTAGAGAACTGATCTGCTCAAAAATTTATATCTTTTCTTCTTTTTTTCAGCTTACTGGGAATGTGCGCTCTGACAATCGCTTCGTAAATACGTTTGCTGTTATTGTGATCCCGGTACGGAAGAAGAGTATCTCTTCGCTTTGCATATTCCGGTTTCTCCTGGAAGTTGTTTTTCACATAGGATTCTATGGTATCCAGAAGCTCCTCTTCTGTCCATGCCAGATCCCCAAAAACATCTTTTCTGTAATCTACATAACTTCCGTGGGCCTTCTCGTAAGTTTCCAGATCAAAAGGATAAAAAACTACCGGTTTCCCCTGATAATAAACTTCCCAGGAAACAGAAGAATAATCTGTGATCAGCATATGACAGCTCATCAGAAGCTGGTTTAACGGCACAGTTCCAAAGGGGATCAGCCGGATGTGTCTGTCCTCCGTATAAAAGTTTCCGAGACGCTCCCGAAACTTGGCATGAATATAAAAATTCAGCGTGATATTCTCTCTTTCCAGGATCGTCCTCAGCCGTTCATCCTGCAAAAGTGTTTCATATCTCTGATAATATTCACTTTTACGGAATGCTTCTTCACTGATATCTTCCAGCCAGTTTCTCCACGTAGGCATCAGAAGGATCTCTTTATGTGCAGGGTCCGACCGGTCTTCCAGAACATCCCATCTGGAAAAGCCGGTTACAATCACTTCTTCCTTATCATAACCAAAATATTTCTCTATGATCTTCTGCTCCGGTTCTGAAGTTACCACAAACAACGCCATCTGGTTTCCACAGTTTTTGCGATAGGTTTTATGGCACTGTTTAAATGCGGTGACACCATGCTGCAAAAAAATAATATTTTTTCTGGCCTGATACTGAAGCTTATAAACACTGATCGGAGAATCCCAGATATAAAAATGCCGGATCGCATCTGTGGAAATAAGATACTGAGCCGCACTGAGATAGATCATGTATTTAAATGACATGAACTGGATCACATTCGGTTCATATTCCTTTACAGCCTGATAATCCGGACTATTTTTATCTATTACATAAAGGATCTTTTTTCGTTGTTCTTCCGGTACCTGTTCCATACAGTACCGGAAGAAATAAAAACCGTTGTCCTGTGCCATCGTGCAGTATTTCTCGCCTACAAGCCACAATTTCTTATGGTCCCAGTAGGGCTTCAGGATAAAATAACACAAAAGAGCCAGAAATTCTTTCATAAGGAACAGATAGCTGTCGTATTTTCGGTCATATTTCCGGTATTGAAGATTAAACTGCCGCTTCCCGTTGACAAAGGGATAGATCATATTTCCGCCATTTGTTCTTGTCCATCTTGGAAAAAAGATCAGTTTCAGTTTCAGAAATATACTTAATCCACCCAGGATCGCATCATAAGTTTCCCCACTGCCGCTGTCAACAACAGCCACAACATCCCAGAATGCCCGCTCCATAGGATAGGCATTTACATTGATCTCCGCCCGATAGACAGTTCTGTTTCCTCTGGATCTCGTGTGTAGTATAAACGGATAGCTGACATCCATGATCTCATTTCGCAGTTTCAGTTTCAAAGACCGGATCTGTCCCTTTTCCTCCGGCAGTTCAAAACAGATCTTTATGGTTCCTTTTTTCAGGGAAAATCTTTTGGTTTTTACTTTGATCTCAGCCGAAGCTTCCTTGAAATCCTGCATATTTCCACCTGTATCGCTTATTGCTCTGACCAGTCTCCATTATCATCCCAGATAATGTCTCCGTTTCCGCCATCGCTGCCGCTGTCATCGATCACTTCGTCTCCGTTTCCGCTGTTATCACCGTCATCTACATAACCGCCATCATCGCTGTTATCGGAATCGCCGCTGTCTCCATTGTCATAATTATCATTGCCGTCATCACCGTCACCATTGTCATAATTTCCGTTATCACTGCTGTCATCACTTCCATCGTCTCCGCCGTCGTAACTTCCATTATCACTGTTATCGTAATCACTGCTGTTATCACTGTTATCTGTGCTGCTGTCAGAAGAAGAATCGGTTGCATCAGAAGAATCCGTTGTACTGTCTGTAGAATCTGTGCTATCTGTATTCTCACTGTTATCCGTTTCCACATTTCCCTGTGTGCTCTTCTCGCTCTTCTCGCTGAGACTCATATAAGTCAGATATGCAGATCCGTTGTCGATCATCAGCTTCGCACTCTCCATATCTCCCAGTTCCACACTGTAGATCTCATATGCGTTTCCGTCTCCATCCACGATCTTCATATCATAAATAGCATCTGTGGCGGATTCCGGTGTGTAATACATCTGTACCTGTTCTGCTGCCTTGATCGTAGACTCTGCCGGAACCAGATTCTTACCCCATTCTGATCCACCGGCTGCACGGAGATAGATCTCTCGCACTTCACCCTTGGTGCTGTTTGAGAGATAAACAAATTTCGCGGTACTTGTCTTCACACCAATAAGCTTCGGTGCCGGTGTTGAAGTCGGCAGCGGACTGGCTGTTGCCGGTGTTGAAGTCGGTGCGGCTGTCGGAACCGGTGTCGGTGTTACTTCCACGGTGTCTTTTGATGAGCTTCCGCATCCGGCTGCGCTCAGTGCTGCAGTTGCTGCCAGTGCGATCATAATTTTCTTATATTTCATAATAATTACCTCCAGAATTACTGTTTATACATATTTGTTTTATGCAAGTAACGTTTTTCCGATAAAATATCCGAGAACCAGGATTCCAAGAATGATTCTGTACCATCCAAATGCCTTGAAATCATGTTTCTTGATATATCCCATCAGGAATTTGATCGCCAGGATAGATACCACAAAAGATACCAGTACACCTACGATCAGGATGATCAACTCTGTAGAGCTGAAGGCAAAACCGAATTTCACAAGCTTCAGAAAACTTGCGCCAAACATAACCGGAATTGCCAGGAAAAAGGTAAACTCAGCCGCAACAGTACGGGAAGTTCCGGCGAGGATTCCTCCGATAATGGTAGATCCGGAGCGGGAAGTTCCCGGGATTACGGAAAGCACCTGGAAACAGCCAATGATCAGCGCCGTTTTAAAGGTAAGATCCTCCAGGCTGGTACAGGCTGGTCTGCGACGTTTATTGTAATTCTCGATCACAATAAACAGAACACCATATACGATCAGTGTGAGCGCAACTACAACATAATTATAAAATTTCTCTTCAATGATATCATTAAATGGAAGTGCGATGATGATCGTCGGCAGACATGCTACCAGGATCTTGAACCACAGGATCCATTTCTCCTTGTCACAGTATTTCTCCACAAATGTAAGGATTGCTCTGGATACTGCCGGCTGTTTACGCAGTGCCATCTGTGTTTTTTTCGGGATTTTTCTTATGTAAAAAGGCCACAGCTTACTCCAGTACAATACGACAACTGCCATGATCGCACCAAGCTGGATGACAACCAGGAAGAATTCCATAAATGCATCAGATACATTCAGCTTGATAAATTCATCTACCAGGATCATGTGGCCGGTACTGCTGATGGGAAGCCACTCTGTAATTCCCTCCACGATACCAAGAAGGATAACCTTCAGCAATTCTATAAAGCTCATACAAACTCCTTTCGTAATTTACGTCCAACGCAAGATAAGGACAGAGCCGGCATGTAAACAACGGCCCCGTCCTTATCAGTATATTACATATTTTGCAATTCGTAAACTTTGAAATTTCCATTTCACAAAATTTACGCTTTTTTTACATTTTCATGACCTTTAGCGATTATCAATCTTCGCGATGTCTACCAGAGTCAGATTGTTCAGGTCTGTGTTCTCAAGACTTGTAACCAGCGCCTCTGCAGTGTCAAGGCTTGTAAGTACGTTAACGCCTGTCTCGATAGCATTACGACGGATGACGAAACCATCTTTCTGATGCTCAACGCCCTGTGGCGGTGTATCGATGACAACATCGATCTTGTGGCCAAGGATCAGGTCCATCAGGTTCGGAGACGGCTGCTCCAGCTTGTTGGTACGTGTTACCTTGATTCCGTTCTCAGTCAGGACATTTGCAGTACCTCTTGTTGCAAAGATACGGTATCCCTGAGCTTCAAATCTCTTGGCGATCGGAATAATATCCTTTTTATCCTCATCTTTCACAGTGATGATCATCTGTTTGTGTTTCGGAAGGCGAATTCCTGCTCCGATGAATGCTTTGTAAAGAGCCTCATTGAAGGTCTTTGCAATACCAAGGCACTCACCTGTGGATTTCATCTCAGGTCCAAGGCTGATATCTGCGCCTCTGATCTTCTCGAAGGAGAATACCGGCATCTTGATTGCGAAATACTCTGCCTCTTTCTGAAGTCCCGGTGTGTAGCCAAGCTCTTTGATCTTGTGTCCAAGGATGACTCTTGTTGCAAGAGGAACGATCGGGATTCCTGTTACCTTGCTGATATACGGTACTGTACGGCTGGAACGTGGGTTAACCTCGATAACATATACATCCTCGCCTACAACGATAAACTGGATATTGATCATACCGATCACATGAAGTGCCTGTGCAAGACGACGTGTGTACTCGGCAATGGTATCTTTTGCTTTCTGGCTGATGGTCTGTGCCGGATATACGGAAATACTGTCTCCGGAGTGGATACCTGCACGCTCGATGTGCTCCATGATTCCAGGGATCAGGATGTCCTCACCGTCGCATACCGCATCGACCTCGATCTCTTTACCCATGAGATATTTATCAACAAGGATCGGATGCTCCTGTGCGATCTGGTTGATGATTCCGATGTACTCTTCCACATCCTCATCGCTGACAGCAATACGCATTCCCTGTCCTCCAAGTACGTAGGACGGGCGGACAAGTACCGGATATCCCAGCTCGTTGGCAGCTTTTTTCGCCTCTTCTGCTGTGAATACGGTGTGTCCCTTCGGTCTCGGGATCTGGCATTTCTCAAGGATGGCATCAAAGAGCTCTCTGTCCTCTGCGGCATCTACGTTCTCAGCAGATGTTCCAAGGATCTTCACGCCCATCTTGATCAGTGCTTCGGTAAGCT
>UMAV01004083.1_pt1 | contig 14984 bp, 10 predicted proteins | sample 1963811 | NCBI WGS metagenome assembly UMAV01 (sample SAMEA4835926, study PRJEB28245) | human gut metagenome | biome: gut microbiome; material: fecal sample | place: Denmark | collected 2008 | reverse complement strand
GCGGGGAAGCAGGCTGAGGTCCAAAAGGAGCAAGAAACCGTGTCGGATTGGACGTCAAAGCAACACAAGAGTAGGCAGAAGTCCAAAGTGGTAGAGTAAATCCTGGCAGATTGTACATAATGTCAAAAAATAAAGGAGATGAGCTGAAATTATAGTGTAATTCCCCACTTTTAGTATGTAGTCATGAATTGCCAAAATGTGGTATATATGTAAGAGAAATTTTATGTCTAATTAATTGTTTGTTAATTTTGATAAAATTATTGTCATAAATTGGACGGTGTGTTATACTAAACGCACAAATTTGATTCTACTTGGAATGGGGAGTGTGATATGGAAACATTTTCATACAAAGCGGTAGACGCTTCGGGAAAAGATGTTAAAGGAGCTGTGGAAGCCGAGAGCAGGGATGAAGCAGCCAGAAAGATAAAGGAACAGGGGTTCACACCTGTGTCAATTGCAAAACAGGGGGCGCTTGATAAGGATGTGAATGTGTCTTTTTTAGGTAAAAAGAAGATTCCAGCCAGAGACATGAGTGTATTCTGTAGACAGTTTGCAAGTATTCTTAAAGCGGGTGTCAGCGTTATCAATGCTTTGGAGATGCTTTCAGAACAGACAGAGAATAAGAAGTTACAGGAAGCAATTAAGAGAACACAGGACAGCGTAGAGAAAGGTGAGACTCTTTCAGATTCTATGAAACAGAATGAAGAGTTTCCAAGCATTCTCGTAGATATGGTTAAAGCCGGTGAGGCATCAGGTAGCTTGGAGAATTCTCTTACAAGAATGGCTATACAGTTTGAGAAGGATGCCAAGTTAAAGGGCGTCGTTAAGAAAGCAATGATGTATCCTATAGTTCTTCTGTGCGTAATGGTTGGCGTAATTATTGTAATGCTTACATTCGTTATACCAAGCTTTATGACAATGTTTGAAGACCTTGACAGCGAGCTGCCAGTTACAACTAAGGCAATTCTTGCAATGAGTAACAGTCTTAAGCATTACTGGTTCATATACATATTAGTTATCGTAGGAATTGTGGTAGGACTTCAGTTATATAAGAGAACAGATGCTGGAAGACATAACCTTGATAAGTTAAAGTTAAAGATTCCGGTATTCGGATTATTACAGACTAAGTCGGCATGTGCTTCATTTGCAAGAACGATGAGTACATTGTTACAGGCAGGTATGCCTATGATTGATGCACTTGAGATATCGGCATCAACCATGAAGAATGTATTATTCTATGATGGACTGGAAAAGGTTAAGAATGGTGTGTCACTTGGTTTACCATTATCTAACCAGTTAAAGTCCACAGGATTATTTCCACCTATGGTCGTACATATGGTAGGTATCGGTGAGGAGACAGGTAATGTTGAGGAGATGTTAACTAACTCAGCAGTATATTATGAGGAAGAAGTGGAAGTCCAGACACAGACACTTACTTCTCTTATGGAACCAATTATTATAGTACTTATGGCGTTAGTAGTAGTAATGCTTATACTTGCAATCTACCAGCCAATGATTCAGCTCTATAATACATTGGGCAATTCTTAATTAAGTATATACAATCTGATAGTCAGGTCGCTTATGATATCAGATTTATATAAATATATTTCAAAAGGGAGATATGAAACATGAAAAAGACACAGAAAAAATTAGGTAACAAAGGTTTCTCTTTAGTAGAACTTATCGTAGTTATCGCCATTATGGCAGTACTTGTTGGTGTATTAGCTCCAACACTTATCAGAAACGTTGAAAAGTCAAGAGAGTCAACAGACCTTCAGACCCTTGATTCATTAAGACAGTCAGTTACAACAGCATTATCAACAGAGTCTGTAAACAATGTTTTACCATCTGGTGGTACTTCATTAACATTATCTGGTGGAACTTTAACTGGTTCTACAGATGCTTTCAAAGACGCTGTAACAACAGAACTTACAAATGATGGAGTGATAAATGCTTCAATGAAGTCAAAATCTGGTCAGAGTGGAACTATTACAATAACTATATCAGAGCAGGGTAAAGTAACTGTAGCAGTTATGACAACTGCTTCTGAAGGTAGTGCTAGTTCAGTCGTTAAAGCATCAAGATCTAATGTAGATTTAAAAGTTGAATAATTTTATTTAAGGAACTAACATCATGCAATACGAATTATTACTGTACGTCATTATCTTTCTATACGGTACCGTATTCGGAAGTTTTTTGAACGTACTGATTTACAGATTACCATTAAAAGAGAATATAGCTACAGAACATTCGCATTGTATGACATGTGGTGAGAAAATCCAGTGGTATGATCTCATACCACTGGTGAGCTACATAATACTTGGAGGGAAATGTAGACACTGTAAGACAAAGATATCAAAGCAATATCCAATCATTGAAGCGACCAATGGAATTGCTTATGTGATAATCTTTATTGTGAATGGATTTAATCCGTTAAGCATACTTATGTGCTTTGCGTTTTCAATATTTCTTGTTATCTCAGTCATTGACTGGAGAACGTTTGAGATACCATTTTCACTTAATATTGCAATTGGTGTCTTGGCGGTAATAAGAATCATACTTGATTACAAAAACCTATTAGACTATCTAATAGGGTTTTGTATTATAAGTGGATTTATGCTCATATGTCTGTATATCGGACGGGCAATTAAAGGCATTGACGCTTTCGGTGGTGGAGACATCAAGCTGATGGCGTTTGCAGGATTATTCTTAGGATGGAAGTGCATTATCCTGGCATTTCTGATTGGCTGCATCTTGGGTGCAGTCATTCATTCCATCCGTATGAAGGTCACAAAAGCTGAGCATGTACTTGCTTTTGGACCATATCTGTGTGCAGGGCTTACAATAGCCATGCTTTTCGGTACGAATATAATTAACTGGTATCTTTCACTTATGGCGTTCTAAGCATGAGAGAAAGAACAGCGAATTTATATATATATTTATTAACTAGAATGAATAGCTTATTATGTGGGGAGCTGGATAGGAGGATTTTATGGCTGCAGTTAAAGCCAAAGGTAAATTGGTAAGTATCGTTATTAATAACGAGTATATTAAGATATGTGAAATCACTAAAACAGGTAAGAATGTTATAGTTCATAAGACAGTAACAATACCTACTCCTGAAGGATGCTATGAGGATGGCATTCTTGAAAATATACCTAATCTTGCAAGTGCTATTAAAGCAGTAATGGATGAGCACAGATTTGCATCTAAAGATGTTGCATTCTCAGTAAGTTCTCCTAGACTTGCTACTAAGGAAGTTCTTATTCCTAATGTAAAGGGAGATAAAGTCGGTAAGATTGTACAGGCTAATGCAACAGAATATTTCCCAGTTAATATGGATGAGTATATTATCCAGCATACAATTCTTGAAAAAGTAGAAGATTCAGGACAGGACAAGTTAAAGCTCATGGTAGCGGCAGTTCCTTCAGAAGTTGCTGAATCATACTATAATCTTGCTAAGACTATGGGACTCAAGATTGCATTTATCGATTATGTAGGTAACAGTACATATCAGATTATGAAGCAGCAGATTGGACCAGAAGTCAGTCTTGTTATTCAGGTTGAGAACGACAGTACAGTAATCAATATATTCAAAGAAAATGTGTTACAGCTCCAGAGAATGGTTCCATATGGTAAATCAATGCTTGTTAATGCAGTTATGGAAAGATATGAATTAAAATACGATGCTGCTACTGCAAAGCTTCAGAATGAAACACTTCTTCATTCAAGATTTGATGGAGATGAGGTTACAGAGTCATTAAGATATATGGCAAGCAATATCAACCGAGTTATTGACTACTATGTATCACGTAACAGAGTATCAATCCAGAAAGCATATTTAATTGGACATTCAACAACAATCAAGGGCTTTGCAACGCTTCTTTCTAATGAGCTTAATATGCCGATTGAGAAGGTAGAGACTCTTAAGAATATTGCGATGGATAAGAAGGCATATGTTGAGGAGGCAACTCTTACAAGTTATGTAACTAACTTAGGAGCTGTTATTGATCCGGTTGATTTCGTTCCTAAGAGAATGATTGATTCAGGCGTTAAGAAAGAGAATACTAAGACACTTGTTATCGCACTTATTGGTGCTGTAGTTGTAGCGGCAGCACTTGTGCTTGTTCCTCTTGGAAGAGTGGTTGTGCTTAATGCTGAGATTTCTAAGCTTAATAAGAGTATAGATAAGCTTAGTTCAATTAATGATATTGTCAATGAATATTATGCAGCTAAAGATGAGAATAATGATATTAAAGCATTTGCAGCACTTACAGCTGACAGTGATGATTCATTACAGGATTTTGTGGATTATCTTGAGAAGAACATGCCATCTGATGTTGTTATAAGCAGCTTTAATATTACGTCTGGTGCAGTTTCTATTTCTGGTAAGGCTGGAAGTAAGGCTTCTGTAGCCAAGTTCATACAGCAGTTACAGAAAAGTCCATCAGTTATTAATGTTGATGTGCCTACCATTTCAGAGAGCAAAGATAATGCAGGTTCCGTTGAAGCTACATTCTCTCTGACATGTACATTTGTTGGAACAACATCTGCAGATAATAATAGTACTAGTAATAAAACAAAGTAGGAGGTGGGACAGATGGATAAGTTAAAAGGAATGTTAAAAATCTCAGAAAGAGATAAAAAATTATTACTTATAGTTGCAGCTGCATTGATAGTAGTGCTTGCATATTTCTTTGGATATCAGAATCTGTCTTCACAGGCAGATGATTTGTCGTCAAGGAAATCAAAGCTTGAAGTTACTCAGCGAGATTTGAAAGAAAAGAATAATAATAAAGATAAATATTTAGCTGATACTACTAAGCTTCAGACAGAGAACAGGTCAGCACTTTCAAGATTTGATTCAGGAAGTACACAGCCTAATACTATTAATTTCTTTATTAAGACAGAAGGCGTAACTGGAGTGTGGGTAAAGAGTCTTGCTCTTTCACCAACAACTTCTATATACAGATTCGGACAGGTTGCATCAAGCAATGTAAATGGTGGTTCAGCATATTCTTCTAATATGTCAGGATATAAGTCAACAATTAACATTGCTTACGAATCAGACTATAGTCAGTGGAAGCATTTTATAGATTATATCAATACATATTCTAATAAGACTACAATTGATGCACTGACATCATCTTATAATGATGCTACAGGTATTGTTACAGGAACAGTTTCTATATCTTTATATGCTGTTGAAGGCAGTGACCGCAAATTTACTGAACCAACATTTGATGTAAAGACAGGAACAGATAATATTTTCTCAGAGAATTCTGCTAATTAAAGATTATATTTAGGGAGAGGGATATGATAATGTCATATAAGAAACGAAAATTGAATAATCGAGGTTTCTCACTGGTAGAAGTCCTTGTGGCAATTGTTATACTTGCTATCATATCTCTGCCGGTTCTAAGTACATTTTCTAATGCTGCACGTATTAATGCCAGAGCACGAAGAACAGAAAATGCTAATACTGCAATTAATAATATAATAGAGGAAGCAAAGACTATGTCTTTGGAAAATCTTGTTAACAGACAGGGGCAGTATTATTATGCACCTACAACTGATAATAATACGTATGTAGTATCAGATGAGAGAGGTGTAAGCTATTATACAGGTGTTAATGGCGAGAAATACTATATAAAAGCAACATTTGATCCAGGTCCATATACTGATTCGGACAGCACAACAGACAATAAAAAGAATAATATTAATTCTGCAGGACTTTCAGTATACGCTGATATATCTTCGGGTAATAATTTTGTTTTCCGAGATGATAATGGTGATAGTCAGGCATTATCGTGGTTTAAGTCTTATAAAACTGATGCTGCAAGAGACAAGATAACTAAAAAAACTGATGCTGTTGTGAAACTTACATACATTGGAAAAAACAACGGAAAATTAAGATTCAGACAGACTATCGACGTTAAAGTTACATATAGATATGATACAGGTACTATTTACCCGGATTATGTTAAGACAACAACTATGTCAGATTATACATTTGATGCACTTGTCAAAAAGGAAAAAAGGACTGTTATTGAAGATGGCAAAGAAGTGACTAAGGAAGTTGATGTCAATTATATCTCAAGTAAAATTGAGGATAATCTGAAGAGCTTCTATATGTTCTATACTCCTTTTGAGGGTGAAAGTACAACAGAACATTATAATCAGGAATCTATTACTTCTAAGCTGGTATCTGATAAGATTAATATAACATATGATGTTCCATCAGAGATTACCGGAGAGATAGTGGAATATAGTGATTTGAATGTATATGTATTGGAACAGGAAAAGATTGTTAAGACAAGCAGTGTATTTGAGAGTATGCATGTTGATAAAGACAAGGTAACTGTATCAAAATGCATTAATGGTGCTGTGGCATCAACTCCATTAACAGACAAAATCCAGGTATATTCTAATATTAAGAACTGGGCATTGAAGAACGATGTTAATAATAAGAATGTCTTATACAGAATGACAGTTCGTGTATGGCAGTGGAAAGATGAATATAATCATACCGATAAACAACCTTCTGCTGACAGTGCTATAGCGACGGTTACAACAACTAAGGAAAACTAATTAATCAGTGAAAGAATGGGGATGGCGTATGAAAAAAGTATCTTTTCGAAGGAAAAAGAATAATGCAGGTTCTACAATCATAATTGTACTTTTGATGACCTCATTTGTGTTGATTCTTGCAACACTGATTACGACTACTACTATGATTAATCTTAGAATGAAGCTGGCTGCCAGTCAGGCGACAAAGTCATTCTATACATCAGAAGAGGCGGTAGATGAGATACAGGCTGCATTGGGTAAGATTTCAGTTAATTGTTTTAACAGAGCTTATGAGGAGCAGCTTACCAGAATATTCAGTTACAATCAGGTTGAGTCTGGAAGCAGTGAAGAATCTGATACCAAGTTAGTGAATATTAATAATAAGAAAGCTAATGAAGATTTACGAGTTAATTATATGAAGTACCTGCTTCTTGAATTAAAGCTTAAAACAGAAGCGGAAACGACTAATATGCCAAGTATTCTGACAACATCTGTAATTGGCAAGTGGGACAAGACTAAAGACAATAATGTTAATGGAACATCTGTAAGCAGCTTATTTGTCAGAGAACTTAACAGTTATATTGAGGATTATGTGACACTTAAGAATGTTGGTACTGCATTGGAAGTTGAATCAATAAGTGTTATTAATATGTCAGTAACTAATGATACAACAACAGGAGCTGGTTCGGAGACATCTGGTTCTACAGCAGCTACGGGACTTCCAGTCTATGCAGTTGAGTTCAAAGATTGTGTTGTTAAATATCTTAATGAGAATGGAGACTATTCATATATAACATTTGACGGCTCACTTGGTCTTCCAGATATATATATTGATTTTAGAGACGAGAATCTTGTCGGTACATTATTCTTTGCTGATTATTCACTTATAGGTAACAGAGGAATATCTCTTAATTCTGGAAGTGCAACTATTAATGGACATGCATATGCAGGAGCAGGACATGGACTCAATGTTACTAATGGAGCCAATCTTACTGTAGGCTCTAATAAATATATGATATGTGGAGGTACATTCAGCATATTCAGAGATAAAACTACAGCAGTTGCTCTTGCTAATACTAAGAAAGGCAGCATAAAGGCGGGTGCATCTAACTTTACATTGGGTAGTGGTGCTGAGTTATGGGCAAAAGAAATAGTTGTAGGCAATAATGGATATATAACAGCTGAAAGTGGTTCTGATATTAATCTCGAAGATGATATTACAATTGAAGGTAATTATTCTAATGTAGAGTTTAATTCTGGAAGTTCATTTTCAGGCTATGGATATGAAGATCCTGATTCTGCTAAGGAATCACCATATAGAAGTAGTGCACTTATTGTTAATGGAGAACATTCAAAGATTATTTTCTCATCAGGTCTTAGTAAGCTTGTAGTTGCTGGTAGAGCATATATCAAGTTCGAGAATGAAGTATCTGTAGCAACAGGTGAATCAGTATCAGTTAATACTAATCAGGAAATATATATGATACCTGCTGATCTTATAGTAAGTGGAAAGAATCCATCTACAAGAAAAGAAGGAGATCCTAATGTAAGTCTTAATATTGAAATTAATCAGAGCAATTTCTTTGGATATGACTTGTTAAATAAGACATCTACAGGAGCAGATGACTTTATAGAGACAAGAGATTTAAAGATAAAAGCTAATGAAAGTCTTGGATTTAATGAAGATCAGTCAAGAACGTATTATTATTTCAAGTTTAAGAGCAGAGCAGCAAGAAACACATATGCTAATCTCATATATGGAACAGAAGATGAATTTGTAAGCTACGTTATGGGACTGGATTATTATAAGTCACTTCCAGCTAATGCAAAAACAACATATCTGATTGAAGCTAAAAAGCTTTGGACTAAAATCAGAACATCAGTTGATTCATATGCAAGAGTAAGTGATTCTGCAATTGGAATAGAGCATTCTGATGGAGAGATTGTGAGAGTTAACCCATATAGCAGTACTGGAAGCAACTGGTTCTCAGCTAATGGAAATTATGATTTCAAGGGTGAGTTTACTGACAGAGAATGCAGATATAATGTATTTAATAAGATATTAGCACCTCTTGAAAGCGGAACTAAATATACATCTACATCCCAGGCACAGACATATCTGAGTAATAAAGATGATAAGTATGCTCTTATTGATTTGAACAAATATATTGAAGGCGATATTTACGGTAATGTTATTAATAAAAAGGGCTTTGATAAGTTGACAGCATCATCTGCATTCTGTAAGACAGTGGATAGTAAAGTTGTTATTGTATTTAGAAATCTTACTAATCAGCCACTTGTTATAAAGAGCGGAAGTGAAACAAAGATTTCCGGATATGAAGTAACTCTTGCAACTACAAAAGGTATTATTGTGACTAATGGTAATGTAAGAGTTGAATGTGATTTCAATGGAATTATATTGTCAGATAAAGATATTGAAATAACTGATGGATGTACATTATCTAATACAACATTTGATGCATCATTTGGTGACGGTTCATTATGGAAATTCGTTGAGGATAATTCAAAAGCAGATGGTGCAGGCAATATAGCTTTAAGAGCAGATAATGGAGAACTTTTTAAGGATATATTCAGATATTGGAATCCTAAGGTTGGCTCAGATGATGATTCATCAATAAAAGTAGGAGACATGACTTATAGAGATATGGTCAGAGTAAGTAAGTGGAGAAAATATGATGATCCGGAGAGATATATTGAGGAGTCATCAAAAGCTTCAGCTACCTGATATAAACTAAGATTATTAATTGGAGTAAAGTTATGAGTGGAAAGAAAAGAAGAGATTCAATAGGACAATTAAATAATCATGGTTTTTCATTATTGGAATTACTTGTTGTTATGGCAATTATCGTAATTGTATCAACTATAACAGCGGTTGGATTGAACGTGCTGGCTGAAGGTAATGCAAAGAAAGCTAACAAAACAATGTATTCTAAGATATCTGAGTTAAGAACAACAACGATGTCAAAATCAGGTGAATGGTATATGGTAATCAGCTGTCAGGATAATACATATACGTTGGAAACCCACCATGTAGCTAATGGTGAAGATAATATAAAAGATACATCAAAGTTCAGTGCTTCAAGAATAAGCCTGAATTATTATAATGGTGATTCATCGACAGGGTATGATTTAAGAAATAATTCTTTGAAAATTCAGTTTAATAAAAATGATGGTTCATGTAAAAGCGTTAAAATCATTGATACAGAAGAATTTATAACAGATAATCTGGATTCACCACAGTTTGGAAAGATAGTCGCGTCAGTTTCAAGGAATAATACTTACGAATCAAAATTGTGGTATAAAACAGGTCGTGTGACAACGCAGAACTAATTGCTTTTGAGGGAGTGTAGAGGCATGAAAAAGAACAATAAGGGATTTTCATTAGTTGAATTAATGATTGCACTTGCAATATCGGGCATTGTTATGACAGCTTTAGTATTATTGGTAGTACAGTCGGTTAATGGTTATGGCAAACAGACAGCCCTGGCACAGATTCAGAGTGATGTTGATGTGAGTCTTAATCAGATTTCAAAGAATGTATTGGAAGCAGATTTAATAAAACTTATAAAGACAGATGATGGCAATATCAGATGTTATCTGAAAAAATCAGATGATGCTAATATGTGGGGGTATTATTATAATAAGGCAGAAAAAATAGTTTATTATACTAATTCGGATGAGTCAGAACATGTTGTTATGAGTGAATTGTGTGATAATGTTACAGATTTCGATATACGAATAGATACATCTGATTATGTATTTGAAAAAGATGGCGATACAATTAAATCTCTTCCTAAGAATCCACAGGTTGTTGTTACATTAGAACTTAAGAGATTAAATCATACGAGAAGTGTTACAAGAAAATTTACATCAAGAAATTCTATTGGCAATAATGTTACATTTGGAACAGGAGAAGATGCTATAACATTAACAGCTGGTTCACTTAAATTATCAAGTATTCCATCTAAATACATTATTAAAAAAGATGGTACAGATGATTCCGAAGAGGGGTCAACTTCACAGCCAGGGGCAGAATCGTAAAATGGAGGTAAGATAAATGAAAGCAATGATTAAATCGAATTTCAAGAGAAGAATATTACCAGCGGTTACTGCTGTAGTTGCATTTGCTTTAGTTGTTTTACTTATTATTGTTACAAGAAAAACTGAGGTAGATGCTTCCGTTGCTATTGGTGGGAAAGTTTACTCAGCAACTAATAAGATGAAAATACTTGAGATTATTCCAAACGAAGCTTATGAAGCTATAGGACCACTTGTGTCTGATTCACAGGGCTATGTAAAATGGACTGATATTGTTTCAAAGCAGCCAAAGGGAGATAATACTGCATTTACAAAGTATCTTAATGATGAGGTAAGAAATTACCTGTCAGCTATTAATCAGACAATATGTAATACTAATACACCTGGAGATGGAAATAAGTTACAAGCACGTTTATGTAATAAATTAACAGGAGATAGTTATACATATATTAACAGTTATACAAGTAATGATTCTAAATATGATATAGCAAAAAAACTGAATTATGATTTGAATAATTTTGAAATAAGATTTTATAAAAAGAATGACTCAGGAAGCTTTGATGTCCTTAAGAAATCAGATGGAAGCGGATATGTGAGAAATATTTTTTCATATGCCATATTTGAAAGTGCAAAGATGGAGGACTTTACAGAAGTTGTATTTAAGAAGGCTTCTGATGTAACTATAGATGATGTTGATTCAGCGGCGTTAGTATATTTTTCAAGATACTCAAATACATACCTTAAAGGACTTGCAGATGCAAAGTATGGTTCAACATTAGCTACTGTTAGTAATTGGACTAAGGGGTCTATTGATTTAAAAGCCAGCGTTGCGATTCATTTGTATATTGAGAATATTAGCTGTGGAAAAGCTGTTTTATACAGTTCAACAGAAAAAAATACGGATAGTAACATTGCTAAGATATGTCTTATGATTGATGGTATTGATGGTGATTATTTCATAAAAGATTTTGCTTTTGATTACAATAGCAATAATAGTAAAAGATTGTATGAAGGACAGAGAGGCTGGGTTGATGTATCGGATGAAAACAACTTGAAATTATATCTGAAAGATAGCGCAACAAATTCTTCTAAGAAGAATTTCGAACTGCCATTCTCTTCGACAATGTTTATTAATAGTAGTAATGGATATGCAACAGAGGCTAATAATAATAAGAATTCATATCCATGTTATAATGCAACTACACATCAGCAGGCTTTAAGGAGATTTTCTCTTGAGCAGAATAGTGAGAACGCATTTGTTCAGGGATTTGAAAATAGTATGAGTACAAGTTCTGATTATGATTCTTCAGGTAACTATAACGGAACTTATTATGATGATGCCAGAAGGGCACTTGGACTAGAAGATGGTGCTGATATCAAATATTCACAAGGTGTAAGATATATTCTTGGTGATTTTGATAATAGTGATATTAATACAATTAATGTATTGGAAATTGAACCAGCAGGATTTTATCGATATGATTCTGATAACATTGATGATTTATCTATTATCAGAAGATGGTTCGGTATATCTGATGAAAAAAATTCAGATGGTTCAGCATTTAAAGTAGATGAAGATATAAAAATTAATATAGAGCATTGTTCAATGAATGCCCTTATCGGTAAGAATGTTGATTTAGCTACAGAATATGATCTTATTATTGTTGGAGCTTACGGCAAAGACAGAATGAATATGGGTATTCTTAAGAATGTATATAGTAAAGAAAACAGTAAAATTCAGGAACAGGGTTATTCAAATGCTGTAAAAGAAAATGGTGAAACAGCATTAGAATTAAATGGTAATGATATTACTGAAAAGATGTATAATGAATTATTTGATTATGCATTACGTGGAATGCCGATAGTATTTGACAGAAATATATATTTTGGAAGCACCAGCTATGTGGATACCGATACAAGAATGTATAGTACACGTATGGAAGCGTTCCTTAAAGATATTGTCATTAATCATAAAGGAACTAATGGTAATATAACATATACTAATCTTGATGATAAAACTCAGAATTTACCTCTCCAATTAAAGTATGCCAGAAGACCGGCTTCTACTATAACAGCAGACATTAGTAACTATGATGGAACTTCTAACACATCTTATTCACTGGATGATCTTAAACGTAGTGGAAATGTTGATGGTGATGGTAATATAACAATTACTTTCAGTGGAGTTTTACCAGTTGGAGATTATGCTATTAAGATATATATTGATAAGAATCAGGATAGTATATTTGCAGAAGATTCAACAAGTTCATCGAAGGAATTGTACAGAGCATCTAATGTAAAAGATGATATGGGAAATTATCTGGGTCAATATTATTCAAGTAATGGAAGTACACCATATTCTACAACTATAAAAATGCCTGCTGCATCCAAAGGATATTTTGCATGGAAAGTTGAAGTTATAAAGATAGATGCTAATAGTGTTGATTCTGATGGAAATTACGTGTCTGATGCAAAGAATAAGATTGCTAAAAAGGTTAAATCTGCAAAGACAGGCAATATTGTTATATCAGGTTCAGAAGCAACAGTTCAGGTATTACATATCTTAAATAGTGATGGGGGAACAGGAAGCCTTGATTTAAATGGTTCTGATTTCCAGGATTGCTTTAATGCTACATATGATATTACAAAGCTGAGAATAAATGTTACAGAGATAAAACAGAATGATTTAAATGCTTTGGCAGTAGGAAGCACTGATGACCAGAAGGTAGAGGCTGTTAATAAAGAATTAGAAAAGTATTCTATGATTGTTATGGGATTTGGCAGCAATTATGGAAGTGATTCTACATTAAATCAGAATGTAATAGATGCAATTAATGATTACATTGAAGCTGGTAATGCGGTAATGTTTTCTCTTGATACAATGTCACCTTTATCTGATGATAATAGTAAGAATTATGTTGACGATAAAAAGAAAGGTATTTCTGTAAAGGATTATTCAGATCTAAGCTATAAGACAACAGGATTATTAAGTTCAGTCGGTATGAAAAATGCGTTTTCTGATCCATTTGCATTTAAAACCGTAAGATATGGCAAGTCTAAAATGGAATCTATTCCGTATAAAATGACTGCAAAGAATGAGATTACCCTTAGTGAATTTTTAGAAGGTGTTTATTTTAATAAATCAGGTAATATAGGAGATGGATTTATTAAATTAACAACAACAGATAATGAGAGTGACACGGTAGCAAAACTTAATTCTGGACAGATTACTAATTTCCCATATACAATTGAGAGTGAAACGGGACTTGTAAATAATAGTGATGGAATAAGAATTGCATCGACTCATGCACAGTATTATGCATTGGATTTTGATATAAGTATGGATTCACTCTATAATTCAGATGGAAGTATGAATGCACAGCCAGTTGTATGGTATACATTTGCTGAATCTAATAATGAAGATACATTTAAGGAAGAAGGTAAAATAAGAAGAAATCAGTATTTTGCATCAACAGACAGAGATGCTATGAATAATTACTATATATATTCATATGGTAATGTTACGTTTACAGCAGCAGGTGCTAATGATATATCTAATGCTAATCCTAATGAGATGAAGCTTTTTGTTAACACATTTACTAAGGCTTTGCTTTCAGGTAATAATCTGCCAGTTGTAGAGTATACAGATGCTGTACTCGATGATTCTGTAGCTACATATAAAAGCTATGTAAAGTTTAATTATGATAAGTTTGCTAATCATAAGTTATCATTCAGCTTTAGGATTCTTGATGCTGATTTAATATCTAATGAGGATTATATTAAGGATGCAGTTATGTATATTTATACAGATCCAGATGGAAGCAGAACAGATGGCGATTATGATCCGAATCGAGATATAATGTTAGGACATATTCATTCATCAGGAACGAATGGAATATCTCTTGGAGATTCTGGAACTTCGGTGATAGTCGGTAAAGAATATATTGTAGATGACTTATTTGATTTGATAAAAGGTATAGCCGGAGTAGATGAAACACAATTAAGAAGCAGACTTGGTATGGGAACATTAAAGATAGGAATAACAGCTCTTGATAGCAAAGATGGTAAGGGCATTTCTGTTCTTACATTTGATATTAAGAATCTGTTTGATCTTGATTAACTTACGTTATTGATTTAGATTAAATGCTATCTACCCCCTAAAGACTTCCCGATTGATTCGTGATTATACGGATTGGTCGGGAAGTTTTTTTAATATTAAAATATATTTATAATTTAAAATGTAAATATATATTGACATCAATATATTATAATGTTATTATATCAACACGAAATAACGCAACGCGAAAAGGATGGCGAGGAGTATTTTTAGTAGAAGAGAGTGCTTGATGAGATAT
>UMAV01000440.1_pt1 | contig 22722 bp, 12 predicted proteins | sample 1963811 | NCBI WGS metagenome assembly UMAV01 (sample SAMEA4835926, study PRJEB28245) | human gut metagenome | biome: gut microbiome; material: fecal sample | place: Denmark | collected 2008 | reverse complement strand
AAACCTCAGGTGTTGCAACCACCACTAGAATCTGCCGACTGGCTGAGCTGGGATTCGGCGATCTGGCGGTATACGTCGCAGTTGTCGAGCAGTTCCTTGTGCGTGCCCTGACCCACGACCTTGCCGTCGTCGAGCACGACGATGCGGTCGGCGTTCATGATGGTGCCGATGCGCTGGGCCACGATGAGCTTGGTGGAATCCTTGGCCTCGCGGGCGAGCGCGTCGCGCACTTCGCGGTCGGTCTTGAAGTCGAGCGCGGAGAACGAGTCGTCGAAAATCAGGATTTCCGGGTGACGGTACACCGCGCGCGCAATCGACAGGCGCTGCTTCTGGCCGCCGGACACGTTCGATCCGCCTTGGGCGATCGCGGCGGAATACCCGCCGTCCATGCGCGCCACGAACTCGCTGGCCTGCGCCACGTCGGCGGCGGCCCTGACGCGATTCAGCTGCTCGGCCGGTATATCGGCACCTTCCGCAGCCTTGCCAGCGGCGATCAACGCGGCCTCGCGCTTGCGCCCGGCCGGGGTGGAGGTATCGGCCATCTCGACCTCCGCCGGGTCGCCCGGCTGATCGCCGTAGCTCACGTTGGAGGCCACGGTGCCCTTGAACAGCACGGACTGCTGCGGCACGTAGCCGATCTTGTCGCGCAGGGCCTTCAGGTCGTAGTCGCGCACGTCCACGCCGTCGACCAACACCTGGCCTTGGCTGGTGTCATAGAAGCGCGGCACGAGATTGATAAGAGACGACTTGCCGGAGCCGGTGGAGCCGATGAACGCCACCGTCTGGCCCTGCTCGGCGGTGAAGTTGATGCCTTCCAGCATCGCCTCGCGCGAATCCGGGTAGGTGAAGCTGACGTTGCGGAATTCCACGGTGCCTCGCTGACCGGTTTTGGCCACGTCGGCGGCGGTTTTGGTGCCGTTCTCGACGATCGGCTCGGTGTCGAGTACCTCCATGATGCGCTGCGCGGACACGTCGGCGCGCGGCCAGAGCACGAACACCATGCTCATGAGCAGGAAGCTCATGATGACCTGCACGGAGTAGTTGGAGAACACCACCATGTTGGAGAACACGGTGAGCTTGTCCTTGAGCCCGGCGGCATCGATCAGGTAGGTACCGATCCAGTAGACGGCAAGCATCAGACCGTTCATGATGGTGTTCATCAGCGGCATCATGAACGCCATGACGCGGTTGGTGAACAGCTGGGTGTCGGTGAGGTCCTTGTTGGCCTTGGTGAATTTGGCTTCCTGGTAGTCCTCGGCGTTGTAGGCGCGCACCACACGCAGGCCGGTGAGGTTCTCGCGGGCCACGAGGTTGATGTTGTCGGTCAGGGCCTGCATGGCCTTGAATTTCGGCATGACCATGGCCATCATGATGACGATGGCCGCCAGCAGAATCACTACGGCGATTCCGGTGGCGAGCGTCCATTCGAAGCCTTCGCCGGCGATCTTGCACACGGCCCATACTGCCATAATCGGCGATTTGACGATGAGCTGCAGACCCATGGTGATGAACATCTGCACCTGCGTGACGTCGTTGGTGGAGCGGGTGATGAGGCTGGCGGTGGAGAACTTGCTCATTTCGGCCGGGCCGAAGGACTCGACCTTGCGGAATTCGAGCGAGCGCAGACGCTGGGTGAACGAGGCCGCCACGCGCGCAGCGATGTAGCCGGTGATGATGGCACACGCCGCGGATCCGAGCGAGATGAGCAGCATCTTGCCGCCGGCAATCCAAATGTCCTTCATGTGGCTGCCCGGCGTTTCGACCAGCGTGGTGATGTCTGACATATAGTCGGGCAGTTTCAGGTCGAAGTAGACCTGCCCGACGATGGTCACCAGAGCGATGAGCATCTGACCGATCTCCGCTTTGGAGAGGTATTTCATGATGCGAAGCATTGGTTTCCCCTTGTGTTGGTTGGGTTGGTTATTGGTTATTGACGATTGGTTCTTAAGTTGGCTGGGTTATCGGCGATTATCGGTTCACGATGTCTTAATAGTTTCTATTGTTTGATTACTTACACTGTGAGATATTACGCGCACTTCTGCATGTTCGCTGTGAGCGTCCTCAATTACCTTTACCTCCCTCTGACGAGGGAGGTGTCACCGCGCAGCAGTGACGGAGGGAGAGACCCGCCAGCGGGAGGAAGCTAGTCTCGCTCAGCCTCCGCGCGCTTAGCCGCCATGTGTTCAGCCACGCGCTTGTCCCGCTCCACGAATGCCTCACGCACTTGTTCAGCCGTCGGCCGAGGCCGCCCCGGATGGCAAATCGACATATATGTGGTGAACTCAGACACCAGGTCAACGAATTCGCGCGTGCGCCGCTCCCCCATTGCGAGAAAAATCCAGCAAATTGCGGAACGCATTTCCTCTATCATCCGATGAGACTGCTCGCGCCCGGAATCAGTGAGATTCACGCGAATAATGCGCCGATCCTTGGAATCAATGTCACGCGTGACCCAGCCTTTTTTCTCCAGAGACGACAGCACAGTGGAGATGCGGCCGGAACTGGCCTGCAGCGCCGATGCCAATTGCGATGGCGTTTGCGTCCCCTTCATGGACAGCTCCCGGAGCACGAACTGCTCACCATGGGCTCCACGAGTGAATTCCCTCTGCATTGTCGAACGATTGCCCCACACGCTGGCATACAGTTCACTAACTGCTTCCTGCTCAAATCCCATAAGAGCACCATCCATTCCCATTCGCCACACGGCAGAGCGCCGCAAACACCCCAAGAATATCTCACACCGTAAACAATTCATTACTAGAAACTATTTTTGGAACGCGTAATGCACACACTCCACGCTCTTTGATATTCTGAAAGCCGCATAGATATTCACTTCGGGGCGTCGTCTAAGAATATTTGCTGGGCCAACGGTAGCGACGTTGGCATTGTGCTCCATGAGGTATCTGGTCGAAAAGGCGGACGAAGACAGACCAGTTGGGCGGAGCGCGCCCATACCTCAAAACCATTGCAATTATTGGCTTTGACCATTTTCGTGGAGTCACGAAAATGGTCATGAAAAACATAAGGACACACCCATGAACCGCGACGAAATCACACGCAAAACCAGCGAACTCAGCACTCCCGATACGCCTGCTATCTCATTGCTCAAAACGGTGATCCAAAGAAAGAAGAAGTGGCACTTCTCCAGAGCTATTTTGCCGTTCAGACTCGCAAAACGGAAATCATTGAGCAACGCATGGGAGAAATCAGCCGGCTCGCCGGCCGAGAGGCCCTTGCCACTGCAGAGAAGAAACTCTATCCGTATACCCAAATCACACACAACAAAACCGCACAAGTGCACATGTACACGCCCAACCACGCCGCAGAACGCCGGCAAGGATGTGATACAGGCCACAGAAAGCGTTGTACCGCCTAGGCAATGCAACAATTGTCCGCTATGCTCTGAAGGCAGATGGTGGCACGGATGCCATCCCAAAGAGGGGGTATGACCATGATTCGGGGTATGAACCTATGCAGCATCGCCGGCTGCACGCACGAAGCAGAAGAAGCGGGCATGTGCAACATGCATTTCACATCAGCGCTGGTTCACGGAGCGCTGCACTACACTGCGGGCGGACGTCCGTCGCACTGCTGAGCGCAACAACAAAGCAAAACAACCAGTAACGCTCAACGGCTTCCACATGTTCATGCTCTAATTGCATGTACTTGCAGACACAATGGCCGGTCTGAGCCAGCTGCCCTCGCATGGAGCAGCTGGCTCAGACCGGCCATTATTGTTGCTTTGTACTGTTTGCACTGTATTGCGCCTGCATTGCGCAAGCTCGGGCGCACTCGGGTGCACTCGCTGAGTGGCGTGAATCGCAGATTGCTCAATAGCAACGCAATCCACGCTACTCAGCAGTTGCCATGGTTATGCGCGGCGTTTGCGGATGACGAGCAAGGCACCAGCCGCAGCTGCCAGCACCACAACCACGACCGCAATGGCAGCCACGGCAGCACCCGTATTCGAAAGGGGCGCAGCGCCATTAGCAGCCGGCTTATTCGTGGCAGTGCTACCGGGCTTAGCAGTGTTGCCAGGATTGTTGGTATCGCCGGGCTTCTGCTCTCCAGGGCCGGGAGTGACCTCCGTGGCCGTGACCGTGACTTCGAACGTCGCGTTCACGCCACGATAAGAGACGGTGATGGTCTTCGTGCCTGCGGTGGCAGAATCAAAGCCAGTGAACTTCAGATCACCATCAGTTGGATCAATCAGCTTGCGCAGCGTTTCGGTATCGCCGACTTTGTAAATGGCGGATACCTTCACATCGGCAGCGTTGAACTTATCGCCTACCTGATAGGAATCCTTGGTCACTTCCACAGCAAGCTCAGCCAACTGAGGCAGTTCGCCGAATGTCACTGTGTAGGTTTTCGCCGTGCCATCCTCAGCAGTTACAGTCACCGTGGCCACGCCGTTGTTCTCGGCCGAAGCCTGCTCCACTTGCACCGTAGCCTTTGCGTCAGCAGCAGTCGCCTCCACCGTCGGGTAGGAAGCAGCGTCTCCGGCCAGCGCACCGGCATATTTAGTGGTATCCGCGGAGAATCCGTCAACCGTCTTGCCATCCACAGTCAGATCAGCAAGATTGGCGTTACTAGACGGCTGCGGCTCTGGCGTTGCTTCACCTTCGGCGATGCGTACTTCAGCGATCTTGGCATAGTCATTGCCATCGGCGTAGGTGAAGTTGAGGCGAATGCCCTTGGTGGCGGGCAGAGCGCTCACATCGGCTTCCGTCACGGCTCCAGCAGCACCATTCACAGTGACTGCCGGCAGCGTGGCATCAGTCCACGTGGCGTTGTCTTCAGCTAGGTACGATACAGTGAAGCTCTTCGGAGCGGCCTCGCCCTTGGCCTTATCCACCGCAACGCTGAGCTTGCCCAGCTGATATGCCTTATCGAAGGTGTAGCTGAGCCACGGCGAGGTGTCGCCGGTGCCCCAGTTCGACCAGTTGGTGCTCAGGTTGTTGTCGCAAGTCAGGTCGGCCGTAGAAGCGGAGGCCCAGCTACTGGCCGGCTCATACTTCGAGGCCGCAGCGGACGAGCAGAACAACCGGGCAAGGTTGCTTTCCACAGTCACGGTGAGCGTGGCAGTTACTGAAGAATCAGTGACAAGGCGTACCGTCACGGTTTGCTCGCCCAATTTGGTGGTGTCGAAGCCTTCCAACGTGTATTCATCTGGCTCCAGTACACGCGTCTTGCCATTGGTGAGCGTAGCGGTAACCGTCACGTCCTTATGCGCGAGCGTCTGCCTCTTGGCGATAGTGGCTTCAGGGCCCTTGGCCGCGATGGACTCCACAGCAGCAGTCTGCGAACCGAACGCAGTGCCGTTGAAGGCCACGGTGAATGCGCCGGCATTGCTGTTCGACGTGGCGAAAGCACCGGCATCGAGCCCGGTTACGTCCGCACCGGTCAGCGTTACCGTAGCGACATCCTGCCATTCATCGTTCGCGGAAGCACGCCAGTAGCCTTTCAGAGTATCGGTTGAGGTGCGCTCCAGCTTGAGCTGCACTTGGTCGCCGAAGCCGGTACCAACATGCGATGTTTCCTTATCGATGTAGCCATCGGCATTGGAATCGTACTGCATGTAAACGCCGCTTGGGCTGGCAAGTAACGTGGCATATCCCTTGCCGCCGTTAGCGCCAGTAAGACCGTTACGGACCACCAGACCGGCGCGCGGATCGCCATTACCGCCCAAGTCGAGCGGCTTGACCGTGGTTTCCAGCGTTTCGTTCACGTCCAGAGCATCAGGCTGGTACACCGCACTGCCCTCGTTGCGATCCGTCCAGACGCCACGATTGGCGTTGTCCGTAATCGTGAAGTCATAAGCACCGCCGGACGCAGAAACCTGGCACGCGCTGCCGCCCTTCCAATGAGCTTCCTTCCAACTTCCGGAAATCGGGTTGGAGCAGGAAACATCGATGGTTCTACGGAATGTACGGCCCGGATTGAAGTTACTGCTCTCGGCAAGAGTGCCCGTAATGGTGTAGGTTCCCGGCACATTGAATGCGTAGGTGTTACCAGCAGCCTTGGTCGACTTGCTGACTGCCGTACCGCCTTCCACATTCCATGTCACCTTGGTAGCAATGGTATCGTCGCCTTCCTTGACGTTGACGGTGTCCGGCAGAGTAACGGTTCCGCCCGTGTTCACGGTCTTCGGGAGATCATCGCCGGTTTCCACAGTCCAATTGACCAGCTTGCCCTTGGCGCTACCATGGTTGCCCCAATAGCTCAGATCCCAACCGTCGGGCTCGCCTTCTTGAGCAGGATTGTGCATTTCGATGGTGCCGTTCTCACCGATGGTCAGCGGCAGCCAAACATAGGTGGAATCGGCTTTACCGGAATCCCAACGGTCACCAAGGTAGATGAAGTGACCTTTCTCCTGGTCTACTGCGAGCACACTAGCCGACTGCGAACCGAATGTGGTGCCGCGGGTATCGCCCACGGACAACAGACCATCCGCGCCTTCCGGCATGTTGTTGTACCACGTGTTCTCGTTGATATCGTCCTTTTCCACGCCACGGGTCCAGCTTCCCAGCATGGAGTCGGCGGTGTAGTAGGTCTGCTTGTTCGGGGCCCAGCCGGTTGCACCAGATGCGATGATGTTGTAACGCCCGTCATATTGGAATACGGCAGGAGCTTCCAGCGAACCATTTTGTTTGACGATTTGGAAATCTTCGCCACGCACCGGGGCATCCGTAGTAGCGTCTGCAAGAATGTATGGGTACTGCCCGTCAGCAGAGTACTGCTTTTGTCCCTCGGACTGGTCCACATTCGTGGTCTTGACTACATTGGTGTAATCATCGTTGAGCTTGGCGATGTACAGCGTGGCATTGGCTTCGGAAGAATACAGCACATAGGCACTGTCGTCCTTCGGGTCCACGAACACAGTCATATCGCGGCTGTCACCGTTCTCACCCCAGCTGGGGTTACCTGCGGCTTCTTTCCAATTGTTCTGGTTAGGCAAACGATAGGCACCCACCATAGTGAACGGGCCCGCCGGATTGTCGGAAACAGCCACGCCCGCAAGTGCACGTGCATAGTTGGAACCGCCCGGCGTGGTGCTTCCATCGGAATGCCACCACAGCACGTATTGCTTGTTCTTCTTGTTGTAGATGATCTTCGGACGCTCGAAAATGCCCTGTACGGAATCAACCGCGCCATCACCATCCTGATCGGGGTTGGTGTTGAGGTACGGGAAGATTGCGTCGGCCTTGGCAGCGTCCACACTGCCGTCGGACTTGGTCAGGTTGTAGGCCTTGTCGAAGTAGGCGTAATCGGCATTGCTCTTATCCGTCAACTGAGATTTGCTGGTCACCGCACGCAGCGCCACACCAAGATCGGTCCAGTTGTATAGATCTGTCGACATATAAGCATGAACACCGGGGCTGTTGTCGTAACCGTTAGAACGGTCTTCGCCATACCAGTAGTAGGCGTCGCCAACCTTGACCACTTGGCCACCGTGCGCTTGGATGTGTGTGCCGCCATTATCATTGGCGTTCTTGGCATACCAATATGGCTGGAAGTAATCGCTAGCGTTCTTGCCCGGATCGGCTGTGGGCTGGAACTTGGTGTATGTCGGCACTTGGCCGATGGTAGGCAGGTAATCCACACCTGCCGCACTGGCACTTGCAGCGGCCAGCCCGCATGACAATAGCGTTGCCGCGGCGGTAATTGCCGCGATAAGAGCGCCCTTGCCCTTATTGTTTATCTTCATTGATTTGGTTCCTTGATCGATGGGAACGGTTTTTTGAACAAACAGTTATGTCGCTATCCGCGAAGCCAGAAAAGGTTCGACAAATCAATATACCGATACTGAAAACTCAGTATTCAACTTGTCGGACCAATTATGCTCAAAGAGCGGAGGAACCGGCCGGCAATAGTCAATATTGCCGGCTTGTTCCTTCACCCATTACTGCGCGAGGGTGCTATGCACGCTTGCGCAGCATGAACAGTGCACCCGCGGCAGCGGCCAGCAGAGCGACAGCGCCAGCGATGGCGGCAACACTGGAACCGGTGTTGGCCACCGTGTTCTTGTTGCCGTTGCCGGTGGCACCGGGCTTGTTGGTGTTGCCGGGCTTCTGTTCTTCAGGGCCAGGGGCGACTGCGTTGGCCTTGACCGTGACGTTGAAGGTCGCGGTCACACCACGGTAGGAGACGGTAATCGCCTTCTTGCCTGCGGTGGTGGAGTCGAACGAGCCAATCGCAAGCTGCGGGTCGTCAAGAGCGACCGGCACTTCCTTGGTCTTGTCGCCACTCTGGTAGACGGCAGTCACCTTCAGACCGGCGGTATCGAGCTTGTCGCCGATGGCGTACTCGGTCTTCGTGGGTCCGATCACCTTGAGCGAAGCCAAAGTGAAGGCGTTGAAGGTCACCGTGTAGGTCTTCGTCTCAGACTCGTCGGCTGAGGTCACCGTAATGGCGGCCTTGCCGCCAAGCTTGCCGTTCTCAACCGCGTCGCCAGTCACCTTGACGGCGGCGGCATTGTCGGTGGCGAAGGCCTGCAGCACCGGGTTTGCCTCGGCGTCGACCGGCAGATCAACCGTGTAGTCGGTCTTGGCCGGGTCGAAGCCTTCAACGGTTTCGCCGTCAAGACGCAGGTCGCCCAGCGTGGCATCGGATGCTGGCTGCGGGGTGAGTACCGTGCTGTCTTGTGCGAACACCTGGATCTCAGCCACGTTGATGTACACCTTGGTGTCCTGCAATGTGTTAGTCAGGCGGATGGCCTTGGCCTTTACCGGGGTGCCGAGCACGAAGTCAACGGTCGGGGCGTCGGCGGCGGTGATGCCGTCGGAGCCAGAGCCGGCATCGCCGGCCTGTATCTTCCAGCCATCCTTGGTACCGACTCCATGCCATTCGCCAGCCTCATCCTGGTATTCCAGCGTCTGGCTCTTCGGCCAAGACGCACGACCATCGTAGTAGAAGAAGGTCTTCACTTCGGTGATGGTCTGAGCTTCGTCGAAGGTGAACGTGGCGACCGGGTCCACCGTCGAGGCGGTGGAAGCCCAAGTGGACCAACCCTTTGACGTAGTGTCACCATCGATGGCCTTGGAAGCGGAGGCACCCTCCTGGAAGTTCACCGAGAAGTTCGTGCCAGAGGCCGCGGCGATGTTCTTCGCAGCACCCTGAACCGGCGTCACGAATGCCTGAATTTCGGTGGCGTTCATGTAGTCGTTGTTCACGGTGTTCACAATGCGCACCTTCGTGGCATTCACTGTGCCCTTATCGGCCTTGAACGTCACCGTCTGGCCTGCGGCAGGCTTAACATCGCTACCGAATTGCATCCACGTCTCGCCATCAGTGGTGTACTCGGCCTTGGCGGAAGCCGGAGCCTTGTCACCATACGTAATGGTCACGCTGCTAAGCTCACACTCAGAGCCGAAGTCAATCGTGGCGGTCGGGCTGGCGGAATAGTCACCAGCAGAGTTCCACGTCACCCAGGCTTCAGCTGACGTGTCACCATCGGTGAGCTTCTTCCACTGATCGCCCTTGCTGTATTCCGTCTGCTGGTTGGTCACGGTCAGGCTGGAAGCAGTGTCGGCCACATTCTCAGGCGTGGCGGCGGTGACATAGATCGTGCCCTTCAGCGCAATCGTGGTCGCGTCGTCCAGCTGGTACGTACCGGTCACGGCAATGTTGTCGCCAGCCTTGGCATCGGCGAGCTTGGTATCAAGCCCATCGAAGTTCCACGTAACCTTAGCCGCATCGCCCTCGAATGCAGGCGATGCCTTGACGTGCAGATACACCGGCGCAGCCTCAAGCGCGGCCTTCGCCTCGCTCGCACTGGTGCCGGCCAGCACTGTAGCCGATACCGGATCGGAAACGGTGAGCGCGCCAACGTAGACCGTAGCGGCGACATTGAACTCGTTGCCGTACACATCGGTGGCGGTAGCGGTGGCTTCGTAGGTGCCTTCCTTGGCCACATCGACCTTGGAAGTATCCCAGTTGGCAACCGTGGCCTTGCCTTCGCCCCAGGTGTAGTAGAGCGTGACTTCGGTCGGCAGCGCGGCCTTCTCGTTAACGGCGGTCTGCACGTTCACGGTCTTCTGGCTGGTCGGCGTTACATTGCGTAGAGTCCATGTCTGGTTGGCGGACGGCGAAGTGCCGCTCGGTGACTGCCACAAGCCAACCTTCGTGCCGACTGTGGTACCAGAGTTATCCACATCGAGGTTCGTCTTAGTCGCGGCATTGAGCAGCTGGTAGGTCGAACCATCGGAAGTGTTGAGAATCCACTTGGCAGCCGGGTCGGACTTAGCGGCCTCAACCGTTTCGTTGGAAAGCGCGTTCGTGCCATCCTTGGACACCAGCACCTTGCCTTCGGCGTTAGTAATCACATAAGCCTTGAGATCAGGGCGCTCGGAGTCGGCGGGCTGCTCGATCTGGGTAAAGGTCCAAGTCTGCTTCTTGGCGTTCTCGGCATCGGAAGCGACGTTGGCCAGGGACAGCGCGGAATCACCAGAAGTGGTATCAGCCACGGCCTTGCCGGACTGCTTACCAACGAGCTGGTAAGTGTCGCCGGTCTCGACGGCAGCATCCTTAGCGTAGCCGGTCACGCCAGTGAGCTGGATGGAGGCGATAGAACGGGCGGGCACAGTGACCGTAGCGGTCTTGGCAGCCTTGTCAATCATCACAGAGCCTTCAGCTTGCTTGACGTTGCTGGTCTTGGCGAAGACTTCCGGAGTGGCGGAATCGACACCCGCGTTCTTGTCTTCGGCAGAGGTTTCGGTGGTCAGGTAGAGCTCACCGTAAGCGTTGTCGGCAATCTCGCCGTACTTCGACAGGTCGATGACGAAGGTCTGGTCAGAGGTGCCGGAGTTGCGGTGGATGACGGTCTGTGTCTTGCCATCGTCGGAGGTGGCAGTCATGTTGTTGTCTTCATCGTTGTTGGCGATGACCTTGTCGCCCGCGTGGATGAAGTGGGTGATGGCCTTGACGCCGTTGTACTTGGCGTTTGCAATAACCGTGCACGGTTCAAGTCCATCGGTGGTACCGCCGTTGTTGTTCACGCGGCGCTCGGAGTAGAGCTTGCCGTCCTTACCGGCCACGGTGCAGTCGAAGTCAATCAGCACGGTGCCCCAGTTGGTGTTTTCACCGGCCGGGTTCACGTTCGAGCCCATCTGCATGTTGTAGAGGTCCTCGACCACCTGCCAGAAGGTGAAGTCCTTGGACTGCAGGCGGGTGACGTTGGAGCTGATCTTGCTCATCATGCCCAGCGCGTTGTCGAAACCGTACGGGTTGTAGGAGCCGGACTGCCAGGAGCCGTCCACCTCGCTCATCGACAGCTTCTTGCCGTCTGCCTGAGCGATATCGCGCGATTGCATCTGGCTGCCGTCGGAGTAGGCGTGAACATTGTACTGATCGATAAGGTCCTTGATCGCCTGCGGGTACTGGTTGTACGACTTGACAAAGTCAGCGGAGTTTGTAGCATCAGTGGCTGCGATGATGGTGTCATCATTGTCCTTGAGCGCCTCAGCGAGTGCGGTAATCGTCTGCTGCTGCTGGGCGTTATTGATATGCATACCCTCCTGCGGCTTCTTCAGCGCGTTGGAGTATGGGGTGACGGACTTATCTTTGTCGGAGTAGTACTTATCCCAGTAGTTGTTAATGAGCTTGGTGTTGTCATCGCTCTCATCGGTGTACTTCGAAGCCATGTCGCCCGGAGTGCCCCAGTAACTGGTCTCGGACTCGTTGAACGGCTCGACCGTGTCAACGTTTGCGCCAAGGCTTTCGAGGTGCTCGACGTTCTTGGTCATGTACTGAGCGAATTTCTCAGGGTTTGCAAGATTATTGCTACCAGAGTTGTATCCACCAGTGGCGTAACCGCTGTTGGTCAGGAACCACGGAGCGGAGTTGGCGAAGGCCTCTACATCGGTGATGTCGGGGTTATCGCCGGTGGCACCGCGCTCAATCCACCAGTCTTGGGCGGCGGACTTGGAGAAGTCATACTGGTTGTCGTCAGTCGGGTCGAATGCCGCAGCCAGCTTGTCTTTGTCGGCCTGCTTGGTGGTTACGCCATTGCCATACGTGCCGGAGCCGGTGGCGTCATCTTTCCACGTGCCAGGCACGGCAGCGCCTTGGCGCATGAATGGGTAGCCGTAGGCAACATCGGAGGCATTGCCGCCGCCCACGTTGTAGCGGGCCATGTTCAGGTCCAGTCCTTCATCACCGAAGATGGACTGGTAGAACTGTTCGCGCAGCTGCTTGCCGTATTCCACAGCCTTAGCCTTGGAAGCGTCATCGCCGAGATTGGTGGTGATGGCCGATTCCTCGCCGAGGCTGCCGGTGGCGTTGGCGAACCAAGCCAGCGAGGTGCCCCAGCCATCGAAACTGTTGGCATACCACGGGTTCGGGGTCACGGTAATGGCATCGTTATCAGCCGCATACGCAGTGCCGGCAACCGCAAACGCCCCTCCTCCCACTAGTGTTGCCGCCGCAACCATTGCAGCAAGCGATTTGCTCAGTACCCTCATTGGTCTCCTTAGTGTTCCTGCTGTCCGCCTTATACCGGAAAAATCGGCCTTTGCTTCACTGAGCCGGCCTCTTTGCCTGATACATGACCTACGTCGACTCCTTCTTTCGGCGCAGCCAAAATGTTTACGCAAACATTTTGATATGAGCGATTTTATCACAAAACCGTCACCCAGCAAACAACTTCAGAGACCACAAACGACGCACAAAGTCATGAGCCATTCGAATTGCGCTGGCCCAATCGCTACGAATCATATTTGCCGTAGCCCTTAAGTGAATCCCACTGCATCGAGATATCGCGCCCGCTATCCCTTCCGATAACGCCGACCACGCGTGTTGCCTTCAGCAATCAGCTTTCCTTGCGCAACTAAACCGTTTAGGAATTTGCGGACTGTTCTGTTATCGAGCTCTGTTATCTTGGCGAGTTCAGGTACAGTCACATAGTCAACCTCTGTCAAGCGTCGATTCATCGCCGACAGCATCGCTGCCCGCGAATCAATTTCACCCGATGCGGTTGCATCTGCTTTCTTACCATCCACACGTTCCCCGCCAATGAGCCTCGCACCCTCTTCGGCATCTTTCTCAACTACAGATCTCACGCTAGCAAAACCAGAACCATCCACGGTCTTCAGCGCAGGAACAATAGGAATCGTCGCCTCGAATATGTCACCATCGCGGAACTCAGGCTCTCGCTCAGTATATTGCCGGGACGCTCTTATCAGATTCCGCAGTCCGCTACCCAGCTGCTCGGCTATGCCGGTCTGCACAAACACATTAGCGATAATCGGATTCTTTGGCATTGGCGTGAACTCGCCCAGCTTCATTCGACCTTCAAAGAATGAGCGCGAAGCATTAACCGTCCGGATGGATTCATTATCAATGGTGACACGCGCCACCACCGGACTGGAATACTCCCGATGCATGAGGCTGTTTGCCACCAATTCACGGGCGATCATCGTACGCGGGCTCACTCGCTTATCGCCCTTTAACACAAAGTGGTCAGGCAGATTCCGCTCAGTAAATTCACGGAGTTGCTCGTACGAATCGAACAAGTTGGTCCGCACCATAAGTCGGTCATCGTATCGGTCAATATTGTCTCGCCGAACCACGGCATCAGTAATATACGCTGGGCAAACCGAGGAAATGACTTCATCCTTGCCCAAGAGCAGCACTGCAGCAAGATTAAAGCCCTCTTCGCCGGTCGTGTAATCACGATCGTATAGCTTGGCGCTGCGGAACAGTTCTTCGTCAGACATAGTTCCCCAAGGGTGCCCAGCTCGCTGAGCGACCGCCAGCTGCCGCATTCGCGCAATCAGCTCAGGACGCAAATCAAACGGAGTCACGTAACGGAAAATTCGCCGTTCGGAATAGTAGTTCTGCTTGCGAATATACATTTGACTAATCTGGATATCGCTTTCGATGTGTGTATCCACATCAGCAATGCGACCAAACACTGCGCCCTTGAACCGCACAACCGAAGAACTCGGAGCTACCCAAATACGAACAATAATCCGTTCGTCGTACTCGATATGTTCCGTTTCCACCATTGGAGCCGGTTCGAACATCTTACGATTAGACACTACGTTGACAACGTTGCGCTCTATCTCACTAACGCGCTTAGAATCGACGCCGAGCACTTGACCGTCATCGTCAACGCCAAGATAAATGCTGCCACCAGAACGATTGGCGAATGAGCATACAGTCTCAAAAGTATCCGTATGAGGCAATTCGCTGCAGCGCTTGAACTCGACCATAGATGATTCACCGGCCTGCAGCACTTGCATAAGTTCATCCTGCGTCATCGCATTCCGCCCTTCATAGCGATAATTCATACATTAGGACATGGCACTTATCGTATTTTAGCATCTAATTAGTACATTAGGACATTGTTTTATGTCCTAATGTACTAATTAGGCGGCTAATTGTACTAATAATTGCACACTGATGTACTAATCCGATGATCGAATGCACTAATTGTCCGCGCAAATGCACTAATCGGATGACCGAATGTATCAATGAGACCTATAGGCAGCCGATTGGCTGACGATCAGCCCAGTCATTGGCTATCGGCCGCTAGCCAGTCAGCCGCCAACAGCCAACAGCCACCCAACCAATAGCCGCCAGCCAATCAGCCCGTCCAATCACTCCTTGTGTTCCAGTGCGGCCTTCAAATCGCGGCTACGGTAGCGTTCGCGCAGCATAGAGAATCCACCGAAGCCCACAAGCCACACCAGGCCGGCAATCGCGGAATTGCGCGTATCGTCCGCAAGGAACAACGTCAGGTAGATGAACACGAAGAACACGATTGCCACCGTATTGAGCACCTTCCAAGCGGGCATGACGAACCCGTCCGGAATGAAATCAGCGGAGCGACGGTACTTGCGGTGTGCCATCAGCGTCAGGATGTAGATGAACAGGAACACCGCGGAGCTGGCGGACGAGAACAGCACGAACGCTCCGGACACGCCGGGGATGGCGTTGACGATCGGCGACAGCAGTATCAGCGCCGCGGACACCAGGATGGCGCGGGCCGGCACCTTGCGATCGGACACCTGACCGAGCTTGTTGAGCGTCGGGTTCGGCGACACCTCGGACAGCTGGTACAGGTGGCGGCCAGCCGAGTACAGCAGCGAGTTCAGCGCGGAAGATGCGGCGGTAATCACCACGAAGAACACCAGCGCAGACGCCCAATTCAGCCCGGCATACTGGAACACCATAATGAACGGGGAGGCAAAGGAGCCGTCCTTGTTCGGCTTGAACGAGGTCCACGGCACAATGCACATGATGGCCACCAGTGCGCCCACATAGAAGATGAGCACGCGCACGATAATCTCGTTGATGGCCTTGGGCAGCACCTTGCGCGGATTCTTGGTCTCGGAGACGGTGACGCCCACGAATTCAATCATCTCGTAGGCGAAGAACACCATCTGGAAGCTCATGAGGAAGGCCATCCAACCGTTCGGCGCGAACGAGAAGTTGGCGAACAGGTTGTCGAATCCGGCGTGGCCGGCCGGGCTCACGTGGTCCACGCCGTGAATCTGCACGGCCGGGTAATGGTAGCCGATCACGATCATGACCACGGCGGTGGCGATCATCGCGCAAATCAGCGTGATCTTGATCATCGAGAACCAGAATTCCACCTCGCCGAACACCTTGACGGCAATCAGGTTGATGGAGACCAGCGACACCAGGAAACACAGCTCGATCAGCCATTTCCAATGGGTCAGGTCGATGCCGAACGTGTCGAAGAAGGTGATGAAGTACGTGGAGACGGCCGTGATCTCGGTCATGCCCAGCAGCACGAGCGCGGCCCAATACGTCCAGCCGGCGAAATGCCCCCACCCGTTGCCAAGGTAACGGGTGATGAAATTGATGAAGGTGTGCTGGCTGGGGTCACGGTACATCATTTCGCCGATGGCGCGCATCAGGAAGAACATGATGACACCGACCAGAATGTACACGAAGATGATCGAGGGGCCGGTTAGCGAGATTGACTTGCCCGAGCCCAGGAACAGGCCGGTGCCGATGGTGCCGCCAATGGCGATGAACTGCACGTGGCGATTGCTCAGGCCACGCTCCATCTCGTTGGTCTGGTCCAGGCTTTCGACAGACTTGAGTTTGCCCGTAGCCTGCTGTGTACCACCATTCACATTCGTATCGGCCATACTGATTTCATTTCTCTTCTCTGCCGCCCGATTGTTACGCACCAGACGCGATACTCGTTCAAAACAAGTTCAAACTGTATCACCGAAATATGTCACGAAAACCGCTCAGCTCAAGAATACATGCGATGATACTGTAAATATTCCGCCAAAAAGTTCAATTCATCAACACCAAATTGAACTTCTACCTCTATTCCACGGACTTGAGCGAGCTGACCGGGTCTACGCGATCGAGCACTGGGTTGGTGAACAGCTGCACCAGCAGCGCGAACGCCAGCGTCGCCACCACGGCAATCGCATAGCTGTACCAGTGCACTTCCACTTCGAAATACAGCGACGGCATATTCAACGCAGCAGTCAGTAATCCGCCTATCCACCTGCCAAGCGGCAGACCAACCACCACACCCATACCGGTCAATATCATCATCTCGCGGTTCACGTAGTTGTGCACCTCGCGGTCATAGAAGCCCAGCACCTTCAGTGTGGCCATCTCGCGGATGCGTTCGGACACGTTCGTATTGGCCAACGTAAACAGCACCACCAGCGCCAGGCCGCCGGCGAGCCCCACAATCAGCGCCACCACGGCACCCATCAAATCGAACTTAAACGTGGCGGCCAGATGCGCACAGCTCACGGCCTTGAGCACCGACGATTCCTCGCCCAACCGATCCGCATATTCGGCCTGTTCGGTCTCGGAACCTTTCAGCTTGGCGAGCATCGCGTTCCACGTCAAGGTCGAGGCAGTGCCATCTCCCGAAGCCGAAGACGTCACACCGTCGGCCGCAAACTTCTGGTCGTACAGTCGCTCACTGATGTACACATCAGAGCCGATGAGGTTGCGCGTCACCGCCGCAACCTTCACCTTGGCCCGCCCGCTGCCGCCATTGCTCAACGTGACGGTGTCGCCCGCATGAATATCCAACGAATTGGCTGCGGACTTCGCCACAATCACACCACTATCGTCCAGCGCTACAGTGCCGCCACCCGCTTTGCCGAAGATATTGGGCAGCCCAAACCATCCATCATCGCCAGCTTGTTCCAGCGTGACCATATCGTTCAAGATATTCAGCGAATCGTTGGGCACCGTCATCAGCTGCACGGTTTCGCTTTCCTGCGCCGCATTGCTCATCTCGCCGCTATCCACGCGCAGATTCAGCGTTTCGATGGCCCGGCCATCTTGTGCCACCTGCTTGCGCATCGCGGCGGCGTCATCGTCATTGGCCACCACCATCAAGTCATACTGGTAGATCTGCTCATATTGCTTGACGCCAGTCGTGTCGACGGTGTCGTTAATCGCAAATCCGCAGATAATCAACGCTGTGCAACCGGCCACGCCACCCACGGTCATAATCAAGCGCGACTTGAATCGGAAGATATTGCGCGCAGTGACTTTGCCGAGGAAGTTCAGCCGGCTCCATACCGGGCGAATCCGCTCCAACAATATGCGAGCGCCCGCCTTCGGCGCCTTCGGGCGCATCAGCGCGGCGGGCGTGTGCCGTATCTCCTCGCGGCAGGCGAGCGCGGTGGCCACGCCCACACCGACCACGAACAGCACGATGCCGGCCGAACCGTACAACCAGTCGTATTCGAGTCGCACACCGGGCAATATATACAGTCCCTCAATCACCACCATCAGGAATGCCGGGATGCCGAGGAATCCGACCAGCAGACCGATGCCGCCGCCGACCAAGCAGGCGAGCAACGCGAACAGCAGATACCGGCTGGACACGGCGAGTCCGCCATAGCCGAGTCCAAGGTAGGTGCCGATAAGTCCGCGATCTTCCTCGACCATGCGGGTCATGGTGGTCAGGCTCATGAGCACGGCGACCAGCAGGAACACAATCGGGAATGCGCGGCCGATGGATTCGATGGAACTGACATCTGATTTGAGCGAGCTGAATCCGTCGATCGAAGCGCGCGTCTGCACATACCAACGTGCGTTGGCCACATCGTCGATGCGCCGTTGCTGCTTGGCGAATTCGCTTTCCGCTTCGCTTCGCATCGCATCGAGTGCAGACTGCGCATCATCCAGTTTCGCCTTGCCGTCCGCGAGCTGTTGTTCGCCTTCTTTCAGCTGCCGCTCGCCTTCTTCAAGCTGCCGCTTGCCGCTGGCCAGTTGGGCGGCCTGCGCTTCAAGTTGCGCCGACTGGGTTTCGAGGGTTGCGGCATTCGCTTCGAGTTCCGCGGATTTGGTATTGAGCTGTGCCTCTCCTGCAGCCGCTTCCTGTTCCTTGGCGGTCAGTTGCGCGTTCTGCTGGTCCAAGGTGGATTGTGCGGGGGCAATGGTTTCGTTTAATGTGCGCTGCAAATCGGCTTTCTGCTGGGCCAGACTGTCTCGCTGCGTTTGCAGTTCCGTTTGCTTGGCGGTCAGCTGTTGCCGCAGATCGCTGATTGACGGCACTTCAGGCACGGTAATGCCAAGGCGCGCGAGCAGTTGCTTGATGGCCTGCCATGTGGGTGAGTTGAGGTCGATATTCGGGTCAAGTTGCGCCAGTAGATTGTTGGCCTGTTGAATCATGGGCAGCATCTGATCAATTTGCGCCATGCCTTGGTCGATTTGGGTAATGCCCTGTTCGATTTTCGTGCGATTGGCGGTCAGTTCCGTTTGCGCCGCATCGAGCTGTTTGCGAGCCGAGGTGAGCTGCGTTTTGCCTGATTCGAGCTGGGTGCGCGCTTCGGCTATCTGCTGGCGACCTTGCGCGATCTGTTGACGGGCCGTTGCAATCTGCGCACGTCCATCGGCGAGCTGCCGTTCGCCATCGGTAATGGTTGTCCTGTTGTTCTCCAATTCGGTACGGCTATCTTGCAATGTCGTTTCGTTGGCTTCCAGCTCGGCCCAGTTGTCGTCGATCTGCTTCTGGGCTTCGTCCAGCTGCTCGTTGGCCTCGTCTTGGGCATCGTCCAGTTTGCGCTGCGCGCTGGAGACGATCTGTTGACGACGGGCTTTCTGGCGTGTGGTCTGTATCTGATGTTCGATACGGTCGGCCACGGTTTTGACGGCTTCATCGTAGGCATCGGAAAACGTGTCAAAATCGGACGCACCAGTGACGGCAACCGATATCGCAGTGTATATATTGCCGGTCACGCCGTCGCTGGGTGCAAAGAACGTATAGTCCTCGGATGAGGTGGACCGGAAGGAGGTCATGCCCGAATAGCCGTCTGGATTGTTGAGGTCGCGCGGGTCAAGTACGACGCCGGTGATGGTGAGTTTCGTGGGGAACTGCGGGGATTGCTCGGCGTCGGCGTCCGTATTGGCGGCGGACTTCGCATCGGATGCCGAGGCATTGGCGGCGACACCTACCGTATCGGCATTATTGGAATCGTCAGTCTCCGTGGCCGCTACCGATATGACGGATGAAGAGGTGTCTTGTGGCGTCACAGTAATGGTGCCGCCAATCTTGAGTCCGCTATCGTTCAGGAACTGCTGAGTCACCGCCACTTCGCCGGCCTTGTTCGGCAGTTTGCCCTGCCGTATGTACGGCTGATCAAGCCCTTCGGTACCGATTTCCTGTATGGTCACGGTTTTCTTGGTGCCGTCCACCAACGTGGTCACCGTCTGAGAACGTTCGGGCTGCACGGTTTGCACACCGTCGATTCGGCGCAGTGCCGCCGCATCATCATCGGTCAGGCCGTATGTGGATAGCACCTGCAGGTCATGCAGTCCCTGCTGATCGTAAAAACGACCGGCCGCCAGAAAAGCATCGCGGCATCCGGCGTAGATGCCGGTCAGCACGGCCACGCCAAGCAGCGTAATGACGGCGATCGAGACGAACCTCTTCCAGCTGCGCAGCCAGCAACGCAACGTATCTTTGGCAAATACCGCAGAAACGCCCGCTCCTCGACCGCCGCTATCGTCGAGGTTCCGCCGTTTCACAGAATGTTTCACAGGTTGTTTCACAAATCGCCTCGCTTGTTTCACGGGGTGTTTCACAGAGTGTCTTGCAGTGAGCATCGCCAATCACCTACCATTCGATATCGGCGATGGGCCGCGGCGTTGCGTTGACCTCCTCGCTGGTCACCTTGCCGGAGCGGAAGCGAATCACTTTGTGAGCCATCGGTGCAAGCGCGGAATTATGCGTGATGATCATTACGGTCATGCCTTGTGTTTGGCAAATATCCTGCAGCAACTGCAACACTTCCTTGCCGGTCTCGTAATCGAGCGCACCGGTCGGCTCATCGCACAACAACAGCTTCGGCTTTTTGGCAATCGCGCGGGCGATGGATACACGCTGTTGTTCGCCGCCGGACAGTTGCGCGGGGAAGTTGTCCATCCTCTCCCCCAGTCCGACTTTGCGCAGCGTTTCCTCTGGATCGAAATGGTCAGGGCAGATTTGCGAGGCGAGCTCCACGTTTTCGAGCGCGGTAAGGTTAGGCACCAGATTGTAGAACTGGAAGACGAAGCCGATATCGTTGCGCCGGTAGGTCACCAGTTCCTTTTTCCGCAGACCCGTAATATCGCGTCCGCCGACCACTACGCGGCCGGTTGTGGCGGTATCCATGCCGCCCAGAATGTTCAATGCCGTGGTTTTGCCGGCACCGGACTGCCCCAGAATCACGCTTAATTCGCCTTGTTCGGCGGTGAAGCTGGCCTCGTCGAGCGCGCGAATCACACTGCTGCCAGAAGGATATTCCTTGACCACATGGTCGAATTCGATATACGCCATCGCACACCTCCAACGCGCTCGTGGCAGCCACCTAGCCCCATAGGCCCCGCCAAAACTTCCTGCTATACTCAAGTAAAACAACACTGTGTCGGTTCTGCAACCAACAGTTGGATTGTGGGTTGTCGGAATTTGGGGAGAAGGCCATGGCCAAAGAATTGACGGAAAGCCGCCGCACCCGCTACACGAGACGTGCCATGCAGGACGCGCTTATCGAGTTGCTGCGCAATCAGCCGCTCGGCTCCATCACCGTTAAAGCGTTGTGCGAGCGGGCCGATGTGAATCGTTCCACGTTTTACGCGCATTATGCGAGCATCGAGGAACTGCTGCACGACATTGAAGACGAAACCATGGCCTGGGTCACCACCGCACTCGAACAGCTACTCGCCCAGCCAGATTCTGCCGGCATCGAGCATGTTATTGAGCGCATCTGCCAGTACATTGCCGACAATCGCAAGCATCTGCAGGTATTGATGAGCCCGAAAGCGGATATCGGCTTCCAGCAGCAGCTGCTGGGATTGATTTACAGCCAGCGCGGCGTAGGCGAACAGTTGCAATCTTCGGCGGGTTACCCAGCCGAGGCGCAGATGCGTATGCGATTCGCCGTGTCCGGCAGCATTGGGCTTTTGCAATATTGGCTCGCCACCGATCTCGCGGCCTCTCCCGAATCGGTGTCCCACACCATCTTCACCATGTGTATGCCTGCCACGCAGTGAACACGGTGAATTCAGTGAACTCAGTGAAGCGTGCGGTTTCATAAGCATCGCTCGCTATAGCTTCGCCTGCTCACCGGCCGCGCCCACGCCCGCGCTTGCGATAGCGCACAAATAGACGATTGACCATTTCTGAGACGATACGGCGGCATAGAATAACGAACGTTGCGCATCGCGGCAAGCCCCGCGTGCGCCAAAACCCAAGAAATGTGAGAGAAGGGCACAATGAGTACTGCTGATGCGCCTAAGAAGCCGCGCGAAACCGACGACGTGCCGGTGCCGGCCACGCTGCGCAAGTCACTGAAGAACCGTCATATCCAGCTGATTGCACTGGGCGGCGCCATCGGAACCGGCCTGTTCTATGGTTCCAGCGAATCCATCGCGCTGGCCGGCCCCTCGATTCTGCTCGCCTACTTGGTTGGCGGCTTCGCAATCTTCATGATCGTGCGCGCGCTGAGCGAAATGTCCGTTGAGGATCCGAAGGCGGGCGCGTTCAGCTACTACGCCACTCGCTACTGGTCCAAGCGCGCCGGCTTCATCTCCGGTTGGAACTACTGGTTCAATTACATCCTCGTCTCGATGGTTGAGCTGTCCGTGGTGGGCAAATTCGTAAACTACTGGTTCCCGGCGATTCCGACATGGGTGTCGGCGGCCGTGTTCTTGGTGATTATCTGCGCCGCCAACCTGCTGGGCGTCTCCAAGTTCGGTGAGTTCGAGTTCTGGTTCGCCATTATCAAGATTGTGGCCGTGATCGCCATGATCGTCGGCGGCCTGGCCGTCATCATCTTTGTCCTGCCCACCGCATCCGGCGTGCGCGCAAGCTTCGCGAACTGGTTCACCGTGGGTAACGGCTTCTTCCCGAACGGCCTGATGGGGCAGAATTCCGACGGTTCCTGGACCGGCCTGCTGATGGCACTGGTTGTGGTGATGTTCAGCTTCGGCGGCACCGAGCTCATCGGCATCACCGCCGGCGAAACCGAGGATCCGAAGACCACGATTCCGCGCGCCACCAATGATATTATTTGGCGAATCCTCGTGTTCTACATCGGCGCTCTGGGTGTGATCATGGCCGTAGTGCCGTGGAACACCATCGATGGCAAGTCCAGCCCGTTCGTGCAGATCTTCGATTCCGTGGGCATTCACGCGGCTGCCGGTATTTTGAACTTCGTGTGCCTGACCGCTGTGATGAGCGTCTACAACTCCGGCCTGTACGCCAACTCCCGCATG
>UMAV01045414.1_pt1 | contig 26144 bp, 19 predicted proteins | sample 1963811 | NCBI WGS metagenome assembly UMAV01 (sample SAMEA4835926, study PRJEB28245) | human gut metagenome | biome: gut microbiome; material: fecal sample | place: Denmark | collected 2008 | reverse complement strand
GAAAAGAACAGCACATCACAATTACAGCAGGATCTAACATGTCTGATGAAGATATCGACAAAGCTGTAAAAGAAGCTGCTGAATTCGAAGCTCAGGATAAGAAACGTAAAGAAGGAATCGATGCTAAGAACGAAGCTGACGCTATGGTATTCCAGACAGAGAAAGCTCTGCAGGAAGTTGGCGACAAGCTTGACGGTGCAGACAAAGCAGCAGTAGAAGCTGACTGCAAAGCTCTGAAAGAATTACTTGAAAAAGCAAATACAGATACTCTTACAGATGAGCAGGTTGCAGAGATCAAAGCAGGTAAAGAAAAACTGACAGAGAGTGCTCAGAAGCTCTTCACAAAGATGTATGAGCAGGCTGGCGCAGCAGCAGGAGCTCAGGGAGCTGGTCCTCAGCCAGGAGCTAATGCAGGAGCAGGCCCGGCACCAGAAGGATTCCAGGGCGACGATGTCGTAGACGGAGATTACAAAGAAGTCTAAGAACATTAAGTGAGGAATAGGAAATGGCAGAGTCAAAAAGAGATTACTATGAGGTGCTTGGGGTCAGTAAAGATGCTGACGAAGCAACTTTGAAAAAAGCATACAGACAGGTTGCCAAGAAGTATCACCCGGATATGAATCCGGGTGATGCTGAAGCTGAAAAGAAGTTCAAAGAAGCTTCTGAGGCGTATGCAGTCTTGAGTGATCCGGAAAAACGCCGTCAGTATGATCAGTTTGGTCATGCTGCTTTTGACGGAAGTGCGGGAGCAGGCGGCGGATATGGCGGATTCGACTTTAACGGTGCTGATTTTGGCGACATTTTCGGAGATATCTTCGGAGATCTGTTCGGCGGCGGACGCAGAGGCGGTCGTGCGAACCAGGGACCGATGAAAGGTATGAATATCCGTAAGAGTGTCAGAATCACATTCGAAGAGGCTGTATTCGGATGCGAGAAAGAATTGGACGTTGTATTAAAAGACCCATGTCCGAAATGTAACGGAACAGGTGCCAAACCGGGAACATCTCCGGAGACTTGTCCGAAATGTGGCGGTAAAGGTCAGGTAGTATATACACAGCAGTCATTCTTTGGAACGGTACAGAATGTACAGACCTGTCCGGATTGCCAGGGAACTGGTAAGATTATTAAGGAAAAATGTCCGGATTGCGGCGGAACAGGCTATGTAGCCAGCAAGAAGAAGATATCCGTATCAATTCCTGCAGGTATTGATAATGGCCAGAGTGTCAGAATTCGTGAAAAAGGTGAGCCGGGTGTAAACGGCGGACCAAGAGGAGATCTTCTGGTGGAGGTTGTGGTATCAAGACATCCAATCTTCCAGCGTCAGGATATGCACATCTTCTCAACGGTACCGATTACATTTGCACAGGCAGCGCTTGGTGCGGATATCCGTATCAAGACGGTAGATGGAGAAGTGATCTACACGGTAAAACCGGGAACCAAGACAGATACAAAAGTACGTCTGAAAGGTAAAGGAGTTCCATCTCTTCGAAATGCACAGGTTCGCGGCGATCATTATGTGACACTTGTGGTCCAGACACCGGAACACTTAAGTGCCGAAGCAAAAGAAGCACTGCGTAAATTCGATGAGCTGACCGGCAATTCCCTCGGAGCAGAGAAATCTGAAAAAGCGGAAGAGCACGAACATAAAGGCAAAAAGAAAAAAGGATTTATGGATAAATTAAAGGAGACCTTTGATGATTAATTTCATCAGAGGTTTCCTCTTTTTTACAAAAAACACTGGCATTCACCGTGGTAAAGTGATATCATATTAAATAAATTAAATTTTTAACAAACCAGGAGGACTCAAATATGTATGCATTTGATGAAATTAAAAAAGCAGACAGTGAAATTGCAGACGCCATTCAGGCCGAGATGAAGAGACAGAATTCGCATCTGGAGCTGATCGCATCGGAGAACTGGGTAAGCAAAGCAGTCATGGCAGCAATGGGAAGTCCGCTTACAAATAAATACGCAGAAGGCTATCCGGGCAAACGTTACTATGGTGGATGTCAGTGTGTGGATGTAGTGGAAGATCTTGCAAGAGAAAGAGCAAAGAAGTTATTTGGCTGTGATTATGCCAATGTACAGCCGCATTCCGGAGCACAGGCAAACCTGGCAGTATTCTTTGCAATGCTGGAGCCTGGAGACAAAGTCATGGGTATGAACCTGGATCATGGCGGACATCTGACACATGGTTCTCCGGTTAATATTTCCGGTAAATATTTCAACGTCGTATCATACGGAGTGAACGACGAGGGTGTGATCGATTATGATAAGGTACGTGAGATCGCAGTAAAAGAAAAACCAAAGATGATCATTGCGGGAGCAAGTGCTTATGCAAGAATCATTGATTTCAAAAAATTCCGTGAGATCGCGGATGAAGTAGGAGCATACCTGATGGTTGATATGGCCCATATCGCAGGACTTGTTGCAGCAGGACTTCATCCAAGCCCGATCCCGTACGCAGATGTCACAACAACGACAACACATAAGACACTGCGCGGACCAAGAGGCGGTCTGATCCTCTGTAATCAGGAAGCAGCAGATAAATTCAACTTTAATAAAGCTGTATTCCCTGGAATCCAGGGAGGACCACTGGAACACGTGATCGCAGGAAAAGCGGTATGCTTCAAAGAAGCCCTGGAGCCTGAATTCGCAGAATATCAGAAACAGATCATCAAAAATGCACAGGCACTCAGTAAGGGACTGATGGACCGTGGAGTGAAGATTGTATCCGGAGGAACAGATAATCACCTGATGCTGATTGATTTAAGAGGAGAAGATGTGACCGGCAAAGAACTGGAAAAACGTCTGGATGCCGCACACATCACATGTAATAAAAATACGGTACCGAACGATCCAAGATCACCGTTCGTGACAAGCGGTGTCAGACTTGGAACACCGGCGGTTACAACAAGAGGATTAAAAGAAGACGACATGGATATGATCGCAGAGTGCATCGCACTCGTACTTCAGAGTGAAGATAACATTGAAAAAGTCAAAGGAATGGTTGCAGAGCTGACTGCAAAATATCCTCTGGATATGTAAGGAACAACGAAAGAAAATAAGACAAAACAGGAAATCCGTCTGGGAAAAGGATTTAAGCTTACCCAGGCGGATTTTATTGTTGCTTGAACAAAATGTCCAACAGTGAAAAGATTGAGCAAAATATTTGAGTAGTTGATAGAAATAGGAGAATAACAAGGGTGGAATTTTTAAAATGAAGGGCGTATAATAAAAATCAGTGTATACGAATCTATACCAGAATAAAAAAGGAAGAATCTTGTTTATACCATACAGATGTATGAATGCAAATATATATGGAAGGAGCCAGATTTTTGAAACTGAGAAACGTAAAAGTCGCAAAAAGATTAGGAACAAAAACGCTTGCAGGGTTGCTTGCATTTGGACTTGTCGTAGGTACGCCGTCGGTTGTTCTGGCAGATGTACAGAGCACGATGTCACAGTCAGAGGCTTTGTGGAACAGAAGTATCTGGACTTCAGTGATGAAACAAAAAAGCAGATTGAAGCGAATGGTGAGGATAAATATCAGACAGCAAAAGAAACGGTAAAACCAGAAGAAAATCAGGCATTATATTATACACTGACTTCTGTAAAAGAGGGATCGCCAAGTGGAGAAATCCGGGAATCCATGCTGGAATTTGCGTCACAGTTTATCGGTAATCCATATGTGTGGGGTGGTACAAGCCTGACGGACGGTGCAGACTGCTCTGGATTCGTACAGCAGATTTATAAACAGTATGGATACAGCCTTCCAAGAGTAGCAGAAGATCAAAGCCAGTATGGAACGAAGATTCCTGTAGAAGATGCCCAGCCGGGAGATCTGATCTTCTATGCTAAAGAAGGGTATGTATATCATGTGGTCATGTATGCAGGAGATGGCAGGACGATAGAGGCTGCAAGTACGAAACTCGGAATTATCGAAGGAAAAGTCAATACCAAAAATGCAGTATGGGCAACACGTATCCTGAAAGATGATTATTCTCTTACAGGCGGCGGAATTGAAAAGGCCAATGCAACAGAGGACATGTATGGACAGAAACTTGAAAATTTCCAGATTACATATTATTGTCCTTGCGAGATCTGCTACGATAAAGCATCTAAAGTTACGGCATCGGGAACACCTGTTGCAGAAGGAAAGACAATCGCAACTGATCCGAATGTAATTCCATATGGAACCAAGGTGATTATCGGAGGACATGTATTTACAGCGGAAGATACAGGAAGAAAAGTCCAGGGAAATCAGATCAGTATTTATGTAAATAACCATGCAGAGGTATCTGCTTCTGACACAGAGAATACAGACGTATATCTGGCAAAATAATATAATAAAGAATGATAAAAAGGTGGTTTTTCAGAACTTACATGTTGAAAAACTGCCTTTTTCAAAGAAGGAACAGAAACTATGAATCAAGAAAATTTATTGAATAAGATCAGACAGAAAGATGCAAAAGCATTTACTCACGGGGGAAAATTTCATGCAGATGATATATTTTCATCGGCCTTGTTATTATATCTGAACCCGGAAATTCAGATTACAAGGGGAAATCAGGTGCCGGAAGAGTATGACGGTATTGTATTTGACATCGGACGGGGAGCATATGACCATCATCAGAAGGACAGCCGTGTCAGGGAAAACGGGATTCCATATGCGGCATTCGGACTTTTGTGGGAAGAGTTAGGAACGGAGATTCTTGGAGAAGAACTGGCAGAAAAATTTGATGAATCCTTTGTCCAGCCTCTCGATCAGAATGATAATACCGGTGAGAAGAATGAACTGGCTTCGCTGATCGGAAGTTTTAATCCGGCATGGGATGCAAAAGGAAATCATGATGATGCATTCTTTCATGCAGTCAGTATGGCTGGAATGATACTGGAAAGCAAGTTCGAGAGATTCCGTGGAAATGAAAGGGCGGACAGGAAGATAGAAGAGATTTTGGAGGCACATGATGATGCAGTAGAAGAGGGAAAATGTGATGAAAGAATCCTGATTCTTCCGGAATTTGTTCCATGCCAGAAACGGCTGTCAGAGACGGAGATTGCATTTGTGATTTTCCCGTCAAATCGCGGAGGATATTGCATTCAGCCACAGAAAAAAGAATTTTCCATGAATTATAAATGTGCGTTCCCAGAAGCCTGGCTTGGGCTGGAGGGAGAAGCATTACAGAAAGCAACCGGACTTTCAGGAGCAGGATTCTGTCATAAAGGCGGCTTTCTGATGTCGACAGAGAATCTGGAGGATGCGGTAAAAGCGTGTGAAATCAGCCTCAAAGAGTATGTAGAAGCGCCGTGTATTGTCTGTTACGGAACATGTGATGAAGAAGTGAAAGAACTTCTGCATATGCTTCCGGAAATGAAGAATGTAACGGTACATAAGATGCCGCTGTCAGAGCCGCCGGAGATGGAGACAGATGGAATCTATGGAGAAGTTTTGATGGAAAAGCAGGAATGGAAAAAGCGGATAAAAGAACAGGTAAAAGAAATTCTGAAATACAAACCGGAGGCGGTATGTGTGAATGGAAATGTCTTTTCGACTTATCCGGTAGTACATGCGCTTCGTAAAAAGCATGTGCCGGTGCTGACAATAATGGAAAATGATGAGGAGAAGCTGATTGTGAGAATTCCGTCCGGTTCTTAGAATGTCAGATATAATGAAGTAGAAGAAGTAATAGAACATAACAAAAACGCAGAGACTTTTAAAAGGATTGAAGTAATCCCTCAAAAGTCTCTGCATTTTTATGTTTATTTACATGCTTTTAAAAGTTCTTTCAGGTAGTTCCACATACGCTGTGTAGATGCGATATGTACACGTTCATTATATGTATGCACACCTGTAAGATCCGGACCGAAAGAAATGATATCAAGATCATTCTTCTTGCCGTATAAGATTCCACATTCCAGTCCGCCGTGAGTTGTCTCAACAGTAGGTTCTTTTCCGAACATTTCTTTATAAAGTTCGATTGCCTTAGGACGGATCACAGAATCTGCATTGTAGCTCCATGCCGGATATTCACCGGAAATCTCACGGGATGCGCTTGCAAGATCCGTTGCAAGATCCAGTTTGTTCTGCATATCATCTAACTTGGTAGCGACAGAGCTTCGAACCTGGAATTTAATCTTTACAGTGTCTTCAGTAGTCTCAACAATACCTGTGTTCAGGGAAGATTCTACAGCGGTAGGGAATGCACGGTCATAGCACTGTACACCGTCGATCGCTCCATAAAGGAATCCGATTACATGTGAAGTAGTATCTGCATCAAAGGCCTTTAAGGTCGTCTCGCCATCGGAAACTGCTTTCAGAGATAAAGTAGGTTCCTGTCCGGCAAATTCAGCGTAGATAGTCTGTTCCAGTCCGGCAACAGCATCTATGATATCCTGAGCCTGTGCAGGATCTGCGATGATCTCAGTCGTATTGTACTGTGCGATTACGTTTGCCGCATTTCCGCCGTTTGTACTTACGATGTTAAAGTCGTAATCTTTTGCAAGTGCATACAGAACACGTCCCATGATCTTATGTGCATTTCCGAGCTGCTTCTGAATCTCGGCACCGGAATGTCCGCCCTGCAGATTGGAAAGGGAGATTGTCATCTTGGTTCCGCTTTCTTCACTCCATTCGATCGGGATAAAAGTATCATAAATGTATCCGCCGGCACATCCGACTGTCATAACGCCTTCAATCTCAGAGTCGATGTTCAGGCAGATCTTTCCTTTTAATACGGATGTATCGAGGTGATGTGCACCGCCCATACCGATCTCTTCATCAACTGTAAATACAGCCTCGATCGGTGGATGCGGGATATCTGTGCTGGCAAGAATTGCCATAGCATAAGCGACTGCGATACCGTCGTCACCGCCGAGAGTGGTGTTCTTTGCCCCAATCAGATCACCATCTACAAAAAGGTCTAATGGATCATTCTCGAAATCGTGATCGCTGTCGGTTGTCTTTGTAGCAACCATGTCCAGATGTCCCTGGATGATGACCGGATCACTGTCTTCATATCCGGCAGTACCAGGTTTTTTGATGATAACGTTGTTCATTTCATCCTGGATATATTCCAGATTGTGTGCTTTCGCAAATTCTACACAAAAATCACTGATCTTTTTTGTGTGGAAGGTACATCTTGGTACCATACTTAATTCTTCGAAGTACTGAAATACTTCTTTTGGTTCAATATTAGACAAAATTCCCATTGTTCATTCCTCCGTTTGTCTTTAATCTCTGTCTATCATTGTATCATGAATTTTAGCACTTTATCATGATAAAATGTAATGCGTGTATAACGGAATGTAATAGCTCTGATAACCACAGCTTATAAGGTTTCATTAAAACATTCAATAACTACAGGTCTACCCAAAAAAAGCAGAAAAATATATAATATTTAAGGTTGAAAATATGAGAGCAGAATGTACACGGGAGGATATGTATGAGTACAAAAGAAGCAAAACAGATGGATCAGGCATTATTTGATTTTTATGGGAAACCTTCTATCGGACAGGCACTGCCGCTTGCAATCCAGCATGTGCTTGCGATGATCGTCGGATGTGTAACACCATCGATCATTGTTGCAGGTGTGGCAGGGCTTTCGCAGGAAGATTCCGTTATTTTAATACAGGCTGCACTGGTGATGTCGGCACTGACTACATTATTGCAGTTATTTCCTTTTATAAAGACAAAAAGTTTCCGCATCGGATCGGCGCTTCCGGTGATGATGGGAATCAGTTTCGCATATGTTCCGAGTATGCAGGCAATCGCAGCAGATTTTGACATTGCAACGATTCTGGGAGCACAGATCGTTGGTGGTGTGATCGCATTGTTAGTCGGACTGAATATTAAGAGAATCCGTAAATTTTTCCCGCCGCTGATTACCGGAACGGTTGTATTTTCTATTGGACTGTCTCTGTATCCGACGGCAATCAACTATATGGCAGGCGGTGCAAGCAGTAAATCATACGGTGCATGGCAGAACTGGCTGGTAGCACTGATTACCCTTGTGATCGTTACGGTATTGAACCATTATGGAAAAGGTGTGTGGAAACTGGCATCGATTCTGATCGGAATCATTGGAGGATATATTGTGGCATTATTCTTTGGAATGATAGATTTTTCATCGGTTGCACAGGCATCATTCTTCCAACTTCCAAAGCCAATGCATTTTGGTATCAAATTCGAGCCTTCTGCATGTGTGGCAATTGGAATTCTGTTCGCAATCAATGCGGTACAGGCAATCGGAGACTTCTCTGCAACGACAACAGGTTCTATGGACCGTATGCCGACAGACGAAGAACTGACAGGTGGAATCGTGGGCTATGGTATCAGTAATATTATCTGTGCATTCTTCGGTGGACTTCCGACGGCAACATACAGCCAGAATGTAGGTATTGTATCTACAACGAAGGTAGTCAGCCGTGTGGTAATGGGAATGGCCGCCGTGATCTTACTGGCAGCAGGACTGATTCCGAAGTTTTCTTCTTTACTGACAACGATTCCTTACTGTGTACTCGGCGGTGCGACAATTTCGGTATTTGCATCGATCACAATGACAGGTATCAAACTGATCACAACGGAGCCGATGGATTTCCGCAATACAACAGTAGTAGGACTTGCGGTTGCAGTCGGAATGGGTGTGACACAGGCAAATGCGTCTCTGGCACAGTTCCCGGAATGGGTAACGACGATTTTTGGAAAATCACCGGTGGTACTAGCAACGATCGTAGCAATTGTGTTAAACTTAACACTTCCGAGAACACAAAAGAAAGCTGAGAAATAATTCATATATGATAAAAAGTTATACGAATGGTGAATGGAAAGAGCCTGGCAGTTTATGCCAGGCTGTTGGAATTTATAAAGAAGATTTTCATAAGATAGTATCGGTCGTAGGGGGCGGCGGAAAGACAACGGTGATTCGTGCAATGCTCCGGGAATGTATGGAAAATTCGGATGGAAGGATTCCATGCGCGGTCTCAACAACGACGCATATACAAAAAACAAATGCGGAATATTTTCTGGGAGAGCCATCGATGAAAATGTTCCGGAAGAAGCTGTCGGATTACGAAGCTGTGTGGATGGGGCGTGAGATACGGAAAGGAAAGCTTGCATCATTTCAGAAGGAGTTTCTGGAAGAAGTAAGCCGGGAACCTGTACTTTTGCTTCTGGAAGCGGACGGGGCAAAGCATTTTCCAGTGAAAGCTCCTGCAGAACATGAGCCGGTGATCTGTGAGAAAACGGGCATAGTTCTGAATGTCTATGGGATGCGTGCGATTGGAAAAAAGATAAAGGATGTATGTTTTCGTATCGGAGAAGTGGAGAAAATTCTTGGAAAGACAGGGGAAGATATTTTGCGTCCAGAAGATATCATGACACTTGCGTTAAGTCGGAGTGCAGGACGCAAATGTGTGACGGATGAGATGGAATATCAGGTTATACTGAATCAGGCTGATACAGAGGAAGAGAAACAGACGGCAATGCAGCTTGCGGAAGATATTGGAAAGAAGCTGTCAGAGAAGTATATATCAGAGAAGAATACAAAAGATACAGAGTTTTCAAGACAGATCAGCAAAGTCCACGTAACATCGGACCTGATTCCGCTGGAAGAAAGATGGTAGATATGTCAGAAATTTATAAAAATAAGAAAAAGGCATTGGTCCGGGGATCCGGAGACCTGGCTACCGGCGTGGGTGTAGCACTTTATCGGGCGGGCTTTCAGGTGATCATGACGGATATTGCAGTGCCGCTTACCGTAAGAAGGGAAGTGGCGATGTCCAGAGCCGTTTATGAAGGCAGGGCAAAAGTGGAAGGGATAGAAGGAATCCTTGTCCGGAGTTATCAGGAAGCGTTGGCTGTACTGGAAGAAAATAAGATTGCCGTGATCGTAGATCCGAAAGCCGAGATCTGCAAGGAATTTCACCCGGATCTACTTGTGGATGCCATCCTTGCAAAGAAAAATATGGGGACCAGACGGACGGATGCACCGTATGTGATCGGTCTCGGTCCGGGATTTACTGCGGGAAAAGATGTTCATGCTGTGATAGAAACGATGCGTGGTGAGACGCTTGCGGATATCATCTATGACGGACAGCCGATTCCGAATACCGGCGTCCCTGGATATGTGGGCGGTTATGCGCTGGAGCGCCTGATCCGTGCGTCTGGCAATGGCCGAATGGAGCCAAAGGCACAGATCGGAGATATTGTAAAGAAGGGACAGCTTCTTGCCGTAACAGGAGGAAAACCTGTATATTCCCAGCTGGACGGTGTGATCCGAGGCATGCTGCAGGAAGGTGTGCAGGTGAAAAAAGGTCTGAAGATTGGAGATGTAGATCCAAGAAAAGACAGAAAATTGTGTTACCTGATTTCGGATAAGGCGAATAAGATCGGTAGTTCTGTAGTGCGGGCGACAGAAGCACGTCTGGCGGATAAGGATTATGCAATGATCCTTCTGGCAGCAGGAAAGTCAAGCAGATATGGCAGTAATAAGCTGTTAGAAGAACTGGACGGGGGAAGAATGTTCGAACATACCCTTCGTAAGATGCGGGCATTTCCGTTATGTACACAGGTAGCGGTGACGAGATTCGAAGAGATAGAACGTGCAGCAGAAGCACAGGGTATGTTGGTAGTGGAAAACTGGGAACCGGATCTTGGAATCTCACATTCCCTGAGATTAGGACTACAGAAAGCACTGGAAGAAAATCCGGAATTAAAAGGTGCAATGTTCATTGTATGTGACCAGCCGGGATTGACAGCCGCAACATTTGCCCGTATGCTTGATATAGGTAAGAAATATCCTGGAAAGATCGTATGTGCCGGGCGAAAGGGCAAAATGGGAAATCCTGTATTGTGGGATCGATGCTTTTTTGATGAACTTAGCAGACTTTCCGGCGACAAAGGCGGGAAACAGATCATCGGAGCACATATGGATGATGTGCTGCTCTGCGAAACAGAAGAAACAGAACTTCGGGATGTAGATATACCGGAACAACTGACAAAATGGGAGAGAGATTATGGAGAATCAGGAAAATCAGGAAAATCAGGAGAAGAAACATAAACGGAGAGTCCGGTATTCCGGAACACATCCGAGAAATTATAAAGAAAAATACAAAGAGCTGAATCCGGAAAAGTATGCAGATACCATTTCCAAAGTCATCAAGAAAGGCGGAACACCGGCGGGGATGCATATTTCTATCTGTGTGAATGAGATTCTGGACTTTTTTGACATTCAGCCGGGACAGCAGGGATTGGATGCAACATTGGGATACGGCGGTCATACGTCGAAGATGCTGGAAAAACTGCAGGGAGAAGGGCATATCTATGGTCTGGATGTAGACCCGATCGAATCGGCGAAGACAAAGAAACGACTGGAAGAAAAGGGATTCGGGCCGGATATCCTGACGGTAAAGCTTGAGAATTTCGCAAATATCGATAAAGTGGCAGAAGAGGCCGGAAAGTTTGATTTCGTACTGGCAGATCTGGGTGTGTCATCTATGCAGATTGACAATCCGGACCGTGGTTTTACATTCAAGGCAGAGGGACCTTTAGATCTGCGTATGAATCCGGAAAAGGGAATCAGCGCAGCAGAAAGACTGCGGGATATTTCCAAAGAAGAGCTTACCGGCATGTTGATTGAAAATTCGGATGAGCCATATGCAGAAGAAATCGCAGAAGCAATCACAGAGAAGATCCGCAAAGGCGGCAAGATCGAGACAACAACGGGACTTCATCAGGTGATCGAAGAGACACTTGCATTTATCCCGGAAAAAGAAAGAAAAGAAGCAGTACGGAAATCCAGCCAGCGAGTATTCCAGGCACTTCGTATTGATGTGAATAATGAGTTTGAAGTATTGTATGATTTCCTGGATAAGCTGCCGGGTGTATTAAAGCCGGGCGGAAAAGTTGCAATCCTTACATTCCATTCCGGAGAGGACCGTCTTGTAAAGAAATCATTCAAGCAATGGAAAAAGGAGGGACTGTACAGTGAGATCGCAAAAGACGTCATCCGACCGTCCAAAGAAGAATGCTTCCGCAACAGCCGTGCGAAATGCACGAAAATGCGCTGGGCAATCCGGGCAGAAGAGTAAGATACAAAATAAGAAACAGAAAGACGGAAAACAGACAAAGAATGAATCTGCATGTAAGATTGATAAAAAATGTGGCGGTTGCCAGTTCCAGAAGATGCCGTATAAAGAACAGCTGAAAAGAAAGCAGAAGCAGGAAGAACAGCTGTTAGGCGGATTCTGCAAAGTCAGCCCGATCATTGGCATGGAACATCCATATTTTTACAGAAATAAAGTACATGCGGTATTTGACCGTGACAAGAAGGGCAATGTCATATCCGGCATTTATGCAGAAGGAACGCACCGTGTGATCGCAGTGGAAGAGTGTCTGATCGAAGATAAGAAGAGTCAGGAGATCATCCGCACGATCCGTGAACTTCTGCCGTCTTTTAAGATTAAGACATACAACGAAGATACCGGATATGGGCTTTTAAGACATGTGCTGGTCCGCAGAGGATTTGAAACTGGTGAGATCATGGTGGTGCTGGTACTGGGCTCACCGATCCTGCCATCAAAGAATAACTTTGTGAAGGCTTTGAGAAAAGTGCATCCGGAGATCACAACCGTAGTACTGAATGTGAATAACAAGCAGACCAGTATGGTACTGGGAGAAAAGGAAAAGCCGATCTACGGACCGGGATTTATCAAAGACAAGTTATGCGGATGTACATTCCGCATTTCTCCAAAATCGTTCTATCAGGTAAATCCGGTGCAGACAGAAGTTCTCTATAATACAGCCATGGACTATGCGGAACTGACCGGAAAAGAGACAGTGATCGATGCATACTGCGGAACCGGTACAATTGGTCTGATCGTGGCTAAGAATGCGAAGAAAGTGATCGGAGTAGAACTGAACAAAGATGCGGTAAAAGACGCAAGAATCAATGCAAAAGAAAATGGCATCACAAATGCCGAGATCTATGCAGGTGATGCGGGAAGATTCATGGTAGATATGGCTTCGAAGAACCAAAAAGCAGACGTCGTATTCATGGATCCGCCGAGAGCCGGAAGTGATGAGAAATTCCTTTCTTCTGTGATAAAGCTTGGCCCAAAGAGAGTGGTCTATGTGTCCTGCAATCCGGAGACACTGGCGAGAGATTTAAAATATCTGACCAGACATGGATACCAGGCTGTGAAGATCCAGCCGGTGGATAATTTTCCGTTTTGTGATCATATTGAGACGGTTGTGAAGCTTGTGAGAAAAAAATAGAAAATATGCAGATCGGGCAAAGAAGATTTTGATAATAGACATTTCCTTCAGATTGTTGGTTTAAAAATACAGCGAAAAGAGCTATATTTAAGATAAACGAGAGAATCGGTACTTACAAAGGAGGAAAAGCTTATGATTATATGTATCGGAAGAGAATTTGGAAGCGGTGGCCACGAAATCGGAAGAAAAGTTGCAGAAAAGCTTGGACTGGAATTATATGACAGAGATTTAATAGACAGGGCAGCAGAGAAGATCATAGCGATGCCAAAAGATGTGCTGGAAAAAGCAGATGAGAAAAAGCGTAATCCGTGGCTGCATGAGGTATGGTATGATGTGCCGAACCAGGAACTGAATGGAATGACGGCGAATGATGCTTTGCATCTGGCATATAATTCGATCATACGAGAACTTGCAGAAAAAGGAGATTGTGTATTTGTCGGACGCTGTGCGGACTATATATTGGAACAAGCAAAGATTGATCATATTAGTCTGTTTATTGCAGCCCCGTTTGAATGGCGTGTGAAGAGAAAGATGGAACAGTTGTCTATAGATGAAAAGTCTGCAACAGCCATGGTAAGAAAAAAGGACAAAGACAGAAAAGCTTATTACGACTATTATACCGGCAGAAACTGGGGAAGGCCATATGAGTATGATCTGTGTATTAACAGTTCCAGGCTTGGAATTGAAGCAACTGCAGAGAAGCTTGTAGAAATGATCCGGGAATTGGAAAAATAAAACTTATAAGAGCCGGGAAAGATTACTAGATTGGTTCGGGAATAGAAAATGATGAAAAGAATAGAAGGTCTGGATAGCGTATCAACTATCCAGGCCTTCTGTGCGTATGATCATAATATCATTTAACCGTAGAATGTATTTTCTTTTATATCCATATCTTTGAGATCGGAAATATTGCTTTTTCGCTGATATTGTTCAACGAAACCGGCGCTGATAATACCGATAGGAATAGCAACGACACCAACCCCCAGATAAGCGATGCAGATTGCCATTATACGTCCCAGAGTTGTGATTGGGTAAATGTCACCATAGCCTACGGTAAGAAGTGTAGACATGCTACACGCAGCATCCGAAAGATAACAAATCCGGAAAGGAAGAAAGCGGGAATGATCGTCAGAAGATCCACGATTCCGTCAAGCCTTTATTTACAGTTCTTTCCGTGCAGATAGAAGAATAATCCGCCGATGATAAATCCGCCACCGATAATGTTACCGATTGTAACAGGAAGAAGATTGACGGTGAAGAAGTTTCCCCAGTTTAAAGCAGCAATCTGACTGCCGGTGATCCCATATAATTCTTTCGCTTTTGCAACATAATCCGGATTCATAGAAGCAAAGATTCCGGCCGGAATATAATACATATTTGCAACGCAGTGTTCGAAGCCGGATACAACGAATGCCATGATCGGGAAAAAGATAGCAAGTGATTTTCCTGCTATATCTTTCGCGGTAGAAGCCATCAATACTGCAGCGCATACCAGAATGTTACATAAGATTCCGGAAATCAGAGCAGGAAGGAAAGATAAGCTGACCTTTCCAAGAGCAACTTTGATCGTAAATGCCCCAAGAGCGCCGCTGGTATAATTATATTGTCCGGACAGATATACCAGATATGCCAGAGCAACAGCACCAACCATATTACCGATATAAACGATAACCAGTGTCCGTATGAGTGCAGCTACACTAATTTTTTTCTTAATACAGGCCATTGTCATCATACAGTCACCGGTGAACAATTCGCCTCCGATAAAGACGATCATCATCAGACCGACCGGGAAGACGCAGCCGGCAACCAGACGTGCAAGACCGACATTTGCAATATCATGCATGGCAACATTACTGGACTGTGCGCCAAGCGCGATGCAGACACCAGCCATGATTCCCATGAAAAAAACTTTCTTTTTAGAAGTTGTAGCTTTTTTTACAGCGCCATTCATGTTGGCCTGTACAACTTCCTGTGGAGTGTTAAACATTGAATCCATAATAACCCTTTCCTTTAGTACTTTTTCTTTGTGTGATTACTTTGATAAAAATATCACATAAAATATAGCATGGATAACAAATCTTGGGCAACCCGTAATCGCAATGTTTATGCTCTTTTTTTCGTACAGTACCAAGAAATATGCTATAATCGATGGGAAACAGATCATAATGAAAAAATTATGCAATAATGTAAAAACTCAATTATCAAATTAAGAAAAGGGGAATTATAATGGCTCAGAATAGTTGCGAAAGCTGCACTTATTATACATACGACGAAGATTACGAAAGTTATATGTGCGATATCAATATGGATGAAGATGAATATATGCGTCTTATTTCAGACCAGCATTATCAGTGCCCTTATTATCGGAATGGGGATGAGTATATGGTGGTGAGGAAGCAGATGTAGTTTCTACTTAATTCACTAAGCTAGCTACCCGGACCAGAATAAAAGTTGGAAAAGCATTCCTGTCCAACTTTTATTCCGGTCCGGGTAGCTAACGCTGTAGTGAATTAATAGAATCCCCGTAACTATTGTGAGACCGGAAGTGTATCTATTAACCTGAGAATAACAATTTATGCAGACTCTATCTCATAAGTGAATCCCGCATCTGTTATCGTCTGAATAGTATCTTTAATACCCTGACCACCTGCGGTAAGATATCCGGAGGCAAAGATGGAATCTACAACACTTAACAATTCCTTTTCATGTCCTTTGAAATACACTTCACGTCCTGCCGCACAGCGGATGTCTGACTGCGGAACCAGAAGTCTTGCGAGACAGAGCACCTTTATGCCATATTCATAAGTCAGTCCCGAGATATCCTGATCGCCAAGAGGAGTACCCGGAATCGGCAGCAGGAAGTTGATCGGGAGAGCTTCCGGATTAATTTCTTTCAGTTCCAAAAGCATATCTACAACGTCTTCTTTGCTTTCGCCCATACCGATGATTCCACCGCTGCAGATCTCGAAACCGAGTCTCTGAAGCATATGTATATTTTCCACACGCTGGTCAAAAGTGTGTGTGGTGCAGATGTGACTGTAATAATTACGGCTGCTGTTCAGATTATGATTGATACGGTCAAGTCCGGCGTCTTTTAACATTTTTGCCTGTTTTTCGGTTAAGAATCCGATGGAGCAGCAGAGATGGGTTCCGGTTTCTTTCATCTTGCGGATACGTCCGGCAAGCTGTTCGATCTCTGCATCTGTGAATCCCATGCCGCTTAATCCGATACAGTGGCGGGAAAGATGATGTTCATTTACAAAATCATTATCATTGTATAATTTTTCGTCTTCTACCCATTTATAAGTGTCGATGTCTGCATTAGAGCGACAGGATTGCGCACAGTAAGCGCAGTCCTGAGAGCAGTTACCACTGCGGACATTGGTCAGAATATGAATGCTGACGTGGTTTCCTTTATATTTTTTACGGAGGATTCCGGCACGTTCGATGAGAGCATCTAACTGGTCGTCCGGAGTGTTTAAAATCTCGATGGCCTCTTCGCGTGTCAATATAGGATCTTCGTGTGTATGAACTTCTGAAATCATGGTGTTACCTTCCTTTGTGTGTAATATAAATCACTTGTTAACTGATATAGACAAAAGGTTAACATGACGGGAAATAAAAGTCAACTGTATTTGGTGAAAAGGTTAACATCTGCGATGCTATATACAGATAAAAATCAGACTGTGATTAGCGGATATATTTCTAAATAAAAAGCAAAGATTAAAAAAGTATAAAAATACGGATTTTATAAAATATTTCTGTATAATAATAACAGATGTCTGTAAAAAAATAACAGATGGAAGAAGGAGAAAAAGAATACATGCTTCAGATACAGCATATTTGTAAAGAATATAGGACCGGTAATCTGGTACAGAAGGCGCTGGATGACGTGAGCCTGAACTTAAGAGATAATGAATTCGTGGCAATTCTAGGTCCCAGTGGATCGGGAAAGACTACGCTTCTGAATATTATCGGAGGACTGGACCGTTATGACAGCGGCGACCTGATCATCAACGGAATATCTACGAAGAAATATAAGGACAGAGACTGGGATTCATACCGGAATCATACGATCGGATTCGTATTTCAGAGTTATAATCTGATCCCGCATCAGACGGTGTTGTCTAACGTAGAACTTGCACTTACAATTTCTGGAATCGGAAAAGAAGAGAGAAGAAAACGTGCCATTGATGCGCTGAAAAAAGTAGGACTTGGAGAACAACTTCACAAAAGACCAAGCCAGATGTCCGGCGGCCAGATGCAGAGAGTGGCGATAGCAAGGGCACTGGTGAATGATCCGGATATCCTGCTGGCGGATGAACCGACGGGAGCACTGGACAGTGATACCAGTATTCAGGTCATGGATCTTCTGAAAGAAGTAGCCAAAGACCGGCTGGTTGTTATGGTTACACACAATCCGGAACTGGCAGAAGAATATGCGACCAGGATCGTGAATTTGCGGGATGGGAAGATACGTTCAGATACGGACGAATACATTGTGGATGAGCAGACATTAAAAGAACCGGAACATAAGAATATGGGAAAATCTTCCATGTCTTTTTTGACGGCTCTGGCTCTTAGTTTTAATAATCTAAAGACGAAGAAAGCAAGGACATTACTGACATCCTTTGCGGGTTCTATCGGTATCATAGGAATTGCGCTGATTCTGGCACTCTCTAATGGAGTGAACGGCTATATCCAGTCAATCGAGGAAGAGACGTTGTCGGAATATCCACTACAGATCCAAAGTACGGGATTTGACATTACCTCCATGATGGTTGGAAATACCGGAACGGATGATAAGAGCAAAGACTCGTCCGGTAAGAAGAACAAAGATGGTCAGGTAAAAGTCATGGAGATGGTTACAAATATGTTCTCCAAGATGAATACCAATGACCTTAAATCATTGAAAAAACATCTGGAAAAGGATAATGATGCGTTAAAATCCTATACAAATGCCGTGGAGTATGATTATGATGTGGATCCGCAGATATACAGAGAGGATTCGGATGGTGTCAGACAGGTACACCCGGACAAATCATTTTCATCCATTGGAATCGGAGCAGATTCCGGTGCCAACAGTATGATGTCATCCATGATGAGTACAAATGTGTTCTACCGCATGCCAAAGAACACAAGTCTGTACGAGAAGCAGTATGATGTCAAGGCGGGAAGATGGCCGAAAAAATATAATGAATGCGTACTGGTATTAAGTCAGGACGGCGGGATGAGTGATTTCCTTCTATATACACTTGGCCTCAGAGATCAGATGGAACTGGATGATATGATCAAAGCTTTTGCAAGTGAAGAAGAGATCAAGACACCGTCTTCACTGGGAACATACACCTATAAAGATATTCTGAACAAGAAGTTTAAGCTTGTGAATCAGGCAGACTATTATGAATATGACAGCCAGTATAAAGTCTGGAAAGATAAAAGTGATAATGCAGAATATATGAAAAAACTGGTGGCAGACGGAGAGGATATTAAGATTGTCGGAATCGTGCAGCCGGCAGAAGGTTCGAAGGCAACTGCACTGAATATGGGAATCGGTTATCCATATTCGCTTATGACGCATGTCGCAGAAGAAGCAAAAAACAGTGAGATCGTAAAACAACAAAAAGCCAGTCCGGATATCAATGTATTTACCGGAGAGAAATTCGGTGAAGATTCCGGAGATAATGGTCTGGATATGAACTCGTTATTCAGCGTAGATGAAGACGCACTTCAGAAAGCATTCGGCATGGGAGATACAGACCTTGCAGGAAGTCTCGGAAATTCACTGGACTTTTCGAAAGCAGTGAATCTGCAGGATGCATTTAAGCTGGATGGCAATACGTTGAATTTATCCGGACTTGTGAATCTGGATCAGGTGGATCTGAATCTGTCGGGGCTTCCGTCGGCAGGTCTGGGAGATATGCTGTCGGGGCTGGATGTCAAGGTGAAACCGGGCGGAATGCAGAAGATGGCTGTTTCATTGATGGAAGGGTATCAGGCATATGCGAAGACGCATCCGGAAGCAGATTATTCGCATCTGGGAGATAACTTCTCGGAATATCTGAAAACAGATGGTGCAAAGCAGATCATGAAAAAGTATTTTTCAAAGATTCTAAAGGAGAGTGGAAAAGTAACCATTACAGAAGAAAAGGTACAGAAGCTTCTGACAGATATCATGCAGGGGTTTGAAAAATACGTAAAGGATCAGGGAATCGGAGATATCAGTGCGGACCAGTACGGAACATATTTCCGCCAGTATTTACAGACGGCAGAAGCAAAGCAGATCATAACAGACTGGGTGAATGACCTGTATAAAGATGTGGATATTGAGATATCGGAAGCGGATCTGCAGGCAATGGCGCAGGAACTTGCGGCTGGATATTTAAGCTATGCACAGGAAAAAGGATATGCAGATGTGACAAAGATGGGTGAGAACTTTGCAGCTTATCTCGGAACGGCAGATGGAAAACAGCGGCTGAGTAACGGTCTTTCAGAGACACTGGACATGAAGAGTCTGGAAAGCCAGCTTTCATCCGGGATGAATGTTTACATGAAGCAGGCAATGAGAGCGTATGCGAAATCTTTTGGAAATGCACTTGAGACACAGATCGGACAGAATCTCCAGAGTGTCATGACAGATGCGATGAAGGTCGATACAGATGCATTTGCAAAGGCATTTCAGTTCAATATGACGGAGGATGATCTGACAGAACTTATGATGTCTATGAGCGGAACGGCGAGTGCAACGTATGACAGCAATCTGCAGAAATTAGGATATGCTGACTTCGCAAAACCAAGCGAGATCGACATTTATCCTAAAGATTTTGAAAGTAAGGAACAGGTAGTGGATTATCTGGATCGTTATAACAAGAAGATGGAGAAAGCCGGCAAGGATGAACAGGTGATTTCCTACACGGATGTAGTGGGAACTCTGATGTCATCGGTGACAGATATCGTCAATACGATCAGTTATGTGCTGATTGCATTTGTGGCGATTTCACTGGTCGTATCTTCAATTATGATCGGAGTCATTACGTATATCAGTGTGCTGGAGCGGAAGAAAGAGATCGGAATCTTAAGGGCGATCGGCGCATCGAAGAGGAATGTATCTCAGGTGTTTAATGCGGAGACCTTCATTATTGGACTGTGTGCGGGACTGATCGGAATCGGACTGACGCTGTTGCTTCTGCTCCCTGGCAATATGATCATTCATGCGGTGGCAGATAATTCCAATGTAAATGCAGTGCTTCCGGTTATTCCGGCACTGGTGCTGATCGCACTGAGTGTGGTACTGACATTGCTTGGTGGACTGATCCCGTCAAAGAAAGCATCGAAGAGCGATCCGGTTACGGCACTTCGGACGGAATAAATTATTATCAATGAGCTGCATAAAGCGGTAAAACGTCTGTTGAAAAAATCATAGAGAAAGATTAAAATATGCTATGGAGAAATCTATAGCATATTTTTTATACCAAAAAGAAGGAGACCTTATGTATAATTTTAATTATTACACACCAACCAAAGTTGTATTTGGAAAAAATACAGAAGACAAATGTGGAGAACTGGTAAAAGAACAGGGATGTAAGAAAGTAATGATCCATTACGGAAGCGGAAGCGTCAAACGTACCGGATTATTGGATAAAGTAAAGGCTTCCCTGGATGAAGCAAAGATTGACTATATAGAACTTGGTGGTGCAGTACCGAACCCAAGACTTTCACTGGTATATGAAGGAATCGAGCTCGCGAAAAAAGAAGGAGTAGATTTCATCCTTGCTGTAGGCGGCGGAAGTGCGATCGATTCTGCAAAAGCAATCGGATATGGAGTTGCCAATGAAGGGGACGTATGGGATTTTTATGACAAAAAGCGCCAGGCAACAGGATGTCTTCCGATTGGTGTTGTACTGACTATTGCAGCGACAGGAAGTGAGATGAGTAATTCTTCTGTTATTACAAAAGAAGACGGCTGGATCAAGAGAGGATACCGCAATGACTATGGAAGACCGCGCTTTGCAATCATGAATCCGGAACTGACCATGACACTGCCGGATTATCAGACAGCATGCGGATGCACAGACATTCTGATGCATACGATGGAACGCTATTTTACAAATGGTGGAAATATGGAGATCACAGACAGTATTGCAGAGGGTCTGATGCGTACGGTAATTGAGAATGCAAGAATTCTGATCAATGATCCGAAGAACTATGATGCACGTGCGGAAGTAATGTGGGCAGGAAGTCTGTCTCATAACGGGCTGACAGGCTGTGGCGCGGTTGTCGGAGGAGATTTCGCTTCCCATGCACTGGAACATGAGATCGGAGGACTGTTTGACGTGGCACACGGTGCAGGCCTTGCGGCAATCTGGGGTTCCTGGGCAAGATATGTATACAAAGACTGCCTTTCTAGGTTCGAAAAATTTGCAATGAACGTCATGCGGGTAGACCCGGAAGGAACCGCAGACGATGTGGCATTACGTGGAATCGAAGCCATCGAAGACTTCTTCCGTGAACTCAAGATGCCAACTTCTATCCATGAACTTGGCATTGATCCTACAGATGAAGAACTGAAACTGATGGCACATAAATGCAGCATCGGATGCAAGGGAAGCAAAGGATCTGCGAAGGTACTTCATGAGGAAGATATGTACAAGATATATAAAGCGGCACTGTAAGAAGGCTTCCGCGATTTCATCTTCATAGCATGTGAAAACGTAACTGAATAAAAGTATAGCAGTGGTTGCTGTGCATATGCACAGTAACCACTGCTATACTTTTATTCAGGCCATCATGAAGCAGAAAATCAAACGAAATCAAACCTTCCGAACAACTACTTCCTCCGTCCTGTGAATTCCTTCTTTTAATGTTGCTTCAACATCCTTTACAACCTGCTCCTCACCAACCGGAATCACCAGCCCTACAGCGGTAACAAGTGGAACAAACGCAACCCATATTCCGTGAGCTCCGAGGTATTCTACCGCAAAATATCCAACCAGAACCCCCAGATGGAAGAGAATCAGCGTGTTCGTAAAAAGCAATGCCCGTTTCTTCTGAGCCAGATCATGTGTCATATGATATCTGGTCCATGCAAGAAGTGTCTGCTTGTAATTATTCGTTGAAAAGATCGTGGAACTGTTATAACATTCCGGAGTGGTAAAAGCCTGCCACTGGTATGCATTCAGGATGAATACAGGGAACAGTGCGATCAGGGGATTGACCGATGTCGGAATGATCCCTGCGATCCATATGCAGACGGCCTCTACCGCCAGTGCGATATAAGATTTTACAGAGGCAAAATGTTCGCCGATTAAAAATGCGGCAATGATCGCAAGGCCATATAAAATAAAAATAGCCAGACGAAGGAAGGCATCCGTCAGGTTCATTTCCGTAAAGTTTAGGACCATTTCAATCAGATTCATGGTCTGTGCGGCACCAAAATTGCCGCCACGGACTAAGATGGCATAAGCACCGGTCAGTCCGCCGATAAATGCAAGATTGACATGCAGTAATGCACGTTTATGATTATATATCCAATTCATTTTTCTATCACCCGGTGCCTATTATAGGACGGAGAGATGGAAAAATCAAACAAAAGTGTGGAAAAAAGAGATTGGATGGAAAATAATACAAATATGGATTGACATTTTACAAAAAATTGAGTATCATAGACTTTAATGAATAAAAGCGTTAAAGCGCGAAAGCTGTTACGCAAAAAATTCATAAAAAAGAATTATGAATGAACACGAAAGGGGAATTTTCCAATGCCGATTACAGATATATTGGAGAAAAACTGCCGCCTGTACGGAGACGACGTTGCGCTGGTAGAGATCAATCCGGAGATGCCGGAGACAAAAAGAACTACATGGAAGGAGTTTGATCTGATCGAACCTTCACGCGCGGCTTATTATAGAAGAGAGATCACATGGAATGTATTTAACGAAAAGGCAAACAGATTTGCCAATCTTCTGATTGAAAGAGGAATCAAAAAAGGAGAAAAAGTGGGGATTCTCCTGATGAACTGTCTGGAATGGTTGCCAATTTATTTCGGAATTCTGAAGACCGGAGCATTGGCTGTACCACTGAACTTCCGTTATTCTGCGGATGAGATCAAATATTGCGTGGAACTTGCGGAGATTGATATTCTGGTGTTCGGACCGGAGTTCATCGGACGAGTAGAAGAGATTGCAGATGAGATCAGCAAAGGACGTCTGTTATATTTTGTAGGAGACGGATGTCCGGGATTTGCCGAGGATTATAATGCACATACGGCGAACTGTTCCAGTCAGTCTCCGAAGATTGATGTCAATGATGACGATGAGGCAGCAATTTATTTCTCATCAGGAACAACAGGATTCCCGAAGGCAATCTTACATAACCATGAATCCCTGATGCATGCAGCAAAAGCAGAGCAGAATCATCACGGACAGACGAAGGATGATGTATTCTTATGTATTCCACCGTTATATCATACCGGGGCCAAGATGCACTGGTTCGGAAGTCTTCTGACGGGAGGAAAAGCGGTATTGTTAAAAGGAACAAGTCCGAAGACAATCTTACAGGCAGTATCGGAAGAACACTGTACTATTGTATGGCTGTTGGTTCCGTGGGCGCAGGATCTTCTGCTTGCACTGGACAATAAGGAACTGGATATTGCAGATTATGATCTGGACCAGTGGAGACTGATGCATATCGGTGCACAGCCGGTACCACCAAGCCTGATCAAACACTGGAAAGAATACTTCCCGCATCACCAATACGACACGAACTATGGTCTGAGCGAATCCATCGGGCCTGGATGTGTACATCTTGGCGTGGATAATATCGATAAAGTCGGTGCGATCGGTAAAGCCGGATATGGATGGGAAGCTAAGATTATCGATGAACAGGGCGAGACGGTAAAACAGGGCGAGACCGGAGAACTTGCGGTCAAAGGACCAGGCGTCATGACCTGTTACTACAGAGATCCGAAGGCAACAGCAGAAGTTCTGCATGACGGATGGCTGTATACCGGAGACATGGCGATGGAAGACGAAGACGGATTTATCTTCCTTGTTGACCGTAAGAAAGATGTCATCATCAGTGGTGGTGAGAATATCTATCCGGTACAGATTGAAGACTTCTTACGTACCAATGAAGCTATTTTGGATGTGGCGGTTATTGGACTTGCAGATCACAGACTGGGAGAAATTTCAGCAGCAATCATTGAACTGAAACCGGGAGTTGAATGTACAGAAGAAGATATTCAGGAATTCTGTAAGAAACTTCCGAGATATAAGAGACCTCGTAAGATCATCTTTGCAGATGTTCCGCGTAATCCTACCGGAAAGATTGAAAAACCAAAGCTTCGTGAAAAATACGGAGCAACACATCTGGTTGCGGCACAGAACCAGGGATAATAAAATATGTAAAAATGTCATCTCTTTTGCAGGAAAAATCTGCAGAGAGATGTCATTTTTTTACGGACGTGTTTATAATAGTGGAGAAATAAATAATAAGAGCAGACTGGAGCTGAATATAGAATGAACACCAATGAGAAAAAAGAGATTACAATCCGGATTGCAAAAGAAGAGGATGCGGAAGAACTGCTTGCAATCTATGCGCCTTATATAGAATATACAGTGATTACATATGAATATGATGTGCCGACGGTGGAAGAATTCCGAGGACGGATCCGGCATGTATTGGAGAGATATCCATATCTTGTGGCGGAGGTGAATGGAGAAATATGTGGATATGCATATGCAAGTGCTTTTCACGAGAGACCGGCAGGAGGATGGAATGTAGAGACGTCTATCTACGTGGATCAGAATAAAAAAGGAAGGGGTATCGGGACAAAATTATACGACATGCTGGAGAAGATATTAAAGCGGCAGAATGTGTTAAATATGAATGCGTGTATTGCATGTACCGAGCATGAAGATGAATACCTGACGAATGCAAGTATCCATTACCATGAACATTTGGGATATCGTATGGTCGGCTGGTTCACAAATTGTGGATATAAATTCCACAGATGGTACAATCTGGCATGGATGGAAAAAGAGATTGGAGAACACGTGGCAGATCAGCCGCCGGTGATCGCGTTCACGGATATAGTAGAAGATATTTCTTTACAGAACGGAGAACTCCGTTTATAATATGCATGTTAAAATAATTGAAAATACAAGGTTCTCCGAAGCCTTCATGCCTAAGATCCATAAAAATTGTGATGATGGGATGTCGGCCAGGAATGACAGGTCTGTCAGTTCCTCAGGGTAGATAGGGAAACGTATCTGCCTCCCGCGTATTTGGAAAGGAGAGCAGCACCTTTGTTTACCAAAGCACATAGGAGAAGCTGTCAAAGCATTCGTAAAAAATGTCACAGGCAGATTCTCTTATATTTCGCCTGCTCTTTTTTCGGAAAGAGCAGGTTTTTAATATATGAAAACAGAATCAGATAAGAAAAAATCCGGAATCAGTGCCATAATCCTCTGTGGAGGGAAAAGTACCCGGATGGGGAAGGATAAAGCAGGACTTCTGATTGGAAAGAAGACATTTTTACAACAGATCGAAGAACATGTAAGTGGTGCGGATGAGGTGCTGCTTTCGGTAAAAGACCGGCGGGATTATCCGGAGATAGAGGCAAGACATATCGAAGATCTGGAACAGGACAAAGGACCGTTGATGGGTCTGTGCTCGGCGCTGAAAGAATGCAGCCATGAACGGGTCTGGGTGATATCCTGTGATATGCCGCTGGTTGACTGGAATGTGGCGCAGGAACTGGAAGACTATCTGATGGATGGGATTGATGCAGTGATCCCGGTAGGCAAGACCGGGAAAAAATATGTGCTCTGTGCATGGTACAGGAAATCTGTATGGAAGATATTGGAAG
>UMAV01049693.1_pt1 | contig 27193 bp, 19 predicted proteins | sample 1963811 | NCBI WGS metagenome assembly UMAV01 (sample SAMEA4835926, study PRJEB28245) | human gut metagenome | biome: gut microbiome; material: fecal sample | place: Denmark | collected 2008 | reverse complement strand
CTTATTGAATCCATCATTGATCTTATTATACTTATCTCTTTGAGTATTTAGCCCAAGAAGCTTTATATAACTATCCTTGCCATTATAATCAAGAAGCGTATTCGTAGATCCACCATTAGCCTTGAAATATGTCATGATGATCTGGTCTTTATCCATATCCTTGACCACGTTACTATTCTCAGGATCAGACGCCCATGCGTCGATCTTCTTTCTAGCGTCATCTGATAGTGATTTAACGAAATTATCCATGCCAGTAGTCACCGCCCTCTCGTTAGCTATGAACCCGTTCATGAACTCATCGCTTATATTTACGTCCTCAAGGTTAGCGCTCTTAGTAACCACGGTAGGTCCTGTCATATCATCGTCTCCACCACCATTCTCTGATTTACCCGATTTGCCAGCTCTCATCAACGCAGCTTTCTCCATAGCCAGATTATGTCTCTTTGTCTCATTGAACTTAGCCCTCTCCATCATCTGTTGATTAGCCTTGAAATAATAATCATCAACGCCCAACGTCTCATATGAGTTATTATAAGACCATCTCAATCCGACACCACGAAGGAACTGCTGCCGCACCATAAACATGCCGGCCCGCTCTGGACTGTAGTTGTCGCCGATAACGCCCTCAGCCTCCTCCACGAAATCATTTTTCTGCTTGGTGATATCCGCCAGCTCTGACTCCAACCTAGCCTTTTTGACCTTATCATTGCCAACGCCCTTTAGCTTTGCCCGTATAGATTCTTCCTTGGCACTAAAATCATCAATATACCCTTTAAGGAAATCAGAGGTACTCTGGACATTGAATAGGTCAGGATTCGTCCTAGCCATATACCTACCCTCTAGTTGCATCTGAGCTTTGCCGTTCTCTGATATGGAAGCCATGGCTATATCCCTGACTTGAGCATAGCTCATTTCATCTATATACATCTCACGCATCTCCCCCGTCCTGTTACCATTGGCATCAATCACCGGCACATTGACTTTCTTTCCCTTATTAAGGGAGATGAAGTTCTTCATCTTCTCATCAATCTCAGCGTGATAATCCGTATAAGGAGTATAATGTATAGGATTAAGACGTGTTCCTACCTGACCGTCATTCATCCATGCCACGGCATCGGCGAAAGCCTCAGCCTCGTTTATAGGACTATACATCTTAGGATTATTCAATTTCATATCCTCCATCTTCTCACTAAACGACCGGATCTCCCTAGTGCCGGCAATAGCATTCAACACACGGGTATCCAGAGCCTCTCCAAGACGAGCCTGTATACTTCTGGCTATACCATCAGAAGCCAAATTAGATTTACGATACACGTTATTCACGTCCTGTATCAATCCATTTAACCTATTCTGAAGATATTCCCTATCCTGAGGTTTTATAATGTCAGAATTGATAATATAATCAGCATACTCATTTATAGCCTGCCGATTGGTATCTATCTTCTGCTGCATGTATCCCATACCCTGCATCATGACATCCATGTTGTAGGGTGATACGTACTTGCCGTAATTCCTTAATATACTATATTGTGAAGCCATCCTTTATCCTTTCTTGCCTTTAGTTACTTCCTGAGCGGGATATAATCTCCTATAACTCAATATATCTCCTTGAGGATCAGCGATCAACTGACCATTGGGACCAATCTTAACATCCCCAAATATAGATCTTAATGTATTCATGGTCGTAGCCGTGTTCCACTTCTGCTGAATCTCGTCATTCACGCTATCGAAATACCTAGCCCAATTCTCGTCATTAATAGCTAACCCCTGCAATATCCGTTGTTGATAAGCTTGACGTTGGGCTATGTTCTTGTCGTAAGTATTCGCCCATGATTGAGAATTGACATTATCAGCCCAAGTTCTTTGAGCCACGTTACCTTGCTCTACCTCATTAATGTACTTACCTATATTGGAGCTCATGATAGCCTGTAAATTGGAAGATAAAGCCCCTCTCTGGGAATCCGGGACATTACCCATCTGATTCAATTGTGATTGGAAAGCACGATTAGCCTCAACCATATACTGATCAGCCGATCTCAACACCGGGTCCACGGTAGGAGCGTAATGTCTTTCCAGACCTTCCGTTGTCACGGCTCCCGGAGTCATCCTGAACACCTCAGGAAAGTCAAGACCACCACCTACTATATTCCTGCCTCCATTGCCGCTGTTCGACTTACCGGCACTTGTGTTGGTCTTAGGAAGTGTATTGGGATCAATCAGCTCAGGCATATCCAGTTTAACATCAGGATCCTCCACATCACCTATATCCATAGGACCGGGAGCCACCTTATGAGGGTCAAGTATAAAATCAAGACCTTCCATTCCTTTCATGGATCTCAATGCCTGCATCTTAAGCATATCCTCCCCAAGTATCTTATTAACGACATCCTTGTTCTTATCAGAGAACAGTTGGCTAAAATGGGTGATACCGGCATCGTTAAGAGCCTTATGCTGTTCCTCTGTAACAACGTCTAGACCGATCATAGGGCGAGATGTGGTAAACAAACCTAATTTATTGTCTCTCATCCTATCATGATATGCGGCTTTCTTGTCTTCCGGGTAATTACCTTGACTATCCTCACCGCCAAAGGAAACGAGCGTCGTGTAATCCCGAAGCGCCTCGGCGTTGGCGATGATCGGGTTCTCAGCCGTAGCCAAGCCCATCCAGCTACTTGTCTGACCGTAGATAGCGTCTTGCAATGCCCTAGCCCTAGCGCCCTCTGAAGCTCCCATATAAGCATCGTAAGCGACCGGATTGAATGTCTTATAATAATTCAACCTCTCATCCGTATTAATACCTCCATAAGAGCCATCAGTTCCTTGGCGTTGATAACCGAAATAGTTAGGATCATTGTTGAACCTATTCTCGATCGGGCGGAAAGTTAATTTACGACCGAACAAAGACGTGCCTCCTATCTCCATCTTCTGACGAATACCAGCCACTTTCTTAAGCAGCTCTTTCTTAGCCTCAGCTATATCCTCCTCCGTAAGACCGTATTCTTTCATAGATCTGGATATGATGTTATCTATCTCACCACCCTTAGCGAAATACGTATCCTCATCCTTCTTCATCTTCCGGTCTTCCTGCTCCTTGTATATGACATTAGCGAAGTCCGTAAATCTTCCCTCTAATCCATTAACGGTATCGTTGCTATCATTTATAGCCTTAGATAATACGGAGGCGTTTAAACGCCTTGTATTCTCGTCATCTATCTTATCGTTTTTCTTCAGCTTCTCCAGCGCCTTTTTCTGATCATCGTAAGCCGATTTAAGACCGATCTTAGCCTTATACCTATCCATTAACGTAGCATACGTATCCTTAGGCGTGGCTTTGATCCCATACGTATCTCTGATGTATTTAGCGAAATCCGGCTCTATGGTTGTGTCGTCGGTAATAACCTTCGTTCCCTGCTCCAAGGAAACGGGGGTTCCACCATCGGCGTGCTTCTGCCCCATAGCCTCCATCGGCGCCTCTCCGGGCTGCGTCACGTACTCACCCTTCTCGACCTCTACGTTGGCTTGATCTTCCATCGACTTAGGTAACGGATACAGGTACTCACCGGTAAGGCTTCCGCTATCGAACCTATTATTAGGTCCTAGATAAACACCCCCACCATCCTTGTACTGCATCTGGGATTGCCTTCTTTGTCTGGCCTCACGCTCCTGAGCTAACCTGATATTGGTACGAGTACCTTTCTCTGACGCTATCCCAGAAACCACGTTACGAGCCAACCCCATGATACCACTAATTCCTGAGGCTATGGTGGTTATCGTATTAGCTGTTTTAGCCCCAGTGGATAAATCACCATATCCCTCGCTTCTCATACGCCCTATACCACGACCCATCTGAGTGAATCTAGACCCTATATCATCAGCGCCATAGTAGGGGATGGTGGTAAAATCAAAAACATCCGTCTCGCCTGAACCGGTCTTAGACTTATCAACATCGTTAACAGTTATGTTATTAAGCGTAATACCATTGTCCTGATAATTCTCAGCTATACGCTGTAAACTACCCTTGAAGCTAGCCGGAAACACATTATCCTGATCAAAAGCATTAGCGTATTTAGTCCTCAACTGATCTGGAGTATCCAAAGAATATATCCCTAGCGGATTGACCGGCGCGGGTAATCCTTGGTTGGTATTCACCAAAGGTTCTATACCTAACCCTTGTATACCGTCCATATTACCAAGCATATACGACCCGACTTCCCCGGCCTCTTGATATTTAGGTATCTTCCTCTTGATTACGTATTTGCTCATGTCTAATTAATTTCGTTCTGACACAAAGATAATTTAAAAAAACAGAGACTCATCATTTCACAACGATGAGTCTCTCAGCAAATGCTATTATTATGTACAGAATTAAATTCTTTTTATGAATAATGATCCTATAGCCTTAACCAAATCATAGAAACCGGCAGAACTGAGACCTACAGCCACTCCATATAATAGAGCCTCCCACCATTCACTCCCTATAAGCAATGGAGACACCTTTAGTAGCCACGCTAATATACAAACCAGCATACCTATGACTACGGCGGATAGGACTTTAGCCCACTTATGGGTGTCAATATACGGCACAACCTTGGCTAGTTGGGTAGCTGACATCGTAACAAAAGCCATGATACCGGTAAAGGTAGTTAGATCAATGGTGATAGTCCCTTCTGATGGGATTACCTCTTGCGCCATCAAAGCGAACGGCGTCAATAACATAGCAAATAAAAATAACAATCTTTTCATATCTAAAACGTTTAATTACTTCGCAAATATAGCATTAATTCTGAGTTCTGCTCATACCCTTTATATTCAGCATCAACCCCGGTATCATATTAAGCACCAACTGCCTTTTCGCCTGCTCCCTACGCATACGCTCAGCTTCCGCTATCTGCGCCTCTGATTGGGGATCGTTCTTGATGTTATTAGCGATATCCTCTATAGCTTTCCTGTTGGCGCCTGATTGAGCTAGCATCTTATATAACAGGTCTTGACCCTCCTTCTCCCACCAGCTATCCATGGCAGGACGAGAAGCCAAAGAAGGATCGGCAGGGGCTACCGTCTCAGGCACGGGCTGTTGACCTCCGTCCCACGTGCCCGAATCCCGCTGCCCGAACTCGTACCTCATTGGCTCGTTTTCCGGGACACCATACCTATTAGCGAACATATCGGCGAACTCAAATCTCTTCTCGTTTCTTAATGTCGATCCAAGGGGTCTTCCGTATCCTTGATTCCATGCCACGGTAGCGTCCTTATAATTCGTGGCGTTATCAAAATCAGCCTTCGAATACATATAGTAATTATATACATTACCTTGAGCGTCCTTATCAAAGAACTTGCCTTGGTTCATGTAGTTCCAGCCTAGCCCCGGTACACGACCTTGATACTCATCCACAAGATAATCCAGTTGTTGGGTCAATGTCGGTTTCTTACCATACCTGCGCTGTAACTCTTTCTTCCTAGGACCAAGCCATTGCTGGATACCAAAGTCACCGGCGGCGCCTAGGGCTTCGGTGTCCCCTCCGGACTCGGCGGCGATGTTAGACAGGATGCCGATAGCTTGCGTTTGTGGTATACCCTTCTTTTCTGTCAGATAGTCCCATATCTCATCATACACAGCCATCTTATTATTCTCTGATCTACGAGGATCAATCACATACTTTCCAGAACCATAATCGCTCCCTGTATTTATACGACCTCCTTCAGCCTTGTCCTCCAACTTATTCTTAGACATAATAGCGTTACGAATAAGAGCATCCTTACCACTCTCTGGAGCAGGATTATAATCCTTGAAAGAGCCTCTCTCCTCAAACTTATCACCTATAGCATCTAATACCTTGGTAGCTATATTGATCGGGAACTCTTGATCATTACTATAAAAATCATATACATCGTAAACACCTAACCTCCCATCCGGACGTCTATAAATAGTAAAATTACCAAACCCTGATAATGGGGTAAGCTCACCAGCAGCTTCGGGATAAAAATCGTACTCAGAAAAAACCGTAGGCTTTCCGGATCTTACCGAATTACGATTCTTCTCAAAGATATCTACCCATTCTCTAGACTTTTTCAAAAACTCCAGCCTACCATAAGCATCATCTGTAACCGGCTTATCGGAACCATATATTTCTCGCTCCGTATCACGAATCTTCTTATCTAACCTCTTTATCTCATCCTTAGTGTCACGATTGAACATCTTCTCAATATCAATAATGACATTATCAGGAATCCTTATCTCCTTGCTATTTCCATCAAGGCTATTAGGCTGGGATAAGAATCTACCCCATAGCTGTTCGCTGTATTCATCAACATTAGCTTTGCCATTTCTTCCGTATATAAATTCCTTAACCTTATCGGGAAGACTGGCATTTGAGGCTACCACATCAGGCGTTACATTCTTATACAACCTCCTTCTTACGGCGTTACCTATGATGTCTTTTAAATACAAAGCTCTATCAGATACATCTTGTCTTACATACATAGGATCATTACCAGTAGGACCTCCTTCGGCTTTCCGCTCAATTTTCTCTCCCCATAACCCATATTTCTCCCTAGGCCATATGCCGTCTATGGCATCCATATAACCAACGGGATGCTCCCCGTCCCGACGCCGGTTCCGCCGCTCGTCCGCCGGGTACAGGGCGTTGCCCAACGGCTGCGTGATATAACCCAACCCCTTATCTTTGGATCTCGACATAGCGTCCACCACAGTCTGATATATAGGTCTTAATTTCTCAGTCAAATACAACCCCGCCTCATCAACCAGCTCGCCTATCTTCTTATTTATACCCCTAATGCTGAAATTATAATTACCCATGCCATTATTCAACGGAGACAACGCACCTCTTATCCCATTCATACCCTTAACAGCGGATCCTCCACTAAGGATATCAAACTCCGGGGATACGTTCCTTAAAGGACTATCATCCATACCCCTGAAATACATAGGACGCTCGCCTCTTACGACACGATCAAGATCCTCCTTATACAAATCCTTTATCCATGAAGGGATTTCCTCTTTCTTGTCTTTCTTAGCCATAAATCACGTTTTCTACAAAGATATACATAATCGGATGCAGGATAAAACAATAGGCGAGTACATGATCTTAATCACCTACCCGCCTACGCTTTTCAATGCATGTGATAAGCCGCTAGAGCTTTCTTAGCCGAATCCCTCGACTTGTACTTGGCTAGCCATAACTTTCCGGTCTTGTTACTAACTACTCTCCAATCACTTCCTACTTTCTTGATGCACCCCGATTTAGGGCACTTACCTGATTTACTAACAGCAGATCTCTTTTTCACCATATCATTGCGTATTAACAGTTATGCTATAATCTTGTAAGTTTATATCAACATTGACAATCTTCGAACTACCAAAATCATATACACACAAATTTAAATTTCCATATAAAACACCAGCGATAACATCGGCATAGAAAGCAACCTCATTACCATCCATAGCATTATAAAAATACAGATACATATGCTGTTTATTAATAACACAGCTTTTTATCTTGTCAAAACCTTCCTTGGTAGTATTTTTCTTAAAATCAATTCCTTCTAAAATATAGCTTGAGATATCCACTCCAGAAGAACCTATCTCCTTATAAGTTCCATCATCCATCAAGGCCTTGGTCCCTGCACCGGCCGTAGAGAAGTTGATAATCCTGTTATCTCCGTTTTGATCACTAATCGTTAAGGCTATATCCTTACTCTGATTATCAACCATATGTACTGTATATTGGGAGATAGAGGAGGTAAAAGTAAGGTCTTTGGATATATCAATAATTACATTATAAGATAACATATATCCAAATTCGACCTTTCCTCCTGTACGTAATACGGCTTGTATATTTTCGGACGAATCTTTCGTTATTATTACATCCCCAACACCGTAGGACGTAGATAACCCTAAAAGCAGGTATTGCATCGATTTGTCTACCTCGCATTTCGAAGCTATTATATCATATTGCTCCTGAGTGATGGTAGACACTTCACTAAAAGCTATATTAAATAATATATATCTAAAATCATTCTCATCATAGAAATTATCACTCAAGAAGCCTGGCTCATGAACATCTATATCCTGCCATGTGCCGTCACCACGAAGAAAGGCTGTACGCTTCTCCGCTGCGGGAGCCGGCACCAATCCCGCAGCGCCAGCCCCGGACGCCGTGGCGCCAACCATATCCTTGACCTTATCAAGTCTACTGTCTATTTGATTACCATTGTACTTACCAATAAAATCTTCCATGTCGTTTTTAATATACAAGGGAGAGGAGGCAAAATACCCTCCCCCTATAGATTAATAAATCAATAAACTTTCTCCTCATTGCTAAACCAACGAACTATCATCTTGAACCTGCTCTCAATGTCATTCACGAACCTAGCCAAGAACCAATCGCCACGAAGACGATCACGCCACCTCCGATGATAATCGACAGCCCTAGGGTCGATCTTCCGGTCAATGTCATTCACGTCCTTGATCCATACCGGGAGATTATTAGTATCGTCTTTGACCTCGTTAAAATAGTCATTTATATTTATCTTCTGATCAACCTCCGTCACCAGTATCTCACGGCTATCGTCGTTAGTTATAGGATATCTTAGGCGCTGGCTCATATCGTTCTTGTCGGCGATAACCATCCGAAGCTCACCGCTGTTGTTGGTATCATTATAGAACCATGCCTTGTTGAATCCTGTAGTCCTAAGAACTTGATAATTAACCTCATCCTGATACCTTCTGGCATCCATTCTATATTGGTAGTTCGTGAGGATCTTATTCACATACTGCTCACGTACCGGAACCTCTATAACAAACGGATATAGCTTACCGTAAAATACTTGATATGATTGATTAGTCAAACCATGCGACCATAATCCTACCTCCCTACTATCGCTAGAGTAGTTCTTACCAGACTGAAAATAATGCTGATGCTCGATATAATAATCAGGGGTGTAGGACAAATATGATTTCCACTCACCCTTCAGGCAGTTATATCCAACGGTAAAGGAGACGTCCGTGAAATGGCTGGCGTCCTGTAGCTCCACCGCCTGCCCGTTCCTGTAGAACCGGCCACCACGGAATTGGTACTCACTCGGATTCCCTACCGGTATATAATCTTTCTTGGTTATCAGAACCCTCTTGAACCGATTGTCCCAGCCCATGGATAGCCCTATACCAAAGAACTTGTTATCGATATCATAATAAGACAACTCAGCGTCCGTATCAGCGTTATATATCCGGCTACGGATGATCTTCATCTGAAGATGTTCCTTAAACCAGTTTCTAAGCCCCGGTGTGACCTCCGTAAGATCCCTGCCATTAGAATCTACCTTGAATACCTGACCACGCCTTAAATCGACCCAAAAATGCCCAAACTCACAACTGACCATATCCCGGCTCTGGGTTCCGGAATATCCTAACGTCGTATTATTATACTCGATACCACGAGAGGCGAAAAGACCACCTGTACCTAGCTCACTATTCTCCGGGGATATTCTCTCCGCCAACACGTCTATAGCGTTGTACAGCCCTACCTGATTCTCAAAGCGGGCTAATATCTGATCCGACTCTATCCCCTTCATGCTTATGAGTTTCCCAAATGAGGTCTTGAACTCATGGTAATCCATAGGCTTGTACGACAGCCAAGGATCGGTCATGCCGTTCTCCGACACGTCGGCGGTGCTCCATATGACGCCGTTGGGTCTTTGGTAGGCGCAGTCCCAAAAATTGCTATCATACGTCTCTGGTAATGACCTTCCGCCTAGCGTAAAACGATTCTTGTACACAGGACTCATCTTAAACACATTATCCCTTGATATAGGGACATTACGCTCTTGGGTCCATGATATATAATCCCCTACTTCTGGATAGAAACCCTCATAAGGCTCAGACCCAGCTATACGGAAATTACAATTAATCTCAGACTCCACTAGAAACTGAGGTATGCCGTAAAAATACAGAAAGAAACGACCACTAAGATACATATCCCCGGTCTTGCAAGCCATCTCATAAGCACTCTTACGGCTAGGGAACGAATATAGCGATCCAGTATCCGTGTCAGTCTTATTAAGATAATCCTCCCCGGTATCATAATTAACAAAATAACGTGGATACCCGATATTCCTATAGTCATAGTAAGGGAATGGTATCATATCTCCCTGACCAAACTGGGTCAAGTAAAACATAGGCATTTTTCTTTTAAGCGAGAATCTGGATATAAACACATCACCTCCAAAAACAGGTTTACGCTTACCCTCATCCATCAACCCGCAACCACCTAACGATACCCATCTGATATCCTCTATCTGCCCGTATTGAGCCGGAGAATATTTCTTTATCCTCATATAGGGGCAGGATACGAAAGATTCACGTGTCATAAAATGAGGCGTCATACCAGCCACCTCGTCGTTACGAATATTACACTCATCCTGAATACGGCTGGTATCATAACTTGAAACCAACTCCGGATATTCAAGCATATACTTATCCATACCAAATGACATGAACAACGAATGCTCACGATCGAGGTTGTTTATGACAATAGGCTTACCACCTACGGTTTCCCCCTGCGACGAGATGTCTGTTACCGGATATAACCCGCTCTTAATATATTTAGCCGTTGACAATCCACGCAGCTCCGACGCCCCTATTTTTTGGTAAAATAAATTATAATGGGCGACAGAAGTATAATAATAAGCGTAATTCCATCTAGGTCCCCTATCTATCAAGGCCGTTAACCACTGATACCTGTACTTGCCTATATCCACCACGGACTGAGCAGTGGCCTTGGCGATACCTGTAGCCAGACGGATAGCCGTCAGCGCTATGCCGACAGGGTTGGCCAAAAACATCACGCCTCCACCGACATATTGCTGTGAAGCCGACTGATATGTATACTCAGCTATAGCGGATATTAAATTAGCCATAGCCTCCACCGTAGCCAATGACGTTGCCATACTATAAGCCTTACTTCCTAATATCGTCCATTTAGGGTGATCCTCCACCTCCCTGAATATACCAGAGGATTTACCTAATTGATAACCATCAACAAGGCACTCAGTGGGAGCGTCAGGCTTGTTGAAGGCAATATCAGGGCTTAAGAATGAATACCAGATATTACCCTTCCTATTAAACGGATGCGTTATAAAATTCTCACGATTAATATCCTTATAGATATACATATCATCAGACAAATCGTTGTAAGGATAATTAGGATAAAGGTTAGCCGATCCGTCGGGATCATCGTACTTAAACATATCATAAGCCAGACCTGTACCAATAACACTCTTATCCAAGGCCCTATCTCCACGATATAGCTCGTATCCGATTATAGAGTCACGTCTAGCCTTATCTATAAGACCATTCTCTACCGCTATATCCAGAAACTCATTAACGATATCGTCATCAAGCATCACCCCCATAGGATAAATATAGGAGTCAACTCCATATTGACCGGTCAGTTGAGACGGATTACCCATAAAAGGAGCGACAGAGTTATCAGGGAACTTGTAATGACGTATAGGTTTCTGACAAAATGTGGTTGACGTATTGGGGTACTCAGCGTTATCCCCATTACCGGTGAAATAAGACTTACCCTCAACGGATTTAGGAGACCCATAGTATTTCGTCAAAGAATCTATTATATCCTTCCTCTTTGATCCTCCCGATGATATCCCGATCTTACTTGAATCATACAACTCAAAATTAGCCGGATATTTATTGGTAGACTCCCAATATCCGAAATCACCATACTGATATGGTCTGGGAGCGCAATCAGCGGGTTTATCTCCACATGAGATACATTTCGCCTCATAGGTAACAAATCTTCTTAATTTCAATTCTTTCGTGAAGAAGAATACGTATTTCACCTCCAGTGGCCGAATGCCAAAACAGAACGGGGCGGGGAAGATGGCGGTGCCGGCCGTATAGAATCCGGCAAGCTCCTTCATGTCCTGCCTCATGGCGAAACCGGTGAAGAACACGCATACCGCAGGCTCGATGCAAACATATATCTTATGGAAAGTAGTCTTGTCATCATTCCAGAACAAGTACTTTGGCATCATAAATATCTTATGATCCACGTAATTCACTATAACACCTTTCTTGGCATCATTAGCCAAAGGATTAGGAGCCACGGTACCTTCCTTGTCCGAGAAAAACGTTATACGAACCTTATTGTATGATGATGAGTCGCCGATCGGATAATTATAGTTACCCATCATCTCTATGTACATAATACCGTTATCAGGATCGGATAAACCACTTATGTATTTCTCGTAATCCAACTCCACCCATCTGGCGTATGAGGATACATGTGGATAGAACTTGAAATAAGTCAAGTTGCTTCTACCGAACCAATTGGTCTTGGCGTCAATATCATTCTGCATAGACACACGACCTTCCCAGTCAGTAGTTATACCGGTATTAAACTTAGAATTATCACCATCGCCAAAAAGACACATGGCGTTCTCGATACCAAACTGACTCTCATATTGGGGGAAATAAGCCTCCATCGTATCCATTAACTGATCAAGCATCGTCTCCGTATGCTTCTTTCCTTCCCATCCGGGATATTGATACAAATATGTGCACTTACCCAATGACCTACCCCCTTGGAATGTAGGAAGTTGAACATCGTTAATAGTAGGATTCACGTGAGGATCACCTACCGAACACCCATTAGTACATATACCCTCATCATATAACTGCCGGACATTAGACATATCCTGACACAAGACCAAGGCGGAGGAGTCTATATCAGACGGGAATTTATCCTCATCCTGACCATCCAACCATTCCTGAACCAGATCTATGATATTCTTACCTCCACTGGAATAATTATCGAAATCACACAATACAGAAAATTTCCTTTGTGACTCGGCATTACTTTGTATTAATGTAGTAGGCTCGGTCTCCGTATAATCACTAGCCAGCTTATACGTAAAATCAATCCTAGAATCCACCAAAGAGTTTTTATCCAATATAGTCCTGGTCTCTATCCTCTCAATATCATCACATCCACTAGGGAAATCGGGAGCCTTTATACCGTCTTGATCCTCCGGCAACGATATAGCAGCGCATAACTCGTCGGTAATACCTACATTAGATTCTATGATATCACACAGATTCTCTATATTATCAGCGATATAATCAATAGCATCATCTACCGTAACATCTTCCCCCATCGTGTTGATAACGAATTGAGTCTCTCCTACTGTGGCATATTCCTGCTCTACATATCTGAGTTGCTTGACATCTAGCTGATTCTTGCATTCTCCTCCAAAACCATCAAATCCCCAAGACGGGTCGTTTATGATCTTTGCCGTATTCTTAAACTGCCAAAGATGACGGCGGCTGTTCCCTGCGCACTGCGGGTTGTTCTCCAGCACCGACGCAGCCGACAGGTCGTCAGAGTTACCGTCCTCATCAACGATAACCTCCATCTCCTCCCTTGTGGCCGGACGAGGGATAAGCGGGAATCTAGCTGTCCTGTATCCCGTATTGGTAAAGAATCTTATACCCAACGGATATACCTCGTCACGCATGAAAGAGGCGTATTTAGAGCAAGCCACACCGTCTTTATACAAATTCTCCGTGGCTATAGATGTCTGCCATTTAACGAAATGACCCAAGAAATTAACGACCGGTTGAAGATTCCATTCATTCTCCACGGTCAAGCCGTATTGAAGAAGACGATTCCCGACAGACGTCATTCCTCTGGCTGTCTTATATACCGGTATTTCCTTGGATAACTTCTCCATGGTCGTACGCTCGCTATACTGATCCGTAAGATAATAGATGGTCCTTTCCGTTATCGGATGTATACCTTCTATGAAATACTCAAGAACCGGGCTTTGCTCACCATTAAACCCAACCGTGTTCTGTATAACACCTATCTTATAATGAGATACCTGCTTATCTATATTAGACACGGTAAGGCGGATACCCATGTTGGTTGACTTACCCCATAAACCATCGCGGATAACCATATCTTGACGATCGAATAACATGATTGGGTTGGTCAATGAGCAATATCCGGTCTTCTCAATCCCGAACTCATCGCACAACGCCACGCAGAACTGGTAGGTCCCGGCACGCAGGCTCCCCCCGAACTCCACGACCTCAGGCTCCACGCATGGGGCCGTCAGCAGCGGGAATACCAGTAGCTTCTCGCAAGCCAGCCTACACCTCTCTATTGGCTTATCATCCCCACACGTCTTATACCCATGATAATGATACCAAAAATCACCATCCTCATCTGGATTAAGAGCCTTGTCAACCATAACATATCGCTGGGGGTTATATCCATCAGTCCAGTATATAACCTTACCACACTTCTCATCCTTGATCTCTATATCGAAGATAGGATGATGAATGGAGAAATTAAGACAAGGATCATCGGCCCCATCCTCTATCAACACCTCCATCAAATCACATATCTCATCGAAACGACCATCCGACTCCTCAAGCCTCTCGCCAAGGATACGATGAATATCTTTCCCTGATCCCGCTAATTGATCCTCTACGGTCTTGACATAATCCAATGACCTCATGAACGTGATCTTAGAGGTATTGTTATCAGGATTCACCAGAAAGAAATAAGTGTTATCACCAGCTATATCATTCTTATACCCAATAACCTTATAGCCATCAAATCGCTTACATAAAAGGGTGCTAGGCTCGTTCTGGATCTTAAGCTGGCTTCCATCGTCACCCTCTATGGTAGCGTTCAAGGCGAAACTGTACTCAGACGGGGATAGGTCCTGTGGATGCTTATCCCTGTTCATCCCGGAGTCGGGAACCGCTATGTTAGAGTTATTTTGCACGATCTTATCTTTTTCGCAAATATAACAAATCCTGCGGATAATCACTTACACGCAGGATCTTGATAAAAACTATACCATTATGCAAAACATTCAAAATCGCACAAAAGTAAAAAAATCCTCCTAACTTTCACAAGTCAGGAGGGAGACTAGATGCTCGTGGTAAAGCACAAAAAACAAAACAATTACAAATTTTTACCCATGTAGCTTGACTGCTTGTCAGCATCCTCTACAGATATGTAAAAGAAACCGTTAGTCACGTATCTCTCATTGACATCCACAAAATCAGTAGATCCTTTATCCACTCCTTTCTTCGATCCCTCATCACACACAGCTACCAGACTATTAAAGTCATTGGAATAACCTACGACTACACCATGTATATCCCGATTTCGAGGATCGAATACGTACCTCATCTTACACCTATCGTAAGCTAACTCTAAAGAGCTTTTGCTTAACCTCTCATCTAATCCAGCACCCGCTACCAAGGCCAAAACGCTCTTTGATATGTCACTCATGGTGGTATCCTTGGCCGGAGCCTTAGGCATAGAAACGCCTTCCATGACAAAATCCAACGCCTTATCTACAAGACCATCGAAATCATCATCTCTTATATAATCCTTAAGCACCTCCAGTATATATAACCGGACATGGAGTTCATTGTTAACATCACTTAATGTAATCATAACGCTAGTTTTCGGCAAAGCTAGATTATTCCTGCGCAATAAAAGATCAAATATGTCATAAGTAAAGGACTAAAAAAATAAAAAACTCTCCTATCCTCACGGACAAGAGAGTTAACAGATATTTATATTATGAAGAAATAGCTACTCACCTATTCTTACAATACAGTCACGGGACTCCTTGTTATAGATCATCGTACCTACCTTAGAATACAAGGTCTTTATATTTTGCCAATTATCCTCGCCGTGAGCGGATACGTTAGTAGGGGCGTCACCGGTATAAACCTCCTCACCTCCTATATTGACAAAATCATATCCACGTTTTTCCATTGTCCCACCCTTATAGGCCGTAAATTTGATAGTGACATTCCCTCTTTCTCGACCGCCATACCAGTTGCCGTATATACCACATCTGATCTCAAGGGGAAGCTTATCATAATTATCCCCGTCAAGCAACGGTCCCATCTGGATCAAAGCGGCCTCATTCCCTGATTCCATATTATCGCCACCATGGATAAGATAATCACCTACCCGCTCCTGCGTGGTCTGGTTTTGTTTACTCCAACCAACCAGCTTGCCGTCCACGTCCGGGAGACCAGTGTTGTCGAAACCGGTTGCCGTGTCGAAGTCAATGCCGTCCTCGTCATCCCAGATATACCTAAGCACAAGGAAATCGAACTCAGGGATGATCACCACCGGAACCGACTCCTGCCTGCACACGAACGTCTTCTCCTCCTTGGTGCCTTCTTTTATAACCTTGTACGTAGCCTGACGTATCTCTCCAGTCTCATTGATGTCAGCGGTAACCCTAACCTCAGCAGGGCCGGTACCACTTGTCTTATCTAAATGTATCCAATCAGCCATATCATCGTATTTTGTTAAATAAGTTTAATATACTTATCAAAAGCGTTGGGCCACATACGCTCATGAGACAGCATCCTTCTCCTATTATCCTCAGCCAGTTCCCGATAATCATTTAACGTGATCATCGACATCTTAAGCTCCTTCATAGCCCTAGCGAACTTACCCGGCTCTTGTTGGGCGTATAGCTTATAAGCTTCACCAGCGCCTTGTATCAAGCCATTCACGGCAGCGTTCTCGAAGATCTTCATCTTGATATACGTCTCGACATAATCCTCAAGATAACCTAAATCCGTCTCAGGTATATATGGTAGACCATCCTCATCCTTAGGAGTAGCTCTGTATACGATATAAATAAATCCGTCAAAGCCGGTATACATAGTATTGCCGGATATAGTTATATCATAATTATCCCAAGCGTATTTATCCCGATACTTATCAGCAGCGCAATCACGCCTCAATCCACGACCTATAGATAACCTTACTGGATGATGGTAATGGAAACGAACCTCATGGGATCCGATATAAATCTTCTCCGTGATCGTCTTCTCAAACTCTTCCTTACAACACTCGGTGCAGGAGTTCCAACGAAACCCGCGCTCCGTGCGCTCAACCCAGCCGATCTCGTGTTGGAGGTCAGCCTTAGCCTTATCGCCGCCCGGAATCTCACAGACAAGAGGCTCACACCTGTAAGCGTCAAGCATGTCGAAGAAATCGGATGGTAATACTGCCTGCTTGTTACTGGTCTTGATAACCGCCTCTGACATGACAGCTATAACACCGCCGAACCTTTTTAATGCGATCTCAGCCCATCTATAAACAGACGAGGTATCTATAGCCCCGCTATCATCGTATTTATGTAAATCGGCCTTGATCTCGGCCAATAACCCCCTTATCGTCATAACAAACTCTTTTGTACAAAGATAGACAATAGTATATATCAAGCAAAAGATCCAGTCTATTCTCTCGAGCTAACTGGATCGTGTCATAGAAACAAACCTTATAGTTTGTACACCCATTTAACTCCAAATACCTTACTTTCCGATTCAACTTCCCTGTACAAGAACTTATATCTCCTTCCAGACTCCATAGCCATCCTACACTCCTTGTTTAATGCTGGAGAGATATATAAATGAAAATACTTATTCCTGGGCATAAAATCCATACACGTATGGACGTAAGAATATCCACCTGTCCCACGCCTGTTTATAGTCCCGGTAAGTTTATTCAGATATATCTTACGGTTGGGATTAATCTTATGACATAAATAACCGATGTTGTTTATATAAACCCCACCCTCATTATCAAGATACTTATCACGTATGACCTTCCATATCAAGGACTGACATTCGAGAATATCATTCTTGTCCACGATCGTATGCTTCCTCCTCTTTCCATTCTTAGACATAATAGACCTGTAGAACCGAAGAAAGTATTGATCAAGTATTTTAAACGACTTTGTTTTCATATCACAAATATAATAATTTCATCCTTATTCAAGAAATATTTGACAAGTTTTGGTGTGAGTGTAACGGTGATAAGGCCGCACTTACCGCCGCTGCACAGGCTGACGCACAGAGACTAGCGCAGGAAAAAGCCAACGCTATGGAATGCGATTGCCCCAAAACATGGAACGCTTACGCTAGTGGAAGTTTCAACGGTCAATGTTTAAGTATATCGGTAAGCTACAATAACCCATGTGGAAAATCTAAAACAGCTTCATTCGATGTGTATTATACTAGATCCGAACCGTCAGGAGATGTGGAATATTTCTCCACTACCAAGACCGTTACGATACCGACAGGATCGGGAACAGTATCCGGAGGTAGAGATTGCGTAAGTAACGCCACAAGTATGTATGTCTCTAACCCAAGTCAAGGTGGAGGATGTTAAAAACAAAAGGAGAGGTTGATTAGCCTCTCCTTTTTAGATAAATCTAAGATCTCTTTTCTTAGTATGATTAAGTATCCTACTAATATGCCTTGTACTAAAACCTGTTTTATCTTTTATCTTATCATAGATATAGCTCTTGGACACGTAAGCTGACATGTCTCCTAGATCCTTTATAATTTTATCATACATATCATGTATCTCATTATATTTTATGATTGAGCTATCTCTCATTCCTCTTTCCCCGATACCATCAACAATATCCTCAGCACCGAAGAAATTGATTATAGATCTTATTATGTTCATGCTTATTGAATTTTTTGCGTTTTCTTATTAATATCCATATCCGGATTCTCGTCCGTAGGGATCTGCAATTTGGTTATCGTCTCTCTTAACGTCTCAGATACCACATATTCCAGTAACTTATCAGGGCATATGAAATCATAATCCCATTGAGATATACATGGATCATCTTTTTCCGTTCCACATCCCCCTAGCTCTAACGCCGCTTTCCTGTCAAGGGTTATAAGATCCACGTTTATAGCCTCTATATTTATATCAGGTATATAGATATATCCATCATTGACGTAATAATAGTATTGATCTATATTACCATATTTACGTTCCTTGTTATTAGCGTATTTTCTTAACGATATAGGAGTAAATATAATATCATCCATGATGTTCGATACCTTTATAATAGCCGGTCCTATACGGGTATATATCATATCGGGAAGCCTTTTCTTGGATCTCATAAGTATCCGGCATAACTTAAACTCATCAAAGCAACAATCAACCTTCCGGACTCTCTCCATCTCCATGCAATTAATATGAGTATATAGCGATTCCTCGCCGAACAAAGTCCCATCAGCGTACTTCTGGGCTATATATGATCGAGCCTTCTGCCTACCTATGGACAATATCCATCTTCTACTGACATGAGCGTCTTTACTAATAGAGTTCATATCATTTATGATCCTAGATACAAATTCTGAATTTTTCATGCATGAAATACTAAGGAGGGGATATACCCCTCCGGTTATTACTTTTTCTTCTTAACCTTGCCCCCACATTTCAGTTGAGGTTTCTTTTTCTCGGAGACCTTGCCTCCATTAGCCATTTTCTTTTTCTTATTGCAAGCCATAACTTAATGTATTAATATTAACGATACAATATTAATGATTTTATTTAATAGATAAACAATGCGCATTGAATAAGCTAAATTCACATCGAGTCAGAAGGTATCTCTTACGCTAATGGCTTGACGCAGGCCGATAGATGCGATTGCCCGCAAGTGAAATGTAATATGAGCGTATGGGTATCCATAGATGAAACGTATTCCTCTCCTCCATGGGCTAAGTTCACCCTCCATTGGAGCGGTAATGACGCTTGCTCTAGCTTCAGTCAAGGAGGAACTGTTAGACTATATTGTTCTAATGTATCTGATAACTATTCTGCGCATACTACCATATCGGGTAAGTCGGGAAGTTGGTCTAGTACCGGTTTTTTAGCTCAGGATGTAACCCTAGTAATATATCAGGATCTTGGGATCCAGATTAATAAATAAAAAAAAGGGGAGGCTTATTTTAGCCCCTCCTTTTTATCATATATCAGGATCTTAACAATTACCAGATCCTCCCCCAGAAACACTTATGGATCCACATTGTACTCCTGAATCAAAACCTATGACACCGGTTTTTTTACCAGACCCAGTAGGTATACTTACGGTAGTACTTCCAGCCGTAACGGTTTGTCCATGATCATTCCTACCAGTAACAGTTACAGTTATTGATTTAGATGATCCACATTGATTATTGTAAGACACTTCATAGGAGCACCTTAAGGCGGATGTAGAACCAGACAGGCCATTACAAGGATCACCGCTCAGCATAGCGTTGGCGCTCCATGTTTTGGGGCAATCGCATTCCATAGCGTTGGCTTTTTCCTGCGCTAGTCTCTGTGCGTCAGCCTGTGCAGCGGCGGTAAGTGCGGCCTTATCACCGTTACACTCACACCAAGCGCCATTGTTTCCGCCAGAAACCCAGCAAGCGGAAGCCTTCGGAGCCGTACATCCTGACGGACAACCTTGCTTGGTAGCAGTAGCCTCTACATAATCATTACATACTCTTCCACTGCAACCCGCATCCGCTAATGCCTGAGCTTGAGATCTAAGACTCTCTATCTTATCGCTAGCTTGAGCGTTGGCAGAAGACGTGCTAGAAGCGCATATAGATCCAGAAGGTACACCCTGATAGGAGATCGTTACTCCACAAGGTCTATCAGATGGACAATTCCTACTAGTAGCAGATCCTCCTTGGAAACCGATCGTATTACAGCAAGCAGATCCATAGCTTAGATATTCCTCTATTCCACAATCATTTCTGTATAAAGCTACACTTTCGCCAGATCTACACTCAGCCTCTCCTATTCTACTCCAAGAATTAGGATCACAACAGCTATCACAAGAACCACCTGAACATCCACAATTGCAAGACTCATGTAACCTGTTCTCAGTCTCGTCAGAGTGACATCCAGTGCTATCAGTCCTTCTATATCTAGCCCAAACATCACCACCTGAGCAATAGTTTCCGCCATCATAGCTCCAACCACTCCAATTAGGAGGAGTGTCCTCGCAATCTCCGTTCTTATTAGCGTAAGCTTGAGCGGCGGCTCTGGTAGCTGAATTGCTTCTGAATGCCTCTTGAACCTTGTTATTGGCGTCAGCCTGAGAGACCGTTGATGTTATAGGATTTAATCCTAACGAGCTATAAGGAACTGATATAGCCACACCTTGTTTACAAGAGCCGCAATTATCCTTGTAGAAAGTAGCGCTTCCAGTACCGGTCCATACACAAGTGCCATGCTGGTTAGCGTAATCTTGTCCTTTCTGATCTAGGATCTGCTCTGCCTTGCTTCTGGCATCCGCCAAAGAAACCTTGCTGGTGATAGCCGTGCCGCCGTTGGCTTGTGTGGAGGTTACCGTTATCTTCTGACCAACCCCTCCATCGGCGCAATTGTTCCTATAGAAATCACGACTTGCCACGTAAGTCCAGGTACATCCTCCGTTCTTGTTGGCGTAATTCTGACCATCAGATCCACGAACGGCGTTCTCCGCCTTCTTATTGGCGTCAGCCAAGGAAACGGTGGAGGTGTACGGATGTCCCGGAAGCTTGCTGCTGCTTACGGATACCATGTCTCCTACGCCGCCATCAGCGCAATTGTTCTTCTGGACCTGACCGGTATAGCTTCCTGTCCACGTACAAGTACCCTTCGAGTTAGCTACGCTCTGTCCCTGAGCCGTAACAGCCGCCAATGCCTTGGCGTTAGCGTCAGCCTGAGATACACATGACTTGAACTTACCATCAGAGCTAGGAGTCGAATCCGTAACATCATTCTGAGTCACGGTAACAGAACTTCCAACTCCACCATCCGCACATTGACGGGTGAAGGCCTTAGATGCCGTACCAAACCAGAAGCATGTCTTATTACCACCAGCTATATACCGCTCTTGATTCTCAGGATCAGTATAGCAGGTATTGGTATTACGTTGATGTAATTTAGAGATACAGTCCTTACATACGGTTTCGATAGTCTCCCAAACCGGTTGCTCATCCTTAGTATGACACGTGTCATCATAGTTCTTGTTAACGAACGCCTGACCCATCCTATCGATGTAGGCCTTAGCCAAAGCGTCAGCCTCCTCTTGTGAACGGGTAGAGGTGAAGAACTGCCCCATAAGATCCGGGGTTACGGTAATAGGATCAGCGTACTGGCAAGTAGGACACTTAGGAGTGAACTCCTTACTATAATTACCGACATATATCTTCAACTCATCACAAGTACCACGATCGTTGGCTATGGCCTGACCTTGCGCCTTGACAGCGGCCTTAGCAAGCTCGTCAGCGGCGAACTGGCTCTCGTATGAGTAGAATGGACCTCCGGTTACATCGGCCTCAGTAACGGTAACTGAAGACGGGATAAGACCAGACGGACAGTTGTTCTTCTCGAATGCCTCGCTATAATGACCGGTGTACTTAGGAGCCTCATGGCAAGTACCACGCTCATCGGCGATCTTCTGGCCTTGATTCATTACAGCGGCCATAGCCACTAAATTAGCCTCATCTTGAGATACGCAAGACTGGAACGGATGACCATCTACCATGTCCTGTGTCACGGTGAACGGATCTCCTGCCTGATTAGCGCCACAATTGCTCTTCGTGAACTCGAAGCTGGCCTTACCGGTATACATAGTAGCGTTAGAGCAAGTACCCTTGGTATTAGCCAAAGCCTGCCCTTGAGCCTGTACGGCGGTCATAGCCATAGCGTCAGCGGCGGTCTGTGAGTCGTTAGACTGGAATGGGTGTCCTTCTACCATATCTTGAGTGATCGTCACTTTAGATCCTATCTTACACTCGCCACAGTTGTTTCTCGTGAACTCCAAGGAAGCACGGCCAGTGTACGTACAAAGGGCATGGATATTGGCAAGAGCCTGTCCTTGGGCGTCAACGGCGGCCTTGGCCTTGTTGTTGGCATCCTCCTGAGATACGGTAGACGTGAACGGATAACCGTCAACCATCCTATCGTTTACCGTATAAGTTCCACCAGTACCAGTACCACAATTGTTACGGGTAAACGTACGTGTATAAGTACCGGTATATACAGGAACTTTCTCACACTTACCTTTCACGTTAGCCACGTCCTGACCTTGAGCCTCAACAGCGGCCTTAGCCTTGTTATTAGCGTCCTCCTGAGACACGGTAGACCTAAAGTCTCCTGTCACCATAGTCTCGTCTACAACAACCTTAGTACCGTACTGGGTCTCATCGCAATTATTACGGGTAAATTCCTTACTGTATTTACCATGATATACGACCTTCTCCTTACATTCACCTTCAAGGTTAGCTTGTTGTTGGGCGTTAGCCTCAAGATCGGCCTTAGCCTTATTGTCAGCATCCTCCTGAGAGATAATAGAGAAGTACTTACCAGCGGCTACAACATAAGTATAAGGTTGACCGATATGGAACTCATCGCAATTGTTTCTAGTGACTGTCTTCTCCATCCTAACGTTATAGTAGACGTTAGTCTGACAATCGCCACGCTCGTTGGTGATAGCCTGACCTTGCGCCTCAACAGCATCCTGCGCCAGCTTATTGGCGGCATCCTGTGATACTGTAGAAGTGAACGGATAGCCGGTACACATCTTCTCATCCACGGTAAAGTCAACAGGCGTAGAACCTTCAGGACAATTGGTTCTCTGGAATACCTTAGAATACGATCCAGTAAATACCGGTATCTTCTCGCAATTACCCTTGATATTAGCTATATCCTGACCCTGAGCCTCTACAGCGGCTTGAGCTAAGCTATTAGCGTCTTCCTGGGAAACGATGGATCTAAAGTCTCCTGTAACCATCGTCTCATTAACAACCACTTCCGTTCCGTATTGAGTGGAGTCGCAATTGTTACGGGTAAAGGTCTTGCTAAACTTACCATAATAGATATTCTCCTTAGGCTTACACTCACCTTCCAGATTAGCTTGTTGTTGACCATTCTTTTCAATATCCTCAAGAGCCTTCCTGTCGGCGTCCTCTTGAGAGATAGAAGACACGTACTTACCCTCAGGAACGATGTAAACATATTCCTGACCATCACTGAACTTATCACAATTGTTACGGATAAAGGTTTTCCTTTGCTCCTCGTTATACCAGATGTCAGTTATACACTCACCATGTTCATTGGCGTATGCCTGACCATTTAGGGCTATATCCTCCATAGCCTTGGCATCGGCGTCTTCCTGTGAGATAAATGATTTGTAAGTCCTTTCCTCAACCGTATACAACACAACCGATCCATGTTGGTTAGCCAAACAATCGTCCTTGGTAAACGGCTGAACCATCTTGATATTATAATAAACGGGCTTGGCGTCTTGAGCTATCATATACTCCTTGACAATACTACCGTCCTTTGACGTTATACGGAACTTAGCCGTACAGATCTGACCGGTGTAATTAGCCTTGTATACGATGTTAAGCTTATTATCGCCTACCCCATGGCTCTTGTCGTTAATGGCAAAGCAATTACCCTCAACGCAATTCTTATCTATTTCCCTTGCCATATCAATTCTCCTCTATTCTCCATGAAACATCATCTCCGGCCTCTACCCTTACGATTTGAGTATCACCATCCTTATTAAGCGTCAACCTTTGCGGATCCACATTAAAGGGTGGTTCCGGTTCCTCGCCGCCATCTCCGCAAGTGCAACATACCAGTTCAATATCATACTCGGTATTGGACTTGATATCGATGACAACCTGACCGTTCTCACTAGTCACGTTATCAAAGTCATGATCAAGTATAATATAAGGTATATCATTAGGCTGTTGATTGATATTAACAACCTTGCCATTCAAGACAAACATCTCATGATGCTGCTCGTTATCCATATTCTTAGGCATAGCTATAACAAAACTAGCCTCATACAAATCAGTGGCACCGGGATCCTCAGGATCGGCATACACTATATACCTGCTATCCTCTTCCGGAACCTTCATGGATAAGCCATTCACGTTCATGGAAACTATATAAGACTTGCTCACCGAACCACCAAGAGTAAGGCAGGAGGCCTTGACCGAGGCGGAGTTAAGCTTGGCGTTGATGGTCGCCGTCCCTCCCTCCATGTCGAACATGACACTGGTAGGATCCACGCTTACCCGCTCTATACCCTTCTGGGTTATAGTAGCGAGCTTCGTAACCTTGCCTTTCTCGACCGCCACGTAAGTCTCCCTAGGCAACCTACCCATCCATCCCGGCTCTACTTTAATAGCCACCTTATCAGGGCCGGTACCGGAAATCTTGTCGTAGGACACCCATGAGGAGCCTTGCTCGACCTTAGCAAGAATATCTTTTAAATTATTCATATCATTCCGCTTGAGTTATAGTCCATTTATCACTCTTACCTACGATAATCTCCAGAATCTGCTCACCGCCCTCAGGAGGATACTCGAAGTTAGTAGGCTTAATCTCAAACACGCTGGCGCCACCACAACCAAGATCACAGATCATATCCGGCAACCATCCCTCCTCGAAAAAACGCTCTATAAGCTCCCTGACGGCCTCTGAAAAAGAATCAAGCTCCAACCTATCTGCTGGGACAGACCCTTTCTTAAGTGTCTCACCACATACCCAACCGTCACACTCGGAAGCCAAGACCGTATCATACGCTCTCTTAGCCATAGCATGAAGTATTTAAAATATTACTATTCAATGTAGTATATACGATATTAACATCAGCGAACTCATCGCCCATGCAATACCTTTTCTTGAACTTAACGGATCTACCAGAAACGACATATCCGTCATTAGGGACGATAGTACCACAATAGGTAACGCTGAGCACGTTCAACGGCTCGTATCTTAACCTGACAGCCTGAACGCCCTTGAACGAGTCACGCTGGATGGACGCCGTGGCGCCAGATACGGCAACCAGCTTCCTTACCAGAGACTCGATTACGTTATTCATGCCATCTCCGTTCCTGATATCTGCCTCAGGAAACGACTGACCATCATATATGATCTGGGAACTGTAGATACTACATTCATTCCCCGGTCTATATTCCGGCTTACATGGATTACAGTTATTCCTCATATCAAATCAATTTATTAATCATTCTCCTTAATTCAAGTATCTCAGCATCCCTGTCCCGTATAGCCTTTATCATAGCGTTAAGGACATCAGACATATCGCAGCTGGGAGATAATCCCAATGACTCCACACGTACCTTATCACCTGGGTAAATACAATCGGTACTCATGTACGTAGAGCACGGTACTTTCGTGTCGTCTACAGTAGGTCTGTATTGTTTTTTGTTGCAACCGTTCATCACCAAACCTCCTCTTCAGTTCCGCTATCCCCGCCGCTACCACCGGCGTTGACAAGCTCGTTTATAATCCTCTTCAAATCCAGAACCTCACGATGGTACAAATCTATCTGCTTATCCCTAGACGCTATAATACGCCTCAATGAGTCTACAACGACAGATATATCAGTACCTTTCTCTATACCGTCCACCACCAACTCATCACCTGAGTATAAGACGCATTTATCATATAAAACTATAGGACATCCATAGCCAACACAAGGCTCGTCCTGACAATCCCGATCGCAAGGATCACAAGGATCGTTAGAGCATTTGTTAAGAAATCTATCTATCTTAACGCCATGACAACACTCCTCGGGACGTTCCCGTGAATGATCATGACAACAACCACCTGTATTACACATATTAATAATATTAATGTTTTTAGCAAAGATACTTATTTGATTTGATAACAAGATAACATACATTATTAAACAATATAGGGAATACCCCATTTGTATCCCCTATACTCATAAACTATAATAATAAGATAGGATCAAGACTTCAATTTAAGAACAGGATTACCCCATCTATCTTTCCATTGCCTTCCCAAATCGTTTATAACGCCATTATAATCTTTTATATATCCAGCCTTAATAGCGTAAGATATATTTCTTTCTATTGATACTATCATATCCAGCTCCTCGAAGGAAGCCCTATTTCTTATTCCTTCCTCATGTACGCCAAAAACAACAAAATTTATACCCTTAGCAATTCTTGATAACGATTCCTTTAAGTTGCTTTTATCGCTTATAAGCGAAGATACGCTACTACACATCTCTATATAAGCGTCACCAGCGGCATTTCTTACCCCTACGATATTATCAACAAACCACATCACGACATCGGCGCAAACCTCAGGACTCATTTCCATAGCCACCACAAGGAAAAGATATGGATTCATATACCACATCTGTCCATCCCCCTTTCCCTTTCGGCATGCCAATCCCATTTTGTTTAAATCACTAAGATTTAGGGTCTTGTTTTGTAGGCTGATATTTATCCGCTTACATA
>UMAV01017858.1_pt1 | contig 28007 bp, 30 predicted proteins | sample 1963811 | NCBI WGS metagenome assembly UMAV01 (sample SAMEA4835926, study PRJEB28245) | human gut metagenome | biome: gut microbiome; material: fecal sample | place: Denmark | collected 2008 | reverse complement strand
CAGATGCTCTGGTAACTCAGTTGCCGAGTAGTTCACAAAAACGCTGTATAAGGAAGATGAACAAAAGCGTTTTGCGTCAAGCGGATATTCGCAATCCGCTTCGCTGCGTAGCTCTACACCAAATAACTGCAGGAGGGTGAAAACATGGAAAAGGGAACAGTAAAAAGAAGGATTTTTCTTTCAAATGCACTGATGGTGCTGGTGACGCTTCTGATCTTTCTGGCTATTAATCTGGCAGTGGTGAAGATTTATGCGGAATCAGTGGAAAAAGAACTGAAGACATCTATAGAAGACCTTATTGATGGAAGTGGCACATCGAATTTTTCGGATTCTGACAATGTAAAATACCAACATAAGGATGGCCGGGAACTTCTCGGAGATCTGGATGATTTTCTGGAAAGCTGGACAATCCACAGAAATGAGTTTATCCTTTTATTTGGAGCAGATGGAATTATCTGTATCCTTGTACTTTTACTGATCAGCCAGATTTTCACACGGAATCTGGAGAAAAATATTATGGAGCCTCTGGACCTTCTGGCACAGGGTGCAGACCGCATCCGGCACAACGATCTGACAACGGAGATCCGGTATGTGGGAGATGCGGAATTTGAGGATGTGTGCATCACCTTTAATCATATGCAGGAGCACATTTTGCGGGAGCAGGAGAAGAACCGGAAATATGAGAAAGCCAGAACAGATATGATCGCCGGAATCTCCCATGACCTGCGTACGCCGCTGACTGCCATCCGGGGAACGATCAAAGGACTTATGGACGGCATTGCGGCAACTCCGGAAATGCAGGAGAAGTTTTGCAGGCTGCATACCGTCGGACCGGAGATATGGACGGACTTCTGAACCAGTTGTTCTATGTTTCAAAGATCGAAACCGGAAATATGCCCCTTTCTGTTCAGAAAATAGAGATTGCTGATTTTATCCGGAATTATGTGAACGGAAAGCAGGAACTTCTGGATAAGGAAAAAGAGCAGATGCAGGCAGAAACAGGGGATATTCACCTGGATGTCGATTCAGATCCGGAACAGCTGCAGCGTATTTTTGACAATCTTCTGGAAAACAGCCGGAAGTATGCAGAACGTGATGTGCTGAAAACAGAACTTTCCCTGAAAAGAACAGAAGGTGGCGTGGAGATCTGTTTCCGTGACAATGGTGTAGGTGTTCCGGAGGAAAAACTGCCCTATGTATTTGATGAATTTTACAGAGGCGATGAGTCCAGAAACAAAAAAGAAGGAAACGGCCTTGGACTGGGAGCCGATGATTATATTTCGAAGCCTTTTGACCCGGTGGAGCTGGTGGCAAGAGTGAATGCAAATCTGCGCCAGTACCAGCGGATGGTGGAGAAATTTGCCAACAAAGGACCGGATGCGTCCGAGGAGATCCAGGTGCAGGATCTCCGGATCCTGGCAGGATGGGACAGGAACATCCGGAAATGTTGTAAATTCGGATGGAACAGAACTTACACAGACAAGAAAGGTCCTCAGTACCCAGGACTGGCATAAGAAATTTGCGGACAAATTTACCGATACAGTGGTTTCTACAGATACATCATACACAAGTCCCAATCTGTCCATTCAGATTTCTCATCATCAGTACGATTCCGGAACTGTGGATAACACACACGGTGGCAGTTATGCAAAATACGGAAGTAAAATTTCCTATGTGCTGGCGGATATTTATATTGGTGATATTACCTGCTTCCAGACTGCGTTTGCACAGGATACCTATGGAATTGGCTATACGGAAAAACTTACGGATATGTCTGCAAGAATGAAATCCATATTGTCGGTCAACGGAGATTCCTACAGCAACAACCGTCATAAGAATAATGGTACGATCATACGAAACGGTGTGATCTACCGCAGCCAGCAGTCCGGTGAGGAAACCTGTGTTCTCAACTGGGACGGAACAATGGATATCTATCAGCCGGGGCAGCTGGATGAGCAAAAACTGATCGGCAGAGGTGCTTATCAGAGCTGGATCTTTGGGCCAAGTCTGCTGGATGCAAATGGAAAGGCGAATGATAAATTCTGGACCTGGACTTACATTCGCCGGTCTCATCCGCGGACTGCCATCGGGTATTTTGAACCGGGACATTACTGCCTGCTTCTTGTGGACGGGCGGCAGCAGAACTCCAGGGGAATGTTCCTGGATGAGATGGCAAAGGTGTTTGAGGATCTTGGCTGTAAGGTGGCTTATAATCTTGACGGCGGCCACTGTTCTTTTATGGAAATGAACGGAAAAGTGGTCAATGATCCTTACAAACCGGAGCATGAGATCGAAGATGGAATTTTTATTACGGAGGGATCTTTATGAAGATATTAAGCACAATAAGAAAAATTCTCCTGCATGTCTGTGTTGTATGCAGCCTGGTTTCCATAACAGCAAAAATCCTGGACTGGTATAATCCGTATATGGATTTTTCCGGACATGTGGGAGGGCTTCAGATGGTGTTATATTTTGTGGTGATAGTGCTGGCAGTGACAGAAGGCGGAAGTATCATTTCAGGAAGAAAATCCCGCAGACATGTTGAAGAAAGAAGGTTGCATAATCATTCCGAAAGATTTATCATAAATCCTATGTAGAGTATCAGGGCAAAATTTCGTCCCCGGTATTCCTGTGATTATAAATACAAAGAAGATCAGGTTTCAGTTTCTCTGACATTTTCCTGTATGTCAGAAATCGGGGCCTGATTTTTGGCGTATGAGGATGATGGAGTGTAGCAAAATGTATTATGATCTGACAAAAGGCAGGATCGGCAAATGTCTGATCCTGTTTGCGCTGCCTATGATCGCGGGTAATCTTCTGCAGCAGTTTTATAATATTGCGGATACCCTGATCGTAGGACGTGTGCTTGGAAAAAATGCGCTGGCAGCCGTTGGTTCTGCCTATACTTTGATGACGTTTCTGACATCTGTTTTTCTGGGACTGAGTATGGGTTCTGGTGCTCTTTTTTCGATTTATAAGGGAAAGGGCAGTGACCGGGAGCTGCGGCTTTCTGTTGTCCATGCTTTTGGACTGATCATGGGTGTAACGGTGCTGTTAAATGTGCTGGTGTACCTTTTTACGGACCCGATCCTCTGGTTCCTGCGGGTGCCGGAAGAAGTGTACGATGGGATGAAAACATATCTGCTTGTGATCTTTGCAGGGCTTGTGGCAACATCCCTTTATAACTTTTTTTCCTGCCTTTTAAGGGCTCTTGGTAATTCCACGGTGCCTCTTGTTTTTCTGGCGGTTTCCGCTGTCCTGAATATTGGACTGGATCTTTTGTTTGTGGCGGTTCTTCCCTGGGGGATTGCAGGTGCGGCCTTTGCTACGGTGATCGCTCAGTATGTGTCAGGAATCGGGATTACCATTTATGTGCTGCATTCCTGCAAAGATCTTCTGCCTGGAAAAGAGGAGCTTTGTTTTGACCGGGGGATTCTTGGTGAGATCGTGAATCTTTCTTCTCTGACCTGTCTGCAGCAGTCAGTGATGAATTTTGGTATTCTGATGGTCCAGGGATTGGTGAACAGTTTCGGGGCTACGGTGATGGCTGCTTTTGCGGCTGCTGTGAAGATTGATACTTTTGCCTATCTTCCGGTTCAGGATTTTGGAAATGCCTTTTCTACATTTGTGGCGCAGAATTATGGTGCCGGGAATCAGGAGCGTATCCGCAAGGGTACCAGGGTGGCTTTTGCCATGAGTATCGGGTTTAGTGTGATGATCTCAGTGCTGGTGTGTCTGTTTGCCGGGCCGCTGATGAAGATTTTTGTCAGTGGGAAAGAGGTGGCCGTGATTGCTGCGGGGGTGAAGTATCTCCGGATCGAGGGTGCGTTTTATCTTGGGATTGGCTGTCTGTTTCTGCTGTATGGTTATTACCGGGCGATCAAGCGGGCGGAGATGTCGGTTGTGCTGACGGTGATCTCCCTGGGACTTCGTGTTCTGCTGGCTTATGTTCTTTCTGTTGTGTTCGGTGAGGTGGGAATCTGGGTGGCGATTCCCATTGGCTGGGTGATGGCAGATGTTACGGGGATTGTTTATATGCGGCGGACGTGGTAGTTATTTGTGGCCGTTGTCGTATAGCTGCTGGATGTCTTTCGGGAGGTTGTCCGGGAGCATCTGGCGGATCTTGTCTTCGTTTCCTTCTTTCATGGCCTGGTCGTAGTACCAGCATTTGTATTTGAGCATATCGAGGGTTTTATTGAGTCGTAGGATTTCCTGTTCTACGGCTTTTTTTCTTGTCTCGAAGAGTTCTTTGCGGTTCTGGTAGGTGCTGCTTCCCTGGTTGCACCATTCGAAGAATTGTTTGATGCCTTTGATTTCCAGGCCGGAGGCTTTGAGGCATTCGATCATGCGGAGGGCTTCCAGTTCGTGGTCGTTGAATTTGCGGATGCCGGATTCGCGTTTGAGGTTGGGGAAGAGGCCTTCTTTGTCGTAGTAGCGTAGGGTGGAGACGGGGAGATGGAACATCTCGGATACCTGGCCGATGGTGTACATGGGGATTCCTCCTTTGGGTTTTTGTTTTTATTTTATGATAAATGGTGGGGGGATGCAAGTATAGGACGTGAATAGGACGCCGTGGAGTGTGCATCGGTTCTGGCTGGGGCTTCGTCGGGGGCTGGCTTCTAGGCTGCCGGAATTCTGCTAAAACCGTTTTCCAAAAGTTCGAACTCGCTTCGCTCAAACAGCGAACTTTTGTAAAACAACGCAGATTTCCGCCAGCCAAGAATCAGCTCCCCTCCTGCAGAGTCAGCCAGAACCGATGCACACTCCACGGCTGGTTATTCAGGGCGGGAGGGTTGGGTGGCTTTCGCGGTTGGGTGTTCAGGTTGGGAGATTTAGGGTGGCTGCTCGGGGGTTGGATGAGGCATCAGCGCTGCGCTGGATGCCTGGGTGGAAAGGCTGAGTTTCCTTGTGGTTTGGCGGGAGTGGATGTCGGATTATGGGATAATTTTTGGAATAGTTTTGGATGATTTTTGGGGTGATGCGTGGTATGGTTATTATATCTTATAAGATCTTTGTCTGTATGGACATTCTTGGAGCTTCATGTTCTGGAGCGTTTTCCATTTGGAGTTACTGTAGAGTTTGTGAAAATCCGTTTTATGGGGTTTTTATGTTTGGGTGATGTGGTATAATTTTATATACCAGTAGGAGTGTTAATGACCAACAATACTATATTCGATGATGTTTTCCGGACAATGGTGGAGAAGATGACTTATCTGGTGGTTCCGCTTATTAATGAGGTGTTCCATACCGCATATCCGGAGGATGTTAAGATTGTTCAGCTTCGTAATGAACATCAGTTGGAAGATGGGGAGATTATTACCGACTCCTGTCTGAGGATTGGCGATATGTTGTATCATATTGAATGCCAGAGCCTGGATGATGAAACAATGGCGGTCAGGATGGTTGAGTATGACTTTGCGATTGCATTGGAACACAGAAAAAAAGTTGATGGGAGATATTGCGTAGAATTTCCCAGATCTTGCGTACTATATTTGAGAAGCGGAAAAAGGACACCGGATTTTCTGGAGGTAGAGTTAATCCTTCCGGATTCTCAGATGTGTGTATATCGGGTTCCAACTGTGAAAGTGGAGCATTATACAAAAGATAGTATTTTTGAGAAAAAGCTTCTGATGCTGCTTCCATTTTATATTATGAGATATGAGAAGTCTGCGGATATAATAGAGAAAGATTCGGAAAAACTTCAGAGATTATTAAGTGAATATGAAGATATACGTAATAAACTGGGGAAGGAAATTTCGATTTCCGGGAGGTCAGAGTTGTATACAGATCTGAACAGGCTGATTATCAGAATATCGGATTATGTTTTCAGGAATAAAGAAAAAGTTCGGAAAGGAGTTGGCGAGGTTATGGGTGGAAAAGTTTTGCAGTTGGAATCTGAGAGGCTTCGCGAGGAAGGAATGGCGATTGGAAAAGCGGAAGGAAAAGCAGAGGGTGAAGCAAGATTGAGTGCACTGATCAATCGATTGTTTCTGGAGGGGCGGTCGGATGAAGTGCAGCGTGTGGTGACGGATGTAAAATGGCGTCAGAAGCTGTATGGTGAGTATAATCTGTAAGAAGTGATGTGTTAGCTATAAACCAAAATTAAGGGGATATTTTATGTGGATTTGTGCCAATGATGAGAGGATTCGATATACAGGGAGGATTGACTGTAGGGTGGAGGCGGAGCCGGTCTGGGTGTTTCCGGGGTCTTCGGCGGAGTTTTGGTTTTCAGGGGAGGTGCTGAGGATTCATGTGGAGAATTTTAATGAGTACTGGCAGAATTATCTGGGGTGTATTCTGGATCAGGTGCAGTCGGCGTTTTATTTGAAAAAGTCCGGTGAGACGGTTATTGAGGTTAGGGTGCCGGAGAATGAGTCTGGGGTGCATCATGTGTTGTTTTTTAAGAGGCAGGATGGGTGTCATGAGCTGAAGATTCTGGGGTTTGAGATTGGGGATGGTGAGAGATTGATTGAGCTGCCTCCGGTTTCGGAGCGTAGGATTGAGGTTTATGGGGATTCGGTTTCTGCCGGGGAGTCGGTGGAGGCGATTGATTTTATTGGTAAAACGGATATGGAGCATGAAGGGGGTTTTTCTAATTGCTGGTTTTCTTTTCCTTGGATGACGGCGAGGATGCTTGGGGCGCGACTTCATGATATTGCTCAGGGCGGGATCGCGCTGATGGATGGTCATGGGTGGTTTCACAGGCCAGAGCAGACTGGAATGGAGACTGCGTGGGATAAGATTCATTATAACACCATGCTTGGGGAGATGACGGAGTGGGATTTTTCGAAATTTGTTCCCCAGGTGGTGATCGTGGCTCTGGGCCAGAATGATAATTATCCGGTGGATTATATGAAAGTGGAGGCTGAGAAGAAAGCGCAAGGTGTCTGTGTTTACGAACAAGAATCAGATCAGGTGACGCAGGTGGAGAATGGTTATTCATATTGTTGTGAGATGGCTGATAAATGGCGCAATCACTATAAAGATTTCCTGAAAAAGCTCCGTGGTGTTTATCCGGAGGCGTGGATCGTCTGCTGTACGACGGTTTTACAGCATGATAAGAGCTGGGATGATGCTATTGACCGGGTTGTAGATTCCATGAAAGATGAGAAGATCTCACATTTTCTGTTCAGCAGAAATGGTGTGGCTACACCGGGGCATCCCCGTATTCCGGAGCAGTTTGAGATGGCGCGGGAGATGGCGGATTATATCGAAAATGTGCTGGGTGTATATAAAAATAAATGAGATACGTAATGTGCAGCTGCAGACAGAAGAGATTACATTTTTGAAACTGAATTGCGTAAGATCAAGGTTGACGTAAAAAATTGCATATAGTATACTGTGAATGTTCATCGGAGGGTTGATTGTTCGACGGAAACAATGGCTGGATAAGATGACAGGCTGAGATGCCTGTTGCTTATCCGGCTTTTTTAACGTTTATAAAAAGGAGGATAAGAATGGAAAAAAACAACACCTTTACACAGGGTAGGATCCTGAAACCGCTGATCTTATTTGCGCTTCCTGTCCTGCTGGCGCTTTTTCTGCAGGCGATGTATGGCGCGGTGGATCTTCTGATCGTGGGAAAATTTGCTTCTTCTGCGGATGTTTCGGCGGTTTCCACGGGATCGCAGATCATGATGACGCTTACTAATCTTGTGAGCAGTTTTGCCATGGGAACCACTGTGCTCCTGGGACAGCAGATCGGCTGTGGGGAGCGGAAACAGGGAGGTCGGACAGTTGGAACTGCTATTGTGATGTTTACGGTGATCGCGCTGGTCATGACTGCGGTGCTTGTGATTTTTGCACCACAGGTAAGCAGCATTATGAATGCGCCGGAGGAAGCTTTTGACAAAACAGTTGTTTATGTGCGGATCTGTGGCGGCGGTATGCTGGTGATCGTGGCGTACAATCTGATCGGCTGTATTTTCAGGGGGATCGGAGATTCCAGAACGCCGCTGTTTACGGTTGCCGTTGCATGTGTATTCAATATTGCAGGGGATCTGATCCTCTGTGCGGGATTTAAGATGGGAACGTCAGGAGCTGCTTTTGCAACTGTATTTGCACAGATCATCAGTGTGATCGTTTCCTTTGGAGTTATCCGCAAAAAAGAGCTGCCTTTTGAAATGCATAAAACGGATATCGGGGTCCACGGCCGGACTCTCCGGAAAATGGTGGGGCGGTTTCTTTTGCCATTGGTGTTGGAATGTTTTTCCTGTCATTTTTCCATGGAAATGTGCTGGCGGGAATTTTTTCCTCCGATGCAATGGTCAGAATCATAGGTGCTTTCTGTGTGAGAGTTCCGGTGTCATGGTTTATGAGCCGCAGAGCCGGTGCGACGCTGTTTGATATCGGGCTGGCAACACCGTTTTCTTCGATCCTGCAGCTGGTGCTGTGCCTGGGATGTATGTTGTATCTGAGAAAGAAAAAATGGGTATAGGATACCGTGTAAACGTTTTCAGGAATGTGGTCTGTCCGTCTGCAAAAAACTGTGCTAAAATGAGCAAAGAGGATTTTGTCAGAGAAGGATATGATTAAAGAGACAGAATGTGGAAGTCCCACTGACAAAATAAAACCAGAAAAGTAATGTAGATCATAAAGACGAGGAGGAAATATCATGGAGAATATTTTTCACAGAGTAAGTATCCGTAAATATGAAGATAAACCCGTGGAGAAAGAGAAAATCCTTCAGATCCTGAAAGCCGGTATGCAGGCGCCAAGTGCATGTAATCAGCAGCCGTGGGAGTTTTATGTTGTGACAGATAAGGAGAAGATCAGGGAACTTTCCAAAGCGACTCCTTATTCCGGATGTGCGGCAGGTGCGCCGGTTGTGATCGTTCCGGTATATCGGAAAGAGGGACTGGTTGTGCAGGATATGGCACAGATCGACATGTCTATCGCCCAGGAAAATATCTGGCTGGAAACGGATGCACTGGGACTTGGCGGCGTTTGGATCGGAATTGCGCCGATGCGGGATCGCATGGATCTGGTCCATGACATTCTGAAACTTCCGGAGAATGTGGAAGTTTTTTCCCTCTTTGCCCTGGGATATCCGGCAGAGAGCAGGAAGCAGCAGGATCGTTTTGACGAGAGCAGGATCCACTTTGTAGAATAATGTATGCATCGGGCTGTGTCAGAATACAATGAAGAATGGCAGAACATATGGTTTTCTGGTACAGCAAGACAGATGTGATAGATAGTAGAACAGAATCGAGGACAGAAAAATGGAACATATAGCAAGAGACGAAGCATTTGCATTATTAAAAAAATACAACAAAGATCCTTTTCACATCCAGCATGCACTGACTGTGGAGGCAGTGATGAAATGGTATGCAAAAGAGCTGGGCTATGGCGATGACGCAGAATACTGGGGCATTGTAGGTCTGCTCCATGATATTGATTTTGAACTTTACCCGGAAGAACACTGCCTGAAAGCACCGGAACTTCTCCGTGAGGCAGGTGTGGGAGAAGATATCATTCATGCGGTGGTTTCTCATGGATATGGAATTACTGTTGGCTGTGGAGCTACCATTGAGACTGCGCCGGAGCATGAGATGGAAAAAGTCCTTTTTGCAGCGGATGAGCTCACCGGTTTGATCTGGGCAGCGGCGCTGATGCGTCCGTCCAAGAGTACCAAGGATATGGAGCTGAAATCCCTGAAAAAGAAATATAAAAGCAAAGGTTTCGCGGCAGGCTGTTCCAGAGAAGTGATCCAGCGAGGCGCAGATCAGCTGGGCTGGGATCTTGCGAAACTTCTTACTATGACACTTCAGGCTATGGCAGAAAGCGAAGATGAGATCCAAAAAGAGATGGATGCGGAAGAAGCCTGAATATAGTGAAAGACACCAATAAATCTTCTGATATTTTGTGCAGAATACATTTTGCAGAGCCGGGATTTTTGCGATAAAATATAAGTATAGGAACCGGAAAACTGCATTATGAAAGAGGTGAAGGGTATGAAGGAATACGAGATCATTATTGAAACTATTAATCCCTGTGGTGGTGATCGCCATTCTCAGCAAGAGATCGTTGAAGCAAAGATTGAGAGCCCGGAAGCTTATGTCAAAGAAAAAGGAAGATTTCCAATCATTGATAAGATTGAGAATCCCGACGGCGGGGTTGTGATCGTGACCGGTGATGGAAAAGGATACATGGTAAGATATACATTTTCTGAATAATGGGTAATGCGGCGTATGTGACGGAAAACGGATCATAAAGTGGAGTATGGATCTGTTTTACATATATGCCGCATTTTTATTGCTTTTTCGTGATCGGGCAAAAAAATCCTTGACCTAAAGCAAGGAGTTTGGAGTTGGTTTTAACACCCCATCCATTATCCGTTTTCCATTTGAAAAAATGGTGCGGGAGAATAAGAATGTAAATCTGGTGCGGCTGAACCTGGATGAGGCAGTGATACCGGAGAGCTTTGGTAAAAGGGGAATCGGGATCAACCGGGATCTTTGTGAGAGCTTGGATGATATCAGGAAGAATATGTAATAGGAGGGGAGAATCTTATGGAGCAGAAACAACGTCTCGATTATCTTGTAGAAAAATTTAAAGAGGATTCTGGAGAATACAGTGATCTTGCAGTACCGGATTCCGAGCCGGAGAAACGAAGGATCCTCCGGTCTTTAATGAATATCCGCATGCCCCGTCATCTGGATGCTGAGGTGCAGGAAGTACAGGATGCATTTCTTCAGGAAGATGCCCGGGAAAAAGGAATCGTGACTCTGGACCAGATTCCCACAGTAAAAGACAGCTGCAACAGCAGAGATGTTTTTGCAGAAAAAATCTCTATCTGGCAGGGAGACATTACCAGATTTCAGGTGGGAGCTATTGTCAATGCTGCAAACTCCCAGATGCTGGGGTGTTTTGTTTTTGGCATGATGAGCCCTCCTTGTTTATTGAATGAAAGTATGAAATAGGATTTCAGCACAAAAAAAGACACCAAATATGCCCCGGCCGTCAGACATCAGCCAAAGCGATATTTAGTGTCAGAAAAATCCATATTCAATTTGCGCGAGGATTATTATAGCAGATTTTTTCAGGAAAAGTAAAGAGAAAAATTCTGCGAGAAATAGATGCCTTTTATTTTTGAAATTGAAATGTGCACAAAAAAACGCATGCAAATTTATGAAATATGTATAAATTATTTGTTGAAATTTTATAAAAAAAGGAGTAAAACATTAGATAAATAAAAAAGAGAAATGCATGGAACAGGACAGACCACAAAAAGCAGGCCGGATTACAGAGAGCCGCAGGCTGATGAGAAGCGGCAGAAGGTATTTTGTGATATCACCTGGGAGCATCCCGCTGAATAGAAATCTTTAAGTAAGCCGGGACGTAGTCTTCACGTTACAGAAGAGGCTGTTTGATATGACAGTAATAAGTGGTCGCGTTTAGCAATAAATACGATAATACAAAGTGGTACCACGGAACATTCCGCCTTTGTTATCCGAAAGGATAGCAAGGGCGTTTTTTGATGCAATAACTGTTTTACGGTCATTGTATCATGTATAAAAAACACAAAGGAAAGAGAGTTGATATTATGAACGGAATAACAATGATGATCATAGCCATTGTAGTTCTCGGAGGCGCATATCTTCTGTATGGCCGTTATCTCCAGAACAAATGGGGTATTGATCCAAAAGCAAAAACTCCTGCTTATGAGCTGGAGGACGGAGTTGATTATGTACCGGCCGATACAAATGTAGTATTTGGCCATCAGTTTGCATCCATAGCAGGTGCGGGCCCGATCAACGGACCTATCCAGGCCGCAATTTTCGGCTGGCTGCCGGTTCTGCTCTGGATCCTCATCGGAGGTGTATTCTTTGGAGCTGTGCAGGATTTTGCATCCATGTACGCATCTGTAAAGAATAAAGGACGTACTATCGGATATATCATCGAAGCGTATATCGGAAAGCTTGGAAAAAAATTGTTTCTTTTATTCTGCTGGCTGTTCTGTATTCTGGTTGTTGCCGCATTTGCAGATGTTGTAGCAGGAACCTTTAACGGATTTGTCGCAAATGATGCAGGAGCTGTTACAAAGGTAGCGGCAAACGGAGCTGTTGCAACCACTTCCATGTTATTTATATTTGAGGCTGTTGCACTTGGATTTTTCCTTAAATATACAAAATTCAACAAATGGGTCAACACTGCAGTCGCAATTTTACTGCTGGTAGCAGCAATTGTGCTGGGACTTAATTTCCCCATGTATGTAAGTCTTGGAACCTGGCATATCATCATTTTTGTATACATCCTGATCGCCAGTGTCGCTCCTGTATGGGCACTGCTTCAGCCACGTGATTATCTGAACAGCTATCTGCTCATTTTCATGATCGTCGGTGCGGTTATCGGTGTATTTGTTGCCAATCCTTCCTGTAACCTGAAGGCATTTACAAGCTTTAACGTAGACGGACAGTATATGTTCCCGATCCTGTTTGTAACCATCGCCTGTGGTGCTGTTTCCGGTTTTCATTCACTGGTATCCTCCGGTACTGCATCCAAGCAGATCAAAAATGAGAAAAATATGCTTCCTGTTTCCTTTGGAGCAATGCTGATGGAAAGTATGCTTGCCATCATCGCGCTGATCGCAGTTGCATCCTTTGCAGACGGCGAGGCAGCAGCACAGGGGCTTACAACACAGCCGCAGATTTTTGCAGGTGCTATCGCAAACTTCCTTTCTGTAGTTGGCCTTCCACATTCACTGGTATTTACCCTAATCAACCTTGCAGTATCTGCATTTGCACTGACCTCTCTTGACTCTGTAGCCAGAGTCGGACGTCTGTCATTCCAGGAATTTTTCCTTGATTCTGATACAGATGAGGAAAACATGAGCCCGTTCCTGAAGGTGGTGACAAATAAATATTTTGCAACAGTTATCACACTGGTACTTGCTTACATGCTTACAAAAGTAGGTTATGCGGAGATCTGGCCGCTGTTCGGTTCCGCAAACCAGCTGTTATCTGTACTCGCTCTTGTAGCCTGTGCAGTATTCTTAAAGAAAACAAAACGTCAGGGCTGCATGCTCTGGATCCCGATGGTATTCATGATGGCAGTTACCTTCACAGCACTTGGCATGACCATCACAAAGCTTTCAAAGGCACTGGTAACAACAGGGCTGGATCTTGGAAACACCTTACAGCTTGTATTTGCAGTATTACTGCTGATCCTTGGTGTATTGGTAGCGATCCAGGGCGTGAAGAAACTGCTTGAGAAGACAGATGATAAAAAAGCAACAGCATAATATTATCGGATAAGATTACGTATTTTTGTTTGGCTGAAGAGGCATAAAAAGGTGCTGATCGTACGGATGGATTTGTTTGTATATTGCAACAATTCTTTACCTTCTTCCAGTTTACAGCGCAAAATAAATGCGCTGACAGAAAAACCGAGTGTTTTTTAAATAATCAGGAAATGATGGCTGCGATGATGGAAGGAATGCCGCTTCGTCAGTTGTTAAGCTTCGTTCCCGGAATTAAAAGAGAAATGCTGGAACAGATGGTTGGTGCTTTAAACGAAGGCGTTGCATATAATAAAAAAAATGTATCAATGGAAATGAAAGCTTTATGCCAGACCAGAAATTAGAGAATCTTCTTAATCTTGCCATGAATGCCCTGCCACATGAGCGGGAGAAATCGGAAAATCTGAATGTGGGATATGATCCCACCACCAGGCTGTGGGATGTGATCGTGAAGTACAGTGGCCCGGAAAGCGGACTTGGTGGTGAGAGGATCCAGGTGGTCCCGCTGCTTGGTGGTTATGCAGTAGTGACATTGCCGGAAGTGGAAATTGCTGCATACTCAGTCAGAGAGCAGATCGAGTTTATAGAAAAGCCCAAGAGACTCTACTTTGAGACCTTTGAAGGGCGGGAAGCAAGCTGCATTTTGCCGGTGCAGAATGGAACCGATGGCTTAACCGGAAAGGGGATTTTGGTGGGTATTGTGGATTCCGGAGTGGACTATTTCCATCCGGATTTCAGAAATGAGGATGGAAGTACCCGGATCCTGCGACTGTGGGATCAGAGTGTAGCTGGAAATCCACCGGAAAACTATGTATCAGGAACTGAATATACGAAGGAAGAAATTGATGAGGCGCTTGCACTCGGGGAAACCGAAGGCAGGCGCCTTGTTCCGTCTGGAGATTTCAGCGGACATGGAACAGCAGTTCTTGGAATAGCAGCAGGAAATGGGAGAGCATCGGATGGAGTGAATCGAGGCGTTGCGTATAGAAGTGATCTTCTGGTGGTAAAAATGGGAAATCCACGGGAAAATTCATTTCCGCGGACAACGGAGCTGATGGAAGGGATTGATTACCTGATACGGCAGGCAGTGAAGATGAGAAAACCGATCGTCATAAACATCAGCTTTGGGAATAATTATGGTTCCCACAGAGGGGATTCCCTTCTGGAAAACTATATTGATACAGTTGCGGCCATGGGGCGGACTGTGATCGTTACAGGAACCGGAAATAACGGCAGCCAGCCCTGGCATGCAGGAGGAATCCTGCAGCAGGGGAAAACAGAAGAAATCCAGCTGGCAGTGGGAGCTTTTGAGCCCACATTAAATGTACAGCTATGGAAGGATTATGAAGATGAGATGGAAATTTATCTGGAAAGTCCGTCTGGAGAACAGATTGGCCCATTATATGAACGGCTGGGCCCCCAGCGGCATCTGCTGGAAAATACAGAGCTTCTGATCTATTATGGAAAACCCGGTCCATATCAGCTGTCCCAGGAAATCTACATAGATTTCATTCCTGAAGGTAATTATGTGGACAGCGGTGTCTGGAAAGTTCTTTTAAGTGGAAAACATGTGCGTTCCGGCCAGTATTTCCTCTGGTTGCCGGGCGGAAATGTACTGAATCGTGGAACCGGGTTTTATTCTCCACGGGCAGTGGGAACCCTGACGATTCCTTCCACTGCTGGAAAAGTTATTTCTGTTGGAGCTTATGATTCCAGACAGAATGCCTACGCAGATTTTTCCGGAAGGGGAAGTCAGTTCCTGCCGATCCGGAAGCCTGACCTCGCAGCTCCCGGCGTATCCATCACCGCCCCGGTTCCAGGCGGTGGCTACGCCACTGTCACTGGAACCTCCTTTGCGGCACCCTTTGTCAGCGGAAGCGCAGCTCTGCTTATGGAGTGGGGAATCGTGAAAGGAAATGATCCGTTTCTTTATGGAGAAAAGGTGAAGGCATACCTGCGGAAAGGCGCACAGCGTGTGGGCGGGTATGAGGAGTATCCGAATGTGGAGGTGGGGTGGGGGAGACTCTGTTTGGAAAGGAGCCTGCCAGATTAAAATATTGTACTTATAGGAAAATATGTTATGATATATACACAATGTGTATATTGGGAGACGGGATTAATATGGAAATAAAAGATGAAATAAAAGAATTACGCGAAAGTACTGGAATGAACAGAAAAGAATTCTGTGAGTATTTCGGAATTCCTTACAGAACTGTAACGGAATGGGAAAGAGGAACAAGAAAAATGCCAGATTATGTTTTTAGATTATTAGCATATAGGATAAAAATGGAAAAATTTGCAGGAAAGGAAGAAGTGAATGAAGAATAGGATAATTAATGTACAAGATGTAGCAATTTCAATTTCAAAATAAGAACTGGATGATTATATTTGTATTACGGACATTGCAAAGGCAAAATCGGATTCAGCCAGAGCGGCAGATGTAGTACGAAATTGGTTGAGAAACCGTGGTACATTAGAGTATTTGTCAGTATGGGAGCAAATATATAATCCTCAATTTAAAGTGTTCGAATCTGAACACTTTAAAAAGCAGGTCGGATTATTGACTTTTACACCAAGTATTTCGGAATGGATTAATAAAACAAATGCTATAGGATTATGTGTAAAGCGTGGAAAATATGGTGGGACATATGCGCATAAAGATATTGCTTTTGAATTATAATTTTTGTTGTTTCAGATACAATCCTGCCATTGATGTGGAGATGAGTTCAGTTACTGTCAGAGGTGCTAGTGCAAATATTGAAGCATTCACGCATAATGTAGATAAACAAAACACAACTATAAAAAGAAGGAGGATAGGGTATGGGTTTATTTGATAAGAAGATCTGTGATATCTGCGGAGAGAAAATAGGTTTATTGGGAAACAGAAAACTGGATGACGGAAATCTGTGTAAGGATTGTGCAAAAAAATTATCACCATGGTTTGAAGACCGGCGGCACAGTACGGTAGAGGATATCAAACGTCAACTGGAATATCGTGAAAAAAACAAAAACGCCGTAATGGATTTTTGTATAACCCGTCAGATCAATACCAGAAATTATAATGTTTTTATTGATGATAATAAGGGGAATTTTACTGTTGCACGGAAGCTGGATGTCAATGAAAATCCGGACATAGTTCCTTTATCCGCTGTTGTGCAGTGCAGAGTTGATGTAGAGCGACAGCAGAACGAGGAAACATATACAACAAAGGATGGAGAAACCGTAAGCTATCAGCCACCGGTATATAAGTATGAATTTGATTATACTATGCGTATTAAAGTAAAAACTCCATGGTTTGATGATATGGATTTTCGTCTGAATACTTTTTCCATAAGCAGCGATAACAGAGGCGAATTGATGGAAGTGGAGCAGACAGGTCATCAGATCATAGCCGCTTTGACACCAAATGCGGCTGGAATGCAGCAGCCCGGAATGCAGATGAATAACGGAATGCAGCAGTCCGGGATGTACATGAACGATGGAATGCAGCAGTCCGGAATGAACATGAACAGTGGAATGCAGCAGCCTGGTATGAATATGAACAATGGAATGCAGCAATCTGGAATGCAGATGAATAACGGAATGCAGCAGTCCGGGATGTACATGAACAATGGAATGCAGCAGCCTGGTATGAATATGAACAACGGAATGCAGCAATCTGGAATGCAGCAGCCCGGAATGAACATGAATAGTGGAATGCAGCAGCCTGGTATGAATATGAACAGCGGAATACAGCAGTCTGGAATGCATATAAACAATGGAATGCAGGAGTCCGGGATGAACATGAACAGCGGAATGCAGCAATCTGGAATGCAGATGAACAACGGAATGCAGCAGCCTGGTATGAATATGAACAATGGAATACAGCAACCCGGAATGCAGCAGCCCGGCGGTTTGTGGAAATGTCAGTGCGGTGCAGAGAATACCGGAAGGTTTTGCGAATACTGTGGCCAGCCAAGACCATTTTGAGTGATGATAGACAGAGTGGACAGAATTGTTCACTCTGTTTGTGATAACAGGGGTTGAGAATGGAGGGTTTCTCTGAAAACTATATAATAAAATAGAACTTTATAGTATACTTATCACAGAGGTGTATTAATGAGAGAGGAATTTTCATGACATACAATAAAAAAAGGGCACTGTCGTATGGAGGAATCCTGATAAGTGTATTTCTGGCGTATTTCTGCAGGCTGGGAAGACCGGAAAATGTTTTTATGAGAAATCTCGCAGATCAGTGTCGTAACTGTATTTATCTGGGAATGTATTGTGCCTGGGTGATTTATCTGGAAAAGCATGTAGTGCATAGAAAAACGCGCAGATGTCTGACTGCAATTGGCTGTCTGATGGTCTTCTGGTTTTTTGTACGGACAGTAAAATTTCATATTTTTCATGATCCGCTTGGAGAACATATCTGCTGGTATCTGTATTATATCCCGATGATCCTGATTCCGGTCCTTGGACTGGCAGCAGCGATGTTTCTAGGGGAAAAGGATGGAGAGAAAACAGTCAGAAAAATTATTGTCTTGCTTGCTTTTGCGGTGGTTTTGATCATCAGTGTTTTTACAAATGATCTGCATCAGCTGGTGTTTCGGTTTTCCGGGCGGCCGCCGCTTTCAGATAGAGATTACAGCTATGGTATTCTTTTTATAGTGATCCAGGGATGGATCATATTTTGCCTGATATGGATGGAAATCATGCTGATCAGAAAAAGCAGGATTCCGGGAAGAAAGCAATTTTGCTGCCGGTTATTCCGGGAATATTGCTTCTGGGATGGAATATCGGGAATTTACTCCGTCTGCCTCTGATCAAAACAATTGCCGGAGATATGACAGCGGTATGCTGCCTTTTGATGGCGGCAATTTACCAGGGATGTATATTATGCGGCCTGATACAGACGAACAATCGATATTTTGAATTATTCCAGACCTCCGGAGGGCTGGATGCAGAGATTACGGATGATTCCTTTCAGCGTTATTATCATTCCGGTGATTTTCCTGAGCTGTCACCGGAACTGCGTAAAATTGTAATAAACAGATCAGCTGTACAGGAACAGGGAATCCGGATCAACCATATTCCTATAAGAGGAGGACATTTGTTCTGGTCAGAAGATATTTCGGTGCTTCTGGATCAGTATCAGGATATCCGGGAACAGCAGGAGGAGCTGACTGCCAGAAATCGTCTGCTGCAGAAAACCTATCAGAAAGAAGCTGAGCGGAGAAAAACAGAAGAACAGAACCGACTGCTGAACATGATACAGAATCAGACAGCCGGGCAGCTGGAATTGCTGTCACAGCTGATGGATGAGCTGGAAAGAACGGAGTCAAGGGAACACTATGACCGGATCTTGGGAAAAATCGTGGTTGTTGGTACATATTTAAAAAGAAGAAAAAATCTGGTATTGACACAATATGCATCAGACGGAAATCTGCTTACAATGGAGGATCTCAGACAGAGTCTTGCGGAATCCTGTGACAGCTTAAAATTATGTAAGATCCGGGCAGCTTATTATGTCGAAAATGGTGAAGTGCAGCTGAATGCAGATGATATACTAAAATGCTATGATACCTTTGAATGGCTTGTGGAACGATTGTTTGATACAATGCAGTCTGTTTTTTATCGTGTGTCGCAGATCGATGATGCCTTGCGGATCTCGGTTCATATTGTAGCAGAAGCAGATCTTCGGGGATTAATGTCAGAAAGACCGGAATTAAATGTGCAGCAGGAAGATGAAAACGAATGGTTTATCGGATGTATCGTATTCAGAAAGAGAGGCGGAAGATGACTGATTTTGCGGAATGCAGTATGGCAATGCAGGATTTTCTGATGATCCTTCTTGAGATCTGCCTGATTCTGGAATTGATCCTTCTGTTGATCAGGATAACCTGTTTTTACGGGAAAAAGAAAATTATAACAGCAGTGACTGTTTTTGCAGTTTCTTTTATGCTTATGGGGTTCCTGATGAATGATCACAGATATTGCCAGGGGGAAAGCGCATATCAGCTAATGCTCCGGATGTGTCCGGTCAGTGTTTTGATGGCAGCGATGGTGGTATTGTTGCTTTATCTTTACTGGGCAATCTGGAGAGAGAGACGCAGATATCATCATTCTTTGTCTTACTGGTCTGTGAATGAAGCTGTTGATGATGTTCCCTGTGGGGTGTGTTTTTCGGATCCTCTTGGAAGGATCGTTTTATGCAACGCCAAGATGCATGAACTGAGCAGGATAATGACAGGCTCCTATCTGCAGGATTATGAGGCATTGCGGAAAGTAATAAATGGAGGATCCGAAGCAGAGGGACTTCGCAGATTAAATAGTGACAGTAATGTATTTTATTTTCCGGATGATTCCGTCTGGATGTTTCAGGAATATCGTCTGCAGGAGCCGGATTGTGCAGGATATCTGCAGACAGTGGCAGTTAATGTATCAGAAATTTATTACAATGGTGAAAAGATCAGAGCAAATAATGAAAAGCTGGAAATCCTGAATCATAAGCTGGAGGAAATGTATGAAAAAATCGGAGATAAAATAAGAGAGCAGGAGACACTTGCCATGAAAATGCAGGTTCATGACAATTTTGGCCGAAGCCTTCTGTCAATACGCAGGATATTGGAAAGAAAAGAAAATCAGGATAAAATGGATGAACAGCTATCTGCATTAAAGCATCTGGTCTATATTCTTACAGATTCTTCTGTTGAGAATATGGAAGAATTATGCGCGGATACGATCAGGCATGCAGAAGAACTTGGAATTTATGTTCAGATCAGCGGGAATTTTCCTCAACATCCCTCCTACAGGCTGCTGACAGACAGAGCGATCCGTGAATGTGTGACAAATTGTGCCAGACATGCCCATGGAAGTACAGTTCTGGTGAAGATAGAAAAAGGTGCAAATGAATACAGCATCCGGATAACGAATGATGGAGATGCACCTGAAAAAAATGCAGAAGAAGGTGGTGGTCTGTCTGCACTGAGAAAAGCTGCGGAGTCAGAGAAATGTATTATGCAGGTTTCTTTTTCGCCGGAGTTTTGTCTGGTGTTGAAAATACCACTGACAGAAAGGATGGGAGTCTATGGTACGGATACTGATAGTAGAAGATCAGAGGATCATGCAGAAGTATTTTGAAAGTATTATTATGCGGGAACCGGAATTCCGACATGTCCAGACAGTTTCGGATGCCTGTGAAGCTGTAAAGATCTGCTCTTACTCGGCAATTGATCTTGTACTTATGGATGTGCAGACATTTCATAATCATGATGGGCTGAGTGCCGGAAAGATCATCAGGGAAAAATATCCATATACAAGGGTATTGGTTGTTACTTCGCTGATCGATCCCAAGGTGTTGGAAAGAGCAAAGAGCGGATGTGCAGACAGTCTATGGTATAAGGATCACGGTGAAGAGGAAATACGGAGTGTGATCTACAGAACGTTAAATGGGGAGCATGTATTTCCGGATGTGGCACCGGAGGTGGAACTTAACTGGATCACAAGCGGTGATATCAGTCCCAGACAGCTGGAGATGCTGCGCCTGTATATTCACGGGATGTCATATTCCGAGATCGCAAGGAAAATGGACTGCTCTGCTTCAGGGGTGAGATGGAATTTTCAGGAAATGATCGCCAAGGCGGGATACAGCTGCAAAGAGGATCTGATAGCAGCTGCACTGGAAAGTAAACTGATCGTAACCACACTGAAATAGAAGATCTACAGAATGCAAAAACATATTCAGGCAGAGGAAATTTGGCGTGAACTGACGGAACATTCATAAATACATCATAAAATTTTGAATAATAGGAAAGAGGAAACAGACATGAGTGATTTTTTGACAGAAAAAAATAAAAAAACAGGAATACTGGGGAAACTGAAATGGGTTCTTTGTGGCTTTTTTATACTTTTTTCCCTGGGAGCTATTGGCGCATCGGAGAAGTATATCCGTGAAGGGCGCTGGGGAATGGCAGCAACAGAGATCATACTTGGATTGCTGTTTCTGTATCCGACCTTCCGGGAGATACAAAAAGCATTAAAGAAGAAAAAAGCCGGAGAAATCGCCTGCTGGTTTGAATCCTATGCCCAGAATACCGTCTCATTTGAAAAGCTTGAGCAGGAACTTGGGAAAGGTGCAGTGAAAAAGCTGGAAAAATTTATTGCCGGGGGATATATCCGGAATATCCAGATAGACAGAGAAGGAAATTATATTATGATCACTGCACCGAACAGACGCGTAAATGAGAAGATCTATATTACAGTTACCTGCCCCAGCTGCGGTGCAAAGAATCAGGTAATAAAAGGTCGTCTGAGCACCTGTGAATATTGCGGACAGCGTCTTACTCCATGATAAAAGACACCTTTCGGATCTGTCCTGTTAAAGGTAAGATCCTTGTGCAATATGCTCAATGCATAAAAAGGATATTTTATAAACAAAATTATATAAGTTGCATATAACTAACGCATGTAACATAACAGAAGTTGTACAAATATCTGTACATCCATAGACAATTGGGATGAAATCATAGAATAATTTTATAAAAATAGCCAATAAAACTGGATAATATGTTCAAATTATGTTACATTTATTATAGCGGTCAGAGGAAATACTGCGGCCTTTTTGTGGCCGGGATTTCCGGAGGGGCTGAACAAATAACATAGAACTTATTTATTTGGTTTTATTGTTTCTTTCCTGGGAGTGCAGAGAAGGAGGGAACGGATAAGAGCAGATAATCATAAGGATATAATCTTTATAAGGAAGGTGAGCAATTGGAAAACTATACTAAGTACAAGCTGAAAAGCAGTGATGAGCTTGCATCAGTGCTGAACGGCAGGGACAATCTGTTCGTAATCGCCTGTAACAAGTGTTTCAAGGAATTTGAGACCGTTGACGAACCGGATTGCGAAGAATTCCTGAAATTTGCTGCGGAGCAGGGAAAAACCGTCACAGGCAGTGCAAAATTCGATTTTCTGTGTAACAAGATGCACACAGAAAGAAAATTACAGGATCTGCTTCCGGAAGGTACAGAGAATGTAGTTGTGATCTCCTGTGGTCTTGGTATCCAGACAGTTGCGGATCTGGCAGGCAAGCCGGTGATCGCAGCAAGTAATACCCTTAACTACAGAGGACATCACGGCATGGCACTTACCAAGAAGAGCTGCGATGCATGTGCACAGTGTTATCTGAACATTACCGGAGGCGTCTGTCCTATCGTCGATTGTTCAAAGAGTCTTGTCAATGGACAGTGCGGCGGAGCAAAGAACGGTAAATGTGAAGTAGACCCTAATAAAGACTGTGCATGGGAAAAGATCTACCAGAGACTGGCAAAACAGGGCCGTCTGGAAGAGTTCCTGAACCAGCCGGTACAGGTACGTGATTACTCCAAGGTTAACTTCAAGGTGATCAACGATTACGTGAAGTCTATCAGAGAAGACAGACTGAACGGATACTATGGCGGCGTTCATCCGTCAGAGCATAAGGAATTCAGCGAGCATATCGCACTGAAGAAATTCCCGGATCCGAAGACTGTAGTGATCTCCATGTCCCAGCATCTTGGTGCACCTGCCAACCCGATCGTAGAGGTAGGCGACACTGTAAAAGTCGGACAGAAGATCGGCGAAGCTGCCGGATTTATCAGCGCACCGGTACACTCCAGCGTAAGCGGAACCGTAGTTGCCGTTGAGCCACGTATGCATGGCACAAGAGGCAGTGAAGTCATGGCTGTTGTCATTGAATCGGATGGAAAAAATACTCTGCACGAATCCGTACAGCCACATGGTGACCTTGATAATCTGACTCCGGATGAGATCATTGAGATTGTAAAAGAAGCAGGAATCGTTGGTATGGGTGGTGCAGGCTTCCCGACCTGTGTCAAACTGAAACCAGCCAAACCAGTTGATACCATTCTACTCAATGGATGCGAATGTGAGCCATATTTAACAGCAGACCACAAGGTTCTCCTTGAGTTTGCAGATGACATTATTTTTGGTCTGAAAGCGATCCTGAAGACAACAGGTGCCGAGAAGGGTATCATTGTCATTGAGGATAACAAGCAGGATGCCATCGAATTAATGCAGGAAAAAGTTGCCAATATCGGAAACATGGAAGTATTTGTCGCAAGAACCAAATACCCGCAGGGCGCTGAGAAGACTCTCATCAAGCGCGTTATGGGCAGAAAAGTTCCAAGCGGCGGTCTCCCGGCAGATGTTGGCGTTATCGTAGATAATATCAGTACCGTAAAAGCAATCTCCGATGCAATCCAGAAGGGTATGCCTCTGATCGAGCGTGTTACAACAATAACAGGCGAGAAGATCAAGAATCCTGGCAACTTTATCATCAAGATCGGTACCAGCGTAAAAGAGCTGATCGATTACTGCGGCGGATTTACAGATGACGATGTTCTGGTCAAGATGGGCGGACCTATGATGGGATTCCCTCTGAACACTCTGGAGGTACCTATGATGAAGGGCTCCAACGGTATCATCGCCATTGATACAGACGAGACCAAAGAGCAGCCATGTATCAAGTGCGGACGCTGCGTGGATGTATGTCCGATGGAACTTTCTCCTCTGTATTTCGTTAAATATGCGAAAGAAGAGAACTGGCAGGGCATGAAAGACATGAATGTCATGGACTGTGTTGAGTGCAGATGCTGTCAGTATATCTGTTCTTCCAAGATTCCGATCATTAACAGTATCAAAGCCGGAAAAAATGCAGTAAGGGGGATGAAGTGATATGTTGATTACCCAGTTAAAAGCAAAAGAAACTATCGTATCACTGGCAGCCGGAAAGAAAGTTTTTATCATCAACTGCCATGGATGCAAGGAAGTTCGTTTTCCGGAAAAAGAAGCTGTTGAACTTCAGAAGGAGCTTTCCGCTGAAGGAAATGTGACAGGGATCATGACAACGGATTATATCTGTAATCCGGAAAATATGCAGTTACGTCTTCAGAAACATATGGATAAGATCAGGGAAGCGGATCTGGTCCTGGTATTCTCCTGTGGCGTTGGTGTACAGACCATCGCAGAATATCTGGAAGACAAAATGGTATGCGCAGCCTGCGATACATACCCGGTACCTGGTTTCCAGGGTGTAACACCGTTAGAATATAAATGTGACCAGTGTGGTGAGTGTTATCTGAACCTTACTGGCGGGATCTGCCCGATCACAGCATGCTCCAAGAGTCTTGTCAACGGCCAGTGCGGCGGTTCCAAGAATGGTAAATGCGAAGTGGACAGTGACATGGAGTGTGGATGGGAGCGCATCTACAGACGTCTGAAAGAGATCGGACGCCTTGACGCACTGAAATGCCCGACACAGATCCATAATTTCGCTACAGATGATGAAGTGAAATAATAAGCAAAGATTTATTAAGAAGCCAAATTAAATTATGATACGGTTTACCGGAAATATTCCGTAATGTGTATTGCAGAGCAGGTGGGCCGTACCCCAAATTTTAAATGATTGGAGCAAATATAATATGAAAATGAAAGAATTATTCGACCGTGGTGAATTTGTAGTTTCTGCAGAAGTAGGACCGCCAAAAGGGATCCATGTAGATGAGCTGGTAGAAGAAGCCAAAACTTATCTGAAAGGCGTTCATGCAGTTAATGTAACAGATAACCAGTCTTCTGTAATGCGTCTTGGATCTCTTGCAATGTGTAAAGTCCTCAAAGATGCAGGAATGGACCCGATCTTCCAGCTGGCATGCCGTGACAGAAACCGTATCGCACTGGAGTCTGATCTTTTAAGTGCAGCTATGCTTGGTATCGAGAATATCCTCTGCCTCACTGGTGACCACACAAAGATGGGCGACCATCCACAGGCAAAACCGGTATTCGATCTTGATTCTGTATCTCTTCTTCATACAGTACAGCTTCTCGAGTCCGGTGTAGATCTTGGAGGAAACCAGCTGGTTGGTGAGCCACCGAAATTCTCCAAGGGTGCCGTTGTATCTCCATGCAGCGATTCCGTTGACGCTCAGCTTGCAAAGATGGAAAGAAAGGTTGCTGCAGGTGCAGACTACTTCCAGACACAGGCTGTATTTGAGCCGGAGAAATTCATCAAATTCATGGAAAAAGCGAAACAGTTCGGAAAACCGGTACAGGTTGGTATCATCATTCCGAAGTCTGCTGGAATGGCTAAGTTCATGAACAATAACGTTGCCGGTATTCATGTTCCGGACGAAATGATCGAGGAGCTGAAAGCAGACAAAGAGAAGACAAAAGCTGGTATCACAGGTGTTGAGATCGCTGCACGTATCATCAAAGAGTGTAAGCCATACTGCCAGGGTGTACATATCATGGCACTTGGATGGGAGTCCAAGATCCCGGCACTTCTGGAGCAGGCTGAGATCTGATCAGAACGATTGCTTTATAAAAAATAACCAGAAAAGCTGTCCGGAACCGGATGCAGGAGATGCACACCGACCGGGCAGCTTTTGTGTAAGAAAAAGCTTCTCTATACGGAAAAACTCTTCGGGAAGCCTGCGGGATCCACAGCGGAAGAATTCTAGCTTAAGAGGTAAAGAGACGATGGAAAGTATTATTATCGGGATCGCCGGAGGATCTGGTTCCGGCAAATCTACATTTACAAACAGACTGAAGAAGCATTTCGGAGACGATGTGGTGGTGATCTATCATGATAATTACTACCGCAGACAGGACGGAATTCCTTTTGAAGAACGTGTGAAGGTGAATTACGATCACCCGGATTCACTGGAAACCGATCTTCTGGTCGAGCATCTCAAAGAACTCAAGGAGGGCAAAACCATCCAATGTCCGGTATACGATTACAGTCAGCACAACCGCTCCGACAAAGTGCTGAAAATCGAACCAAGACCGGTCATTCTGGTAGAGGGAATCCTGCTTCTTGCAGATCCGCGTATCCGAGATCTTCTGGATATCAAGGTTTATGTGGAAGCAGATGCAGATGAGAGGATCTTAAGACGGATCTCCAGAGATGTGGAGGAACGTGGACGGGATTTAAACGGAATCATCGATCAGTATCTTACCACAGTAAAACCGATGCATTATCTGTATGTGGAGCCTACACGGGCGAAAGCAGATATTGTGATCAACAGCGGTAAGAATAATGTGGCCTTTGATCTGTTTGTGTCAAAGATCGGGCAGCTGCTGAAAGAACTGAAAAAATAATAAGTAAAATAAAAAAAAGCATGTCATACCTTAGGACAGAGCGGATCAAGTTATATCCGTCTGGCTGTGTATGACATGCTTTTTTGAGCGGTTCAGGTGAAGCTGCCTGTATTCACACGCTCTGTATAAATTTTTCTACATAATATAAAGCTGCACCAATGGCAGGTGTATACTGTCCGTGGGTACCGACCAGAATCTGATCTTTATCCAGGGTAAAGGGTGCGCCTGTGTTGAGGTGTTCCAGCAGATAAGCGATGTCTTCTTCCGTAAAATAAGGTGCCAGATATCCACTGATGATGATCGGCGCATCGATGATCAGGTTCAGGTTTTTCATGGCAAATGCCAGATGGTTCAGGTAATCTTCCCAGTGCTCAGCAAGCCGGGGAGATTTTTTTTCGCGGAGCAGCGGGAAAAATTCCTTCACAGGCATCCCGGCAGACTGTTCCAGAGCATTGGCAGAGCAGTAGGTCTCCAGACAGCCACGGTTTCCGCAGTAGCATAAAGGGCCGTCAGGGTTCACGCATATATGCTCAAGGGTTCCGCTGTGCATGGAGCTTCCCTGATGGATCTGATGATTGGTGATAATGGCACCGCCCAGATTCCGGTTCAGAAGGAACACGACAGCACTGTCGAGCTCCGGGTGATTCCACAGCTCCAGAAAAGCGGCAGATTTGGAATCGTGTTCCAGATGGCAGGGGTAAGGAAGATGCCGGGAAAAATCCTCCAGCTTCATTCCGGTATTGTTCATGATGTTTCCATAGATCACAGTGGAATTATCCGGAGAAGTGATCCCCTGTGTGGCAATGGAAATACCCAGGATCTTTTCTTCCGGATAGTGATTCTCTGCGATGAATTCCCGTACTTTATCGGTCAGCTGTCTGTAATACTCTTCTGTGTTGGAATAGAGAAGAGCAATGGTTTCTGTGTAAAAAGCATTTCCATATAAGTCGATGGCTGTGATATGGAACATGTTTTTCAGGATCCCGATGCCAATGGAAATCCGAAAATCCGAGGTGATCTGGATAGCCTGGGCCTTCCTTCCGCCCGTGGAATCAAAATATCCGTTTCTGTCAATAAGCCCTTCTTTTTCCAGCAGGTTCAGGTTCTGGCTTACTGTGGAAAGCCCCATCTGAAGGTCCTGGACGATCTGCATTTTGGAAGTCTGGTGTGTTTGGTATATATATTGGTAAACCTTGGAGCGGTTTATTTTCTTTAAATTGATGGTGGTTAATCCTTTTTCATTCATGAGATTCTCCTGATAAAAGTAATTATAGATATGTTTAAGTCGTGACATGCTCCCACCACTTAAATCTTACGATTTTGAAGTGGGGGCTTCCTGCTCGATTACCCTTTAGGGCAAAGCTAAAACAGGCTATCCCCGCGTGTCCCGCGGTTTTGTTTTTTATGTTTATCCGGTTACGGATTTTTTTCTTGTGCCGTCAGGCACATTCTTTATAGATTCTTTTTCCTTCTTCACGGATGTTGACTGCTGCATTCACATCCCGGTCCATCCTGTTTCCACATTCACAAACATACATTCTATCCGACAATGCCAGTTCCTTTTTCTTATGTCCGCATAGACTGCAGATCTTGCTGGATGCAAAATAACGGTCTACTTTTATAAGATGTT
>UMAV01048811.1_pt1 | contig 28493 bp, 20 predicted proteins | sample 1963811 | NCBI WGS metagenome assembly UMAV01 (sample SAMEA4835926, study PRJEB28245) | human gut metagenome | biome: gut microbiome; material: fecal sample | place: Denmark | collected 2008 | reverse complement strand
TTCATAACTGAAATAATCGTGGTATTTCACTTCACCGGTGATGAACACATCTGCCCGTTGGCTGACCGCTTTCGGCAGGAGAAAAGCGCCGGCTCCTCCACATAGGGCCACCGTCTGGATCAGTCGTCCGTTGAGGCGGGAATGTTTCACACATCCTACTTCGAATGTCTTCTTGATCCGTTTCAGGAAATCGGTTTCTGTTTCCGGCTCTTTCAGTTCTCCGATGATTCCGGACCCTACCTGATTCCACGTATTGGCCAAAGGATAAAAGTCATAGGCCGGTTCTTCGTAAGGATGAACAGCCAGCAGGGCTTTCGTGATAGCACTTCGCAGATAGGCAGGCAGGATTGTTTCAATCCGGGTTTCAGGTTCCTTGTGAAGTTCACCGATCTTGCCGCAATAAGGATGTGTTCCCTCCTGTGCTCTGAAAGTCCCTTCCCCTTCCACATTGTAGCTGCATGCATCATAGTTGCCGATACATCCGCAACCGGCTTCGAAAAGAGCCTGACGGACAATGCCGGCCATTTTTGCCGGAACGAAAGTGACCAGCTTGAGCAATGCATTTTCTTTCGGGTCAAGGATACGGATGTTCTGCAGTCCGATCTTTTCGGCTATCTTGTAGTTTACTCCCTGAGGAGCGTTGTCCAGATTGGTATGCATGGAGAAGATCGTGATGTCATTCTTGATGGCTTTCATGATACAGCGTTCCACGTAATCCTTTCCGGTAATGGATTTATACCCTTTAAAGATCAGCGGATGATGTGACACGATGAGGTTATATCCCAGTGTGACAGCTTCATCCACAACAGCTTCCGTTACGTCCAGACACAACAAAGCCCCTGTAGCTTCCGCGTCTGTCAATCCGATTTGCAGTCCGGCATTGTCGAATCCGTCTTGCAAAGGCAGAGGCGCGAACATCTCAAGGGCATTTACAATTTCCTTAATTTTCATGATTCGCGAAAATAACTTGTGCAAAGATAAGCAAAAGTTGGGAAATAATCGAAATTTTACACTGATTTCCGTGTTTTTATCTTGAGTTTCCGCTTACCAGCAGCCGTGTACCAGACATCTTCATGCCAGGCCGGGAAAACTATAGTTCGATCAGTTCCAGATCATCCGGGACGAAGATGCTTCCTTTGAAGTGTTTGCCCGCTTCTTCGGTATATTTCATTTTACGCGTTTCCAGGGTTTTGTCTTCCGTGTGGTAAAGCAGCAGGTGTTTCACATTCAGCTGGGCGGCCAGTCTTCCGGCATCGAGAGCTGTGCTGTGATGTTTCTCATAAGGTTTGAAACGTTCCCGGTCTTCATAGAGACAGAAGGCTTCACATAATAACCAGTCCGCTCCTTCCACATAGTTTCGGTTGGTTTCATTGTAGGGTTCGTCTCCCAGACAGGTCAGAACCTGATGGTCCGGCAAAATAGCCCGGAAACCGAATTGCTTTTCTTTAGTAGACAGGATGTCAAAGCATTGCAGTTTCATGCCGGCAGCTTCCAGTGCATCCCCGTCTTTTACTTCATAAAGCAGAATGCGCTCTCCCAGGCAAGCTACGATTTTTCCGGGTAAAGTCATCCGGCATATCCAGTCAATGACCTGTATGGCTTTATCATGGGCATATACCCGAAAGATACCTTCGTATTTACCCTGCTGCATGTGTTGGGCAATCGTGCGGATTATCCAGATGACTCCAAGTATATGGTCGGTATGTGCGTGAGTAACAAACAGGTTGTGAATGTCAGAAATGGCAATCCCTGCTTTTTCCAGCTGAATCAGGATGCCGTTGCCCCCTCCGGCATCAACCAGCAGAGTTCCCTGAGAAGTGCGTAGTGCAAAACATGTGTTATAACAACGGGTGACGGCGGCATTTCCCGTACCCAGCATGATCAGTTCATTTTTCTTATTTTCCATTTTCAAGAAGCTGTGGATTTGTTTTATTTTGCAAAGGTAGCAAAGATTTGCGACAGTCTTCTTTCCTGCGGATGAAGCCGGTGAAAAATATTCAGGTAAAAAGGAAGGAGAAAAACGTATACCTGTTATCTTTGCGCGGAATTTAAAAAATGTATCTGGACTTTATGTATTTGAGTGCGAGGAATAAGGAGACCTGGTTTCACCTGATTGCCATTCTGACGGTCAGTATCTGGGGATCTACTTTTATTGCGACAAAATCATTGATTAATCACGGACTGACTCCCGTTGAAATCTTTACTTACCGTTTTTCACTGGCCTATGTATGCTTGCTTGCCGTCTGCCATCGGAAAATGCTGGCTAACAGCTGGCGTGACGAAGGTTTCTTTTTGCTGGCAGGACTGACTGGCGGATCACTCTATTTTATATCAGAGAATTCTGCTTTGGAGATTACCATGGCCTCCAATGTATCTCTGATTGTCTGTACCACTCCGGTGCTGACTGTACTGTTGTCCAGTCTCTTTTTCCGGGAGAAACTGCGGAAAGGATTTGTCATAGGCTCGCTGGTCGCTTTGTCCGGTGTTGCCCTGGTTGTATTCAATGGAAGCGTACTTCTGAAATTGAATCCTTTGGGCGATTGTCTGACTTTGGTTGCAGCTCTTTCCTGGGCCTTTTATAGTTTGATACTTCGTCGGATGGGCAACCGCTACTCTACCCTGTTCATTACCCGTAAAGTTTTCTTTTATGGTCTGCTCACTCTGTTCCTTTATTTGCCCTTTGTCTCTTCTTCTTTCCATCCTGACCGTTTGGGGCTTCCGGCAGTTTATATCAATCTGTTGTTTTTGGGCATTGTGGCTTCCATGCTTTGTTATATCTCCTGGAACGCCTGTGTACGGATAATCGGAGCTTCAAGGGCTTCCAACTACCTGTATATAAATCCGCTTGTGGCAGTTTGGGCTTCCCATGTATTTCTTTCCGAACCGATTACATCAACAGCTTTATTGGGAGCAGTGTTGATTCTGGGCGGAGTCTATATGGTGGAGCGGTTGTAGATGTAACCTTTAGCTGCACAGTATTTCATTAATGAAAGCCCCGTCACTGACAGGCAGTCAATGACGGGGCTTTTTCTTCATATCATGTTGATTAATAAGCGCGGGCGAACAATACGCGGCGGGCAGACGGTTTTCCTGTAACCATATCCACACCCGGAGTCAGGCTTTCTTCATCAGCTTCGAAAGGCAGACAGCGGATTGTAGCTTTGGTTTCTTCCTTGATACGGTCTTCTGTTTCCGGAGTTCCGTCCCAGTGAGCAAGGATAAAGCCACCCTTTTCGATCTGTTCCTTGAACTCATCGTATGTATCCACTTTGTAAATATGAGCATTCCGATAGTTCAGAGCCTTCTGGTAGATATTGTTCTGAATGTCTTCCAACAGGTTCTTTACATATTCTTCAATGCCTTCGCAGGTACGGGTTTCTTTTTCCAGCGTGTCGCGGCGCATGATTTCCATCGTGTTGTTTTCCAGATCGCGGCCACCCATCACCAGACGTACAGGTACACCCTTCAATTCATAGTCAGCAAACTTGAATCCCGGACGTTTGTTGTCTGCATTGTCGTATTTCACTGAAATGCCCAGTTCACGCAGTTTGGCAACAATGCCTTCCACCTTGGCATCGATTTGCTTCAGCTGTTCGTCGTTCTTGTAGATCGGAACGATAACTACCTGGATCGGAGCCAGATGCGGAGGCAATACCAGACCGTTGTCATCAGAATGAGTCATGATAAGAGCACCCATCAGACGGGTAGATACACCCCATGAAGTAGCCCATACATAATCAAGCTTGTTGTTCTTGTCTACGAACTGTACATTGAATGCCTTAGCGAAGTTCTGTCCCAGGAAATGAGAAGTACCACATTGCAGTGCCTTTCCGTCCTGCATCAGACCTTCGATCGTATAAGTATCAAGTGCACCGGCGAAACGTTCGTTGGCAGATTTTACACCTTTGATAACCGGAACGGCCATATATTTTTCAGCGAAGTCACCATATACGTGCAGCATCTTCTGAGCTTCAGCTTCAGCTTCTTCACGGGTAGCATGGGCTGTATGTCCTTCCTGCCACAGGAATTCAGCTGTACGGAGGAACAGACGGGTACGCATTTCCCACCGCATGACGTTGGCCCACTGGTTGCACAGGATGGGGAGATCACGGTATGAGTTGATCCAGTTCTTGTAAGTACTCCAGATAATGGTTTCTGAAGTCGGACGGATGATCAGTTCTTCTTCCAGTTTGGCAGCTGGATCGACAATTACTCCTGAACCATCTTCTGCATTTTTCAGACGATAGTGGGTGACTACGGCACATTCCTTGGCAAAACCTTCTACATGTTCTGCTTCGCGGCTCAAATATGATTTTGGAATCAGCAACGGGAAATAAGCGTTCACGTGTCCGGTTGCCTTGAACATATCGTCCAATATGCGTTGCATCTTCTCCCAGATAGCATATCCGTAAGGCTTGATGACCATGCATCCGCGTACGGGAGACTGCTCGGCCAGATCAGCTTTTACAACCAGGTCATTATACCATTGTGAATAGTTTTCACTTCTTTTGGTAAGGTCTTTTAATTCTTTTGCCATAACTATTATGCGGTTATATTTTATATAGACTTTGTTTTGAGACTGCAAAAATACACAAAAACCTACGATTTCCATCTTTGTACAGGATAAAAATCGAAAGAAAAACGTTTCGGCGTGTTCATTCAAACGTCTAATTGTTTTAGTGAACACGCCGAAACGTTTTTAAAAAAGACCGGGCCTTCTGCAATATTGCTCATTTTGCAGTTGATTATTGGATGCCATTATTTGTCTTAACCCGGTACAGATATAAGGAAAAGCCTTCTGAAGGAGAAAATGTCAGAGCATACAGCTCGGATGGATTGCCTGGATAGCAAGATAATTTGAAGATTTGCTTGTCTGTCTTATATCGTATCAGACCTTTTCCGTTCCAGTCGAATACGGAAATATTGTTCAGTTTGTTGGGGTCTGAGTCACCGATCAAAACACTATAGATTACATCATCGGTGGCACTCATAGCTGAAAAGCCATATTTCATGTCTTTTTCCGGAATCAGGTCGCCGGAACTGAAAGAAACCGAAGGCTCGTAAAACCGGTATACATCCGACAGTGATATGGATGAATCAGACAAGTGGAATATCTCAAGGATACCACCATATAATGTACCTGTTGCCATTTTATCTTTAGATGGAGAAAAACAGATTTGAGGAAAAAGGAATACTTTCTCCAGGTCCTCACCTTGCACAGGAAAATCATCATATGAATATATCACGGAATGTCCATCATACAGCTGAAAACGCTTTTGCTTTTTATTTTCGGCTCCTAGCTGGCCGTCAGACAGATACAGACTGTCTGCAAAAAGCCATGCCCGGCGGACAATGCCTTTGTTGGAAGAAAAACTGACATCATCCATAAAAGAAATCTGCAAACTGTCGCTTGCTTTTTTTAGGGAATAGGTAAGCAACTTCATTTGAGACTGGTCGTATATCTGCAATTTGTCTTTATCAACCGTTAAAGATGAGGCCGTATGGACTTCACCCGGACCTTGTCCTGTCAGAACATGGCTTCCCCTGTATTGCCCGTCGCTCTTGTCGTATACATGCACCCATTTCCCTTGTGATGATGCCAGGATGTAGATATACTGGTCATCAACAGCCATGTCGTAGGCGTAGCTAATCATCAAGTCATCAGAAAGACATTCTCCTCTTATCTCTTCTTTCTCAACAAACTGCGGTTCATTATACTCCTTACCCGATGAGCATGAACATAATATGATCAGTATTCCCAATAGTTTTTTCATAAGCAAATATAGATTTGTGGTTTTCCCCGTATCAGTGAGGAGGTTTTTAATCTGATAGGATTAATGCTGATAATCGAAGTACCACCAGTAAGTATCACCGTATTCCCGGCGCATGCGATTACGTTCTTCCGTAGGTGAAGTGAACTGTTTTTTCTTTTCTTTGTAATCCTGATAACGGGTTATCAGGAGACTGTCTACTTTCCCTGCCAGATCATCAGTCTGATAGCGGTCGGCATAAATGGCCAGGGCTTCCTTATAATAACGGGGCAAAGTGTCGGCCGGTTCGTACAGATCTTTCAGAGTGGCTGCAAATTCATTTACGTCTTTTTCCAGCAGCAAGGCTGAAAGATAATAGTCCAAAGCTGTAAACTTCCCGCTTTCCTTATAACAGATCCGCCGCAAAAAACTCAAATGATCTTCTCCGTTATACGGACGACTTCCCAGATGCTGGTATACGGAGTCGTTTGTATAGCGAAGAACGCTTAGTGAGTCATCATCGAAAAATAGTCCTTCGGAATGATAATACTGTGGATATTCAAACAGCTTGTCTCCCATCTGGCCGGTATGTGACAGGGCAAGGGCACGGAGTGCGGTCAATGTACGGGTTGCTTCCAGTGAACGGTATCCCACTTTGACAGCCTGATTATAGTTGCGTGTCAGAAGAGCGTGTTCTGCCGATAGTTCATGATGGAATGAACGGTTGGTGTTACCTATGAAGACGGTCAGCAGACATAGGAGAAACAGGATGCCTACATTGCTGTTGACAAGTCCGATCAGACTTCCTTCAACGTTTAATTCGGCTCGGAAAGTCTTGCGGAGCCAGAAAGCCGGGAGTACAAAAAGCAGGATCAGCAACGGAAGCAGCCAGTGCCATGGAGATACCGATGAGGACAGGTATACATCATGGCTGATATCCGTCAGCGCCCACAGAATGAAGAAAGAAGGCAGGTAAGACAAGGTGCGTACCTTTCCTTTCAGTCCCAGCAGACTGTTGATTCCCCATCTTAACAGGATCAGGATCAGTGTGATGACCAATGCGCTGGCCATCGGAGCGAAATGTGTCCGTCCCTGGGCAAGCGAGTAATGAAGTGCTTCCAGAGAATCGCGCTGGAACACATAAAGATAGACAAAGCTGAAAATAGCAAACAGAAGACCGCACCCCACGGTCAGGATGCGGGCGGTCTTCTGATAGATTATATGTGCATATTCATTCATGAATCAGGATTTCACTCTTTTCAATACCACGGCAGAGCGGGCCGGGATATATAGTTTCAACCATTCCTTCTTATCTTTGGCATAGAGCGGATCGGCACAGGTGAAATGGCGTATGGTGTCGTCCGTATTACCAAATCCTCCGAAGGCTTTGTTGTCGGTATTCAGTACCACGTCGTATGCTCCCCGCGGTACCAGGAAACCGTAATCGGTAAATGACTGGGTTGGATGGAAATTGAAGACAAAGATCAAGTCTTTGCGGCGGTATGCCAGGATCTGGTCACCGTCGTTATGCCAGATTTCCACCACGTCACTTTTCTGGATATTTTTGACGCTTTCCAGCAGATGAACCATCGCTGAATCGAAGTCGCCCAGCCAGTGATAGCATAATTCTTTGTTGTCCACCAGATTCCACTGACGGCGTGCGTATTTGTAAGACCATCCGTTTCCTTCGCGCGGGAAGTCAATCCATTCCGGATGACCGAATTCGTTACCCATAAAGTTCAGATAACCGCCATTGATGGTAGAAGCAGTCAGCAGTCTGATCATCTTGTGAAGGGCAATACCGCGGTGAACGACATCATTTTCATCTCCCTTCTTGAAGTGCCAGTACATGTCGGCGTCAATCAGACGGAAGATAATGGTTTTGTCTCCCACAAGTGCCTGATCATGGCTTTCGCAGTAGGAAATAGTCTTTTCATCCTTGCGGCGGTTGGTTACTTCCCAGAACAGGCTTGACGGTTTCCAGTCTTCATCCCGTCTTTCTTTGATGATCTTGATCCAATAGTCCGGAATATTCATGGCCATACGGTAATCGAATCCGTAACCTCCGTCAAGGAACGGAGCTGCCAGTCCCGGCATACCGGAAACTTCTTCTGCGATGGTGATGGCACGCGGATTAACTGCATGAATCAGCTTGTTGGCCAGAGTCAGGTAGCAGATTGCATTGTCGTCCTGATGACCATTGAAATAATCACCATAGTTGCAGAATGCCTCTCCCAGTCCGTGACTGTAATAAAGCATGGAAGTTACACCGTCAAAACGGAAGCCGTCGAAATGGAATTCTTCCAGCCAGTATTTGCAGTTGGACAACAGGAAGTGTATGACTTCATTCTTTCCGTAGTCGAAACAGAGAGAATCCCATGCCGGATGTTCGCGGCGGTCACCCTGATAGAAGTACTGGCAGGGATCGCCGGCAAAGTTGCCCAGACCTTCCACTTCGTTCTTTACAGCGTGTGAATGAACGATATCCATGATCACGGCAATACCCATCTGGTGAGCAGTGTCAATCAGTTGTTTCAGTTCGTCGGGGGTACCGAAGCGGGATGAGGGTGCGAAAAAGCTGGAGACATGGTAACCGAAACTTCCGTAATAGGGATGTTCCTGGATAGCCATGATCTGAATGCAGTTATATCCGTCCTGAGCGATACGGGGAAGGATGTTTTCGCGGAATTCATTGTAGGTACCCACTTTTTCTGCATCCTGCGACATGCCGATGTGGCATTCGTAAATCATCAGCGGAGCGACATTGGGTACAAATACTTTTTTCTTGAATTTATAGGGTTTGGCCGGTTCCCATACCTGAGCACTGAAAATCTTAGTCTGCTCGTCCTGTACGACACGGTTTGCCCATGCAGGGATACGTTCTCCCTCTCCTCCTTTCCAGTAAACTTTCAGTTTGTAGAGTTGCAGGTGCTTTATGGCTTTGGCGGGAAGGGTAATTTCCCAGTTTCCGCTGTTGCGCAGACGTTTCAGCTTGAATGCCGGTTCTTCTTTCCAGTCGTTGAAGTCACCGATCAGGTAAATAGCTGTAGCGTTGGGCGCCCATTCGCGGAAAACCCATCCTTTGTCCGTACGATGCAGACCATAGTATAGATGGCCTGTTGCAAAGTCAGACAGGGTCTTTTTCCCGGTCAGTTCTTTTTCTTTTTCAATAGCATGTTGGTGGCGGCCGTTTATGGCATCAGCGTACGGCTCCAGCCAAGGATCGTTTTTGATAATCTTCAATACTTCATCCATAGTATCAGTAAATTTTAGAGAATGTACACAAACATACAAAATAAATCGGATAAATTGGTATAAAAACGTGAAGTTTTTACTTCCCTTCAATAATATCTAACAAAAACGGATGAATTTTACCATTGCTTGCCAGCACTTCCCTGCCCGAATAGAAAGAATCTCCTCCGTGGAAATCTGTTACTGTTCCTCCGGCATTTTGCAGGATAATCGTGCCAGCAGCAATATCCCACGGCCCGATCAATGCTTCAATGCGGGCTTCAAAACGTCCGGCAGCGACGTAACAAAGTTCGGCCGCGGCTGCTCCGAGCAAACGCAGGCCTGTTACATTTCCGTAACATTTTTCAACTAAACGCCGGGCTGTCGGCTTATAGGTTTCAGCATCGTATGGGAATCCGAGGGCAATGAAAGCATCGTCGAGATTGTCTACCTGCGATACATGGATTTCCTTTCCGTTCAAGTAGGAAGGAGCTCCTTTGTAAGTCCAGAAACATTCGTCACGGCAAATTTCGTACACGACCCCCAGCAGCAATTCTTCATGGTTGCGCAAGGCAATGCTGACACAATAGGGAGCATTGTTGTGGATGAAGTTGGTTGTCCCGTCCAACGGATCTACCAGCCAGCAATAAGGCTGGTCGGTAAACTGGTTTCCATGTCCTTCTTCCGCAATAAAACCTGCCTGTGGAAGCAATTCCTTCAGGCAGGTTACAATTCTTTTTTCAGATTCCTTATCTACATACGATACGTAATCGTGTGCATGTTTTTTTTCAACCGCATTACGGTTAAAGCGATTGCGTTCTTCACGGATAAATCCACCGGCCTCTATAGCCAGTGCCTTTACCTTTTCTGTCAGTTGCAATAAATCAAGTGTCATTTCTTTTCCTCCAGCAAACGTCCGTTCTTGAAAGTACCTTTGCGGATAACATTTCCGTTGCTGTCCATCTCCACAAAAGGTCCGTCTTTTTTACCCTGTTTGAAAAATCCTTCGAACCGGGTACCGTCTTTGGTCAGCAGGGTACCCTCTCCGTCTTCTCTTCCACGGGAGAAATGTCCGGTATAAACAGATCCGTCCGTAGTGCGCAATGTGCCTTCGCCTTCGGCCATGTTGTTTTTCCACTGGCCTTCATATTCATCTCCGTTGGCCCATTTGTAATGTCCCTGTCCGGAACGCTGGTTGTCTTTCCATTCTCCTTCATATACGGCTCCTTTAGCCCATGTGAAGGTTCCGGTTCCCTCCTGACGTCCGTTTTTGAACTGTCCTACGTATTTATCCCCGTTGGGGTAAGTATAGATTCCTTCACCGGTCCGTTCTCCTTCGGCATAGTCACCTTCGTAACATTCTCCGTTCTGGAAATGATAGATTCCTTTGCCGTGCTGTACGTCGTGCGACCAGTCACCTACGTATTTATCGCCGTTGGTGTAGTGGAAGGTACCTTTTCCGTGGCGTGCGCCGTCTTTCCATTCTCCTTCATATTTGGAGCCGTCTTCCCAGGTCATCACTCCTTTGCCGTTTTTCAGGTCGTTTTTCCATTCACCTTCATAGCGTGCTCCTCCTTTCCAGGTATAAGTACCTTTTCCGTTTCGTTTGTCCCGGTGCCAGGTTCCCACATAAAGGTCACCATTATAATAATACATGGTTCCTTCTCCCTCCTGAAAATCAGCATACCACATACCTTCGTAACGGTTGTTATTCATGAAGTAATATGTGCCTTGTCCGTGTTGCTGGTCCTGATACCACTCTCCCACGTACTTTTCTCCGTCGCTGAAAAGGTAGGTTCCCTGTCCCTGCCGTTTTCCTTTGACGTATTCTCCTTCATAGGAGTCTCCGTTGAGAAAGACGGTTCTTCCTTTTCCGTTAGGACGGCGTCCTTTTAATTCTCCAGTATATTCGGAGCCGTCTTTAAACTTGTAATACCCGATGGACAACTGGGCCGAAGCCGAAGCACTTCCCAATGTCATCAGTGCCAATAATAGATAAGTATATTTTTTCATTCTGTTTGTCTGTATTTCAATTTTTGACATTTCTGTTCAAAAATACTTCTTTTACCGGTTCCCCCTTGTTTTCAATTACATTTTTTTACCGGCTATGACCTCTATTAAGTTTTCTTTGCAGAAATGCTTACAGGCAAGGGTGCGTATTTCTTCTTCGTTTATATCGCGTATGGCTTCCACTGCACGGTCAAAGAACTGCTCGTCCAACCCCGCCGTCTCGATAAAGATCCAGGCATCAGCCAGCGAAAATGCACTCTCATACGAGCGGCACATGTCACCCAGCATATAGTTGCGCACCATCTCCAGTTCCTCTTTCGGTACCCGTTCTTCACACAGGCGGTCCATTTCATGGTATACTTCCTTGATCAGCGGTTCGATGTATTCATTGGCGGCTTCAGTACTGATCACAAAGATTCCTGTGTCCGGATAAGAAACCACTCCTGCTCCGATTCCATAGGTATATCCCTTGTCTTCACGGATGTTTGACATCAGCCGGCTGCCGAAGTAACCGCCGAACAGTGTGACCAGTATGCGGAACTTCAGATAATCCGGATGATTCCGGTCCAGAGAAAATGCTCCCATCTTAAGCGAACTTTGCAAGGCGTCTTCTTTCTCAATGAATACTCGTTTGCGTTTGTCGGTAGCAGGGAGATGACTGGCGGCAGTCGTGACGGAAGCGGTGTTGCCCCACGCCTGGTTTCCGAAATGTTCCTCAATGCAGCGCAAGACTTCATCCGTAACTTTTCCTGAGACGTAAGCGGAGCAATTGTCCGAGTGATAATATGTCTGGTAGAAATCCTGAAGATCCTGGCTTGTAATCCGGTCATAATCTTCCTTCTCCGCATATTTCCCCAAAGGATGTGCTGTACCGAAAAGTGAACGGTTGAGTTGCTTGCGTGCCAGAACTTCGACCCGCTGGCAATTCACCAGATACTGCTGCCGGTTTACGTCAGTTACGATATTCAGTTCTTTCTCGGGGAAAGTCGGTTCCTTGATCATGGATGCCAGGATTTCTATTGTCTGAGGAAAGTATTTCCCTAGTGAATAGAGTGTTACGAATCCGTAATTCACAGACGACGACAAATCCAGCCATGCACCGTAATAGTCCAGCTTTTCTGCGATAGCTGCTGATGTCAGCGTACGGGTTCCTTCGCGGAGCATCCGGTTGGTAAACATGGCCTGAAGCGGCATCCGCTGGTTCCATTGTCCTCCGTGGATCAGCAGATCGAAACGTATGACATCCTCATCTCCTACCCGAATGATACGGAGCGGCATGCCGTTACGCATCATTCTTACTTCCGGATGATCAATGGAGAAGTGTTCGATGGGGCGGATTATTGGAGGAACCGTTCTGTCCAGCATACTCATTCCTCCGTACCATGTTCCCGCAGAAAGGCTTCTGCCCGTTCCAGATCCTGCGGAGTATCGATGCCAATTGTTTCTACCTCACTGATTCCGACTTTGATCGTATATCCGTTTTCCAGCCATCGCAATTGTTCCAGCGATTCTGCCAGTTCCAGAGAAGACTGGGGTAAAGCGGTAATTTCTTTCAAGACGGCGGCACGGTAAGCATACAGGCCGATGTGCTTGTAATAGGTATGTCCTGCAAGCCATTCCTTTTTGTCGCGGTTGCGCTGGTAAGGAATGATGGAGCGGCTGAAGTACAAAGCCTGCATCTGGCGGTTAACTACAACCTTCGGTGAGTTGACATTTTCCAGAGCTTCAAATCCGTCACCAGGAACAAATGGTTTTACCAGCGTAGCGATCTGTGTAGCGTCGTCATCAAAGCAGGCTTTGATAGCTTCCAGTTGTGAGCGGTGGATAAAAGGTTCATCACCCTGGATGTTGACAATGACATCACAGGAGCTGTTGACTTTACAATAAGCTTCGTAGCAACGGTCTGTTCCGCTCTTGTGATGCACGGAAGTCATAACTACTTGTCCGCCGAAAGCCTTGACAACAGCTTCAATCCGTTCGTCATCGGTTGCCACCCAGACTTCGTCCAATACGCCGGCTACTTGTTCGTATACCCGTTGAATGACGGGCTTGCCTCCCAATAAAGCCAAAGGCTTGGCCGGAAAACGTGTGGAGGCATATCTTGCAGGAATAATTCCAATAAATTTCATAAATTCGCGTTTTTAATGAAACGCAAATTTACGAATAAATTTATATTTCCGTAGTAAAAGTTTCAAAAAAGGTTGGTTTGTATTCCGATAGCTTCCGGCCCGGATGGGGATCTCGCTTTTTATTCGTACCTTTGCAGAAGTAAATGACAGAACCATGAATTGCAGTCACGAATGCCTGATCTGTCTGGGCTCAAATAAAGACGGAGTTTTGCGGTTGAAGACAGCAGAATATATGCTTGAAGAGTTGTTTCCCGGTATTCACTGGGGAAGAATCCTGACAACCATACCTGAAGGGACAGATTTTCCTGCCCTTTATATGAATCGGGCTGCCCGTCTGTATACGGCAATGTCTCCTGAAGCTTTACAGGATTGCCTGAAAGACATAGAACGGCGGAATGGCCGTACCCCGGATGACAAGCAACGGGGAATTGTGGCATTGGATATTGATCTGCTGACATACGATGGACGCATTCTGCGCCCAAAAGACTGGGATAAACATTATGTACAGCAGGCTTTAGAGGCTTTATAACAGTTTTACATATCCCAGGCGGGTATACCTTACCCCTCTTCCTTCATAATGGGACATGACCCGGGCCGTTTTCAGGTGAAGTATCTCCTGTGCTTCAATTTTTCGGCTGTGGCAACTCAGAATATTAGGACTCAGGCTTCTGCCTGCTGCTTTTATCAGGAAGGTAAAGCGGTTACCGTCGCGGTCTGCAGCCAGGACATTCTGGTCTACATAGAAATCTGCTTTATAGGAATCTGTCTGGAGCCGTACATTGAGTACGGTCAGATATAAGTCTTTTAACTGTTCTCCTGTTTTGCCGACAAATTTACTTACCGAAGAAATATGCCGTTTCTGGACGGTCAGCTCAAAATGGACAATGGCAAAGTCCTTGGCCAAAGCAATCAGTTTGTCATACCGGTGGTTATTGGGAGTAAACTTGTTAGCCAGCCAGAGTACATAAGATGGCTCTACATAATAAATTTCAGCCAGATGTTTTCCCCGGTATTTACCGAAAGCAATAAAATGTCATCCGTTTGTCCGTAATTTGCCTCAAAAAGAGCATTGTCTGCCAGATCAAGCATAACATTACAGTTCTGAAGCATTCGGAAGGCCCGTTCAAGTGCAGCATCCAGTGTAACGGCCAGCGTCCGGACCAGCAGAGGACGGTGATCATTGGCAAAGATACGCCACAATGCGTAATATGGCCGGTAAGTTGTGGCCATGCTGATGGTATAAGTACCTTCGGCCGAGGTTCGTCCCTGATTGAAAGTCTCTACTTGCCGGATCAGGTTTTCCGCAGGTGCGGGATTCAGCTGATACATTTTCAGAACCGTTTCCATGATTCCCTCCTTTTTCAAGGCAAGATAAGTAAAAAAAAGGAAATATCCAAATTGACGGCTTTCTGTTTGCCGGCAAAAAGAAAGTCCGTCCAGATCACGTCTCCTTTTCAGAAGATCGTGTCCAGACGGACCATCTTGTTTATTAGCTGATTATCTTTATTGGAAGAATATATCATCCAGCTTGCTGGAATTCTCTTCTTCTATTTCGGTCAGTTTGTCTTTACAGGGATCGAAGTCCTCCGGTATTTCAAAGACATCCTGTTCTGAATACCCCAGAGTTTTGTCTGCAAAGACTTTCTGCATGTAAAGTCCCCAGATCGGCAGAGCTATGGCGGCACCTTGTCCGTCACTCATCCGGTCGAAGTGGATATCACGTTCTTCACCACCTACCCAGCATCCGGAAACCAGTGTCGGAGTGAATCCCATGAACCATCCGTCAGAGTTTCGGTTGGTTGTACCGGTCTTTCCACCCATATCGGCCTTGATGCCATAGAGTCGGCGGACGCGGTTACCGGTACCTTCGTTGATGACAGCTCTCAGCATAACCAGCATCTTGTAGGCACTTGTTTCGCTGATTACTTCTTCCACTTGCGGAGTGAATGTTGCCAGAACATTGCCTTCGTTGTCTTCAATTCGTGAGACAAAGAGAGGAGCTGTACGGATACCCCGGTTGGCAAATACCGTATAGGCACTGACCATTTCACCTACAGAGATTTCACAGGGACCCAGACACAGGGAGATGGTAGGCTGTATGTCTTTGTTCAGTACCCCAAAGGAGTGGATCAGACGTACCAGTGCATATGGATTCAGCTTGCTCATCAAATAGGCAGAGATCCAGTTGTTGGAGTTTGCCAGACCCCATTTCAGGGTTACGATCTCACCGTAGTGTGATTTGGAGCTGTTACGCGGTGACCAGGGAATTCCGTTTTCATCAAAATAGGTTCCTTCTACGTTTCTTACTTCATCGCAGGGAGAGAATCCGTTCTCCATGGCCAGTGAATAGAGGAATGGCTTGATTGTAGATCCAATCTGGCGCCGTCCCACCATGGCCATGTCATACTGGAAGTAGTTGTAGTTCGGACCACCTACGTATGCTTTCACATAGCCGGTCACAGGATCCATGGACATAAATCCGGTACGCAGGAAGTGCTTGTAGTATTTGATGGAATCCAGTGGAGTCATGATCGTATCCTTCTCTCCTGCCCATGAGAATACAGACATTTCGTGTGGAGTATTGAAAGCCTTCATGATTTCAGATTCTGAATAGCCGGCTTCTTTCATGGTCCGGTAACGGTCACTTTGATGGACAGAGCGGTTCAGAATGGTCTGTACTTCTTCCGGAGTCAGTTCACTTGTGTAAGGAGCAGTTTTTCGTCCTTTCTTTTCCTTAAAAAAACGGGGCTGCAGATACTGGGCAATATGCTGGTAAACCGCTTCTTCCGCATATTTCTGCATGCGTGAATTGATGGTTGTGTAAATCTTCAGTCCGTCTGTGTAAAGATTATAGTTCGTGCCGTCCTTTTTCTTATTCTTTGCACACCATCCGTACAGAGGATCAGTTTCCCAGGCCAATGAATCTTCATAATACTTCTGCATCTGCCATCCGCGATAACTTTTGCGATTAGGTTTGCGGGCACTCATCCGGGTACGCAGATATTCACGGAAGTAGGTTGCCAGACCATCCTTATGATCTACAGGCTGAAACTTCAGGACCAGTGGCAATGCCTGTAAGGAATCGCATTCTGCCTGTGTCAGGAATCCGGCTTTCCGCATCTGATCCAATACTGTATTTCTACGTCCGCGGGATCTTTCATTGAATCGGCGCGGGTTGTAGAGTGACGGATTCTTACACATACCGATCAGTGTAGCAGCTTCTTCGATCGACAGATTTTTCGGGTCTTTTGAGAAATAGGTCTTGGCAGCTGTCTTGATACCGACCGCATTGTTGAGGAAGTCAAATTTGTTGAGGTACATAGTAAGGATTTCTTCTTTTGTATAGTACCGTTCCAGTTTGACAGCGATCACCCATTCGATAGGCTTTTGCAATAAGCGTTCCATGACGTTATCGGCCGTCGGTGAATAGAACTGCTTAGCCAGCTGCTGTGTGATGGTACTACCTCCACCTGCATGTTTCTGCATCAGGATTCCACGTTTGACTACGGCTCGCATGAAAGCACGGGCATCAATACCGGAATGTTCGCTGAAACGGACGTCCTCTGTAGCTACCAGGGCATGTACCAGATGGGGTGAGAGATCCTCATATCCTACATATACTCGATTTTCTTTACTTAATGACCAGGTTCCCAGCAATTGTCTGTCATCGGAAATAATTTGCGTGGCAAATTTCAGATTAGGGTTTTCCAGTTCTTCTACTGGAGGCACATAGCCGATTTTACCTTTTGCAATGGCTGTAAATACGGCCGCTACTCCTGCCATGGACAAGAGTAGCAAGGCCCATAATACATATATAAATGTCTTTCTCATAATGAAAAATAAGTTCTGTTCTGTGTTTAAGTTGCAAAAGTAGAGAAATTTTCCGGATTTACATCGAAAAAGAACACAGATTGATGCTGACAGACTTATTTATTCATGTTCAGACATGTGAGAATCTGCATATTATTGTATCTTGAGGGGGCAGTAGCAAAGCCGTGTTGAGTAAAATCAACCCACGATCTGGCGCTCAATTTCCTCAAAACGGGGGAAAAGCAGATTGTTTTCCAGGTGGATATGTTCAAACAGTGCATCTACAAACGCTTCCAGCTCCTGCATCAGCAGCCGGTAGCTGGCACATCCATCCTGCGGAACAGAAAAATGATCTGTCAGCTGGATGATGTGAAGGTAGCGGTTGCCCTCTCCTTCATGTTCCATTCTCATCACCCGGATCGGATTGGCAATGGTTCCGCAATGCATGGGTTCCATACGTTGTCCCTGTTCCTGTGCTGAGTACAGATCGTATAAATAAGGGAAAAGCACGTTCTCTTCCTTTTGCAGGTGCATCTCCAGATCATTGAGCGATTCGCTGACCAGCAGTTTCAGTTCGTGCAGTTCCGGATGTGCTTCTCCATGTACCCGTTCTACCTTTTCCAGCAGGGTCAGCAGTTCCGGGCCATTTTTGCGAATACCCCGGTGATGGATCTTCAGAATGTAGTCCATCAGCAGGTCCAGCGGCCACGATGAGAATGGAATCCGTCCTTCCCCATTTTCTTTCTGCTGCTTCAGGGCCTGCATCACTTCTTCCGGAGCCAGTTTCAGGCTGGCACAGGCTTTTTCAAGCGTCACTTCTCCATGGCAGCAGAAGTCAATGCCATATTTTTTGAACACCTTGGCTGCAGCAAAATCCTCAGCTACAATTTCTCCTACACTCGTATCTTTCCAGTCAGTCGTTTTCATATCTTTCTATTATTTTGATTACGCTGCAAAGTTACTGCCCAGCCTTTGCAAAGTTTGTCACATAGGTTACATCAGAAATTAATGAAAGTTAAAAGCCGGTTTTGCCGCAGAAATCTTACTTCCCCATTTCCAATACAAGTTTTCCACCCTTCAGCACGTCTTTCTGGTGAATTTTGAATCCCTTTACCTTTTTCCCGTTCAGATACATGGAACGGATGTACTTGTTTTCCTTTGAGGCATTCCGTGCTTCAATGACGAACCTTTTGCCCCTTCCGTATTTGTTACCCAGATTCAGGGTGATCTTTGGATAACGGGGAGATCCCAGTTCATAGACAGGTGTCTGGCTGCATCCGCCGTCCATCTGGAAAAGTCCGATAGCACTCATGACAAACCAGCTGCTCATCTGTCCCAGATCTTCATCACCCGGGTATGCATCATAAGGAGTTGTCCCATAATATTGTTCCTGAATGGCACGAACCCATTTTTGAGTCAGATGAGGAGCTCCTGCCCAATTGAAGAGATAAGCTACCTCCATGGAAGTTTCATTGCCATGATTGATGGGATAGTTCGCAAAATCATCGCCTGACGCATTGAAATTTGCGAAAGAGGATTTTTGCATGGCACTGTCCAGGCGTGAAACGAAGCGGTCCCGTCCCATCAGTGCAATCAGCTTTTCGGGAGTATGCGGTACAAACCACGTATAGTTAAAGGCATTCCCTTCTGTAAATCCCGGCGTATGATAAGGGTCAAAAGGAGAAATCCAATTGCCATCCTTATCTTTAGGGCGGATAAACCCGGTTTCTGTGTCGAACAGATTAGTCCAGTTTGCCGAGCGTTTCAGGAAATAATTATAGTCATCGGTATGTCCCAGATGGTTCGCCATCTGAGCCAGGCACCAGTCATCATAAGCATATTCCATGGTATTGGAAGGACGTCCCATACCTTGGGGTATATATCCGTATTTCATGTAAGGAACAAGCTCTTCAACACCTACGGTACCTCCTCCGTCATATTGTTGCGGAGGGGTTAAAAGCATTTTCTTCAATCCTTCATAGGCTGTGTTCAGATCAAAATCACGGACGCCACTTTGCCAGGCTCCCCAGATTTGAGAGGCAACATGCATGGCTACCATGACACCGGTATGTTCGATGCCTGCCGGATCTGTATTAAACCATCCGCTGTTCTTATACAGAGTGATTGCCGAGCGTGCCCATTTGCTGGAGATTTCAGGAGCCAACAGATTGAATAATTGCTGGTTGTCCCAGAACGTGTTCCAGTATTCACCGCTGATAATACGGTCACCAGGCGATTCCAGCTGACAGATCTGTTCCCGTTCGTCACGGAAACGGCCGTCCCAGTCACTCCAGGAGGCCTTTGCTGCATACGCACGGTAAAGATTGGAGTAAAATTTCTTTTGCTGCAGATAGTCATCCGTTTCGATTTCCACGCGCTGCAGGTAGTCGTTCCATTGGGTGCGGGCATTGCGGGCCACCTCGTCCAGATCCCATCCGAAAGGCTCTGCTAATTCTTTCTGAAGATTATTGCGTGCACCGGCAATATCTACGAGTGAAACACCTGTACGTACTTTCACTGTCGATTCTCCGGATTCCTCAGGAAAACTCAGGAAGAAACCTACATCTCCTTTCCCGTGAATTTCGTGAATGTCCTGCATGATTTTAGGGGCAGTCTCAAATTCATGGGTAGAATACCAGGCTCCCTGATATTCCTGAGCAGCTTTTATCTGATCGTTTACCCATCCTCCCATTGCAGTGAAAGGCTTGTCGAACTGCATCACAAAATGGATGGTGTAATACTGTTCGGCCGAATATCCGGTATATGCTCCGAAATAAGTTGCATATCCTTCAATCTCTGTATCACTGACTTTCACTACATGAGCATCCTGCAGGTTGTGGAGATATTCACTGGGAGCATACAGGTCAACCAGTATCCGGCCGTCTTTGCAATTAGAAGGGAATGTATAAGCTTGTATGGAAGCACGGTCTGTGGCTGATAGTTCTGCTTTTATCTGGGTGTCAGTCATGAATACCGAATATTTCCCTACTTCTGCTTTTTCCGTTGATTTGTCGATTCTGGAACGATAGCCTGCGTCCGGATTGTCTGCTGGTCCCGGGTTGACTTGCAGCTTGCCGCAGGTGGGCTGCATCAGGAATCCGTCAATGGTCCAGTCGCAGAAGTGATTGAATCCGGAAATATTTTCAATGGTATATTCATAGCCGGCTTTCCAGGTTTCGTCTTCATTGTCCGGAGCTATTTGTACCATCCCCAGCGGAAGTGATATGCTGGGCTTGTACATCCATCGGGAGTTGCCGGTTCCCATCAACAAGTCTACATCGTCGGCATAAGTATGTAGAGGTTGGGGAGCCAACCGGACAGTACCTCGATAAACCAGCTGATTTCCGTCGTGTATCGTAAACACTTCCTCTGTTGCTTTCCGGACGGAAGGTAGCAAAATTTGCTGAATGCTGCTGCCTGTCTCTATCAGCCGCTTTTCTTTGACCGTTCCACATGTAAAGGTCAGGGTTCGGGGATGGTCATATTGCACCATGTCTACCATAACGGGTTGAAAACGGGTACCATCTTCCTGCTTGTATTCAAAACCGGCTGCTTCTACGGAAGTGATCAGCGATGAAGATATCGGCTGTACTGCTTCGTCACCAGTTCCGGTCAGCCGGATGCAGTCAAACATACACCATTTTCCTTTGACTAATCCCAGCTGAATCTGATTCATACCTTTTTTCAACCATGCTGCCGGAAAATCTATTATCCATTCTGAAGGTATGGCAGATTCCTTGCCTGTCAGGAGCTGGTCGGTAGAAGTTCCTTTCAATTTTTTCTCCAGGCGATGACCATTTATCTCCACACGTAAGACTGGAGATTCTTTGGCACTGATACCGGCAAAATAGAAAGCCAGCTGACAATTACCTTCTGCTTTCGCATGAGCCAACTGAAAATTGATAATCGGGAAATGGCGTGGGTGATATCCGGCCCAGTATCCTCCTCCACCCCAATTGTCCTTAGGACCGGGGAGTACATAAGGCCAGTTGCTTGACGGCCGGGAATAACCGACTGCAAAATGTTTGACTCCGGAAAATCCCATTAAGAAATTCTTATATTTACCTGGATACAGGGCAAATTCGGCTGCACTGTTGTCCTTGGTTCCTATTTCGAACAAAACATTGCCGGCCTGAGAGTGAGTTGTACTCAGCAGGGCAGCCATGGCTAAAAGCTTACAGATATTACCTGCCATTTCTGATTATTTTAGATTGACGTATATACTTCGTTTATTCTTTTCCCCAATTTTCATTCGGTTGGTTTCCCATCTCATAAACCAGTTCTCCACCTTTTATAACATCAGACCATTTTAGTTTGGGGGTGTTTAAAGGTTTGCCATTGAGAGTTGCCGATTGAATGTATATATTTTCTTTTGAATTATTTTTGGCTATGATCGTAAAGGTCTTGCCTTCGCCATACATCGGGTCCAGATGGATGGTAGCCTTTGGAAACAAAGGAGAAGAGAGATCGAACTCCGGATCACTGGTCACACCTCCATTCATTTCAAACAGGCCTAATGAACTCATGACAAACCAGCCTGCCATTTGTCCTTCATCTTCATCGCCTTGCCAGCCGTCGTAAGGTTCATCACCATAGTAAATATCCAATATGGCTCTTGAGTATTTCTGAGTCAGCCAGGGCTTGCCGGAGTAATTAAACAAGTATGCTGCCTGCATATTTCCTTCGTTGCCATGATTGATGTAGTATTCGAAAGCTGTTTCCTGATGACGGTCAAAAGCATGGGCTGCGAATCTGTGTTTTACAGACTTTTCAAAACCTTCTTCCAGACGTTTGTTGAATAAATCCGCTCCCATCGTTTCTACCAGCCCCTTGATGTTATGAGGAACATACCAGGTGTATTGCCATCCGTTGCCCTCTATCCATTTATATCCGCTGAAGATGTCATAATCAGCAATCCAGTTTCCGGCTGAATCTTTCGGAGTCTGCCATTTGGTTTCCTGATTAAACTGATTACGCCAGTTTTCCGAGCGTTCTATGAAATAGGCATATTCCTTGTCCTTACCCAGGGCCTTTGCCAGCTGGGCAGTACAGAAATCCGTATATGCGTAATCCAGGGTCTGACAAGCTGCGCCAGTTTCTATGGGAACATATCCTTTCTTCCTATAAGCATTCAGATTACGCTGGCCTGCATAGCCGGATCCTTCAATCCGACGGCCCTCTTCTGTGGCATTATGATATACTGCCTCCCACAGTTTGTTTACGTCATATTTCCGGATTCCTTTTTGATATGCACCGACCATCAGGGCAATTTCATGCGTTACTTCCATAATACCTGTATGTTCCAGCCCGGTGGGGCCGTTGTTGGTCCAGCCGGTCTTGTCAAAGAGTTCCAGTTGTGTCAGTACCCAGTTATTCAGGATATCGGGAGATATGAGAGCCAATAAAGGATTGAAATTCCAGAATGTATTCCAGAAAGCATCCCCTCCATACATGGGTTGTTTGTTCTGGGTCTGTTGAATATTTTCTAACGGATCACGGTATCTGCCGTCTGCATCACTCCAGGTTTGTTTGGCATAAGCCCTATAAAGATTTGTATAGAATTTTTTCTTGTCTGCTTCATCTCCTTCTACCTCGATCTTTGACAGTAATGTGTTCCATTCCTGTTTGGCTGCCTGATGTACGGCATCAAAATCCCAGCCATAGGGTTTTAATTCTGCTTCGTAGTTATTTTTGCATCCTTGCTGGTCAACCAGCGACAGGGACACCTGAACCAGAACCGATTCGTCTTTCTTGACGTCAAATTCTACAAATCCGCCGCAATCGCCATTTGATTTCCATTCTCTGATGTTTTTTTCCACCTTATCGTCTTTCCATCCGTTGAAAGTCTTGAAAGGCTTGTTGAACTTGATGTTATAATGCAGTATATAGTCTCCTGCTACACGTGTATCGGCATATCCTTCAATCTCCTGATCTGAAATCACTTTAAAATATCCTTCATGGATATCAGTGCCATACTCTGCGGGATAATTCAGGTCAAGCATGATCCGGGCATTGTCATAGTCATTGGCAAAAGTGTATTTATGGAAACCGCAGTGGTTGGTTGCGGTCAGCTCTGCCTGACAGTCTGTATCATACAGAAAGACAGAGTAATAGCCTGGTTCTCCTTTTTCTGTTTCTTTTAGAATCCTTGAATGATAACCGGCATTGGCTCCTCTGTAAGGTGACGAAGAAGAACCTTCCCAGGTAACAAGATCCTGTACGGCAGGCATGATCATCAAACCGTTCATCATCCACGCATGAATATGTGTGAAACCTTTTACGTTATTAATGGAATATTCGTATCCACCCATCCAGTGAGCGTCCTGATTGTCTGCTCCCAACTGTACCATTCCGTATGGAACAGCTGCGTATGGTCCCAGCATGGCACGTGAATTGGAAGTTCCGACAAAGATATCTACATAATCCACCGGGTCTTTCACCGGAGAGCAGCCGAACAGGGCGCTCAGGCATATCATGGAAAATAGCTTGTTCATAGAACTGTAAAAAGATTAGTGGTAACAACATTTTATTTGATAGAGAACTCGGTCAGGACAAAACCATGATCAGATCCATAGAAGAACGGTTCTCCTTCAAACTGGAACTGTTTACCCAGATAGTTGTCATAACATTGGGAGGCGGTAGCTTTGATCGTTTTTCCCTGGTAATAGATATAGTCTATCCGGTCTTGTCTGTTGGGAGTTTCCAGTGAATCGGCTGCTGTCAGCCAGGTTGTTCCGATATTTTTCACCGGATCCGGATTCACTTCTCTGAAGCTGTCAATAAATCCTGCTTCTTCCATGGATTTTGATACCGTCCAGTTGACCACTGCTCCTCCATGATTGTACAGATTTTTGGTAGCTTCCGTCCAGTCCAGATGAGAATGAATATTGAAATCTCCTCCCATGATCATAGGGATGCTGTCTGATTCTGCGATGAATGGTTTCAGGATACTGATAATTGTACGGATCTCGTCATCTCGGGTGCCGGCATCATCCCAAGCCAGTATTTCAGCCTCACTTTTTTCGGTTGGGACACATCGTGCATCGGGAAGATAATGTAGCCAGGTATCGAAAATGCGTACTTTCTTTCCATGCATCAGGATTTCAACTCCGCCGAAATTGAACGTTGAGATCTGATCGGGGAAAGTATAAGTCTTGACAATGGGATAACGGCTGTAAATGGACAGATTGCTGGAAAGCAGGCGGTGGTAATATCCCAGGGAATCTGCAACTTTATCCGAAGCTCCGTAGGTCTCGATCATCAGAATGACGTCTGCTTCACTTTTCTTCAGAACACCGATAACTCCGTCGCATGCTTGTTTCCCATACTTGTTAGAGTGACCTTCATGCCAGATATTCCAGGAAAGCACTTTTAAAGTATTGTCTTTTTGAACTTCTTTTGTACAAGATGTGCCCATGAATGTAAGGGCAAAAAGGCCTAAGGTTAAAATGCATTTTTTCATCGTATTAATTTTTAGTCTGATAAATATTTAAGTTCAGGATTGTTTTCCCAGTTTTCCCGTTGTCCATAGCAAATAGACCATGCAAAGCAATAATGGCAATAATCCTGCGATTTGTCCGTACCCATCGGATAAGGCTCCCATAAACGCATGATCAGAGCTCCTCCGGAAACGCCCATAATCATCAGTGCCGAGATTTCATTGGCATGCTCCGGTTTATGTTTTAATGCGTAGGAAAACAGAATCGAAAAAACATTGGAACATGCAAGCCCGATGATTACAATCCATAGCAACAGAAGCCATAACTGGTCGCTGACCAGTAATGCAGCAAAGGCTGCAATGGCTATTATCATTCCTGACTGCATGAAAATCTTACTGTCAATCCGTGTCAGCAGCAGGGCTCCGAAAAAGGTTCCTGCCGTTCTTGATATGAAATACAGACTTGTACCCAGACCGGCTTCATTCAATGACAAACCGGTTTGTGCCATCAGTAATTTAGGTATATGAGTATTGAGACCTACATCAATTCCAACTACTGCCAGAATACCGATAAAAAGCCACAAAATGATCTTGTCTGAGAACAAGGCCAGTGCAGAACGGAAACTGGTAGTTGTTTTGACATTCTGGGGACGATCTGTGTCAATCGACAGAAGCAGCCATATTCCTGCCAGCAGAGTGGTTCCTGCGTAGACAACAAAAATCAGTTTCCAGTTTCCCCAGTACGAAGCGGCAATACCTGCAATAACGGGACCTAGAAATGAAGATATGGCTTTGACAAATTGTCCCAGAGTCAGGATGCTGGCCATCTTTTTTTCGCTTACAACCTGAGCAATCATCGGATTCAGCGAAACCTGGAGAATGGTGTTTCCGATGCCCAACAGTGCAAATGTCAGCAAGGTAAGGCTGAAATTATAATCAATCAATGGGAGAAGCATGGCTACAGCCGTTACTCCCATTGACAGCAGAACCGTATTCTTTCTTCCTAGCTTGTTCATGATTATTCCTGTGGGAATGGAACACAGGGCAAACCATAAGAAGACAAGCATAGGAATCAGATTGGCTAATGTATCCGACAGGAAGAAGTCTTTCTTGACATAATTTGTGGCTATCCCTACTACGTCCACAAAACCCATGACAAAAAAGCCGAATAGAATCGGAAAAAGTTTCATCCATGTGATCGTGCTTTTCATATTTCCCTGATATTTAGTTAGTATGCATTTGAACTTCCAGTTTTCCTCCTTTCACGATTTCCGTAAAGGGTAAGTGTACTCCCTGAATGGGTTTGCCGTTCAGCAGATATTGGTTCACATACGCATCACTTCCCGTATTGCCGGTAGTGGTAATAACAAACTGGTCTCCGGGGTAATATTCCTTGTTTAAATGAATGGTAATCTTGTCGAACAAGGGAGCACCCAGACTGAAAGAAGGATGAATGTCTGTCAGACCTTTCACATCAAAGAGTCCCATGGATGAAATGACATACCATGCTCCAAGCTGTCCCTGATCTTCATCCTGACCATATCCGTATCCGTGTACACCATCTGTTCCATAGAATTCATTCAGGATGGCGCGTACCCATTTCTGGGTAAGCTCCGGACGGCCGGCTTCGTTAAACAGCCATGAAATATGCAGGCAGGGCTGATTGCCGTGATTGTATAAGGTTTCCAGGCCGGCAAAAGCACCTACTTCTGTTCCGCCGCTGAAAATCTTTTTCTGTGATTGGGTAAAAATACTGTCCAGACGTGCATTGAACTCTTCGGTTCCTACCTTGGCAACCAGTCCTTTTACATCATGCGGTACATAGAACGTATATTGCCAGGCATTTCCTTCCTGAAAACCACGCCATACTTCCATCGGGTTAAAGTTGTCAACAAACTTTCCGTCCGCCTTCTTCGGACGGATAAAGTTGCAGGATGTGTCATACAGACGTTCCCATCCTTTTGACAGGTTCATCAGCTTGTCATAATTCTCCGTATCTCCCAGTGATTTGGCCCATTGAGCTACGGCCCATGCACTGTAAGAATATTCCAGAGTGTGTGAAGCTGAGAACATGAAGGTTTCATGGTAACCTTCTCCCTGGTCCTGATGAGGAACGTAACCATATTTTACAAATTCTGCGGTGTTGACCTTCCCCGCACCAAACGGGCGGTCTTTCCCGTCCAGCTCATTTTTCAGGCAAGCTTCGTATGCCAGTTTCGTATCGAAATCCCGGATCCCACACTGATAGGCTCCGGCAATAATCGTGCTCAGCAAGTTGGTTCCAACTCCCGATACATACCGGTTATTGGCCAGTCCGTCAGCCAGCCATCCGGCATCCTTGTAAGCCTGGATGTGAGAGCTGACATATTCTGACATGTATTCAGGATAAGCAAGAGTCCACAGCTGGGACAGGTTCCACTGAGCTCCCCATGCAGCATCGGTGTTGTACACATTATATTGAGGTTTACCCTCCTTCATTGGCAACTGTCCTACTGAACCGTCATTGCGCGGGTAAGCACCGTTTACATCGTTTGCCAGTCCGCGTCCCAATAAAGCATGATACAGCCCCGTATAGAACTTTACCTTGTCTTCTCTTTTGGATGTTTCTACCTCAATACGTCCCAGATACTCCTGCCAGATCTGATGGGCCTGTTCTTTGGCATCCTCAAAGGTTTTGCCCTCTGCTTCAGCCTGCAGATTGATTCTGGCGTTTTCTACCGAGGTATAAGAAAGGCCGATTTTGGCCGTCACTGCCTCCTGCTGTTCATTGGAAAACGTAAAGTACATACCCGCTCCGGTCCCCTTGCTTTCCTTTGCATCTGCCAGTTGAGTATTGCCATGGAAACTGCCGTAACTTTCCGGTTCCCGGTCAAGAACTGCAGAGAAATAAAGCGGGACAGTAGCTCCCGGCTGATATTTCTTTACATATTCCGGTATGGTAATTACCCACCCTTCGATATGTCCGTCAGCTGTATAAGTTACATACGCATCTTTTACGGTTCCACTTTCTCCCTGACGGTTTCCGATATTAAACAGAATATGGTTGTCTGTTCCTTTGGGGAAGGTAAAACGCTGGAATGCCACACGGGGAGTAGCGGTCAGTTCAGCCTGAATCTGATAGTCATCCAGCAGTACTGAATAATATCCGGCTGTGGCAATTTCATTCTCGCGTGAAAAGTGTGAACGGTGTCCCGTTTTTACCGAGTCTGTAGGTAAGCCGGGAACTGTGACCAGTTTACCGCTGGTCGGCATCAGCACGATACCTCCAACCTGAAACTCATGTAGACAGGGAAATCCTTCAATGGTGTTCTCACGATAGTCATACCCCGTGGCTTCCCATCCCCATTTATTTCCCAGACTTCCGTTGGTGGAAGGAGCCGGTTTGGCCAGACCGAAAGGCAATGCTCCCGGTGTGAAATGAAACCATCGGCAGTGTGCCGTTCCGATTCTTGGCTCCACATACTGTGTCCAGTCTTCAACATTCCGTATCTTTTCCTGATTGTTTTCGCAGGAACTGCACAAGGTTCCCAGTATGCATATAGCTAGTATATATTTTTTCATGGTCTGATTTTTATGTTAATTGTTTTTCTTTCTTAATTCACTTACAGCCAGCCAGTAAGCTCCCAGTGCAATAGCCCGGCTGGCTCCTAGTCTGGATAATATCACTCCTGTCCGGCGTTCTGTCTGATAGGCAACTTCCTTTTGTGATCCCGGTACCTTGACATAGCGGTCTGTCGTTTTCAGAAAGGCTTCTGATTCTTCCGGATTTTCCAGGTTATAAGCTTTCATCTGAAGTCGGGGAAAACGTGTCCCGTCTGTCATTCCGGTATCTTCCCTCAGCTCTTTCATCAGGGCTGGCAGGATATATTTGGACGCTCCGGCTATTCCTCCTCCGATAACCACTACACCGTCTATCAGTGTAAGGGCTGTGGCTATGGCATGTCCGGCCACTTCCCCCAGTTCTGCAAAAGCCCTCTTTGCAGCTTCCCGGTTTCCTTCTTTCAGACCTTCGGCAATTTCATAAATCTCTTTCGGCGTGTAGCTGGCGGTATCTCCCGATAATTTCGTATAGATGCGCTGAATCCCCCGGATGCTGACACTTTCTTCGGCAATCAGTTCTCCGTG